>Ga0136625_1000465_pt1 | contig 12690 bp, 14 predicted proteins | sample AntDrymUQ4832306_2_FD_104672 | JGI IMG/M metagenome (GOLD analysis project Ga0136625, IMG submission 104672) | Polar desert sand microbial communities from Dry Valleys, Antarctica - metaG UQ483 (23.06) | ecosystem: Environmental > Terrestrial > Soil > Desert | place: Antarctica: Dry Valley...
TCGGGGCCGGCTCGACGAGCCGGCCCGGGCTGACGGCGCACGAAAACCATCCCTCCCCGCCGCTGCGCTCGTTCCCCCGCGATTCCGTGGTCGACACGATCCGCCCACTGGACGCGCGCGGGCGTGCGCAGCCAGGCCACGGTGCGCTTGAGGATCTCCTGCGGGATGCCGGCGCCGGCGTCGCCAGCCGGTCGGTCGTAGTACCTGCGGCGATCAAGGAAGTCCGATCCGAAGCTCAGCTCGTTCCAGATCTCGACGTCGAAGTCGTCGTCCCCCAGCACACGCTTGACCGAGCGCGTGACCACGCCGACGTAGTCGAGCCAGCCGCGCATCGTCGCCTCGAAGGCCGGGTTGGGTCGACCACTGGGCAGCCGAGGCGACGAGAAGGGCGGGTACTTCAGCATGGATGCCGGATAGGTCCCGGGCGCCAGCGCGCGGGGAAGCGGCCTTGACAGCGTCGCCGTGCCGGATCGGTCGACGGCGGTGAAGAGGATGCCGGCCGCCTTGCCGGGAATCAGCGCGTCGAGCCCCGTGCGTCCCGGCACGACGGAGCCGGCGGAATCTCGGTCGAGAACCACGGTACGTTGCCCGGCTGCCGCCGGCACCGTGACCGTCGCCGAGAACGTACGCATCGGGCAGGGTCTGCCATGGTTGGCGTTGAGCAGGATCAGCGGACGGATCCCGTTGGCCTTGAGTGTCCCGAGCCTCGCCTGCAGCTCCGACAGCCCAGTGATCACGCCGGGACGGTCATAGCTGAGCATTCCCCAGCCGACCTCCACGCGAGCGCGCTTGAAGCCGCTGCGAGCGAGCAGATGTGCCGTGGCCGGTGCCTCGGCTGGGCTCACGTTGAAGCCGATGCCCGGTGCATCCCGCAGGCGCTGGGCGGGCACCGTGTCGAGGTAGGCGCGCCAGGGTTGCAGCCAGTGTGAGCGCTCCCCGAACTCCACGGCGGTCTGCTGCGAGACGTCGATCGGATCGCGCAACGTACCGGCGCCCTGAGGAGCCGCACCCTGATGCCCCGGGGCCAGCAGGGCCTTGCCTACGAGGATCGATGCGATCACGAGGGCCAGCCCTACGATCGCCCACGCGGCGGAGCGGAGCGACCACTTCATGCGCTTGTCAGCTTGACCACCGGCACACCGAGAACCATCGACTCCGCGACCACTCCGAAAGCTCACGGGTCGAGGCACTGACGCCTATACCCAGCCGCTCGGCAGAGTCGCAGCCAGCAGCATATAGGCGGTTCGACCGCAATACCGCCAGGCCGGGTTTCCCGAAGACCGCGAGCCAGGATCTGCCCCGGGAGAGAAACCGTCAGGGGCCCAGCGGATTCACGTCTATGATTGGGCAAGTGACCGTTCCCGCAGCTGCTGCACGAGCCGAGCTGGGATGGTGCCGTCGCCACGCCTTCAGCGCGGGTCGCCGGTCCAGCCGCCCGGCCCGAGGTCGTCTAAGGGCGCGAGGCTGTTCGTCACCAGGCGCGATAACGGAATCGGCACGAGCTGACTGACAACTACACCCTCTTAGTTCATGACGGTCCGCCAGGCTACTCGGCCCGCGACCGCCATGTGCCGCCTCGTGTGCCTAACCTTGGGCTGCATGAGCAACATCGTCCGCTCGACAGGACGTTCGTCAACTTGGACGCACTTTGAATCCCTTAATGCCGCGTCACGACCACCTTGCGTATCTCCAGGACCGGTGGGCGCGCGAACAAACCTTCCACGACAAGCTTGCGGCGCAGCTGGATCCGGCGACGCTGCCCCCCGCGGCGTCGGCCCGATCCGAGGCGGCCGTGCTTGCCGCGGCCCGTGTCGTGGCTGGCATGCGAGTCCTCGACCTCGGGTGCGGTCAGGGCGACCTGACGCTGGCGCTGTTGGCTCGCGGGGCGACCGTGACGTGCCTCGACCTGTCTGCCGGCATGCTGGCGGTCGCTCGACGGCGCGTCGAGCTATACGCGAACGGGCGGAGCGCCACGTTCGTAGCGGCAGCGGTCGAGCGTACGGGATTGCCGTCAGCGAGCTTCGACGTGATCATCGGCCGTTTCATTCTGCATCACGTCGATCTCGGGTCGGCGGGCCCAGAGCTTGCACGGATCCTCGTACCGGGTGGCCGAGCGTTCTTTCTCGAGAACTCCGGGGCGAATCCTGTTCTGAACTTCGCTCGGGACAACATCGCCGGGCGCTTCGGTATACCGAGGCTCGGCACGAAGGACGAACGGCCACTCGTCGCCCGCGACCGGCAGGTCCTGGAGCGCAGCTTCTCGTGCGTGGAAACCGAATTCCCGATCGTCGATGTCTTCGAGCTGTTCAACCGTCAGGTGTTCCGATACCGCTCCCGACATGTCGCGTCCGTCTGTCGCAGCCTGGATAGTTTGATCGGACACACCGGGCTACGCAAGTACTCCTACCGCGTTCTGGTCGTTGCTGAGAAATAGCGGTCAGCCGGACGCGCTCGACCCGTTCACCTCAGGGCCTGAAGATCTTGGTGCGGACGTGGCCGCACGTGGAGGCACGGCGAGGAATGCAGGACTATCGTTCCCGTCAGCGCCATAGCGGCGTCTGGGCCACCATGGACACACCGACGACGAGCTGGAGCGAAGCGCGGATCATCGGGTGGTCAGCGTGGACGCCTACTCGCATCCTCGACCACGTAGCCAGCGCGCACAGCACAAAGGGCATACCCGGGGACTTCACGGTGATTGGCCGCCGGGAGCGGGCGGGACAAGTCGTTGAGATCATCGCGTCTTCCTGCGTGGCAGCAATGCCGTACTATTACGCTTTGGGCATCGACGGTCGGGTTGTCCATGGCACCAGCGTGTTCGAGGTGGTGCAACGGGGTGGGCTCGACTGGTGCTGGTCGCGGCGAGCGCTCATAGACCTTGCGATCTTTGGTCACACGCTCGACGAGGACACCCTGCACGCACACGTTCGGCGCTTTCCGAACGACGTGGTCGCGGTGATTCGGCGAGGTTCCATGCGCGTTCATGAGGGTCGCCAGTGGCACTCGATGTTCACCTGGCGAGGAAGGGGATCGCTCGCGCATGCCGCAGAGTGCTTTCGGTCGGCCATGGCTGACGTCCTCGCCGATGGTGAGGACCCGCTTGTGTCGCTGAGCGGAGGCTTCGACAGTCGTGTGCTTCTCGCCGGTGCGTTGGCAGCTGGGGCGCGTCCGACACTGCTCACCATGGGTCATGAGGAGAGCACGGATCGCGTTGTTGCCAGCGAGATCGCGCGCGCTCTGGGCCTCGAGCATCGCATCGTCGAGCTCCGCGCCCGTGACTACCTCCCAGCAGGCGAGACCATCACCGCGATGACCGGGGGCACTAAGACGGCAGCCCATTGGCATTCCTACCTTTATCCACGCGGGGCCGTCGAGCATGTGGGCCCTCATCTTGTGGGCTCCAACGGCGAGTTCGCGCGAACGTTCTACTTCGACAGGGGATGGGCGTCACACGTCGTCGACACCACCGCATATGCGGGCATCTACGCTCAGTGGGCGGCGCGAATTACTCGCCGGATCGGCACAGCCGCCAGGCTTGGCCTCGTCCGCCCCCCACTAGCTCGTCCGGTTGGGGCCGTCGCTCGCAGGACGACGAGACTGTCTGGTCGCAGCACCCACGTGCTTGATGCTCTGGACAGCTTCTACGCGTGCCAGCGCGTGCGCCACTTCATCGGCAACGGGCTGGCGCTGTACGCAGCGAGCGGCAAGCCCCGCTCACCGTTTCTGGATGCGCGCTGGATCGAGGCAAGCGCCGCACTGCCGCGGCGGGAGAAGCTCGGCGCTGGGCATCATCGAGACCTTCTCTACCGTCTTTGGCCCGCGTTGTGCCAGTTCCCAATTGGTGCTGAAGCGCGGGTACTCCGAAAGGCCCCAGCCGGAGCTTGGCTTCGCCACACGCCTCCGAGCATCGGGTACAGCCCATTCGCGGAGGTCCTCGAAATGACGGCAGCGAAGGAACGTATCGTCGAGTGTGCCGGCCTTGACGAGGTGATACCGCGGCGATTGCGCGAACGAGCGGTCGCCGAGGGAGACGAGGATGCCAAGGAGCTACTCCTAACCCTGTCGTTCGTCGTGGACAAGGTTTCGGACGCATGTACGGGCTGAGGTACGGGCTCGCGAAGCAGGGGAACTGGAGCGCGACCCTCGGCGACCGCCGTGGTCGTGCAAGTTCGCGACGGCGGTCCCAGTGTGGTGGTCAGGCGGTTACGAGCCTACTCGCCCTCAAACACAGTAGAAACGTCCTGCTGACCGTCTCACACGAGCTTGGCAGAGAGGGGAACGTCGTGCTGGCGCCGCCGTCACAATCTGCGCGGCTCTCTGGCGCAATGGTCTCGCCGATCGGTCAGGGCGCCACGTGACGCCCTGCTTCGAGCTCGAGCTTGCCCGACCGCGTCGGTCGGCTGTGGATCAGCGCCCGCAGTGTCCGCGCCTGTGAGAAGCCGCTTTGGCGTCGTCCCATCGCCGCATCCGCGAGCATCTTGGGGTTGTCCGGATCGTTGTGGAACTTCGGCGGCGATCCTCGGGTTGACGGATCAGACGGTAACGGGCTCGGCGAGCTCCGGGCGGTCGTGGGTCTTGGGGGCGGCGGCGAGGGCGTGACGTTCGATCGCGATGACGAGCTTGGCGTGTCGCGGTAGCCGATGATCCGTCTACCTGCACATGGCACTCAAAGAGGCAGCGCTCGCAAGGACCACGCCGCCGAACACGCCCCCAGGGCGCTACCGGCCACCCGAGCCCTGCTCGGATTTCTCGAAGCGATCTGATTATGCCGACCTCACCCGCACACGACCCGCCGATTTGCAGGCCCTTCTCGCCCGAGTCCGCATAACCCGAGAATCGGCATAGTGGCGATGGCAGCGATGCACCAGCGCGTGCTCGCCGAACACGTCCTTGATCGCACGCCGCAGCGCCTTGGCGCCGTCGATCACGAACAAGATCGCCTGCTCGGGATCAAGGCCGCGGTCGACGAGGTCGGCCAGCAACGTGCGGGCGAGCGTCGCGTTCTCCATCGAGCCTTCCCACAGCGCGAGCGGGGTCTTGACGCCGTCGGTGGTGATCCCCAGCGCGACGACGTGAACGCGGTCGGCGATCTCCAGGCCGTCGAGCATCATCACCGCCAACCTGACGTCGTCCAGCTGGCGGCTCATCAGCTCTGAGAGCGCGGTCCTGGTCCGCTCGACGAACATCTCCGAGAGCGTCGACTTGGCCGTCGCCGACGACGAGACCTCGACCTCACTGCCGACGGACTCGCCAACCACGGCGAACTTGCGCGTCGAGACGCCGGCGAGCATCCGGTCCATCACCGCCCGCGTCAACGGATCGCGGTCGGCGAAGTACTGGTTAGGTCTTGACCGGCAGCTGAGGTTGTCCGGTAGTTCGTAGAACTACCGGGCGAGCGTGTTCAAGCAGGTGGTCAGTGGCTTCCTGTTACCGAGCTGACGATCGAGACCTCGACGTCAGCCTGCGTGCCTGGAGAGCGCCAATCCTTACGCCGTCGGCAGTGCCGCGGCCCGCCCGACGGCGGCGACCTGGGTCGCACCGTCGTCGTCGGACGACCCTTTGATTGCGGTGATGATGTATTGCGGCGGAAGGAAGCGATGAAGGCGCGTCTTGGCAACCGCCCGGCGCCAGAGCAGATGCCAGCCTGAGGCCCAGTAACGCGGCTCGACGTCAACAATGCGAAGCCCGGCCCCATCCAGCAGGTCAATCGCGTCGTCATGCGTGAACCAGCGCAGATGAGTCCGGTCAAATACGCCCTCCGCGTCCCGTGGCCATCGTCCCGTGCGCACGAGTCGCAGGAGGCCGCGCCAGTAGGCGATGTTGGGCAGACTCACGACGACCGTCGCGCCCGGCGAGAGCAGGTCGACGGTCCTGGTGAGCACGCTCCACGGATCGACGAGGTGCTCAAGCACGTCTCCCGCGATGAGGCAGTCGAACGGCGTCTCCGGCGCAGGGGACTCGCGCAGGAACGTCTCGACATCGAGCGTGAACACGCGATCAAGCCGCCCAATGGCGTCGGCGGCATACTCGGCGTGAGGTTCCACTCCCACAACGGTCACGTCCTGACGAGCCTTGAGCGCCGCACCGAGCGCCCCGACCGAGCAGCCCAGCTCGAGGATGCGACGAGCATTCCGCGGGACGTGTCGCTGAATGTCCGGACGGTCGGTTTCGTAACCGCGCAATCCGCGAGAACGCGCGGATCCGGCCACCATTCCGTCCGTAGCGTTCATGGAGAGATCGTAGCTTGCAGCCCTCTACAAGGGCGCCGAGGGGGGCGTTGCTTTATCGCAACGTCGACCATGGATGCCTCTGCATGCCGACCTCGACGCGCCTTCGTCCGCGCTCCTTATGTGCGCCTGGACGATCTCCTGCCCAAGCGTCAGGAAACGGGCCCGTCCGCCACAGATCCCGATGCTGAGCTCATCGCTCTGGGCCTCGTGCGGCTGTAGCTGCTGTGCGCCCCAAACGGAATGCCGATCGCCTTTGAGCTCGCCGCCGCCAACGTTTCTGAGCGCGTCGTCGCGGCGGAGATGCTGCAGCGCGCGCGGCTTACAGCTACACTGTCCTTGCCGATGAGGGCTTTCTCGGCGAAGGGTTCAAGCAGATCATCGCCGGGATGGGCGCACCTTTCTGCGGCCCGACCGAGGATGAGGCGCGCCCCCAGGGTTCGCTCGGCGCGGTCCGCCACCGGATCGAAATTGGTGTTCGGGAACTGCAAAGGCCAACTCTCCTCGAAGCACACGGCTGACTGAGGAGGTTGTCCCGATCGTCGTAGATCTTCGGCGGCCCCATAACCCCCGTGAAACGTTTAGAAGCCGCGCCCAAACCTCGCCTGGGCGAGCGCATATGCGGCCTCGTGCTCCTCCACGACACGGCTCCAGCTGAAGTCGCGTACACGTGCCCTGCCTGCTTCGGCGAGCCTTGCCCTGGCCTCGGGATCTCCGAGCAGCTGAGAGACCGCCGCTCCGAGACCCGCGTCTTCGACCAGCAGTCCGGCACCTTGCGCAAGGAGGTGTCGAGATCCTGCATTCGGTGTCGCCACCACCGGGACGTCATGCGTCAGCGCCTCGAGATACGGCAGCCCGAACCCCTCGTAGGTGCTCGGCAGACAGAAGACCCAGGCCGACCGGTATAACGAGGCGAGCACTTCGTCGGACGGGAATCGGATCCACGTCACCCCTGGCCGCTCGGCGCAATGGTCGCTGACCATCAGCAGTTCGGCCGTCGGATGCCGCGGGATTACGAGCCGTTCGAAGACATCGGCGAGGAACTTCCCGCGCTTGCGCCCATGCCACGTCCCCACGAAGAGCACCGTCGGACGATCGCGTGGTTTGGATCGGCACGAATCAGCCGCAGGGTTCACCGCGAGTGCGAGCGAACCATCCGTGCGATACCCCCGGGGGAGCTCGGATCCGATGTCAAAGCTCGCCGTCGCGAGCCTCGACGCGACGATCTCCAGCGGATAGACAACCGCCTGGGAGGCGCGGCGTCGCATGGTCGTCGCTGTCCGCGATTCGAACAGAGCAGATCCATAGAAGGTCCTGACAGTTGCCACCCGTCGAGGCAGAAAAAACCAGTCATCTCCGTGCAGGTGCAAGACGTCGAAACGTGCTTGCGGCAGTCGGTTGAGCACGAGCGGGGCCAGCGTCAAGCGCGCCACACGCTGGCCAAGCCAGGCGGAACCTGCCTTCGTGACGCGATAGCGCGCGTCATCCGGGCGGACTCCGAACGTGAAGATCGTCACATCATGCCCGCGGTCGGTTAGGCGATTGGCAAGTCGATGGACGAACACCTCAACCCCTCCAAGCTTGCGACCCGGTTCGGGCAGGGTGCTGTGAAAGAACGCGAGTCTCAGCGGTGGGCGGCCCATCGCGAGATGGTGGCGGCTACAATGCGCGGGGACGACATAGGCTCGCTAACCCTACGCTAGATCGAGCGGTAGACGAGCGGGAGACGAGGCGCAGCCGACAAGCTCACCCGCTCAGCGAGGAGGGCTGGAGGATCCTCGAAGAGCGGTTTCCCATGGCGCGCAGGGAGTTCCCAATGTTCGAGTTCTTTGAGGCGTTCCATCGGCATGTGCTGCTTTACCGTCGGCCGGGCCTCGCGCGGGTATGCCCGTGGCTGGAAGTCTCCCTCGGCTGGCTTACGTGGTTTTGTAGATACTCCTATCTGGTCCTCGTGGTCAGGACGATCGGGGCGTCACCGTGACGGACGTCGACCCAGCCGACGTAGCGCTGCCGCCGGCCGGTCGCCCCGTGGCGTTGGTACGCGGCACCTTTACGAACGTCGTCGGCAAGCTGACCGCAGTCAACGTGGTGGTAATGGTGTGTTCGCTCCTAGCCGGAGCGATCACCGCCCGAGCGCTCGGCGCCGACGGACGCGGACAGCTGGCCGCAATTGTCGCTGTCCTCACGATCAGCCCCTGGTTGCTGGACCTCGGCTTGACCCAGTGGCTCGGCCGCGAGCGCGCACGTGGCCGAGATCGAGAGGAACTGCTCGGCGCGGCGCTGCCGGTCGCCTTCGGGGTTTCGCTCATCAGCGTCGCCTGCGCCCTCCCCGTCTCCCAAGCAATCGGAACCGGAAAACCGGTCGTCGTCACGTTTCTGGAGATCGGCTTTTTCCTCATGCCTCTGAGCGTAATCCTCTTTATGCTGGGCGGTCTTGTCGTAGGCGAGTCGCGGTGGAACTTGTACGCCACGATCCGTCTTGTCAGCAACGTTCTGCCCGTCGTCATCCTCGTGGTCCTAGCTGCTGCCGAGTCGTTGACCGTGGCGTCAGCCGCAGCCGGCTATCTCGTCAGCGGCCTGCTCGGCAGCTTGCTGGTGCTACGAACCGTTCGGCGTGTTCGCCGGCTGACATTCAGCTTGCGGCGATCAGCAACTGCGCTGAGATTCGGAGCACAGTGCTGGCTCAGTCAGGTCGCAGGAGCCGCCAACAGCAGGCTTGACCAAGTCCTCATGGCCGCGCTGGTGCCCTCTCGGGAACTCGGGCTCTACGCCGTTGCCGTCAGCATCTCCTCCGTCGCGTACGGCCTGACTCTAGCGGTCAGCGCGGCACTGTTCCCGCGCATCGCAGAGGGCGACCCCGACCTCGCGGCGCGCGCGTGCCGCGTCACGGCACTCATTGTCGCCATCGCAGCCCTCGTGCTCGCGGCGATCACGCCAACGATGGTCCCCTTCGTCTTCGGAGGGGAGTTCAGGGCGGCAGTGCCCATGGTGCTGATACTCCTGGTGGCCAGCATCCCCCTCGCGGCAACAGTCGTCCTCTCTTCTGCGCTGGTTGCGGTGAACAAGCCTGGCGTGACCATGCAGGCGGAGCTTGCCGCGTTGGCAGTCACGATTCCGGCCTTGATCCTCTTCCTCCCTGGCTTTGGTGGTCGCGCCGCGGCCGTCGTCAGCGTGGTCGGATACAACGTCCGCGCCGCGCTGCAGCTTGCATCAGCACGGCGAGCTTTCGCCAGACCGGCGAAGAGCTTCCTCTTACCGGAGCGGGAGGACATGAGCTGGCTTCTGCGTCAGGCTCGAAGGATCGGCGCACGATAGGCGTAGACGGACGCCGAGCGCACGCGATCACCCGATATTCGGTCACCATGGATGCTTCATGACCCCGCGAGAGATCAGGCCGACTACCGCTTCCGCGTGATTACCGGGTCGCCCGCCTCCAAAAGAAGCCGGTCCAGTCGATGCACTCAATCGGATCCTCGATGCCATGCCGCGCTCGAAAGTCGTCGACCGCCGCGCGGCACGGGGCGAGCGATCCGTCATCGATGATCACATACCCCCCGACCGACAGCTGCGGATAGAGTGTCTCGAGCGCCTCCATCGTCGACTCATACATGTCGCCGTCGAGACGGATCAGAGCCCACCGCTCACCATGCAGACCGGAAAGCGTGTCGCGGAACCAACCTGGCACGAACCGCACTTGCGCGTCGAGCAACCCGTAGCGACGGAAGTTCTCCTTGACTACCTCGAGTGGCACGGCCAGGTCGGCGAACCGATGGTGCTTGTCGCCTGCGTCCGCCGCGTAGCGACCATCGGACCGTGGCAGTCCTTGGAACGAGTCCGCCACCCAGACTCGCCGATCGCTCACGTCCAGCGCTCTCAGCACGCCACGCATGAAAATCGAGGCGCCCCCGCGCCATACACCGGTTTCGATCAAGTCGCCCGGCACGCTTCCGTGGACGACCTGTTCGATGCAGCCCTGGAGGTTGTCGAGGCGCGCGACGCCGACCATCGTCTCGCCTATCAGCGGCCGGACACGACCCTGCTCCAACGCCTCGTGCGGGCACCGCCTGGCGAGTTCCCAATGACGCCGCCTGAGTGCCCACGAAACGAGGTGGGCGATCCGACGTCGCGGATGCCACGACGACGGATCCAGCGACAACCGATCGTACGATATACGGCTGATATAGGCATCCTGGTGCACCGTGGCAGTCAGCGACCGCTTGAGCAGCTCCAAGTAGTCGGCGACCAGGCCCTCCGCTGCGATGGCCGGCAAGTCACGGTGCGCTTCTGCCCCAATCGACCGACTGCTTGTTTCCGTCCTGTCCGGTTCCACTACGCTCGAGAGTATCGGGCTGTCGCCGGGAGCTGAGGCCGCCTCGGGGTCCGTTTGCGGCGGATATCTTCTCGCTGCGGTGAGCAGCTTCGAGAACTGGTGCACGAGCGCTGATCCGCGCACAGCTCGAGCGGGAAGCTACGAGACGTCCCGCCTAGACTTGCAAGCCCATGTGCCGCTCGTCGGGTGCTCGATCTCGGGTGCTCACAGGTGCGCTGGGCGCGGCACTCAAGCAGCCCAGCGTGTCACCGTCGTCGGCGTGGAGATATCGTCCGAGCTTGCGATGGAGGCCATGAAGGTCCTCGAGTGGGCGGTCGTCGGCGACATCGACTTCGTCCTCAACGGCGCGGCGCTCGAAGAGGGGCCGTTTGACTGCCTCATCGCCGGCGACATTCTGGAGCGCCTCGTGGCTCCGTGGCGCGCGCTGGCACGGTCGGTCGAGCTGCGCACGACAAATGCCACCGACATCGTGAACCGCCCCAACGTCGCCTACTGGCACGGGTGGATCCGGCTCATTCGGACGGGACGCTGGATCGAACCACGCTACTGGACGAGCGGCTGGCACCTCGCATGGCGGCGGGCGGCCGCGAAGACCTGGCTGCACTGCTTTCTAGCGCGGCAGTACATGCTTCCCGCCGTCAAGGAACCTTCGGTCGTCGCTACGGCCGGCTCGGAGCGATAGCAGGTGGTCTCGGAAAGCGTGGTCTCGGAAAGCGTGGTGGCGGACGTCGAGGTGTCGATCGTTTCCCTGCGCGGCGGCTCGCAATTGTCGCGATGCGTCGCCACGCTCCCGCGGGCATGTGCCGGCCTTTCATGGCGGTTGACGCTGGTTGACAACTCACCATCCGGCCTCGCTCTGACTCCATCTCTTCATGGGGTGCCAGCTGCGGCCACGCTCCGCAGCGAGGGGCGTCGTGGCTTCGCTGCCAACCAAAACCTCGTCCTCACCCAAGTCGTGCGCGAGGACCGCGCCCGCTACGTCCTCGTGCTCAACGATGACACTGAGTTGGACACCCGGTCGGTCACGACGCTCGTGCGATACGCCGATGAGCGTCCGCACACTGGAGCCGTAGGCCCGGTTCTACGCGATTCCAACGGCGCCCGGTCGCCCTCGATCTTCGCGTGGCCGACGCTGACAAACCAGGTGTTGAGCTCCGCATTCCCCCGGCGGCAACCAAGACCGGTCGCGGAGCAAGGCTGGATCAATGGCGCCTGCTTGCTGGTCCGAACGGCCGCGCTCGCCCAGGTGGGACTGTTCGATCCTCAGTACTTCCTCTTCTACGAGGAGACCGACCTCTGCCGCCGGATGACGCGGGCGGGGTGGCGGATCGAACAATGCGCCAACGCGACCGTCGTCCATCGACAACATCAGACGACGAAGCGGACGGGTTCGGCCGTCGAAATCGACCAGCAGATGCTGCGCAGCAGGTATCTCTACTTCCGGAAGCACCGCGGGAGGCTGGCGGCGCGAATGCTCAACGGGCTCGTACGATGCGGCCTGTTTGCGCGAACCGCGAAGGTCGCGGTCGAAACGGCGGCCGGCCGGAAACCGAGCGGATCACCTACTGCGGGCGTGCTGTGGGCGCTCACGGCTTCCCAGCCCAGCCGCCCGACCAGGTTTGAACTTGAGGCGCGAGCCAACTCCGCGCCTGCTCGAGGCGCTCCTCATCGTACGGCGTGCAGAATCGGGCGGTCGTAGTACCTGCCGCCAGGGCGGGAGACGCCGCTGTTGCGCCCGACGACCTCCACGTGGGTAAAGCCCAGCTTCCTGAGGATCTGCTCGAAGCACGCGCGGTTCGGATACCACCACTGCGCGTGATCGTCACCGAGCGTGTCCCCGCCTACGTACAGGGCCGCGGGGCGTGAGCCCGCAGGCATGTACTGGGAAATAACGAGTGTCCCTCGGCAAGAGCGGAGCTACTGCCGCGAGCGCCTTGAGCGGGTGCAGCGTGTGCAGCAGTAGGTCTCCTAGAAACACGAGGTCGAAGCTCTTCGCCCCTAGGTCCGTCTCGCGCGCCCGCACCCGCCAGGCCGACCCCGCCTGGAAGGCCGACTACACCGCCACGCGCCCGAAGGTCGAACGCAAGATCGGCCACCTGATGCACCGCAAGCACGGCGGCCGCCGCGCCCGAA
>Ga0136625_1000467_pt1 | contig 12682 bp, 11 predicted proteins | sample AntDrymUQ4832306_2_FD_104672 | JGI IMG/M metagenome (GOLD analysis project Ga0136625, IMG submission 104672) | Polar desert sand microbial communities from Dry Valleys, Antarctica - metaG UQ483 (23.06) | ecosystem: Environmental > Terrestrial > Soil > Desert | place: Antarctica: Dry Valley...
GGCGTGAAGATCGGCTCGGGCAGGCGCTCGGAGTCGCGCAGCCCGGCGGGCAGCGCGATCCCGGCGACGGCGCCCGTCGCCTGGTAGTCCTTCCAGCCCGATCCGGTGAGGTAGCCGCGCACGACGCACTCGACGGGCAGCATCTGCAGGCGGCGCACCGCGAGCGCGCGGCCGCGTGCCTCATCGGGCACGCCGTCGGTGCTCGACAGCAGGTGGTTGGGCACGATCTCGCCGGTCAGCCCGAACCAGAAGACCGACAGGCCGCTGAGCACCTTGCCCTTGTCGGGGATCGGCGTGGGATGCACGACGTCGTAGGTCGAGATGCGGTCGGAGGCCACCATCAGCAGGCGATCGCCGAGGTCGTACAGGTCGCGGACCTTGCCGGAGGCGAGATGGGGCAGGCTGGTGAGCAACGACACGCGCCGCAGGCTACCAACGGCCTCGGCCGGCTCAGCGGCACCCCGCCAACGTGCCCGAATCGAGGAGTCGGCCGCTGTGTTGCGAATGGAAACCCACACAAATCAGGAGGATTCATGTCCCGTCGTACGACCATCATCTTCGCGGGGGCGCTCGTGCTGTTCGCCGCTCCGCTCGCGATCGCCGACACCGGCGACAACATTCGCGAGGGCATCCGCAACCCGACCAGCGGCGATGCTCAGCGCGAGACGCAGATCATCGCCAACACCAAGAAGGACACCTACGGCACGCGTCAATCCAACAAGGGCACAGGGGGAGGTGCGATCTACGGCTGTCGATCGGGCCTGGACGCAGCCGCCCCCGGCGACCCGAAGAAGAGCACGCCCTGCATCCGCGTCAACAACCTCTCCACCGGCAAGGCCTTCGACTTCCAGGCCAAGGGCCGCATCGCCGGCATCATTCAGATCGGCGGAAGCCTACTCACGCCGCAGCCCAACTCCGCGCCGTTCGTCACGAACGCGACCGGTCTCGCGGCTGGTCTGAACGCCGACCGCCTGGACAGCCTCAACGCCGACGAGATCATCACGCAGTCCGCGACCAAGGCCGTGCAGGCGGTTGTCGCCGCAGGTGGGGCCGGCGTGCTCAACGGCGTCTGCCCGACGAACACCGTGCTCGCCGGAGGCGGCTGCCTGGAGACCGCTCCGCGTGCGGCGAAGAACTTCGGCGACGCCGCTACCGAGTGCTCGGGCGCCGGCCGGCGGCTCGTTCCGCCGGACGTCCTGGCTGGCGCACGCGCGATGGAGGGCATCAACCTCGGCAGCGGCGAGATGAGCGCCGACACGACCGTCGCCTCGGTGCTCGTCGCGGTCGTGACGCCGGGCTACACGACCGTCAGCGACGCGGGTCTGTTCGGCACCGCGCCGCTGTCGACGACGACGCCGTTCCGCTGCATCACGGGCGGTAGCTGAGCATCACCGATCGCTCAGGGCGCGAGCCAGCTCCGGCTGGTCTCGCGCCCGACGCGCGCCCGTGGTCGCGCGTCGGGGCCGATCGGGAACACGCGCAGGCCCTCCAGGCGCAGCGTCGCGGCCGATCGCGCTCAGGTGTCGGCGATTGCCGCGCCCCCGGCGCGGTCTCTCGCAGAAGTCAGGCGTCCGGTCAATCGAGACCGAGCGCGATTACAAGGGCGGCGTCGAGCTGATGCGTCTCGGCGGCCGTAGGCCGGGGGTCATCGTCACCCGGCAGGTGGCGATGTCAACGACATCGCCCCGATTCACGACTTCGAGATGTGCGGATCAGCTGCCTCCTCCGCCTGCAGCACACGGGCCATGAGTGCGGCGCCCGCACGACCGATCGCCTCGTCCTGCGGCTGGGCGCGGTAGGCACGTCGATACTGCTCCGCGATCTTGAGATCTCGCTCCTCGCGCAGGGCGTTTGCACCGATTTGCGTCACACCGACGAGCGCCTGCACGACGTCGTCGACGTGGCAGAAGCAGCGCATCTGCGTAGGGAGAAGATGGACTTCTTCACGTCGATTCCCCATCAAGTTGGTTGAAGCCGAGGCCTGGGTGGCGAAACGGTCCTACTCGCGAGACACATACGCGCCAACGCCCGGCGGGCTGACATCGGGGCGGGGGCGACCTGCTTGTCGGTGATCAGCTCGACGCCCCACCTCTACGATTGCCGGGACGCGCTAACAACCGGCTTGTGACCAACGAGAGGACGGGCGGATGAGCGAGCAGGCCGAACCAGTGATCCAGAGCGACGTCGCTGTGCAGTTGCAGGAGATCGAGCTCGACCCGCCGCGCGTCGGGATCATCATGGGCTCCAAGAGCGACATGGACGTCATGGACGGCGCGGCGAGCGTCCTACGCGACGCCGACGTTCGCCACGAGGTGCGCGTGATGTCAGCCCACCGCGAACCCGAGCTTGTCGCCGAGTACTGCCACGGCGCGCGCATGCGCGGCCTGCGCGTGATCATCGCCGGGGCCGGGTTGTCGGCCGCGCTGCCCGGGGTCGCCGCCGCGCACACAGACCTGCCGGTGATCGGCGTCCCGCTGTCGAGCCGGCTGTCGGCGATGGGCGGCCTCGACGCGATCCTGTCGGTCGTCCAGATGCCACCCGGCGTGCCGGTCGCGAGCGTCGGGCTCGACAACGCCAAGAACGCGGGACACCTGGCGCTAAGGATCCTGCGCAGCTGACGCTAAGGGCCCGTGATGCCTTGCCGAGAACGCGTGCGACTGCTCCTGCGCGGCCTCGCGAAGCTGGTGGGGTCGTCGTCGTGACAGGAGCGGTCGGGGCCGGCCTCGGCGTCGGGCTGGCGAAGCTGACCGGTGACGACGAGGCATCCAGACCCGCCGCGACACCGACCACGGGAGCCTCGACGAGCGCCGCGACGACGCGCGCGGAGGCGAGCTTCGACGCGCTCGGAGCGGGGCTGACGCGGGCCGTCACGTTGCGATTTCAGACCGCCGGCGAGGTCACGGCGCAGCTCACGAACCAGAAGACCGGGCGGCTGCGGATCGCCGGCCGCACGATCGGCCTGAACATCAAGGTGGGTCCGCCGCTCGAATCGTCAATACTCGGGCCGTGATCGATCGCTACACACGGCCCGAGATGGGCGCCCTGTGGACCGACGAGGCGCGCATGGAGGCATGGCGCCGCGTCGAGGTCGCCGCCTGCGAGGCGATGGACGGTCCCTCCGTCGAGGAGCTCGACGCTATACGCAGCGCGACGTTCACCGTCGCAGCGGTCAACGAGCGCGAGCGCGTCACCGATCACGACGTCGCCGCGTTCGTCGACGTCCTCAGCGAGTCAGCCGGCGACGCGGGGCGCTGGATCCACTTCGGCCTGACGTCCAGCGACGTGCTCGACACCGCCACCGGGCTGCAGCTGCGGGCGGCGGGCGAGATCGTGCTCAGCGGCGCACGCGAGCTCGTCGCGGCGCTGACCGAGCAGGCGCGCGCGCACGTCGGCACGATCTGCGTCGGGCGCACCCACGGCGTGCATGCCGAGCCGACGAGCTTCGGCATCAAGCTCGCGGGCTTCGCGATGGAGGCGCAGCGCAACGTCGAGCGGCTGCAGCGCGCGTTCGCGCAGGTGTCCGTCGGCGCGATCTCGGGCGCGGTCGGCACGTACGCGGCGACGTCACCCGACTTCGAGGAGCGCGTCCTCGCCGTCCTCGGACTCGAGCGCGAGCCGGTCTCGACGCAGGTCGTCGCCCGCGACCGCCATGCCGAGCTGCTGCAGGCGATCGCGCTGGCGGGCGCCGGGCTGGAGCGCCTGGCGACAGAGATCCGCCACCTGCAGCGCACGGAGGTCAGGGAGGTCGAGGAGCCGTTCCGGGCCGGCCAGAAGGGTTCGAGCGCGATGCCGCACAAGCGCAACCCGATCACGACCGAGCGCATCACCGGCCTGGCACGGGTGCTGCGCGGCAACGCGAGCGCCGCCGTCGAGAACGTCGCGCTGTGGCACGAGCGCGACATCTCGCACTCCGGCGCCGAGCGCGTGATCCTGCCCGACTCGCTGATCCTGATCGACTACCTGCAGCACCTCGCGCTGCGCGTCGTGCGTGGGATGGTCGTGCACGCCAATCGAATGGGGGAGAACCTCGACCTGACCTACGGCGCGCTGTTCTCGCAGCGGGTGCTGCTGGCGCTCGTGTCGGGAGGCATGACGCGCGACGAGGCCTATCGCGTCGCGCAGGAGCTGGCGCAGCGCGCCTGGGACGACCGCGTTCCGCTGCGCGACCTGCTCGCGGCGCGGCCGGAGCTGGGGCTCGATCTCGACCAGATCTTCGATCTGGGGCACTACACGCGGCACGCGGCGGAGATCGTGGGGCGCTTGCAGGACGCGTGAGCGGCGGTAGCCTTTTCGCATGGCCGCAGCAACCGTCCCAGTACACCGGCTATCGGTCGATGACGTCTATCGGATGGTCGAGCCGGGCGTGCTCGACGAGACCGACCGCGTCGAGCTCGTCGAGGGGGTGCTGGTTGAGATGGTCCTATCTCGCTCGAGGAAGAAAGCGGGCGTTGACCAGGTACCATCCCGATGACCGCGCCCGACTCGTCGTAGCCACGGCATGTCCCTCGGGAGTCGCGACCGTGTGCGCTCCGGCGCGCGGCACGCCGACGCTGAGATAGAGCACATCACCGCGCTCGTCGTACTCGTGCTGGTCGAAGGGGTTCCAGCGATGGTGACGTTCATTGGGTTTGCTGCCGGTGCAACCCCGGTGTTACACTGCTCGCGTGCCGACCCGTCACCCGCGCAGGATGATCACCATCAACCCGAGGCGCGCAGCGCTCCTCGACGAGGTGGCCGCGCTCGAAGGAGGCCGCCCCGATCTCGGCACGCTGGTCGACGAGGGCGCGCGGGTCCGCCTCGAGCGGCTGCGGCAGGCGGCTCCGGCGAAGCTGGCTGCTCGCAGGCGTCTGGCCGATCGCGTGCGCGGCGGGTCGCTCGGCCAGGATCCCGACGCTGCCGATCGCGTGAAGCGCCTCGGCCTCGAGGCCTAGAACCCTGCTTCTGATCGACAACTCGGCGTGGGCGCGCCTCGAGTCGGGGTCGCTTGCGGCCGGTCGGCGCGATGAGATCGCGGCGATGATCGAGCGCGGAGCGATCGCGGTCTGCATCCCGTTCCTGCTCGAGGCAGGCTGGTCGGCTCGCAACGCCGGCGATCATGACGATCTCCTCGCCGACCTGCTCGAGCTTCCCTACCTCGCCGTGGGCGTGGACGTCGAGGCGGTGGCCCTCGCGGCCCAGAGCGACGTTGCGCGGCGCGGTCATCACCGCAGCGCTTCGCCTTCCGATCTGCTCATCGCCGCCTGCGCGCACGTCCACGCGGCAGGCGTTCTGCATTACGACGGCAACTACGACCACCTCGTGGAGCTGACGAGCCTGAATTTCGAATCACACTGGCTGGCCCCGCCCGGCACGCTGTAGGACGGTGGGCGCAAACGGTTTGGGATGATGGGCTGAGTGCGCCCAGCCGCCGCCGCGATCGTCGTGTTCCTCGCATCGGCGGCCATCCTCGTACTCGAGATCCTCGCCGCGCGGCTGGTGGCGCCATATCTCGGCGTCTCGCTCGACACGTACACGGGCATCATCGGCACCGTCCTGGCTGGGATCGCGGCCGGAGCCTGGCTCGGTGGACGCGCCGCCGACCGCTGGGCGCCCCAGCTGCTGCTCGGGCCGATCCTCGTCCTCGGAGGCTTTCTCGCCCTTGCCTCGCCGACGCTGATCAACGGCCTCGGGCCGTCCGTCGCCGGTGGTGGCGTCGCGTCGATCATCGGTCTCTCGCTGTGGACCGTCTTCCTGCCGGCGATGGTCCTGAGCGCCGTGACACCTGTCGTGGTCAAGCTGCAGCTCAACGACCTCGCGACGACCGGCACTGTCGTCGGCCAGCTCTCGGCCTGGGCGACCGCGGGCGCGCTGTTCGGCACGTTCGGAACCGGCTTCTTCCTCGTGTCCCGCGCGCCGACGCGCGTCATCGTGGCGGGCACCGGCCTGCTGTTGATGGCGCTCGGCGTCCTCGTCGCCTGGCGGCTGTCGGGGCGGCCGGCCCCGTCGTCGCTCGCCGCGCTGGCCGTGGTCGCGGCTGTCACGGGCGCCGCCGCCCTCGGCGTTAACGGGCCGTGCAAGTCCGAAAGCGCCTACTTCTGCATCAGGGTCGTCGAGGAGCCGGGCGGCTCCGTGCGAACGCTCCTGCTCGACGACCTCACGCACTCCAGCGTCGACCTGCGCAACCCGCGGAATCTCCTCTACGAGTACATCGCGATCATGGCCGCGACGGTCGACGCGTCCCGGCCGCGCGGTGACGCGATCTCGATGCTGCAGATCGGCGGCGGCGGCTTCACGCTGCCGCGGTACATCGCCGCGACGCGCCCGGCATCGCAGATCGACGTCATGGAGATCGACCCGGCCGTCGTCGACACGGCACGCGATGAGCTCGGCCTGCGCACGGGCGCGCGGCTCGCCGTCGAGGTGGGCGACGCGCGCCTGCTCGTCGCCAGGAAGCAGCCGCGGACGTACGACTTCGTCTTCGGCGACGCCTTCGGGAGCCGGTCGGTGCCCTGGCACCTGACCACCCGCGAGTTCCTGTCGAGCGTGCGCCGCCTCCTGCGCCCGGGTGGGGCGTACGTCATGAACCTGATCGACCGCGACCGGCTCGAGTTCCTCAAGGCGCAGGCGGCCACCATGATGCAGGTCTTCCCCAGCGTGACGCTGCTGCCCGCCCCCAGCAACTTCGTCCTCGTGGGGACCGATCGTCTCATCGATGCGCGTCGTGTCGTGGAGCTTGTCGAGCAGCGCGGGCTCGGTGTCTCGGCGCCGCTGACCGGCTCGCGGCTGCGCCGGCTCGTGGGCGGCGCGAAGCCGCTGCGCGACGACTTCGCACCGGTCGACCAGCTCCTGCGCTAAGCCGATTGCCCGTTCGTCCCGCGCCGTACCGGGGCAGCAGCGACGAGCTCGACTCGATGAACGGCCGCTTCAAGACCAGCAGCAGTGCCGACCTGCCGGGGCTGTGCCTGCTGGTCGCCTGCCATGTCCAGTCGATCTGCCAGTCGCCGTGCCGGTGACCGTGGCGCGAGTCCCGGAGGTCGAAACCTGCGAGATCGCCGACGACTTGATCGCTACTCCCGCGTGCTTGTCCTGGTACGTGAGCTGGCCCTTCGGGGCTGACACTCCCACGCGTTGATCCGCGTTGAAGCCGAGGCTGTGCTTCTCGTCGGCGGTCCAGCCGCCGCCGGTGACTCGCTGGCGCGGTCGTTGACACCGCTCGTGACGGAGAAGCCGTCCGTGTTGTCCATGTAGGCAGCCGTCCAGACGTTGTCCCGGCGCCTGTAGAACTTCGTAGGTGGCGGTCCTCCCGCCTCGTCCGGGTCCCGCTGGGACCGTGGCGAGTGCGAACCTCCATCGAGACGAGGTGAACCGCCATGAGGACCGTAGAGCAGGAGCAGGTCGCCAACGCTGAACTCGGGTTAGCTCTTCTCCGTCGGCAGTCTGGCGTCCTCAACGGACAGCGCCCGCCGAGAAGACCGCGGTCGGCGACAGGAACCCGGCACCGTCGACCAGTCGGTGGATCGATCAGGTGCGCCAGAGTCCGGGCAGTGGCAGGGCCCAGAGCCGGTCTCCGAACGGCAGCGTCCGCCGGCCCGCGTAGACGACGATCCCGGCCCGCATGTGCCCCCGAGCGTGATCGCGAACGTGTGCCAGGGCGCTGAAATCCCGTGCGCGGATCGTGGCGCTCGCCTTGACCTCGATCGCGACGATGTCGCCCGACGGGCGCTCGACGATCGTGTCGACCTCGCGCTCGCCCTCGCGGTAGTGCCAGAAGCGCAGCGGCTGGGCCGCCCATGACGCCTGGCGTTCGAGCTCGGTCGCCACGAACGTCTCCATCAGCGAACCGGCCAGACCGCCATCCTCGCGCAGACGCCGTGCGTCGGCGCCGATCAGCCCGGCCAACAGCCCGGGATCGCTGACGTAGAGCTTGGGTGCCTTGACCTGACGCAGGCCGAGGTTGACGTGCCACGGCCGGCGGATCCTGATGAGGAACAGGCGCTCGAGCACATCGAGGTGGCTCTTGACGGTCTTGCCGTCAAGCCCGGCGTCGCGACCCAGCGCCTCGTAGCGCGCCAGCGAGCCCGATCGCGCGGCAACCAGCCGCAGCAGCGTGCCCACCGAGGCCGGGTCGTGCACGCGAGCCGCATCGGCGACATCGCGATCGACGATCGAGGCCACGTAGCTGTCGAAGAAGCGAACGCGTGCCACCCCCACGCGGATGCGAGCCTCCGGGAATCCGCCGGCGAGCAGCAGCGGCTCGAACTCTTGGCGCCCGACGGGCGCGTCGGTGATCAGCGGGACGTCACCGTCAAACAGGCGATCCAGCAGATCCTCGCGCCGGCCGGCGATCTCGCCTTGCGTCAGCGGCCACAGCGTCAGGTAGTCCACCCGCCCCGGTAGCGCATCCGATACGGCCGGGATGCGACGCAGGTTCGCCGACCCCGTCAGCAGGAACTGGCCTTTCGAGCGATCGCGGTCGACGCGTGACTTGATCGCGAGCAGCAGTTCCGGGGCACGCTGGACCTCGTCGATCACCGTGCGACGCCCGAGTGCCGCCACGAAGCCCTCCGGATCGGCCTGTGCGGCCGTGCGGATCCCCTGGTCATCGAGTGTGATGTATTCCGCCGCAAGCGGGCCACTCGCGAGCATCCGCGCCAGCGTGCTCTTGCCGGCCTGGCGCGGACCAAGCAGCGCGACTGCCCGAGCGGAGGCCATCGCCTCCATCACGACATCCGCCAGCCCGCGCTCGAACAGCTCTGGGGTATTCGAATCGCCCGACATCTCGGAGAATGGTAGCCGCTATCTCGGAGAACAGTAGCTGCTATCTCGGAAAATCAGATCCGCTACCTCGGCGACGCTCGCGGGCCGCACCTTGATCACTCGGTGCCTAGGCCGACACGATCCACCCCTGCCTCGTGTCAATGCATCTCCGGCTCGTCTGGGGCGAGGCTCGTCGTATCACGGGCTCGACCGCGCGCGGCTGCAGCTCACTCCCGGCATGACCGGCGAGTGGCGAATCGCCGGCTCGGCCCGACTGCCGCTTTAGGAATGGTGTAGATCGACCACCGCTGCGTCGCCAGCTGGTTGATGTGATCCGACGTGAAGATCCTCATGCTGACGGCGACATACGTTGGGGCGCGGCAGCCAGCAGCCCCGGAACGCTCCCGGCACGCCATCCGTGACGCGCTGACCATAGAGTCGTGTGATGCCGGGGTCCGATAGCCGCGGCGCGTCCATGCAGCCGAGCGACAACCCCACCACGGCCACCGTCACTGACGCCGAACGCCCGGTGCTGGTGCATGACTACCTACTCGTCATGCGCGGCGCCGAGCGGACCTTCGCCCGCATGGCGGACATCTGGCCGCAGGCCGCGATCGCGACGCTGCTCTACGACCGCGACGTCTTCGGGGAGCGGCTCGCCGGCCATCCGATTCGCACCTCGCGATTGCAGCGCCTCGGTGCGCGCCAGTCGACGTTCAAGGCGCTCCTGCCAGCCCTGCCCGCCGCGGCCGAACGCCTGCCGGTCGCGGGATACGAGCTGATCGTCTCGAGCTCCAGTGCGTTCGCGCACGGGGTGCGTCCTGATCCTGGAGCAACCCACGTCTGCTACTGCCATGCGCCCTTTCGCTACGCCTGGTACGAGCAGGAGGCGGGCGTCGCGCAGGTCCCTCGACCGGCCCGGCCGGCGATGCGCCAGATCCTCAAGCGCATCCGGCGCTGGGATCGCGCGGCCGCGCAGGACGGCACGCACTACATCGCCAACTCGCGCCTGACGCAGGAGCGCATCCGCAGCTTCTGGGGCGTTGAGGCCGACATCGTGCACCCGCCAGTCGAGCTGGAACGCTTCGCTCCGGCAACGGCCGGCCACCGACTGCTGTTCGTCGGCGAGCTGGTCCGCCACAAGCAGGTCGACGTGGCGCTGCAGGCGGCGCGTGATGCGCGCATGCCGATCGACGTCGTCGGCGGCGGCGCCGACGAGCCTCGTCTGCGAGCGGAGTACGGCGCGAGTGCCGAGTTCCTCGGCCGCGTCGATGACGACCGGCTCGCCGAGCTGTACGGCTCCTGCCGCGCGCTGGTGGTGCCGAACGTCGAGGAGTTCGGCATCACCGCCGTCGAGGCGCAGGCCAGCGGCCGGCCGGTCATCGCCGCCGATGGAGGCGGTGTGCGCGAAACCGTCATCGAGGGGGAGACGGGGTTCTTCTTCCCTACGGGGGACGCTGCGGCGCTGGCGACGATCCTGCGTTCCGGGGCAGTCGACAGCCTCAACCCGGTCGACGCGGTGCGCAACTCCCACCGCTTCTCGGTGCAGAACTTCCAGGACGGGATCCGCAGACAGGTCGCGCTGGCTCGCGCCCGACCCGCACGACAAGGCTGACCCAGTCCACCCGCCGGCTCGCGTCATCGTCCTTCGCCTCGCGTGCGCGGCCGTGCTGCTGGTGTCCGTGGTCGCCCTGTGGTCCTACCTGCGCTACGTCGGTCCGCTGCCCGGAGACGAAGCGATCCTGCGGCGCGTCGGAGCGCATCCGGCGCTGCGCACGAGCCACATGCTCCAGTTCTTCGGCAACCTCGGGACCACCAGCGTGGCGTTCGTCACCATCGTCATCGCCGCCGCCATCGTGGGGCGCGCGATCGGGATGCTCGCTGCCTGCGCTGTGCTGCTGTCGGCCGTCGGTGTCGTGGTCAATCAGTCGCTCCGAGCGATCCTCGGCCCGACACCGACGTCGCAGGCGACCTTCGGGGCGTTCGTCGAGAGCTATCCCTCTGGCCACGTCGTCTACGCAACCACGGTCTTCGGACTGCTCGCGTGGCTCGCCTGGCGCCACGGCCGTCGTGACGCCGCCGTCGTGCTCGCGGGCCTTATCGTCGCGATGGGTCCCGCGCGCGTGCTGAACTCCGCGCACCTGCCGAGCGACGTGATCGGCGGGTACCTGCTCGGTGGCGCCTGGCTGCTGCTGGTTCTCACCGCCTACGCCATCGCGTGCGGTCGTCGCGAAGGTCATCCCGTGCGCCTACGCTGAAAGCGTGCCCGACGAGATGAGCTCACCGGCATTGACGTTCCTGCCCGGCGACTCGCGCCGCGAGCGAGCGGCGCTGCGCTGGCAGCTCGCGCGGCGTGTCGCCGGGTACCTGCGTCCCTACCGCCGTCAGACCGTGCTCGCCGTGGGGTGCGCAGCGTTGGAGGCGGCTATAGCGCTCGTGCCGATCATCGCGCTGAAGGTCCTCATCGACCGCTTGACCGACGACAACCCCGCGTTCGGCGACGTCGTCGTGCCGCTGCTGGCGACGTTCGCCGCGGTCATCGCGACGGCCCTGCTGAGCGTCGCCTCGACCTACCTGATCCAGTCGATCAGCGAGGGGATCGTCTTCGACATGCGACAGCAGCTCTTCGGGCACCTGATCGGCCAGGGAACCGACTTCTACACCGCGCGTCGCGGGGGCGATGTCCTGTCACGGATCCTCAACGACGTCGCGGTGGTCAGCAACGTCCTCTCTGACACCCTCGTCGGCGGCATCGCCGCAGGCCTCGCCGCCTCCACGACGGTCGCACTGATGGTCGTTCTGGACTGGCGCCTGGCGCTCGTCGCGCTGGTGCTCAGCGCCGCGGTCGTCATCCCGACCCGCAGGGCGGGCCAGCGAATCGGCAAGGCGCAGAACGCCGTTCAGGAGCAGTTGTCGTCGATGACCGCGTACCTCAGCGAGACGCTCGGGCTATCCGGCATGCTGCTCGTGCGCGCGTTCGGCCGCCACGCCGCCGAGCGCGATCGCTTCACCGCGCTGAACGCCGAGTTGCGCCGCCGGCAGGTGATCACCGCGATGACCGCGCGCTGGTTCGTCGCGGGGCTGACGATCGCCGGATCGGTCGCCCCGGTGGTCCTGCTGCTGGTCGGCGGCTACCTCGTCACGCAGGGTCTCGCATCGATCGGGACCGTCCTCGTGTTCTCGACCGTCATCGCGGCACGCTTGGGCAACGCGGTGCAAGGCGTAGCCACGACGGCCGCGACCGCGCTCGGCTCACTCGCCGTGTGGCGCAGGATCTTCGAGACGCTCGACACCAACCCGACCGTCGTCGAGCGTCCGGGTGCGCATCCGCTGGCCCACCCGCGCGGGGCGATCCGCCTGGAGGGCGTGACCTTCTCGTATGCGGAGCAGCCGCAGCCCGCCGTCCGCGATGTCGATCTCACGGTCGAGCCAGGCCAGCTCGTCGCGCTCGTCGGCCCGAGCGGCGCTGGGAAGTCGACCCTCAGCGCGCTTGTCGCGCGCCTGCTCGACCCCGACGAGGGTCGCGTGCTGCTCGATGGCCACGACGTCCGCGACCTGACGGTGCAGTCGGTCAGCGACGCGATCGGCATCGTCTTCCAGGACACGTTCCTCTTCCACGCGTCGCTGGAGGAGAACCTGCGCTACGGCCGACCGGACGCGTCGGAGGCCGACCTCGCCAGCGCGATCCGCAACGCGCACCTGACCGACGTCGTCGCCGGCCTTCCCGACGGGTTGGCCACCACGGTCGGGGAGCGCGGCCACCATCTCAGCGGCGGAGAGAAGCAGCGGGTCGCGCTGGCGCGCGCGATGCTCAAGGATCCGAGGATCCTGATCCTCGACGAGGCCACGTCGCATCTGGACAGCGCGTCGGAGGCTGCGGTGCAGGAGGGGTTGGAGCGGTTGCTGCCTGGGCGGACGTCGCTCGTCATCGCGCACCGGCTGTCGA
>Ga0136625_1000470_pt1 | contig 12671 bp, 12 predicted proteins | sample AntDrymUQ4832306_2_FD_104672 | JGI IMG/M metagenome (GOLD analysis project Ga0136625, IMG submission 104672) | Polar desert sand microbial communities from Dry Valleys, Antarctica - metaG UQ483 (23.06) | ecosystem: Environmental > Terrestrial > Soil > Desert | place: Antarctica: Dry Valley...
CCTGGCACTACGCTGCGGCGGTGGTCGGCGTCATCGTCCCCGTGCATGGCTTTCCGGCCTACCTCGCGGAGACGCTGGACTGCGTGCTCGCTCAGCGCCCCGCGCCGGACGCGGTCGTGGTCGTCGACGACGCGTCGCCCGCAGCGGTCGTGCTGCACCCCGACCACGCGCCGCGTTGCACGCTGGTGCGCCGCGACGCGTGCGGCGGCCCGGCTGCCGCCCGCGGGAGCGGCCTGCGGGCGCTCCCGGCGGGCGTGTCGACGATCGCGCTGTGCGACAGCGACGACGCCTGGACCGCGGGCAAGCTCGCCGCCCAGCTCGCGGCCCTCGAACGCGCTCCCGAGGCCGCGCTGTGCTTTGGCCGCGCGCTCGTCGTCGGCGCCGACGGGCGCCCGACCGGCGAGCGCTGGGCGCAGCCTGCGCCCGGGTTGCACGAGGGTGCGCCGCTGCGCGAGCTGCTCTACGCGTCCAACCCGATTCCGACGTCGAGCGTCGTGCTGCGCCGCGCAGCCCTCGAGCGGGCGGGCGGCTTTGCCTCCCCGGTGCGACTCGCCGAGGACTGGGACCTGTGGCTGCGTCTCGCCACGCGCGACGAGGCCTTCGTCTGCGAACCCGACGCCGTCGTGCGCTACCGCCGCCACCCGGGAGGGCTGACCGCCGACGTGGGGGCGCTCGCCCGCTGCCAGCTCGAGCTGCACCGCGTGCACGGGGCGCTCGTCTCGCCCGAGGTTCGCGCGCAGGCGCTCGCGGCCGACGCGGCGGCGCTGCGATCGGCGACTCGCGGCGGCCTGCGCTCGCTGCTACCGCGTCGCGATCCGTACCGTCGCTGAGCGCCCGTCGCGCGGTATTCAGCGCCTGAGCAGCCGAAGCCGGCTTCGCGGCCGCGGCCGGTTGGGCACGAGCCGGCCGAGCTCGAACGCCCACACCGCCGGCCCGTCGAGCAGGCCCAGCAGCGCCGCGTCGCGGTCGCGGCGCACGACGGCGGCGAGCCCGGCGGCGGTGCGCCGAGCGCTCCACCACGCCAGCCCGGGCCAGCGCCGCCGCGGCAGCGCGCCCGGCCAGCGCCGCGCGAGCCACGCCGCACCGGCGCCGTGGCGCGCACGCTGGGCGAGCATGCGGGAGATCGTCGCGCGGTTGCGATGCACGACGGTCGCCTCCTCGCGGCGCTCGAGCGTCCAGCCGGCCGCGCGGGCGCGAAAGCACAGGTCGGCATCGCCGCCGGATCGCACGCTCGCCTCGAAGCCGCCGACCTGTTCGAAGGCGGCGCGGCGGACGGCGGCGTTGGCGGTCTGCGCGAACGCCCAGTCGCGGTCGGCGAGCGTAACCTCCTGGCTCATCGAAGACTTCAGCCAGGCGTAGCGCTCGGCCGCCGTCGCCGCGTCGCCCGCGGCCGGGGGCTCGTCTGCGACGGCGCCCGCCAGCACGCCGGCCGACTCAGCGGGGGCGCGGGCGAAGTAGCGCTCCAGCAGATCCGGCGGCGGCCAGACGTCTGCGTCGAGGAACACGAGCCACGGCGCCACGCCCCCATCCGCGCCGCGGTTGCGCGCGTGATAGGAGGTCTGCCGCTCGCCCGCGCCGACGATGCGCACGGGCCCGCGGCGCCCGTCACGCGCGCCGGGCCGGTTGTCGGCGACCGTCACCGTGTCGCCGGGCCGCAGGTCGAGCGTGGCGAGCCGCTGCGCGACGCGCTCGAGGCTCGCGGCGTCGCCACGGAAGGGCAGGACGACGTCGACGGCCGGGCGCGGGCTCACGCGCCGCAATCTACGGCCGGCGCCGCTCCCGCGCAGCCCCGCCGTGGCGGGCTTGGCATACTTGCCCGTCCCCGCCCACGGGGGCGTAGCTCAGTTGGTTAGAGCGCCGGCCTGTCACGCCGGAGGTCGCGGGTTCGAGTCCCGTCGCTCCCGCTCCGAGGAGGCCTGCCAGACGACACGGCGCCCGGAGCACGGGCGTCACGACCCGAGACATGAGAGCCTTGGCGGGTGCCCGCCCTCTCGCCCGACCATCCACTGATGATCACCGTGCCGGTGAGCCCGTACGTCGAGCTCGCCCGCTGGACGCTCGATCGCCTCGGCGTCGCGTACGTCGAGGAGCCCCACGCCCCCGTCTTCAACACGCTGGCGGCAAAGCGCCACCGGGGAGGCACGGTCGTGCCGATCCTCGACATCGGCGATCGCACGCTCGCTGATGCGCGTGCGATCGTCGAGTTCTACGAGCAGCGCGCGCCCGAGGAGCTGCGCCTGTATCCCGCCGACGCCGCCGCCCGCGCCGACGCGAAGGGGGTCTTCGACGAGCTCTACGACGTGCTCGGCGTCGCGGTCCGAGCATGGGCGTACGCGTACCAGCTGCCGCAGCGCCGGAGCACGACGCGGGCGTGGGTCCAGCGCGTGCCGCTGCTCGAGCGCCTGATCGTGCCGCTCGCCTACCCGCTCATCGCCCGCCGGCTCGCGCGCGGGCTGAAGCTCCATGCCGGCAGCATCCCGGAGCAGCGGGCGATCATCGACGCCACGCTCGCCCGGCTCGCGGAGCGCATCGCCGACGGGCGCCGCCACCTCGCCGGCGACCGGCTCGGCGCCGCCGACCTGGCGCTCGCGACGATGCTCGCGCCTGCCGTCCTGCCGCCCGGCTACCGCGGTCCGCTGCCCGCGCTGCACGAGTTGCCGGAGGCCATGCGTCGCGACGTCGAGGAGATCCGCGCCCACCCGGTCGGCCGCTTCGCGCTACGGGTGTTCGCCGAGGAGCGAGCGCCGGGCGCGGGCTGAGGACGCCGGCGCCGCCACACCGCCCGGCGCTGCGCGGGAACGACAGCTCCCAACGCGACTCAGAGTCGGGGCACGGTCCATAGGCGAGCCCATGGCGGTCACGTGCGCTCGGGCGGGCTGCCGGCCGCCCCGAAGCGCACCGCGAAGCGCGCCCCGCCCAGCGGCGACTCGCCGACCTCCACCACCGCCCCGTGCGCGCGCACCTGCTGGCTGACGAGCGCGAGACCCAGCCCCGAGCCGGTCGCCTGAACACCCGCGACGCGCGCGAACGGCTCGAAGATCCGCTCGCGCTGGTCGTCGGCGACGCCCGGGCCGTCGTCGTCGACGTACAGCACGGGCCCGGTGGCGTCGAGCGTCACCGCGACGTGCCCGTCCGCGTGTCCGTGGCGCGCGGCGTTCTCGAGCAGGTTGTCGACGAGCAGGCGCAGCCCCGGCTCCCAGCCGCGCACGCACAGCGCGCCGTCGGGCAGCGCCGGCTGCCACGTCACGCGCGGATGGCGCGAGGCCGCCTGGTCCAGCGATGCCGCGACGAGCTCCCCCAGATCGACGTCGCCGACCTCGCCCGGCGACGCGTCGCCGCGCGCCATCGCCTGCAGGCCGTCGAGCAGGTCCACGAGCCGGCGGTGCTCGGCCAGCGCGTCGAGCACGAGCTCGGTGCGCTGCGCGACCGGCATGTCCGGGTGGCGACTGAGCGCCGACAGCGTCGCGTGGACGCTCGTCAGCGGCGTTCGCAGCTCATGGCCGGCATCAGCCGTGAAGCGCCGGGTCGCCGCCAGCGCGCGCTCGCGGTCGTCGGCCGAACGGCCCAGGCGCGCCAGCATGTCGTTGAAGCTCGCGGCGAGCGAGCGCAGCTCGGCCGGGCCGTCGTCGCCCGGCACGCGCTGGTCGAGGTCCTCGGTGCCGGCGATCCGCGACGTCGCCGCGCGCAGGCGGCGCAGCGGGCGCAGCAGCAGCGTCGCCGCGAACCACGTGCCGCACCCGCCGAGCAGCAGCGCCGCAAGCCCGAAGCCCACGAGCCGGCGGTCGAGCGCGTCGAGCCGGCTCTCGACGCGCCGCAGCGGGCTCGTGACCTCGAAGCGCACGAGGTCGCCGAGATCCTCCAGCGGCACGGTCGTGATGTACGAGCGGTAGCGCATCCCGCCGACGGTGAGCGTTCGCAGTCCGTCCGCCGGCGGGATCCGCGCGGACGGCGCGGGGCGCCCCGATTCGCGCAGCACACGGCCCGCGACGATCAGCCGCAGCGACGTTCCGCTGGCCGACAGCACGTTGTCCAGGCGCTTGTCGCGGGGCGGCACCTCACGCTCGAGCGCGGCCTCCGACGTCCCGCGCGACAGCGCGGCCGTGCGCTTGAGGAAGTCGTCGAGCGCCGCGCGGTCGGACTGCTCGACGTAGCGCGAGACCATGATCCCGGCCCCCGCCAGCACGACTGCCAGCACGAGCGTGATGCCGAGCGTCAGCCGGCCGCGAAGGCTCCGCACGCGCCGAGGATCTCAGGGACGCAGGACGAACCCGATGCCGCGCACGGTATGCAGCACGCGGGCTGCGCCACCGGCCTCGAGCTTGCGACGCAGGTACCCGACGAAGACGTCGGCGATGTTCGTGCCCGGATCGAAGGTGTAGCCCCAGACCTCCTCGTGCAGGCGGCTGCGATCGATCACCTCTCCCGGATGGCGCAGAAACAGGTGCAGCAGCTCGAACTCGCGCCGCGTGAGCTCGAGCTCGCGCCCGCCGCGCAGCGCGACGTGCGAGCGCGGGTCGAGTTCGATGTCGCCGACGACGAGCGCGGCGTCCGCCAGCACCGGGCGGCGGCGCAGCAGCGCGTGCAGCCGCGCCGTCACCTCCTCGAGCGCGAACGGCTTGACGACGTAGTCGTCGGCGCCGGCCTGCAGCCCGCGCACCCGGTCCTCGACCTCGTCGCGCGCCGACAGCACGCAGACCGGCACGTCGTCGCCCTCCGCGCGCAGGCTCGCCAGCACCTCGTGCCTGTCGAGGTCGGGCTTCGCGAGGTCGAGCATGATCACCGAAGGCCGGACCGACTCGTTGGCGGCGAGCGCGGCGCGGCCGCCCGACGCGCGCACGACACGAAAGCCCTCGAGCTCGAGCCCCGCGCCGACGGCACGCCGGATCGCGGCGTCGTCGTCGACCAGCAGCACCACCGGCCCCTGGGGCCCCGGCGGCTGCTCGTCATCCACGCCGGACGACCTCGCAGTTGCCCGCGACGGTGTCCACGGCGTCGGCGTACACGCGATCGCGCCCCGATCCGCATGTGATGCGGTCAGCCGCGCCGTCGCGGGCACGGATGACGTCGTTGCCGTTGCCGCCTGCGACGACGTCGCCCGGGCCGCCCGTCGCGGTGATCCGGTCGTTGCCCGCACCGCCGAGCATCGTGTCGGCGCCGGGACCGCCGGCGATGACGTCGCTGCCGGCGTCGCCGGCGATCGTGTCGTTGCCGGGACCGCCGTAGAGCTTGTCGTTGCCCGCGCCCCCGAACAGCTTGTCGTTGCCGGGACCGCCCCGCAGGACGTCGCGGCCTCCGCGGCCCTCGATCTCGTCGTCGCCGCCGCGACCGTCGATGCGGTCGGCTCCCGGCCCGCCCGCGAGGCGGTCGGGCCCGCGCGTGCCCTGCTGGGCGGCGAAGGCGCTCGTGCCGGCGCCGAGCGCCAACACGAGGGTCATCACAAGCAGTCGTCGGTGCATGGCTCACACGATGACGCAGGCCGGCGGCGACCGTCGCCGCCGGCCTGCACTCTCATGCACTTCTCACCCTCGGTGAGGACTGCGTGAGAGCGAGCTGCCCCACGTCGAATGTTGGCGCAAGGTTGTTCTCGGACACCCCACTGAGGAGGCATTTCAGATGAGCTTCACGAGGACGCAGATGGTAGGTGCCGTCGTCTCGATCGGCATGATCGTCCCGGCCACCGCGCTTGCGGCAACGATCACCGGCGGACCCGGCAACGAGCGGCTGCGCGGCACGAACGCGGCGGACATGATCGACGGCAAGGGCGGCAACGACCGCATCCACGGCTTCGCCATGGCCGACAGGCTGATCGGCGGACCGGGCAACGACCGCGTCTTCGGCGGGCGGGGCGACGACACGATCACCGGCGTCGCCGGCAACGACCTGCTCAGCGGCGGTCCAGGCAACGACACGGTCACGGGCGACAACAACGACACGGGCGACCTGACGTCGTTCGACCGCGTCTACGGCGGCTCGGGCAACGACGTGCTCAAGGGCGGCGACTCGGCCGACCGCATGGTCGGCGGCTCGGGCAACGACGCCTCCTTCGGCGAGGACGGCCGCGACCGTATGTCCGGCGGCACCGGCGACGACGGCCAGGACGGCGGCCAGGGCGACGACGTCATCTACGCCAACCGCGGCCAGGACACGTCGGTCGGCGGCGACGGCGACGACGTGCTGTGGGCGATGGCGCGCGCCGACGTGGCGCCCGGCCCCGGCGTCGACCAGGTCGGCGACACGCTCGACGGCGCCAACGGCAACGACGTCTTCCACACGCGCGACGGCGAGGTCGACCGCGTCACGTGCGGCGCGGACAACGACCGTGCCTACCTCGACCAGGTCGACGTCATCACCGACGCGACGGCCGAGAACCCGAAGGGCTCCTGCGAGGTCGTGCGGCGCAAGGCGCCGAAGGCCGGCGGCAGCCGCGAGGAGGACCGCCAGGAGTCGCCGAAGGCGGCACGGGTCAGCAGCTAGCACCCCCAAGGCGGTCTCCCACCGCTGCCTGCTGGACCGGCCACCGCCCCTGCGGTGGCCGGTTGGGTTGTGGACCCGTAAGCGCCCGTTCAGCCCTCGTTGCGATCATGGGACGGGTGCAGCCCGATGACGACGGCGATGCTAATCCGGCGATCGGCCGGCGGGCGTTTCTCGGATTCGTCGGTCTCGGCCTGAGCTCGCTGGCATGGGGTGGCGGCGCGATGGACCTCGTGGCGCAGAGCACGAGGCTGCTTCCCGAGGGGTTGCGCGCGGTCGTCCCGTTCGGCAAGGGCTGGCGGATCTACGCCGTCAACCCGCCGCACCCGACCTTCGATCCCGCGACCTGGCGGCTGCGCATCGACGGCCTCGTCGAGCGCCCGCAGAGCCTGAGCCTCGCGGCGCTGCTCGCGCTCCCGCGCGCGGAGCAGACCTCGGACTTCGTCTGCGTGACGGGCTGGTCGGTCGACGACGTGCGCTGGAGCGGCGTGCGCTTCGCCGACCTGCTCGCCGCCGCGCGCCCGCTGCCCGCCGCCGGCGCGCTGCGCTTCGAATCCGCCGAGGAGCCCTACGTCGACTCGCTCAGCATGAAGCAGGCGATGGCGCCCGACGCGATGCTCGCCCACGGGATGGACGGCGAGGACCTGCAGCGCAAGCACGGAGCCCCCGTGCGTGTCGTGATGCCGCAGATGTACGGCTACAAGGGCGTCAAGTGGGTGCGGCGGATCACCGTCACAGATCGCGTGGCCGACGGCTACTCGCAACAGCGCGGCTATGACCGCGATGCCTGGATCGGTGGCTCCAATGGCCGTTGAGGCGGCCCGCGTCGTGCGCTTCGGCGCGACCGAGCGCAACCTCCACACGATCCACGCGACCGCCTTCGTCGTGATGTTCCTGACCGGGGTCGTGCTGTACGTGCCGACGATCGCACAGGTGTTCTCGGACCGACCGCTGACGACCGGCATCCACCTCGTGGCGGCGGTCGCATGGCTGACGGCGCTCGCGCTCGTGGCGCTGCTCGGCGATCGCCGGGCGCTGCGACGCACGCGCCGCGAGCTTGAGCGCTTCGATTCCGACGACCTGCGCTGGCTGCGCCGCCGCCCCGCCCCACAGGGGCGCTTCAACGCCGGCCAGAAGGCGCACGCGATCGTCCAGGCCGGGCTGGCGGTGCTGTTCACGGTCTCCGGGACGCTGCTGTGGCTCGGCGAGCGCAACACCGAGCTGCGGCTGCCCGGCACGATCGCGCTGCACGACGCCTCGATGCTGCTTGCCGGCGTGCTCGTCGCGGGCCACCTCTGGATCGCGTTCAGCCCGGGCAAGTCGCCGTCCGTGGAGGGCATCCTGCGCGGCACGGTCCCAGCGGCATGGGCGGCCGAGCACCACCAGAAGTGGACGCCCGGCGCGGACGGCCCGGCGCGCAGCTCGCGCCCCGGCCCGCTGCGCCTGATGACCGGCGCGGCAGTGATCGGCCTCGGGGTCGCGGCGGTCGTCCTGCTCGTGAGCTGACCAGAGACCTGGTTACTTACGGCAAGCTCGCCCCGCCCGCGCGCGAGCTGCTGGACCTGCTGGTCGACGCGCCCGGCCAGCGCTTCTCGGGCGACGAGATCGCCGCCCGCCTGCGCCTGCAGAAGGGCGCGCACGGCGTCGCCCAGAGGTGGCAGCACTGTTCGCCGCCGCGCGGGGGTCGGGCGTCTGAGGGGTGGGTGCGGTTTCGGAGCCTCTGGGTCCGTTGGCGCACCCACCCCCGCCTACCGCGGCGCGCGCAGCCCGAACGGCGGGCGCGTGCCGCCGGCACGCTGGGCCTGCACGACGCGCCGCCGCCGCCGCGCCGCCGGCAGGCCGCGCGCCGCGTCGGCGTAGGCGCGCAGCAGGTGTCGCTCGCGCAGCAGCACGTGGCCGATCGCGAGCAGCTCGTAGAACGCGATCCGGTGCAGGTCGCCGCGAACGTCGGCCCAGCTGTCGTTCTTGGCCATCATCAGCAGCCGGTTTCGAAACTGCAGCCGGCGGTGGGCCTCGGGCAGCCCCGAGCGCGTCGTCGGCGAGTAGAAGCGCATGTGCCACGCCATCGCGCGCGGCTCGTAGACGCAGCGCCAGCCCAGCAGGCGCGCGCGCCAGGCGAGGTCGACGTCGGACGCCCACAGCTCGAGGTCCTCGTCGAGCACCTCGCCACCGACGGCGCAGGCCACGAGCACCTCGCGGCGATACAGCACGCAGGCGCCGTCGCCGCCGAAGACCTCGGCCGGGCGCGCGTAGCTCGACAACGGCTCCCCATGGCCGACGAGCGTGTTCTTGCGGCGGCGATCGACCACCATCCCCGCGGCGTCGAGCACGTCGAGGCGATCGGCCGGCGACATCCCGGTCGCGCGCACGAGCCGCGGCGCCACCGAGCCGATGCCGGGCGACTCCAGGCGCGGCCGGGCCGCTTCCAGGAAGCCCGCGTCGAGCACGCAGTCGGCGTTGAGCAGCAGCACGCCATCGCCCTCGGTCGCGAGGATGCCGGCGTTGATCGCGGCCGCGTAGGAGACGCGCGTGCGCAGGTCCAGCACGCGCGCCCCGAGCGACTGCGCCGTCGAGCGCGTCGCATCGCCGCACGCGTTGTCGATCACGAGCACGTCGGCGCCGGGCTGCGCGACCGCCGCCGGCAGGCAGTGCTCGAGCAGCGGCGCCTCGTCGACGCTGAGCACGAGGATCGTCGTGCGCGAGCTCACAGCAGCTCCTCGTAGACGGCGACCGTCAGCGCGGCGCTGGCGGCCCACGACAACGCCGCCGAGCGCTGCAGGCCACGGCGCACGAGCTCGTCGCGGTGCGCGCGATTGCCGAGCACGCGACGGATCGCTGCGGCCATGTCGCCGGCGTCGAGCGGATCGAAGTAGTCGCAGGCGTCGCCGCCGGTCTCCGGCAGCGCGGTCGCTCGCGCGGCGAGCACGGGCACGCCGCGCGCCATCGCCTCGACGAGCACGAGCCCGAAGCCCTCGTACAGCGACGGGTGCACGAGGGCGTCGGCGCCACGCATCAGCACGTCCATCTGCTCGTCTGCAAGGAAGCCGGTCAGCGTCACCGGCGCGCCGCCGGCGGCCTCGCGCACGCGCGCGCCCTCGCCGCCGTCGACGCCGGCGAGCACGAGTCGGTGCTCGAGCCCCTCGGCGCGCAGCAGCGCGAACGCCTCGACGAGGCGCAGCAGGTTCTTCTTCGGGCGCAGGTCGCCGACCGCCAGCAGGTAGGGGCCCTCGCCCTCGGGCAGCGGCGCGCCGGTGATCGGCAGCGAGGGGGCGTTGGGGATGATCCGCACGCGCGCCTCGTCGACGTCGTAGCGGCGCACCACGTCTGCCGCGGTGTAGCCCGACACGCAGATCACGCGCTGCGCCGAGCGCGCGGCGCGCGGCGTGATCGTGCGGTACTTCCAGCCCGTGCGCGCGGAGAAGTCCTCCGGAAAGACCTCGAAGGCGAGGTCGTGGATCGTGACGACCCCCATGCACGGCCGCGACAGCGGCAGAAAGCAGTTCGGCGCGTGCACGAGGTCGGCGCGCATGCGGCGCAGCTGGACCGCCATGCCGAGCTGCTCGTACAGGATCTCGGGCCCGGGGCCGCCGCGCGACAGCAGGCGGAAGTCCAGGTCCGGGTGCTCGGGCAGCGCCGCGATCAGCTCCTTGGCGTAGCGCCCCCAGCCGCGCAGCTGCGCCCCGAACGCGTCGCGGGCGTCGATGGCGACGGTCGGCACGCGGAGAACGATCTCACGCTCCGCTAGGTTCTCGCTGAGATGAGCCGCGGCAGCCTGGGCCTGTTTCGATCCGACGACCGGCGCCCGGCGGTCGAGCGCGGACGCCGCCTGGCGCTGCAGGCGACGAGCCTCGCGCAGCTTCCGCGGCCGGTGGCGTGGTTCTGGTGGCGCGCGCTGCGCCACGCGCAGGCCGAGCGCGACACGTGGAGCATCGACGTCGCCTGCCGGCCCGCCGAGCTGCGCGTCCTGCTCGACGCGCTCGGCGACGCGCGACGCGTCGCGGAGATCGGCACGGCGGCCGCCTGGACGACGTCGTGCATCGCGCTCGCCAGGCCCGGCCGCGAGGTCTTCAGCTGGGACGTCGAGGCACATCCCGAGCGCGAGCGCTATCTCGCGCTGCTGGCGCCCGCCGACCGTGCCCGCGTGCGGCTGCACGACCGCCCCGCGGGCCTGGGCCCGGCCGACCCGCCGCCCGTCGACGCCGTCTTCATCGACTCCTCGCACGAGCGCGACGAGACGATCGCGACGTTTCGCACATGGGAGCCGGTCCTGTCGCCCGGCGGCGTCGTCGCCTTCCACGACTGGCACGACGACGCCTATCCGGGCGTGACCGAGGCCGTCGCGCAGCTCGAGCTGCAGGGCGAGGGGCGCGGGCACCTGTACGTCTGGCGCAAGACCTCGTGACGGCCTACCATGGCGCACCCGTGCCCGAGGTCCTCGACGACACGACCGATGCGCCGCGCCACTCGCGGATCTTCGAGCTGCCGATCGAGCTCGGGCACCCCGACGAGCTGCTGGCGCGGATCACCGGCTGGGTCGGAAGCGGGGAGCCGACCAAGCGCGTCATGTATGTCAACGCGCACGTGCTCAACCAGTCGCGCGAGGACCCGGCGCTGCGCAGCGCGCTCGAGGAGGCCGACCTCGTCTACTGCGACGGCTACGGCGTGCGCCTCGCCGCCAAGGCGCTGAGCACGGAGATCCCGCACCGCATGACGGGCGCCGACTGGATCTGGGACCTCGCGGCGCTCTGCGAGGCGCGCGACAGCTCCGTCTACCTGCTCGGCTGCGAGCCGGGCGTCGCGCGCCAGGCCGGCCTGCGCCTGCGCCGCTCGCACCCGCGGCTGCGCGTCGTCGGCACCCACCACGGCTACTTCCGGATCGGCTCGGGACACGACGAGCGCGTCATCGAGGACATCAACCGCTGCAAGCCGGACATCCTGCTCGTCGGCATGGGAACGCCCAAGCAGGAGATCTGGGCGCAGCGCACCGTCGACCGCCTCGACTGCTCGGTGCTGTGGAGCGTCGGGGCGCTGTTCGACTTCGTCTCGGGACGCGTGCCGCGTGCTCCGGCCTCGTTGGCGGACAATGGCCTGGAATGGATCTTCAGACTCGCGATCGAGCCGGGGCGGATGTGGCGACGCTACCTGGTGGGCAACCCGGTGTTCCTGAGCCGGGTGGTGGCGCAGGCCCGCCAGCGCCGCCGGACCTGAGCCCGCGCAGAGAGCGCGCGCTCGCGTGGCTGGGCCTGGCCGGCGCGGCGGCGATCGCGCTGGGCCTCGCGCAGTACGCCGGCATCGTCGGGCGGGCCGGCACGGGCGGCGCGCTGCGCGTGCTGGTCGCGTGCGTCGTGCTGTTCGGGATCGTCGGGTTCGGCCTGACGCGCCTGCTGCTGCCCGCCGGCCTGCGCCGTCACGAGGCGCTATGGATCCTGCCCGTCGGCGCCGTCGCGACCGCGCTCGAGATGGCGCTGCTGGCCTACGGCTTCGTGCCGTTCGACATCGCGCTCGCGCTCGTCGTGGTCGCGAGCATCGGGCTCGGCGTCTTCGCCTGGCGCCGCGACCCCGGCGTGTGCGCGCGCTCGGCGCCGGCCGACGCCGCGTCGTGGCGCACGATCGCGGTCCCGCTCGTGCTCGCGCTGTTGATCGGCGCGATCGCGCTGCTGCCGATGTTCCGCGGCGGCTTCGTGACGGTCATCGGCAGCGGCTCGGACGCGCACCTGGCGGTCGGCACCGCCGAGTTCCTGCAGGACAACCACCCGACGGGCGTCGATCCAAGCAAGGCGGTCGACCGCGTTCCGCTCGTCTGGCGCTCCAAGCCGGCGATCTACCTCGCCTACGGCGGCGTCGCCCGGATCGCGGGCCTGGAGCCCTACGCCGTCATCGCGACGCTGTCGGCCGCGCTGCTGGCGTTCGCGGCGCTCGGCTTCTGGCTGCTGGCGCGCGAGCTGCTGGGCGCGGGGCCATGGGCGGCGGCGGTCGCGATGGGCCTTGTCGGCATGAACCGGATCGAGCTGTTCACCGGCATGCACCCCTACTTCAACCAGACGTGGGGGTACATGACGACGCCCTTCGCGATCGTCCTCGCATGGCATGTCGTGCGCAACCGCACGCGCGGCGGGGTGCTGCTGTTCGCGGCGTTCATCGGCGTGCTCGCGTTCGCCTACCCGCTCGCGCTGCCGGTCCCGCTGCTGGCGGCCGTCGTC
>Ga0136625_1000473_pt1 | contig 12637 bp, 6 predicted proteins | sample AntDrymUQ4832306_2_FD_104672 | JGI IMG/M metagenome (GOLD analysis project Ga0136625, IMG submission 104672) | Polar desert sand microbial communities from Dry Valleys, Antarctica - metaG UQ483 (23.06) | ecosystem: Environmental > Terrestrial > Soil > Desert | place: Antarctica: Dry Valley...
CCACCGATTCCGTCATGGGAACGACAGGGCGAGCAGCGCCGAGGGCTTGCCGTCCAGGCCCGGCGACGGCGCAATCGGCTCGGGGCGCGGCGCCGGGACCCGCCAGCGCAGGACCGTGAACGTCTCGCCGTCGGTGCGGCCTGCCAGCGCGTAGCCGGGCGCCGGCGCGACCGGCTGGGCCGGCCGCGGGGGCTGCGGCCGCTCGCCGGGCAGCCGCACGGGCAGCGCGATGTAGTCGATCTCGGCCGTGACGAAGGCCGGCGGCACGGCGTTGCGCAGGCGGGGCAGGTAGTAGCGCAGCGGCGTCAGCGCGGAGTCCGGCGTGGCGATGATCAGCCGCGACTCGCCGATCGGGCCCAGCGAGCGCACCGCCGCGCGCCAGTCGTCGCGCTGCAGCTCGGGGCTGCGGGCCACTCCGGCGGCGATCACCGCGCCCGCCAGGCAGGCGCCGGCGAGGGCTCCCGCCGCGGCGCGTGGCCGGCCTCTCGCGACGGTGGCGAGCCCCAGGCCGGCGAGTCCGCACGCCAGCGGCAGCGCGGCGATCACGTTGCGCGTGAGGAGGTGGTCCTCGCCGCCCAGCGCGCCGAGCACCGGCAGCAGGAGGGCGGCCCCCGTCAGGGACGTCAGGAGGGCGGCCGCCCGCCGCGCGCGCGAGAACTCTTGCGCCGGAGGCCTTCGTCGAAGCAGCGCCGCCAGCCCGGCGAAGCCGATCAGCGCGGCGAGCGCCGTCAACCCGATCAGCAGCGGCTCCAGCGGCGCGTCGTAGCCGACGAGAAACTGCTTGGGCACCTGGGCCAGACGCGTCGGCAGCGTGCTCTCGCCGATGAACGCCGCGCCGGCATTCGCGCGTTGATCCAGTGCGAGCGGAGCGAGCGCCACGCCGGCGGCGAGCGGCAGCACGAGGGCGGCGGCCCGTTCCCGCAGGCCGGGCAGGCGCAGCGCGAGCCAGAGCGCCTGGGGGCCGACGAGGAAGATCGCGTAGTAGTGGGTCGCCAGCGCGAGCGCGGCGATCGCGCCCCACGCCAGCGAGCGCCCTGCTGCGCGGGGCTCTTCCAGAGCTCGCAGCCAGAGCCACGCCGACAGCGCGCCCAGCAGCGCGAGCAGCGCGTAGGCGCGCGCCTCCTGGCTGAACCAGATCAGCATCGGGTTGAAGGCGATGAGCGCCGCGGCGGCGAGGCCGGCGCGGTCGCCGCCCAGCCGCCGCCCGAGCGCCCACCCGGCGCCGATCGTCGCGGTGCCCAGGAGCGCCGACAGGGAGCGCAGACCGGCCTCGCCGGTCCCGCAGCCGTTGGTCCACAGCCACGCCAGCACGTAGTACAGCGGGGGGGTGGACTCGCTGTCGGGAATCGCGCCCAGCATCCCGCCCAGGTCCATCTGCAGCAGGCGCGCCGTGACCGCCTCGTCGTACCAGAGGCTCTGCGCGTCGAGCGTCGCGAATCGCAGGACCGCACCGGCGAGGAGCACCAGCGCCGGCGCCGGCCAGCCGCCGTGCGATGTCACAGCGGGATGTTGCCGTGCTTGCGCTTGGGGCGCTCGACGCGCTTGGTCTGCAGGGCCTCGAGCGCCGCGATCAGCTTGGGCCGCGTCTCATGAGGGATGATCACGTCGTCGACGAAGCCGCGCTCGGCGGCCGAGTACGGGTTGGCGAAGCGGGCGCGGTAGTCGTCCATCAGGCGCTCGCGGCGCTCCTCCGGCGTCGGCGAGCCGGCGATGTCGCGCCGGTAGATGATGTTCACGGCGCCCTCGGGTCCCATCACGGCGACCTCGGCCGTCGGCCAGGCGAGGTTGAGATCGGCGCCGATGTGCTTGGAGGCCATCACGACGTAGGCGCCGCCGTAGGCCTTGCGGGTGATGATGGTGATCTTCGGGACGGTCGCCTCGGCGAACGCGTAGAGCAGCTTGGCGCCGTGGCGGATGATCCCGTCCCACTCCTGCGCGACGCCGGGCAGGAAGCCGGGCACGTCGGCGAACACGACAAGCGGGATGTTGAAGGCGTCACACGTGCGCACGAAGCGCGCGGCCTTGACGCTCGCATCGATGTCGAGCACTCCGGCGTTGCTCGCCGGCTGATTGGCGACGATCCCGACCGCGTGGCCGTCCACGCGCGCGAAGCCGCACACGATGTTGGGCGCGAAGTCCTCGTGGACCTCGTAGAACTCGCCGTCGTCGACGATCATCCGCACGACGAGCCGCACGTCATAGGGCTTGTTCGGATTGGACGGCACGACCTCGTCGAGCTCGGGCTCCATCCGCAGCCGATCGTCGGTCGGCAGCACCCGCGGCGTGGGCTCGAGGTTGTTCGAGGGCAGGAAGCTCAGCAGGTAGCGCGCGTCCTGCAGGCAGGCCTCCTCGTCCTCGCACGCGAAGTGCGCCACCCCCGAGCGGGAGCTGTGCGTCGTCGCCCCGCCGAGCTCCTCGAACTCCACCTCCTCACCGGTGACCGTACGGATCACCTCGGGCCCCGTGATGAACATGTGTGAACTGCCCTTGACCATGAAGACGAAATCTGTGATCGCGGGCGAGTAGACAGCGCCGCCGGCGCAGGGGCCCATGACGAGGCTGATCTGCGGGATCACCCCGGAGCAGTTCACGTTGCGCCTGAACACCTCTCCGTAGGCGCCGAGCGACACGACGCCCTCCTGGATCCGCGCGCCGCCGGAGTCGTTGATGCCGACGATCGGGCAGCCGATCTTCGCCGCCAGGTCCATGACCTTGCACATCTTCTCCGACATGACCTCGCCGAGCGATCCGCCGAACACCGAGAAGTCCTGCGAGAAGACGCACACGCGGCGCCCGTCGACGGTGCCGTGGCCGGTCACGACGGCATCGCCCCAGGGCCGCTTGCGCTGCATGTCGAAGTCGTGGGTGCGGTGGCGCGTGAACGTGTCGAGCTCCTGGAAGGACCCGGGGTCGAGCAGCTTCTCGACGCGCTCGCGGGCGCTCAGGCGCCCGCGGTCGTGCTGCTTGCGCTCGGCCTCGCGCTTCGTGCGGCCGGTCGCCTCGCGCAGCTTGAGCAGCTGGGCGAGCTTCTTCTCGTACGTGGCGGGAGCCTTCTGGCGCTTGGACATCGCGCCAGGAAGGGTAGTGCTCGTTCCCGCACGTACGCACCGTGCGCGTACGTGTGGGAAAGAGCACGCGGGGGCGCGCGCCTCACCCCGGGCGTTCGTGCCCAGGGCGAGGCTCTGGCCTCGAGGGGAAGGTCAGTCGCGCGAGGGAGAACGCGGGGAAGCGGAGCCGAGGCCGTCGAGCACGTCGCCGAGGATCTCGTCGGCCCGCACCGGCGGCTGCCGGCCCGCCGGCCACGCGCGGCCCCCGGCGGTCAGGGTCACGGACGTCTCCAGTCCGGCCGCCGCGAGCTCCACCGTGCCGCTTGCGCGATCGCCCTCCCAGGCGACGGTGGTCTCGGGCTCACAGCGGGTGATGCGGATCGCACCGAACTGCGCCAGCCGGCGGCCCAGCGCATCCTCGTCGCTGACCTCCGCCCACAACTCGGGCGGCGACTTCACGAGCCGGCGTTGCGCTGTGGATCGCTCCATGCGACGGGGTTCGCCCGCGGCGGGCGGAGTCCTGCCGCGATCAGGCGGTGGGCCTGGCGACCATCAGACCGCGAGCGTGAGCATCAGGCGCGCGGGCGGTACGCGCCGAAGACGTCCTTCATCGCTGCGCAGACCTCGCCCATCGAGCAACGGTCCTTGAGCGCCTGGCGGATCGGGTGCATGAGGTTCTCCGGCCCGCGGGCGGCGATACGCAGCTCCTCGAGACGGCGGGCGACGAGATCGTGGTCACGGTCGGCCTTGAAGGCCGCGAGGCGGTCGAGCTGGGCCTGCTCGGTGGCGGGATCGACACGCAGGATGTCCTCGATCTCGATCGCCTCGTCCTCGTATGAGTTGACGCCGACCACGGTGTCCTGCTTGAGGCGGTAGCGCTCCTGGTAGCCCCAGGCCGACTCGTCGATCTCGTTCGTGATGAACTCGATCGCGTTCACCGAGCCGCCCATCGCATCGACTTTGGCGATGAGCTCGTAGGCGGCCGCCTCGATCTCGTCGGTCAGCGCCTCGACGTAGTACGAGCCCGCGAACGGGTCGACGGTGTCGGTCGCGCCCGACTCGTGGGCGATGATCTGCTGGGTGCGCAGGGCGATCTTCGCAGCACGCTCGGAGGGCAGCGCGAGCGCCTCGTCGAAGCCGTTGGTGTGCAGCGACTGCGTGCCGCCGCAGACGGCGGCGAACCCCTGCAGCGCGACGCGCACGACGTTGTTCTGTGGCTGCTGGGCGGTCAGCGTCACGCCGCCGGTCTGCGTATGGAAGCGCAGCTTGAGTGACTTCGGATCCTTCGCCCCGAAGCGGTCGCGCATGATGTGCGCCCACATCCGCCGCACGGCGCGGAACTTCGCGACCTCCTGGAAGACGTTGTTGTGGCCGTTGAAGAAGAACGCCAGCCGGGGCGCGAACTCGTCGACCTCCAGGCCCGTGTCGAGTGCCGCCTGCACGTAGGCGATCGCGCTGCACAGGGTGAAGGCGACCTCCTGGACCGCTGAGCAACCCTTCTCACGGAAGTGGTAACCCGAGATCGAGATGGTGTTCCACTTCGGGACGAACTCCTTGCAGTATGCGAAGAGATCCGTCGTCAGCCGCATCGTCCCCTCGGGCGGATAGATGAAGTTTCCGCGCGCGATGTACTCCTTGAGGACGTCGTTCTGCGTCGTCCCGCGCAGCTCCTCGAGCGGGCAGCCCTGCTCCTCGCCGACGAGCGAGTACAGCGCCAGCAGCACGGTCGCCGGGGCGTTGATCGTCATCGAGGTGGAGATCGCGTCGAGCGGGATGCCGTCGAAGACCGTGCGCATGTCGTCGATCGTGTCGATCGACACACCGGTGCGACCGACCTCGCCGAGGCAGCGATGGTCGTCGGAGTCCAGGCCCAGCTGGGTTGGCAGGTCGAACGCCATCGACAGGCCGGTCGAGCCGTGCGCGAGCAGGTACTTGTAGCGCTCGTTGGACTCGGTGGCCGAGGCGTAGCCGGCGTACTGGCGCATCGTCCACGGCCGCTTGCGGTACATCTCGGCATGCACGCCGCGGGTGTAGGGAAACTCGCCGGGCTCGCCGAGGTCGAGGTCCTGCGGCACGTCTGCCGCGGTGTAGAGCGGCTGGACCTCGATCCCCGAGTCGGTGAAGCGCCGGGGATCGTCCGGGCCGACGATCGGGGCAACGGTCAAGCGCTCTTGTGTGGACATAACGGCAAGGGTACGGCGGCGCGCCTTCTCGCGCACCTCCGCGTGCGCGCGCACCTTGCGCGCGGTGCGCACACGAACCCCATCGCGCACGGACGTTGCGCCGGCAGGAGGATTTCGGCTCAACGGTCGCCCGGCCCCCACCCGGCGCAGTGCCGCCGGTCCGGGGCGCCGAGTAACTGTGAGATCGGACACACGGCGCGTGCGCAATCAGCGGCCCGGGAGGCTCGACATGCCGCGGCGTGAGTTTCGCCACGGAATGATCGTGAGCCGGTTCGGGTAGTGCCCACCATGCGGGCCGTTCTTCCTCGCCGACAACAACGGCACCGCGCAAAACGGCTCCGGCTCCGACCTGCCGACGCGCGATTTCCTCCGGGTGGTGCGATCACCCCTGTTGACAGCGGCTCCGCATTGTGGCTAGATAGCGCCCAATGCGGGGTATCGGGACATCGGCCCAAGGAAGGGTGCGGGGTTTTCCAGTTCAGCGATCGCAACGCATCGCCAGCGATCAGATGAAGACGAACTCTTCCGCTTCTCGCGGACAAGGCCGGCCGGGGGCCTTTTACAACCCGATGACACGGCCTTGCCGGAATATCGACTAGGAGCAGCCAAGGATCATGGGCAAGAAGCGGAACATCGCAACGGGAGCATTGATCTTCGCCGCAGCATGGGCGCCGGCAGCAGCGGCGACGGCTGCCGGGCAGGACAACACGGCTGGTCTTGCCAGCGGTAGCAACGCCGCGGCGGCGGCGCCTGCCACGGCCGCCGGCGGCTCGGGCGGCGCGGCCGGCTCCGGGAACACCACCCAGGCAGCGGCTCCCGCTCCGAGACCGCCCCGCACGCTCGCCACGGACGAGCACGTCATCTCCATGGGCGGGAACACCAGCGCCACCAGCGGCAGCGCGACGGGCGGCGCCGGCGGCGCCGCCACCGCGACCGGTGGCGACGCGACCGCGACGAACACGGCTGACCAGGGCCTCGCCAACGACGCCGTCAACGGCGGCGGCGGCGGCACGACCTCGACGATCCAGAGCAACGACGCCTCGCTGGACCAGGGCGGCAACACCGCGACCGGCGGCAGCGCGACAGCCTCCGGCGGCGACGGCGGCGACGCGAGCACCGGCAACACCCAGAGCGGCAACGGCAACGCCGAGGCCATCGCCCGCGGGCCCGAGGGCCACGCGATCGCGATGGGCGGGAACACGACGGCCACCAGCGCAGCTGCGGTCGGCGGTGCTGGCGGGGCGGGCACCGCGACCGGCGGTAGCGCCACGGCGGCCAACGACGCGGACCAGACCCTGACGAACGATGCCGTCGACGGCGGAGGGGGCGACTTCGCGGCCGCCGTCCAGGACAACGAGGCGTCACTCGATCAAGACGGCAACGCGGCCACGGGCGGCAGCGCGACGGGCACCGGCGGCGACGGTGGCAGCGCGAGCACCGGCAACACGCAGACCAACAACGGCAATGCGGCCGCGCATGCATCCGGCGAGGGTCACGCGATCGCCAACGGCGGCAGGACGTTCGCCAGCAGCGGGGCCGCGACCGGCGGCGTCGGCGGCGCCGGGACGGCCTCGGGCGGCGACGCCACGGCGACCAACGGCGCCACCCAGCGTCTGAGCAACGTCCTCGACGATGCCGACGACGGGTTCTTCGACGGCCTGGGCGACACGGCCGTCATCCAGGACAACGACGCCGAGGTCGACCAGGGCGGCAACAGTGCGACCGGCGGCGCGGCGAGCGCCACCGGCGGCGACGGCGGCAGCGCGAGCACCGGCAACACGCAGACCAACAACGGCAATGCGGTGGCCACCTCGGATTCGGGCAACGTCATCGCCAACGCCGGCGCTACGACGGCCGACAGCGGTGACGCGACGGGCGGCACCGGCGGCGCTGCGACCGCGACCGGCGGCGCTGCGACGGCGGGCAACGACGCCACGCAGATCGTCTCCAACTCCGCGGACGTCGATGGCGGAGCGGTGGACGGCAACAGCGCAGTCATCCAGGACAACAACGCGTCCTTGACCCAGGGTGGCAACACCGCGACGGGCGGCGCGGCGACGGCGACGGGCGGTGCGGGCGGCGATGCCGACACCGGCAACACGCAGAGCGGCAACGGCAATAACCTGGTCGACGGCGATGGCGAGAACATCGTCATCAACGCCGGCGCGACGACGGCCGACAGCGGTGACGCGGTCGGCGGCGCCGGCGGTGCCGCGACTGCGACCGGTGGAGCGGCGGACGCAGGAAACACCGCCGTTCAGGTGGTCACGAACGACGCGGTCGTCGATGGCGACGGCGACGGGAACGTGGCCATCATCCAGGACAACGACGCGTCGCTGACGCAGGATGGCAACACGGCGACCGGCGGCGCTGCGACGGCGACGGGCGGTGCGGGCGGCGACGCCTCCACCGGCAACACCCAGACCGACAACGGCGTCGATCCGAGTGAGGGCGACAACGTGATCGCGAACGGCGGCGCCACGTCGGCCAGCAGCGGTGACGCGGTCGGCGGCGACGGCGGTGTCGCGACGGCCACGGGCGGCGACGCGAGCGCAGGAAACCTCGCGATCCAGACGGTCGCCAACACCGCCGACGTCGGGACTGTCGGGGACATCGTCATCGGCGCCGGGGTCGACGAGATCATCCAGGACAATGACGCCACGCTGACACAGGGCGGGAACACGGCCACGGGTGGCGCAGCGACGGCGACCGGCGGTGCGGGCGGCGACGCCGACACCGGCAACACGCAGACGCGCAACGGCAACGTCCTGGTCGACGGCGGTGGCGAGAACGTGCTCGTCAACGCCGGCGATACGACGGCCGACAGCGGTGACGCGGTCGGCGGTGCCGGCGGCGGCGCGACCGCGGACGGTGGCGACGCCACGGCAGGGAATTTCGCGACCCAGGACCTGAGCAACACCGCCGATGTCGGCGACAACGCGGACATCGTCGTTGACGAGGGCGATGTCCTCAAGCTCATCCAGGACAATGACGCCTTGCTTGCGCAGGCCGGCAACAGCGCGACGGGTGGCGCTGCGGCTGCGACCGGCGGTGCGGGCGGCGACGCCGACACCGGCAACACGCAGACGGGCAACGGCAACGTGCTGGTCGACGGCGACGGCGAGAACGTGGTCGTCAACGCCGGCGACACGGATGCGGACAGCGGTGACGCGTCCGGCGGCGATGGCGGCGACGCGACCGCGACCGGCGGCGACGCAGAGGCGGGCAACTTCGCGATCCAGACGCTGGTCAACACCGCCGTTGCCGGCGACGAGGACGAGGCCGACGAGGGTGCCGGCATCGTCGAGATCATCCAGGACAACGACGCGACGCTGACGCAGGGTGCCAACAGCGCGACCGGCGGCGCCGCGACGGCGACCGGCGGTGCCGGCGGCGACGCCGACACCGGCAACACGCAGACGAACAACGGCAACGCGTTCGTCGACGGCGACGGCGAGAGCGTGATCATGAACACCGGCGCTGCGACGGCCGACAGCGGCACCGCCGTCGGCGGTGCCGGCGGCGACGCGACCGCGGACGGCGGCGACGCGACCGCGTTCAACTTCGCGTTGCAGTCGCTCGTCAACGACGCCGATGTCGGCGACGATGCCGTGCTCGTCGATGACGACGGCGATGTCCTCAAGCTCATTCAGAACAACACCGCGTCGCTGACGCAGGGCGGTAACAGCGCGACGGGTGGCGCGGCGACGGCGACCGGCGGTGCGGGCGGCGACGCCGACACCGGCAACACCCAGACCGACAACGGCGTCGATCCGAGCACGGGCGACAACGTGATCGCTAACGCCAGCGCTACGACGGCCGACAGCGGTGACGCGGTCGGCGGTGCCGGCGGCGACGCGACCGCAACCGGAGGCGACGCAGATGCGGAGAACTTCGCGGTCCAGTCGCTCGACAACACGGCCGCTGTCGGCGACGGCGCCGGAACCGTCGAGATCATCCAGGACAACGACGCGTCGCTGACGCAGGGCGGGAACACGGCCACGGGCGGCGCCGCGACGGCGACCGGCGGTGCGGGCGGCGACGCCGACACCGGCAATACCCAGACGAACAACGGCAACGTCCTCGTCGGCGGAGGCGACGGAAACGTGATCGTCAACGCGGGTGGCGCGGATGCCGACAGCGGGTTTGCGATCGGCGGCGCCGGCGGTGCCGCGGCTGCGGACGGTGGCGACGCCACGGCAGGTAATTTCGCGATCCAGGACCTGAGCAACACCGCCGTCGTCGATGACGACGCTGACGCTGACGCTACGGATGGCGTCGTCATCATCGTGCAGGACAACGACGCGACGCTGACGCAGGGCGGGAACACCGCCACGGGCGGCGCCGCGACGGCGACCGGCGGTGCGGGCGGCGACGCCGACACCGGCAACGCGCAGACGGGCAACGGCAACGTGCTGGTCGACGGCGGCGGCGAGAACGTCATCGTCAACGCGGGTGGCGCCACGGCCGATTCCGGGTTTGCCGTCGGTGGCTCCGGCGGTGGCGCGGTAGCGACCGGCGGCGACGCAGACGGCGAGGACGACAGCCCTGGCGCCGGGAACTTCGCGATCCAGACGCTGGTCAACACCGCCGTTGCCGGCGACGAGGACGAGGCCGACGAGGGTGCCGGCATCGCCGAGATCATCCAGGACAACGACGCGACGCTGACGCAGGGTGGCAACACCGCGGTCGGCGGCGCGGCGACGGCGACCGGCGGTGCGGGCGGCGACGCCGACACTGGCAACACCCAGACGGGCAACGGGAATGTCGTTGTCGACGGCGATGGCGAGAACGTGATCGTCAACGCGGGCGGCGTGGATGCCGACAGCTCCAGCGGCGATGCGTTCGGCGGCGCCGGCGGTGACGCGACGGCCACCGGTGGCGACGCGATCGCACAGAACCTCGCCGGGGACCCCGACGCACTTGAGCCGGATGGCCAGTTCCTCCTCAACGTGGCCCTCGTTGACGCCGACGACGCCGGCGACGTCCTCAAGCTCATCCAGGACAACGACGCGACGCTGACGCAGGGCGGCAACACCGCCGTCGGCGGCGCGGCGACGGCGATCGGCGGTGCCGGCGGCGACGCCGACACCGGCAACACCCAGTCGACCAACGGCAACGTGCTGGTCGACGGCGATGGCGAGAACGTCATCGTCAACGCGGGCGACACGGATGCCACCAGCGGTGACGCGAGCGGCGGAGACGGCGGTGACGCGACGGCGGACGGTGGCGACGCCGACGCGAGCAACCTCGCCCTTCAGACGCTGATCAACGATGCCGATGTCGGCGACGGGGATGTCGTTGACGCAGCCGCGGTCGTCGAGGTCATCCAGGACAACGACGCGGCCCTGACGCAGGGCGGCAACACCGCCACGGGCGGCGCTGCCACGGCGACCGGCGGCGACGGCGGCGACGCCGACACCGGCAACACGCAGACCGCCAACGGCAACGTCAATGTCGACGGTGCCGGCGAGAACACCATCGCCAACGCCGGCGACACCTCGGCCACCAGTGGCGATGCCGACGGCGGCGACGGCGGTGACGCGACCGCGAGCGGTGGCGTGGCGACGGCGACGAACGACGCCGACCAGGTTCTCGACAACGATGCCGACGTCGATGACGGCACCGGCGTCGTGAGCATCATCCAGTCCAACGACGCGACGCTCGACCAGGACGGCAACACCGCCACGGGCGGTGCCTCGAGGGCGGCAGGCGGCGCGGGCGGGGACGCCGGCACCGGAAACAACCAGACGGGCAACGGCAACGTGGGCGAAGTGCCCGTGATCGTGATCCCGCCGAAGCCGACGTTCCCGGGTAAGAATCCGCCGGTCGTCACTCCGCCGGTCGTCACGCCGCCGGTCGTCACGCCGCCGGTCGTCACGCCGCCGGGTCAGCCCGGACCTGCCGGAGCGGCGGGCCCCGCCGGACCTGCGGGCCCTGCCGGAGCCCCCGGACCCGCCGGAGCTCCCGGACCTGACGGAGCTCCCGGACCTGACGGAGCTCCCGGACCTGACGGAGACCCCGGACCTGACGGAGACCCCGGACCTGACGGAGACCCCGGACCTGACGGAGCGCCGGCCCCCGCGATCGATCAGGTGCGTGCCGGCGAGCTGCCGTTCACCGGACTGCCGCTAGGGCTCTTGGGCCTCCTCGGCGCTCTGCTGGCGGCCGGCGGCGGCGCACTGCGCCGCAGGGTCGGCTAGCGCGCGTCGAGTGACATAGGATCGGACACCGGGGTGCCCATAGGGCGCCCCGGTTTCGTTCAGGCTCGACATCGGTAGAGCTGCGCGGCTCCCTCGCGACCAGACCGTCCGACAGCCCGGCCGCCGACGAGGGTGGTTGGTGGTCCTCGCTCTAGCCGCGTGCCGACGCTGGACGCGTCAGCCCGGCAGGAGCTGCGCGACGTTCGTCTCGATCAACTGCAGATCGCCGTTTCCGTCGATGAACGTCAAGGTCAGGTCGCCGCCGTCGCCGAGTTCTGCCGATACCGAGATACCGGTGACGGACGTCGCAGCGCCCTCGTCAGCCGCGATTGCCGCCGCGCTCACCGTCGTGAGGTCGCCCGCGATGATGATGACGTTCCCGTCGGAGCCTTCGTTCCCGCGCTGTGCCGGCCCGCGTCCATCGCGCAGATCGGCGACCTTGAGTTGGATGATCTGGGCTTCAGAGAGGCCGGTGATGAACGCCACGTTCAGCACCGTGCCGTCCGGGCTGAGGTTCACGGCGATGGCGTCGCCCCCGGTGGTGACCGCGTCACGGCTGGTGCTCTCGGCTGCCGCACCACTGATCGTCGTCACGTCACCGGGGGTGACGAGTACGTTCTCGCTGCCGGTATCCGCGAGGCTGTCGCCGCTCATCGCGAGAGAGTAGCGGGCCGGCGCGCGAGCGTGCAGCCCGCGAGGGACCGCGCTGGTGGTCTGTGCTGTCTGATCAGGGCACCCGGCCGACCCGACAGACCGAGCGGCTCAGCGGCGCAGCCGGAAGTACCGTATGACCGTGCGGCCTAGCCTCCCGGAAGTACCGGTGGCGAGCAGGCGCACGCGGTAGCGCCCCGGTGGCCGGCGAAGGATCCGAGCGGTGTTCAGGCCCGGCTCCGCGTTCGTCCTTCCGGTGAGCACCGTCACGCGGCGCAGGCAGCGCGGTCCACCGCTGTTGCTGCGCGTGGTCTTGATGCACCGTCCGCGCACCCGGCGACCGGGGGTGACGAGCTGAACGGCCAGTGAGACCGCTGCGGGCTCGGAGAGGCGGAAGCGCACGCGCGTGGCACTGAACTGCAGTCCCGTGATCTGCGGCCCTGGTTCGCTGTCGATCCGAGCCGGTGGGGTCACGGCCGCCGGGCCCGGCGCTGGGGGAGGCGCAGCCGCCGGAGTGCCGGGGCCCGCGACGACCGGTCCGGCGGGCGGGGGC
>Ga0136625_1000474_pt1 | contig 12624 bp, 9 predicted proteins | sample AntDrymUQ4832306_2_FD_104672 | JGI IMG/M metagenome (GOLD analysis project Ga0136625, IMG submission 104672) | Polar desert sand microbial communities from Dry Valleys, Antarctica - metaG UQ483 (23.06) | ecosystem: Environmental > Terrestrial > Soil > Desert | place: Antarctica: Dry Valley...
GAGATGAACCCCGAGCAGCTGCGCGAGACCACCATGGACCCGGCCTCGCGGACGCTGCAGCGGGTGCAGATCGACGACGCCGCAATGGCGGAGCGGATGTTCACCGAGCTCATGGGCGACAAGGTCGAGCCGCGCAAGGCGTTCATCGAAAGGCACGCGACCGAGGTCAGATTCCTCGATGTCTAGCGGCTCGATGTTTGAGGGGCGGACACTGCAAACCGGCGCATCTGCGGGTCCTCGGTCGGGTGCCTCGCTCACGCACGTGAGTGCGCTCGCTTCGTCGCCCTCCCTGCGTCCCCGCACCTGCTTGGTTTTCGCGTCCGTTCGGTTGACGGAGGTGATCTAGGTGGAAGGTTCACTCGACGCGCTGACGGGCCGGATCGAGGAGCGCGATCTGACCCAGGAGATGCGCTCCTCCTACCTCGACTACGCGATGAGCGTGATCGTGGGGCGGGCGCTGCCCGACGTCCGCGACGGCTTCAAGCCGGTCCACCGCCGCGTCCTCTACGCGATGCACGACCTCGGCCTGCAGCCCAACCGCCCGTATCGCAAGTGCGCCTTCATCGTCGGCGAGGTGATGGGCAAGTACCACCCCCACGGGGACCAGTCGATCTACGACACCGTCGTGCGGATGGCGCAGGAGTTCTCGCTGCGCTACCCGCTGGTCGACGGCCAGGGCAACTTCGGCTCGATCGACGGCGACTTCGCCGCGGCGATGCGCTACACCGAGGCCCGTCTCGCCCGCGTCGCCACCGAGATGCTGCGCGACATCGACTCCGACACGGTCGAGTTCGGGCCCAACTACGACGAGTCGCAGTCGGAGCCGTTGGTGCTGCCGGCCCGCTTCCCCAACCTGCTGGTCAACGGCGCCTCCGGGATCGCGGTCGGGATGGCCACCAACATCCCACCGCATAACCTGAGCGAGTCGATCGGCGCGGTCAAGGCCTACATCGCGAACCCCGAGATCGACCTCGCGGGCCTGATGGAGCACGTCAAGGGCCCGGACTTCCCGGGCGGCGGGCTGATGAGCTTCGCGGGTATCCGCGACGCCTACGCCTCCGGTCGCGCCCCGGTCAAGGTGCGGGCGCGCGTCCACTTGGAGCCGCTCAAGGGCGGCCGCGAGTCGATCATCGTCTCCGAGCTTCCGTTCATGGTCAAGAAGGGCGGCGACGGCGGCCTGATCACGAAGATCGCCGACCTCGTTCGCGAGAAGAAGATCAACGGGATCTCCGACCTCCGCGACGAGTCCGACCGCTCCGGGATGCGTCTGGTGATCGAGCTCAAGCGCGGCGGCGACCCGCCCGAGGTGGTGCTCAACCAGCTCTATCGCCACACCTCGATGCAGAACACCTTCGGGGTCAACATGGTGGCGCTCGTCGACGGGGTACCGCGAACCCTCTCGCTCAAGGAGCTGGTCCAGTACTACGTCGCCCATCAGCGCGAGGTCGTAACCCGCCGCACCCAGTTCCAGCTGCGTCGCGCAGAGGCCAGGGCCCACATACTCGAGGGGCTGCTGATCGCGCTCGACAACCTCGACGCGGTGATCGAGCTGATCCGCGCCTCAGCCGACAGCGACGTCGCCCGCGAGGGCCTGATGGAGAAGTTCGAGCTCTCGGAGATCCAGGCGCAAGCGATCCTCGACATGCGCCTCGCACGGCTCACGGCGCTCGAGTCGGGCAAGGTCCGCGCCGAGCACACCGAGCTGATCACGCTGATCGCCGAGCTGCGCGCGATCCTCGGCGAGCCCGCCCGCGTCGACGAGATCATCGTCGAGGAGCTCGACGAGGTCGACTCGCGCTACGGCGACGAGCGCCGCACCGAGATCACCCACTTCGAGGGCGACATGAACATCGAGGACATGATCGCCGACCAGCAGATGGTGGTCTCGCTGACCAACTCCGGCTACGTCAAGCGCCTGCCGCTGGTCACCTATCGCCAGCAGCACCGGGGCGGCGTCGGGGTCATGGGGATGGACATGAAGGAGGGCGACTTCATCGAGCACCTCCACATCTGCTCCACTCACGACTGGCTGCTGTTCTTCACCAACCGCGGCAAGGTCTACCGGCTCAAGGTCTGGGAGCTGCCCGAGGGCTCGCGGACCTCGAAGGGTCGCGCCCTCGTCAACGTGTTGCCGCTGGTCGACGGCGAGCGGGTGATGGCGGTGATCCCGACGCGCGACTTCAAGGAGGCCAGGTACCTGGCCTTCGCCACCGCCAAGGGGCTGGTCAAGAAGACCGAGTTCCTCTCCTACAACACGCCGATCCGCGCCGACGGGATCATCGCGATCAAGGTTCGCGACGGCGACGAGCTGGTCGGCGTGCGCCTGACCACGGGCGAGGACGACCTGCTGCTGGTCTCGAAGTCCGGCCACGCCTCGCGCTTCAACGAGGCAGCGGTCCGCTCGATGGGCCGCGACACCTCCGGCGTCAAGGGCATGAACGTCTCCGGCAAGATCGGCAGCGTGCAGAACCGCGTGCTGGCGATGGACGTCGCCGGCGACGACTCCGAGCTCTTCGTCGTCACCGAGAACGGCTACGGCAAGCGCACCGCGCTCCCCGAGTATCCGATCAAGGGCCGCGGCACCAAGGGCGTGCTGACGATCAAGATGACCGTGAAGAAGGGCGGCCTCGCCGGCGCCCTGATCGTCCGCGAGCACCAGGACCTGCTGTTCATCTCCCAGAACGGGATGGTCCAGCGCACCCGCGCAGGCGGGATCTCGCAGATGGGCCGCGCGACCCAGGGCGTCCGTGTGATGAATATGCGCGAGGACGACCGGATCAGCGCCGTCGCCCTGGTGGTCGAGTCGACCGCCGACGTCGGCGCCGATGTCGCCGAGCCGCTCGATGGCGTTGACGGCGACCCGCTCGACGGCGACCCGCCCAGCGTCGACGGCAACCCGGAAGCCGCCGACCCGCCGCTCGACGACGAGTAGACCGCAGCCCGACCTGCGGGTTTGCTTCAATCAGATCACCAGAGAAAGGAGGTGGTCCTAAGTTGAGTAACAGTTTTTCGGGGATCCTGGAGGTGCGGGGCCGCTAGTCGGCCGCGGCGTCCGGGCGGCGGGTGACCGTCGTCGCGGGCGAGCAGCGTGCGAGCCGCCTGGTGGAATCCAACCCCGGGCACCGGCAGTTCGCGGAGGTCGGAGGTGATCCCAACCGGCCGTTGTATCCGCGAGTCGCTTCTGAATCGCACCTTGAAAGGGCCGCCCCTCGGGGCGGCCCTTTGCTTTGCGGTGTCAGGCCCGCTGCGTCGCCAGGTAGGGCTCCCAGGCGACGGGAATCCGGGGGGCGGCGATCCGGATGAAGACCGTGGGGCCGGGCGGCCGCGGCAGGTTCGCCGGGTGCATGCGCGCCTCGCGCGGCATCCGGTTGCCCTTCTTGCGGTTGCAGGGGGCGCAGGAGGCGACGATGTTCTCCCAGACGGAGAGGCCGCCGCGGCTGCGCGGGACGACATGGTCGACGGTCATCCCATTCGCCTCGCTGCCGCAGTACTGGCAGGTGTAGGAGTCGCGGGCGAGCACCGCCTTGCGGGTGATCTTGCGCCGGTGCACGTCCCGGGGGATGCGGACGTAGCGGACCAGGCGGATGACGCAGGGCCGGACCAGGTCGAGGTGCTCGGAGTGAAGTGCCCCGGCGCCGCGTTCGAGCATCTCGGCCCGCGACTTCAACACCAGGACCGCGGCGCGGCGCACGGTGCAGACGTTGATCGGCTCGTAGCTGGCGTTGAGGACCAAGACGCGGCCGGCGGCCAGCCGGGGCGCCTCGCCGTTGCCGTTGGACCCGTTGCCGTTGGCCGAATGGCCATTGACGCCCGCGGGCGCCGGCGCTGTCCCGCCGCCCGCCGCAGTGCTGCGGCGGGCTCGAAATACCTCGGGGTCAGCGAGGTTCTCCACGGTCCCGAAAGTGTAGAGCGACGCCCCGGTCAGCCATCAGCCACCCGGGATCCCGGTGGTCTCGAGCGGGTAGCTGCCGAGCACCCGGACGCTCTCCGCCTTGCCCCTGAGCGCCTCGATCGACTCGCCGACGGCCGCCTCGCGCTCCCCACCCTCGAGATCGAGGAAGAACATGTAGCGACCGAGCCCCCGGCGCAGCGGCCGCGACTCGATCCGGGTCAGGTTGACGCCGCGGCTGGAGAACTCGGTCAGCGCCTCGACCAGGGCGCCCGGGTGATCGGCGCCGAGCTCGGAGAAGCTCAGGGTCGTCTTCCAGGGCCCGTTTCCGCTGACGCCGGTACCCGCTGGGGCCAGCCAGATGAACCGGGTGACGTTGTCGTCGCCGTCCTCGACCCCGTGGCGGAGGACGACGCAGCCGTAGATGTCGGCGGCGGCCGCGCCGCCCAGCGCCGCCCAGCGCTCCTCGAGCCGCCCGACCTCGCGCACGGCGTCGGCGGTGCTGGCGGCGGCACGGACCTCGGCCGTTGGCAGCTCGGTGCGGATGAAGCGCGCGCACTGGGCGCTCGCCTGCGGGTGTGAGAGCACCACCTCGATCTCGCTGAGCTCGAGCGCGGTGCGGGCGATCAGGTTGTTGGAGATCCGTTGGTCGTGCTCGCCGACGATGCCGACGGCCGGCGCGTCGAAGGCAAGCGCGTCGAGCGTCGTTCGCACCGAGCCCTCGATCGAGTTCTCGATCGGCACCAGCGCCCGCTCGGCGCGTCCCTCGCCGACCGCGGCGATCGCGTCGTAGATGGTCGGCTGGGGCAGCGGCTCGACCGCCGCATCGCCTGCCGCGGCCCGCAGCGCGTCCTCGCTGAAGGTCCCGGCCGGGCCGAGATAGGCGACTCGCATCGCGGCGACGCTACCGGACCGGCCGCGGCCCAGCCCGCCGCGGAGCTGCTACTCGAAAGTGATCGTGTAGGTGGCGCGGTTGTTGTCGAAGACGCTCTCGTTCGGCACCGACAGCACCTCGACCTCGAGCGTGTAGGGCGTGTTCGGCTCGGGCTCCTCCTCGATCGCCAGGGTCGCGACCTCGACCCCCTGGGCATCGATCTCGAGCGGCGGCCCCTGCCCCTCGATCGGCACGGGCCCACCGCTGAGCACATAGCTGACGATCACCTCGGTCTCCTCGACCTCACCCTGGTTTTGCACCTCGATCTTGAGGTCAGGGAGAGCGTTACCGAGCGACACCGTGTTCTCGGCATCGGCGGTCAGGTCGGTCTTGTCGATCGACGTGCTGAGTAGGGCAAGCCCGCGAACGGCGTCGCGGTTAGCGCCCGTCTCTGGGGCGAAGCTGCCCAAGACCGCCGCGAGCTGCAGGTCGTCAAGCCAGCGGTCGACCGGCTCCGGCAGGAACGGACTCGGGGGCACGGTGCCGTCGACCTCCTGCTCGGAGAGCACCTCGAGGATGTCCGCGCGGGCACGGTCGTAGAGGACGTCGCTGGCGAGGAAGGCGCGCATGTCGGCGGCGATCTGCTTGATCGCCTCGAAGCGTCCCTCGTCACCGAGCGCGGTCGGGATGTCGGCGGCGATCCCGGCGAGGCCGTCGCGGCGAAGCTCGAAGGCCTGCAGCAGCTCAGCCTGGGCATTGGCGAGCTCGTCGGGAACGTCCACGGCCTCGACCTGCTGCACTTGGCCCTCGGCGGCGCTGCGGTCGGCGGCGATCTGTGCCTCGAGGTTGATCTCCGAGGGCTTGCTGGGAGGCTCGAGCAGGCGGCTGAAGAAGCGGCTGGAGAGCTGATTCGAGCCCTCGACCGCGGAGGTGAGATCGGAGATGTAGTTGTCGAAGCCGCGCTCCTTGCGGGCGTCGAGGCAGGCGCGGAAGCTGAGCAGGATGATCACCAGCACGGCGACCCCGAGGCCCAGGGCGATCAGCCGGCGCGTCATCACCTGTCGCTGACGCTCCGCCGGGGGGCGGCGTGAGCCTGGCCCCATCGGAGCCGGATCTGCTTCGTCCTCGTCGAGGAATGACACGATAAATCCCGGTAACGCCTTCGGCCGCCAAAGTATGACCCCTGCTGCGGAGGCCACCACGGCGCCTGGCCGCGGCGGCGTGATCGGCGCCGGTTGCGGAGCGCAGGCGCCGATCCGCGGGCAGGAGCACAGGCACGACCGGCGAAGGCTTTGTGGTGGTCCCCGACGAGCTCCTGATGGATCGCTTCCGAGTGCTCGAGCGGATCGGCTCGGGCGGCATGGGCACCGTCCATCGCGCCTTCGACGAGCGCCTCCAGCGCCAGGTCGCGGTCAAGGAGGTGGAGGCCGCCGACCCGCAGCGGGTGGTCCGCGAGGCCCAGGCGGCGGCACGCCTCAACCATCCGGCGATCGTCACCCTCTATGAGCTCGGCGAGCGCGACGGCCGGGCGCTGCTGGTCACCGAGCTGGTCCCCGGGCAGACCCTGGCCGAGGCCCAGCGCTGCGGCGAGCTCTGCGATCGCGACGTCGGCGAGATCACCGCCGGCCTCTGCGACGCCCTCGCCCACGCGCACCAGCGGGGCGTGGTCCACCGCGACATCAAGCCGCAGAACGTGATCGTCCGCGATCGCGACGGTGGCCGCGGCCGTCGCCGGGCGAAGTTGATGGACTTCGGGATCGCGCGGATCGCCGGCGCCCCCACCCTGACCGCCCGCGGCGAGGTCGTCGGCACGCTCGCCTACATGTCCCCCGAGCAGGCCGAGGGTCGGCTCGCCGGGCCGGAATCCGACGTCTACTCCCTGGCGCTGACTGCGTATGAGTGCTGGGGCGGGCTCAACCCGGTCGCCGGCGAGACTCCGGCGGCGACGGCGCGCCGGATCGGTGCCGAGGTCGAGCCGCTCGAGCTGCACCGCCCCGATCTCCCCGCCCAGCTGACCGAGACGATCGACGCCTGCCTGGATCCCGACCCCGAGCTGCGGCCGACGGCGCTCGAGCTCCGCGACGGGATCGAGAGCGAGCTCGCCCACCTCGACGCCTCGCGGTCGGTGCCCGCCACAGAAGCCTCCGAGCCGCAGGAGCGGCGAGCGCGGATCGGCACCGGCCGGATCGCCGTCCTCGGCCTGTTGGTGGCGGGGCTGGCCCTGCTCGCCGGCCCGCTCGGCGTCGGCGGCCTGGCGCTGGTGCTGACCGTGCTCTGCCTGCCGGCGGCGATCGCCGGCGCCCCCGCCGCGGCGCTCAGCCAACCGCTGGTGCCGTTGCTGAGCGCCGTGGGGATCCCGGCGGCCGCGGCGGTGCTCGGCTCCGCCGGTCCCTCGCCGCTGGCCCGGGCGAGCCTCGGAGCGGGATCGTGGGCATGGCTGATCACCGGCTCGCTGGCCTTCGGCATCGGTCCCGATCTCGGGATCGGGGAGCCGGCCGAGGCCGGCTGGACCACCGACCCCGGGCTCGCCGCCAGTGCGATCCTCGCGCCGCTGGGCGGGCTCGAGTCGCTGCTGGGGATGGGGATCTTTGCGCTCGGCGCCGTCGCGCTCGGCTGGGCGCTCTCGGCACGCCACGGATCGATCGCGCTGCTCGGCGCGATGCTGTGGGCAGCGGCGATCGACGCCGGGCTCTCCTCGGTCGGCGACGGCTCACTCGGCGACAACCAGCTCGGGGTGGTGGCCGGCGCCGCGATCGCCGTCGCGATCGAGTTCCGCCTGCGCCTTCTCGACGTCGCCGCAAGGCCGGCGGCCGAGGCCGCTACGGCAGCGGGTCCTCGGCCCCTGACCACCTAGGATTCCGGGTTCCGAAGCGGCCCCGGAGGGCCGCGCGCGCCGCGCGCGAGGAAGGGCCGCACCCCATGAGCGTCTTGAGAAACCTTGAGCAGAGGATCGAGAACCTCGTAGAAGGGGTGTTCAGCCGTGCCTTTTCCTCGCAGGTGCAGCCGGTCGAGATCGCCCGCAAGCTGGCCAAGGAGATGGACGCCCGCCGCACCGCCTCGGTCTCGCGCGTCTACGTCCCCAACCAGTACACCGTCTGGCTCTCCGACGAGGACCGCAAGCGGCTCGAGGGCTACGAGCGCTCGCTCGAGCAGGAGCTCTCGGCCTATCTGCTCGAGCATGCCCGCCGTCACGACTACGCGCTGCTGACCCGGCCCCAGGTCGACCTCGAGTCGGACGAGCGCCTGCGCCTCGGCGAGTTCGGGATCCAGACCCGCCTGGTGAAGCCACCGGCGCGCCAGGGCGAGGTGCCCGAGCAGGGCGAGCGCGGCCACACGATGGTCTACAGCGTGCCGCCGAAGCAGACCAAGTCGCGCAAGCGCCAGCCCGCCGCGCATCTGACCGAGACCAAGGCGATCGTCTCGATGGACGACCGCCGTTTCATCCTCGACGGGCCGACCGCCGTGCTCGGGCGCTCACGCGAGTGCGACTGCGTGCTCGACGACCCGAACGTCTCCCGCCGGCATGCCGAGCTTCGCCGCAACAGCACCGGGGACTGGCAGATCGTCGACCTCGAGTCGACCAACGGGGTCAAGGTCAACGGCCGCCAGGTCGACGCCTCGCGCCTGCGTCCCGGCGACGAGGTCGTCATCGGGACGGTGCGCTTCACCTTCGACATCGAGCAATAGCGAGCACTGACTTGGACACCGAACCGATCGCGGTCGCTCTCAAGTTCGGCTTTCTCGCCGTCCTCTACCTGTTCTTGTTCTGGGTCTCGCGCAGCGCCCTCAAGGAGCTGCGGCAGACGAGCGCGCCGGCGCCCGAGGCGACCGGATTTCACCCGGTCGGTCCCGGCGGCCGCTCCGCCGCCACCGACGCCTTCCTGGTCGTCGTGCGCGGCGGCGGGCTCAATCCGCACGAGCGCTACGACCTCTTCGGCGGCCTCTCGATCGGCCGCTCGACCGACGCCGACGTGCGGATCGAGGATCGCTTCGCCTCAGGGGTGCACGCGCGCCTCTACTCCCGGGGCGCCTCCTATTACGTAGAGGACATGAGCTCGACCAACGGGACCTTCCTCAACGGTGCGCCGCTGGTCGGCGAGCAACCGCTCACCGACCTCGACGAGATCAAGATCGGCGACACCGAGTTCCGCTTCGAGCTCGACCTCCCCGAAAGCCGTTCCTGATGTTCTCGATGGCGAGCCGACACCCGTGAGCCTGAGGGTCGCCGAGCAGGCCTTTCGCTCCGACACCGGTCGCCAGCGGACCGCCAACGAGGATTCCTACTTCGCCAGCGCGCCGCTCTTCGCGGTCGCCGACGGCATGGGGGGCGCGCAGGCCGGCGAGGTCGCCTCGCGGATCGCCGCCGAATCGTTCGAGCCAGCCCAGCGTTCGGACGAGTCCCCGGAGGCCTACCTGCGGGCGATCGCGCTGACGGCGAACCATCGCATCCACAGTCTCGCCGAGCACGACTCGAGCCGCTCGGGCATGGGCACGACCTTGACCGCGGCCCTGGTCGAGGGAAGCTCGGTCTCCTTCGCCCACGTCGGCGACAGCCGCGCCTACGTCCTTCGCGACGGCGAGCTGCGCCTGCTGACCACCGACCACTCGCTGGTCGAGGAGCTGCGGCGGCAGGGCAGGCTCACCCCTGAGCAGGCCGAGGACCACCCGCAACGCTCGATCATCACCCGGGCGCTGGGCCCGGAGGCGGAGGTCGAGGTCGACACGCTCAGCTTCAGCGCCCGCCCCGATGACGTCTTCCTGATCTGCTCCGACGGGCTGACGACGATGATCAAGGACGAGCAGATCGCCGAGATCCTGACCTCGTCGGAGACCCTCGGCGACGCGGTCTCCCGCCTGGTCCGCGAGGCCAACGAGGCGGGCGGTCGCGACAACATCACCGTGGTCGCCTTTCGCCTCGAGCACACCGACGAGGTCGTGATCGAGGAGAGCCCAACGCTGATCGGCCCGAGCGCCGAGGAGGCCGGCCTCTCGGGGGAGCGGATCCGCGCCGCGGCGAGCCGCCGAGACGCCGGCGAAGCCCCGCCGCCGCCGCCGCGCTCCCGCCGCCTGCTGAAGGTGGGTGTGGCGCTGGCGGTGTTGGCGGTGCTCGCGGTCGGCGCCTGGTTCGGCGCCCGCCAGGTCTACTTCCTCGGCGTGGACGAGGGTGGACGGGTCGCGCTCTACCGCGGCCTGCCCTACGACCTGCCGCTCGGCCTCGACCTCTACGACGAGGTCTACTCGGTGGCGCTGCAGGCGGACTCGGTGCCCGAGGATCAGCGCGAGAACGTCACCGACCACCAGCTGCGCTCGCGCGACGACGCGGTCTCGCTGATCGACTCGATCGAAACCGCCACCGCCGAGGCCGCCGAGCCGACTGAGCCCGCTGACCCCCCCGGCGGGCAGCCCGGAGACGATCGCCCCCAAGGTCAGGACCAGGGCGACAGCAACCCCCAGGACCAGAGCCGCAACGGCGATCAGAGCGGCGGACCCCCGGGTGGGGGCGACGCCGGCGGGGTGCGGGGCGACGATCGCCAGGGCCCGCGCAATTGAGCGCCCGAAACCGCGAGCTGATCGCGCTGCTCCCGGTGGCGATCCTGCTCACCGCGGGCTTCACCGCCGTCTTCATCACCCGCTCGGAGGAGATCAGCGACCTGAGCCTGATCTACGGCGGCTACTTCCTCGCCCTCTGCCTGGCCGCGCATGTGTTCCTGCGCTTCCGCCTACCGCACGCCGATCCCTACCTGTTCCCGCTGTGCGCGCTGCTGGCGGCGGTCGGCCTGGTGATCATCTACCGGATCGACGACGGGCTGGCGCTGAACCAGGCGACCGTGTTCGTGCTCGGCCTCGTCCTCTTCTGCGCCACGATCATCTTCCTGCGCGACTACCACATGCTCGAGCGCTACCGCTATCTGATCGCGACGGCGGGGATCCTGCTGCTGCTGGCACCGCGTCTGCCGGGAATCGGCTCGCAGGTCAACGGTGCCTACCTCGGCGTCTCGCTCGGCCCGGTCGACTTCCAGCCCGCCGAGCTGGCGAAGATCGCCGTGGTCGTCTTCCTCGCCAGCTACCTGGCCGAGAAGCGCGAGCTGCTCTCGGTCGCCGCCCGCCGCGTCGCCGGGGTGACGATCCCGCCGCTGAAGCAGTTCGGCCCGCTGCTGGTGGTCTGGGGCGCGGCGATGGTGCTGTTGGTCTTCATCCGCGACCTCGGCAGCTCGCTGATGTTCTTCGGCGCCTTCCTGGCGGTGCTCTACGTCGCCACCGCGCGCCTCTCCTATGTGATCGCCGGCCTGCTGATCTTCGGCCTCGGCACCTTCTTCTTCGCGGAGACGGTCAGCCACGTCCAGGAGCGCTTCGACATCTGGCTCGACCCGTTCGCCGCCAACGGCCCCGCCGGAGCCGGGCAGATCCAGCAGTCGCTGTTCGCGCAGGCCGAAGGGGGGCTGTTCGGCCAGGGCCTTGGCGAGTCGCTGCTGAAGTTGCCGGGGCCGTTCGCCCCCGATTGCGCCCAGCCGTTTCCCGACTGCGGCAGCATCCTGCCGGCACCGCACACCGACTTCATCTTCGCCGTGCTGACGATGGAGCTGGGGCTGTTCGGAGCCTGCGGCCTGATCCTGGTCTACGCGCTGATCGCCGCCCGCGGCTTCAAGACGGCGACGATGGCCCCGGACGGGTTCTCGAAGCTGCTCGCCGCAGGGCTCACTGCGATCTTCGCGCTGCAGGCCTTCGTGATCATCGGCGGCGTCACCAAGGCGATCCCGCTGACCGGGGTGACCCTGCCGTTTGTCTCCTTCGGCGGCAGCTCGATCGTCGCCAACATGATCCTGCTCGCGCTCCTGCTGTTGGTCTCGGACCGCGCCCGCAGGCCGCGCCAGGAGTCCGGCTCGCCGATTCGCGACACCGGTGGGCTGGGCGTATGAACAAGCCGATCCTCCGCATCTACGTGCTCGTCCTGCTGCTGTTCACGACGCTCGTCTACTTCACCTCGAAATGGGCGGTGTTCGACGCCGAGGAGCTCGAGGGGCAGACCGCCAACCGTCGCCCGCTGATCGAGCAGCAGCAGATCCCGCGGGGCTCGATCGAGACCCGCGATGGCGTGCTGATCGCCGAGAGCGTCCCCGAGGGCGGCGGGCGCAACCCGGTCTACGTGCGGCGCTATCCCGAGGGCGCGCTGTTCGGCCACCCGGTCGGCTTCAACTTCGTCGACGTCGGCAACAGCGGGATCGAGCAGGCTGAGGACGACCTGCTGATCGGCGAGGAGAACGAGTTCGCCTCGATCATCGACCAGCTCCGTGGGCAGCAGCCGGCGGGAGCCGACCTCACCCTGACGATCGACGCCGAGGCCCAGCGGATCGCCACCGCGGCGCTCCAGGGTGCGATCACCGATCCCGAGAGTCCCGGCGGCGCCGTGGTCGCGATCGAGCCCGCGACTGGCGCCGTGCGGGTGATGGCCTCGGTGCCCGGCTACGACCCCAACGCGGTCCAGTACGACGACACCCGGGCCGAGCTCGACTCCGAGGGCTCGGGGTCACCGCTGTTCAACCGCGCGACCCAGGCCACCTACCCGCCGGGATCGACGATGAAGGTGGTGACCGCGGCGGCGGCGCTCGACTCCGGCGAGTTCGAGCCGGACACGGTGCTCAACGCGGACTCGCCGAAGCAGATCAGCGGCGTCGACCTGCAGAACTTCGGCGGTGAGAGCTTCGGCGACATCGACATGACCACGGCGCTGACCAACTCTGTCAACACCTACTGGGCCCAGGTCGGCGAGCAGCTCGGCCCGGAGACGATGGTCGAGTACATGGAGCGCTTCGGCTTCTACTCCGATCCCGAGCTCGAGTACCCGCAGATGGCTCCCAGTGGC
>Ga0136625_1000475_pt1 | contig 12614 bp, 13 predicted proteins | sample AntDrymUQ4832306_2_FD_104672 | JGI IMG/M metagenome (GOLD analysis project Ga0136625, IMG submission 104672) | Polar desert sand microbial communities from Dry Valleys, Antarctica - metaG UQ483 (23.06) | ecosystem: Environmental > Terrestrial > Soil > Desert | place: Antarctica: Dry Valley...
ATGCCGAGTCCACCACGGGCGGGATGGACATGGCGCAGATGGAACAGGTGATGACCGGCGAGGCGATGACCGGGATGAACGAGATGATGGGCGGGCAGGGCGAGGAGATGTACCTGCAGATGATGATCGTCCACCACCAGATGGGTGTCGACATGGCCGAGGAAGCGATCAGCCGCTCCGAGCGGCCGGAGATCCGTCAGCTGGCCCAGGAGATCGCCGATGAGCAGTCAGCCCAGATCGCCCTGATGCAGGATTACCTCCAGTGATGGGCGGCGGCGGGATGGACGGGTTCGGCGCCTTCTTCGCCGTCCTGTTCGTACTGCTCGTGATCGCAGTGACCGCCTTGGCCGTTACCGCAACGTTCTGGCTCATTCGCAACATGAACACCCGCCGGCCAGGCGCGACCAGGGCCGACACCGCTACCACCGACTCAAGGAGTTAGACGATGCCCGAAGCTTTGCTCTTGCTGGCCTGCCCGGCTGGTATGGGCCTGATGATGTGGTTCATGATGCGGGGCGGCGGCAAGGCTGCTCCAGCGCCGCAGCCCGAGGCGGTGCCGCAACCCGAGGTAACGTCGCAGCCCGAGTTGGTGCCGCCTAGGCCGGGTTTGAGGTAGAGCTGGCGGAGCGCAGGCCCGACCATCCGAGTCCGGCGGCCAGAAGCAGCAGCCCACCGCCGAGGTAGTACACGGATTGGATGCCGAGCCAGGCCGTAAGGAGCCCGCCGAGCAGGAGGGAGATCAGCCTTCCGAGTTGCCAGAGCACGTCGAAGCTGGCGAAGATCCGGCCGCGGGCGTGTTCGGGGACGTGGGCTTGAAGCAGGGAGTTGAACGTGACCGCGCCAGTAGAGGTGCCGAGCCCGTACACGGCGAGGGCGACGAGGGCCACTGGCAGGGCAGTGAAAATCGCAAGTGCGATGTCGACCACTCCGCGCAGAACAAAGGGTCCGAACACGAACAGGGGCCGGCGTGGGTCGCTGACCAGTCGGGTGAGCAGGAACGGTCCGAGGACGGCGCCGACCCCGATCGCGCCGAGCAGGAGTCCGTAGCCGCTGGGGTCGAGGTCGAGGTGGTCGCGGGCGAGCACCACCAGTAGGGCGCTGGTCGCGCCGGCCGAGAGCGCAGCCAGGAGCTGCCCGGCGCCCAGTGTCCGTAGTAGGCGGTCGGCGAGCAGCAGCCGAAGGCCGGCGGCGGCGTCGGCGAAGAAACCGCGGCGCTGGGCAGGGTTTGGCGCCGCCGGAAGTCGCAGTCCGACCAGCAGGACGGCGCTGAGCAGGAAGCTGGCGGCGTTGACGCCGAATGCCGGGCCGGCGCCGAGCGCGGCGTACAGGATCCCGGCCAGCGGCGCCAGCGCGATCTGGCTCACTACCGCGGCGGGCCAGGAAAGCCGAAGCCAGTAACTCCTCCTCGGTGACCAGGGCGGGGAGGACACTGTTGGCCGCCGGATTGAACAGCACCGCGCCGACCGAGAGTCCGAAGGCGACCACGTAGACCGCGACCAGGCTGTCGGCCAACGGAATCAGCGCGATCGCAAGCAGAGCACGCCACAGGTCCGCGGTCACCATCACCGTCACCCGCGGCAACCGGTCGACTAGCGTGCCGGCGAACGGGCCCAGCAGCAGCACCGGGGCGATCTCGGCGAAGACCACGGCGCTGACCCCCAGGGCCGAGCCGGTCAGGTCGAAGACCAACAGCACCAGCGCCACGGTGGCGAACACATCGCCCCACTGCGACACCGTCCGGGCCGACCACAGCCGACGGTAGCCGGGCTGGGCGAACACCGCTCGTAGGCCAACCCGGCCGGACGAACCGCGCAGCCGTAGCCGGCGGCGGTCAATCATTTACTCACCGGTTGCCTGAGGCAACGTTGCAGCTGTCCGAAATCCAGCTCGCAGCGGGACGGTCTGCTCGGCGTCCTGATCGAGTACGGGCCACCATCCTGATCGCGTCGATTCTACCGCTCACTGCCGCCCTGGCGCTGCGCCGACGGCTGGCCGCCCTCGCTGCCGGAGCGATGCTGTTACCGGGGGAATGTACGCAGTCCAGTCACCCGGCGATGTACCTAACTAGGGTCGCCGGCTTCTCCCGCTGGCTCGACACCTATCAATGGACGGGCACTGAGAAATCCCGGTTGAGAGAGCCGTACCCCATCAGAGCGAGTAGGCCTTCTTCGGTTTCGGGTCGCGAGGGCATTCTTGCGCCTTTCGGTGCGCCTTAAGTGAGAGCCAACGAAGGGGTCTGAACGTGGGGAGGGGTATCCAGTGGTCAGGATCGATAATGCACGATTTAGGCTCTACCTGCGTTGAGACTCCTAGAAGGGTGCAGCGAGCATGGCGCGGGTGAAGGGAATCGAACCGGCACTGTCAGCTTGGGAAGCTGATGCAGGTCTGGGCTCCACCGAGCAAAGAAATCGCGGATAGCCCGTCGGGTGTCTGCAACCCGGCCGATGGTTCGGAGCGTGACGGTGCGGTGGTGACGTGCCGAACGTGCCTCCGGACAGTCCGCGCCTTTGATGGGCCCCTGGGCGTCCCAACTGTCCAATGTGGAGTGTCCGCCGTCAGTCCGCAAGACGACCGCAAACCCTCAACAGTCACCAACGTCAACAAGTAGTATTAGCCCTGATCAGCGCCCGATTTCATGCGCGCTCAACAACTTCCAATCACGTGGGGGCAGTTCTGGGTCAACGAGCCCGATCGGGCAAAGCTCTGGTCCGTAGTCCATCGCTTCTCGAGGCATGAGGGAGTCCGCAGCTGGTCGGGGATCTCAGAGTCGGCGTCAGGTGCGCACACTCGCTGCCGTCGAAGGTCGTGCCTGGCGTGTATCACACGGGATAATGGACGGGATCCCCTGTAGTAGCCGCACACTGCCGAGGACCAGACTCACCGCCCGTCGCGTCGTACCGTCAGTCCGCGCCACGCTTGGACTCAGGCTTGCGGGGCTAGGTCCCAGCAGCGAGATCGGACGTCGCAGAAGCGCGGGCGGGGACGACCTGCCCCTCGGGCCGTCCATCCCTCGACACGCTCAAATCGGAAGAGCCGTGCTGGCTGCGTGCAATCCGGAACGCTTAGCACGGAGCAGGTGGCCGTGATGACGAAGCGGACCAGGCGGTTCTCTCTGCGCATGGGGCGGACAGTTGTTGGGAATACTGTCTGGCGACGCTTTCCTCCCGTGCTGATGACATCACCCACGTGGCTGCGCCGGTAGACATGCAGATCTCCTGACACAACACGGCGCTCGCCAGAGCATCGCCCGTGCGCCAGCGCTGTGCGCATTGCCCCTTCCGTCATTTCGGATCCCGAGCGTCGTGCTTCGGCCAGACCGTCATCCGGGGCAGGGCTCAGTCATATGAGCGCGCTTGTAATGTTCGTCGGGACGCGTGGAAGCCAGCCGTAAGAATGTCCGGGATCGGTGATCGAACATGCCTGAGAAGGACGGTTCGACCGACGTGCCATTGGAGATCGCCCGTCGCGTCCCCGACCTTGAGCCGGCAGCCGCAGCGGCGGCGTGGACGCAGGGAGTTCTCGCCGGAGTCGTCCTGTCTGATTAGGATACGCACGAAGCGGTGCGGCTGATCGTGAACCAGGTAGTGAACGACTTCCTGGACTTGCTGGGAGAATTGAAGCGCGGGGATGGCCGGCCCGCGATCCGTACCAGTCGCAGCATTATTGAGCACGCGATTAACCTACGGACGGTTGCAGAAGACCTGCCTACAGCGCAGCGATACCTTGATCACTTGGACCAGATTGGTGTCCTCGTGTCACGCCTGGACCTGAGTCCGCTGGCCTTCGACGGCAAGGACAGGCGGGCGGAGAAGCACCGACTCAAGAAGTTGGGCCGGGACGCGGAACGCAGGTTCGCCGAGGCCGAGGCTTTGCACGGGAGAACCTTTGCCCGGCAGTGGCATCCGAAATCGGTACGCGATCGGGCCGATGGCTTCGGATGGGCCGAGGCGTACGACCTATACCGACTGGCTTCTCTGGTGACTCACGGAAGTGCTGGCGGGGCGCTTGGTTCCACGCGTCAGCGCGCGAGAGGTGATCTCATCACGTACCGGCCCGTGGGGAACATCGGCGCGGAAAGTCCCGCTAAGGATGCTGCCGCTGCGGTGGCCGGTCGTGGCGGTTGAGCTCCGGACGGAGAGGCGCTTCGTGGGGCTGCAGTCGAGCGCGCGGTTGGAGAGGCCCTCGTCGTGACGACGCGACCGCTGTTGGTGGCCCGTGACGAGGATCGGCGCAGAATCCTGGTTCGGCAAGGCGCCCCCAACGGCACTTTGGCAACGCGGCTGGCGATCACGTGCCGGCGCGTTATGGGGCACCCGTCCAGCGACACACGAGGTGGCGCACTCGCAACCCGAGCCGTCGATCGGGTCGCTCGCAGGGCCGCTCGCGGCAGGAAGCGGTCCGCCCTCGGAGTCGTGACGCCGCGTCATCCAACCGGCGTAGGGCAGGAGCTTGGCGTGCTCGCGTGCGTGGGTTTGTTGTCTGGTTTCGCGTGGCGCATCCCGGGGTGCTCTGGCGATCGTGCACGCGCCGATGTCGAGTCGGTGAACCGAGCTGCAGCTACGAACGGCGGTCGGAAGCGTTGCCGTCGAACCGTTCTGCGATGTGGGAGGCGGCGTCGAGGAGTCGATCGACGGTGGCAGTGGATGCTGGCGTCATCGGTCGGCGTAGGCCGTCGGTCGCAATCTGTCCCTGTCGCGCGAGAGCCCCTTTCCAGACCGCGGGATTGGGTTCGCTGAATCCGAGGGTGACGAGCGGAAGGAGGGCTGCTGCGAGTTCGCTCGCTCGTGATCGGTCGCCTGCGAGTGCACGGGCGGTCATCGCCACGAACAGAGGCGTGCAGATGTGGGCGGCGGCGGCGATGGCGCCGGCGCCGCCCATCAACACCGTCGGGGCGATGAACGCATCGTCACCGGCGAGGATCTGGAAGTCGGGTCCGGACCGAGCGAGCAGGTCGAGGGTGTCGATATCGAGGGCGCCAACGGCCTGCTTGAGACCGATGATGCGTGGGTGATCGCTCATCTTGAGCAGGGCGGGTGCGCCCAGCGCGCGCCCAGTGCGGTAGGGGACGTTGTACGCGACGAGCGGAACTGGGCTGGTGGCCGCGATGGCAGCGAAGTGCTCGACGACTGCTTGTTCGGAGGGCCTCGTGTAGTAGGGCACCACGACAAGGGCCGCGGCGGCCGAGGTGCCAGCCGTCAGGTGTTCGATCTCCTCGATGGTTCCACGTGTGCTGTTCGTTCCCGCGCCAACGATCAGCTTGCGGTCCGCCTCCTGGCAAGCTCGATCACAGGTCTCCACGACACGGCGGCGTTCTTCGGCGGTGAGCGTCGCCGGCTCGCCCGTTGTTCCGAGCGCGACCAGCCCGCTGGCACCCTCGGCCAGGATGCGTTGCGCGAGTTGCTGGAGCGAGGCGATGTCGACGTCACCGTGCGAGTCGAACGGTGTCACGATCGGCACCCAGAGTCCATGCAGATCAGTCGAGTCCATAGTGCTCATGGCGACATCGTGACGGCCTCCCATCGAAACGAACAGTTCTGATCTGTTGATGCTGCCGTAACGTTTTGTTGTGATGATGGATCTTGTACACCTCAAATCGTTCGCAGAGGTCGCCGAGCGCGGCACCATCGCGGCGGCAGCCGCGGCGCAGGGCTACACGGCTCCCGCGGTCTCTCAGCACATCGCCAAGCTCGAGGCCAACCTTGGCACGCAGCTGTTCGACCGGGTGGGGGGCCGAGTGGCGCTCACGGCTGCTGGCGCGGCGCTCTTGCCGATCGCGTTCGAGATGCTCGACCTCGACGCACGCGGCCGCGCCACCGTCAACGAACCCGGCGACCTGCCGCACGTCGTGTTCGCCGGATTCGCTTCAGCCATCTCAACCGTGCTCATCCCGCGTCTTGGCCGGCTCCGAGAGCATGCGACGATCGAGATCTCCGAGGCCGAGGACACCGAAGCGCTGCGCGATCTCGGACTCGGCGCCGTCGACGTCGTGCTGACCCAGGAGTACGACAGAGTGCCCACCGAGCGCAACCGCCGATTCACGTTTACGCCCCTCGTCAGCGACCGCCTCACCCTCATCCTTCCACCGGACTTGGCAGCCACCACGACGATCGAGCAGCTCGGGGATGCGTCCTGGCTGCTCAACGGGCGGACGACCCGATGCGCACTGGCGACGACACGAATTCTTAGCGCCGCTGGCATCACACCGCGAGTCGTCGGCACCATTGCCGACAACGCGACGCTGCTCGCGCTTGTAGCCGCCGGTCAAGGCGTCACCGTCGTCCCCGCACGGGTGCTCGACGACGCGCAGCACAACGTAACGATTGCCGAGCAGGACCTCGGCATCACGAGAACCATCCACGCCGTCACCCGGACGGCAACGAGCGCATCCGTTTCTCTGCTGCTCGACCTGCTCGGACAGATCCACGATCGTCATCGATCACGCGCCTAACCGCGTGCCCATGTCTGTCCAGCCAACCAGCGACACGCTCGCTGATCCCGGCGGAATCCTGGTCGAGCTAGGCCAGTCGGGTGGACCCCACCCCTCCGATCGTCTGCCCGTGACGGGCATCCTGGCCAGGCAGTTAGCGCAAGCCGGGATTGACATAGAAGAATTCGCGGACCTGGCGCCCTTCCACATGCTGATGCTGCACCCAGGCCGGACCTTGCTGGAGAAGCTTCTACGGGTAAACAACTTTGTCATCGACGAGGCCAGGCGTTCAGATCATGATGGCCGCGAATCGGGCGACAGTTCTACGACATTTGGGCGCTCCTTGGCAACGACCGCGTCCTGGACTTCCTTGCCGACCATGACGCTGTATCGGTGGTACTGGCCGACTGCATCCGGGTCTCTCAAGATTTCCAACCCGACCTGGCGCCACCCGAGGGCGGCTTCGCGAAGTGCTCCGCCTTTGACCCGCAGTGGGACTACGCCGATTTGCTACGCACCGAACACCGGAAAGCGATGCAAGATCTGTATTACGGAGCCAACGAGCCGCCAACCTTCGACGATGTGATCGAGCGAGTCCGATCCAAGGCCACTCTGCTCGACCTCCTCTGAGTCGCAGGCGCTCGGAGTCTGCTCGAAGGCAAACAGCAGGACGACATCGAGCGAACGCGGGCGGGCCATTGCCCCGAACCCGGACACCTTTGCTTGGTTCCAGACAGTGCCCGAGGCATGGGCGGCGGCGACCACCGACCCGCGGCCGGTCGCCGAGGTGATGGTTGACCACGCCACGTGGCTGCGGGCCCTGCCAGAACCACGAATGTTCGCAGCGTCTCCGATGGCCTTCGACGGCGGCTGGATCGACTACTACATGCGGCGCTTCCTGCGCTTCGGCTTGGTGCAAGGGCCGTATGAAGACGACGTGCTCTTCCACGGGCCAGGGCTGTGTCTGCGCAGCTACGCAGCCGCGGTGACCGGGCGACCGGTCGCAGAGGTGTCGCCGTCGTCGCTTGTCAAGGGCCAATGAGATCTGCCCAGGGGCGGTCGGGAAGCCTGCCCGGTGACGGTCACGAGAACTGCCCGGTGGCGGCCATGGGGTTTTGCCCATCTGCTGGCCGCCACCGGCCCTCACCTCAGGTCAAGGGGCTCACCCCTTGTCCGGCCAGTGCTTGGGACAGCCGCACCGAGTCGCCGCTGGTCTGGCAGACGTGGGCGTGGTGCAGCAGCCGGTCGACAGTCGCGGTGGCCAGGGTCTTGGGCATCAACTCGTCGAAGGCGGCTGGGTGCAAGTTGCTTGAGACAGCGACGGAGCGTTTCTCGTATGCGGCATCGACGAGGCGGTAGAGACCTTCGGCGGCGTCCTGGGCAACCGGTAGAAGGCCGATGTCGTCGACGACAACGAGATCGGCACGCAGGACGCGGGCGATCGCTTTGCTGACGGTGTCATCGGCCCGGTGCCGGCGTAGTAGCACCCCGAGGTCTTCAAGGGTGAACCAGGCGACTTTCAGTCCGGCCTCGACCGCTTGCTGGCCGAGGGCTTCAAGCAGGAACGTCTTGCCGGTCCCGGACGGGCCGCAGACGACGAGGTTCTCCCGTCGGTGCACCCATTCCAGGGTGCGTAGAGCTTGCTGGGTCGGTGCCGGGATCGAGCTGGACTCTGCCTTCCACACGTCGAAGGTCTTCCCGGTGGGGAACGCCGCTGCGGTTCTGCGGGTGGCCAGGGCGGAGCGTTCCCGGCCGGCGGCTTCCTCAGCGAACAGGGCCCGGAGCACTTCGGCCGGTTCCCAGCGTTGGGCTTTCGCGGTCGCGAGCACCTCCGGCGCGAGGCGACGGATATGCGGCAGCCGCAGTCGACGCAGCAGCGCTTCTAGGTCATCGGGAAGCGGCGGAGCGGCCGGAACACCCACTGCGATAAGGGCCCTGGCCGATCCTCTGGTCGGGTCGTGGTACTCACGCGCTCACCTCATCCTCACCGGCGACACCCAGGGCTGGAGACGCCGAGTGCGGCCCAACTGCCGGTGCCCTGGGTGAGGCTGTGGTCTTCTCCGGCGTGGTGAACTTCGCCGGGGCAGGTGCGCGCCTGATGGCTCAGGATCGAGGCCAGATCACCCTCTCCGAAGCGGGCGTTGACCGCAGCCTGCCCGAGCGCCCAGTCCACCTCGACGCCGCCGACAAGCTTCGCGGTGCTGACCGCGGCAGCCATCTTGACCCGCATCCTGCTGGTGCCCGCGGCGGCGGCCTCGGTCAACCACAACCGCGCACCCTCACCCAACGCGAGGAACTCGCCCTCGGCGGCGGTGCGGGCCTTCGGTGCCCGATCCAGGCCCGCCGGCGCGGGCGGGAAGTGCGCGTCATCAAGTTTCGGGCTGCCCGGCCTCGCCCGGACGTGTCGGGCGACCTCGACCGGGCCGGTGTCACCGACGTGCACGATGATCACCTGCTCGCCCGTGCCGACACCGTGGGTGCGGACCCAAACCTGCGCACCGAGCAACGTGTGCGGCACCGAGTACTGCCCGCCCTCGTAGGCCACCATCGGTGTCTTTCCGGCGACGGTGCGGGTCAGACCGAACGCGACCGTATGTGCCACCACCGGCAGCCGGTGCAGGCGCGCCTGTTCCTGCGCGAGTATGTCGACCGGCGCCCGACGAGTGACCCGATGGGTCCGGGAATTCACCAGCACGCAGAACGCCTCACACGCCGCCTCCAACTCGGCGAACGAGCCGTAGGCCGGCAGCAGGTTCGTGTCCTTGGGGACCAGATCGGCCTTGGCCAACTTCACCGTCGACTCGCTGCCACCCTTCGACGCCGGGTCGGCCGGCTCGCAGGTGTGAACCGTCAGCGAGTAATGCCGGGCGAAGGCGAGCATCTGTGGATTGCGTACCGCGATCCCCGCAACGTGCTCCACCGTCACGGTCTTCTCGTTGTCAGTCAGCAGATACGTCGGCACGCCACCCACCTTGCGCAGGGTGACATCCAACGCTGCGAACACACTCGGAATTGTCTTGTCCCGCAAAGCCAGCACCACCCGGAACCGTGACCAGGCCAGCCACGCGCAAAACAGGACCGTCTTCACTCCGTCGATGACCGGGCCATCACCGAAGTCGTACTGCAGCCACATCCCCGGCTCGGTCACCCACGGCCGGTGCACCCGCACCCGCCCGGCCTTGAACGCCGTCCGCACCGCCGCGGTCGCACGGCGGGTCGTGCGCTCTGAACCCTGATAGCCCAGGGCGACAAGCTTGTCGTGCGCAACGTCGGCACGGATCTTGCCCTTCGAGTGCTCCATCCACTCCTCGAGCTTGGGCAGAAAATCGTCGATCAACTGCGGCCGCCTAGCCGGCTGGTCGATGACCCCGCCCGCATCGCGGCTCTGCACATACCTGGCGACCGTGTGATGCGAACAGTCCGCCAGCTCGGCGGCGTCCCGCAAGGACCCGGTCAGGTCGAAAGCTTCCAACATTTGCATGATCTCCTCGGCAGACTTCAACATGTCCCTTCCTCGGGGTGACGGCGCTTCAGCACCGCCAACCACACCCGAGGAAGGGGCCTCAACCGCGCGACACGGCGAGGCAGACGACGAAGTTCAGGCAGATCCCATGACCGTCAGCGGGCAGCTCTCATGTCCGCCAGCGGGCAGCTACGTGGCCATCTCTGGGCAGTCTCCCGTGGCCGCTGTCAGTCGCTGCCGGTCGAGTGGTTTGGCGACGTGGAACATACGCATCGCGCGATCGATGACGCGCTCGGCTACGCCCACCTGCTCGGGGAATGGTTCCGCCGCTCGGGTGCGCGCGGCGGCGTGTGAGTCGTCATGTGCTCCCCATCGACTTGACGGCGGAGGCTACCCACCGATTGGTCGCTCCTCAAGCTCGCCCTGCTTGCCAGAGCGCCAGCCGACGCCGCAAAGGGATCGGTTAGCGGGCATCGTGACGCCTGCAGATGGTGTCTCGAGCCGACTGCCTGAGCGCGGTTGTGAGCATCGCCCACTTGTGTAATTGTTGATCGATCGACGCAGAATTACGGAGCCGAGCTCATCAGCAGGGCCATGCGGTTCGTCGTAGGTCGGCTCGGCTTCCGAAGACCAACCTCAGGAGGGTGTCTCGATGCGTGCAGCAGTCGTGGAAGAGCTGAACAAGCCGTTGGTGGTCCGGGAGGTCGAGGACCCGACCTGCCCGTCGGACGGTGCGATCATCCGGGTCGGGGCGAACGGGATCTGTCGTACGGACTGGCATCTGTGGACGGGTGACTGGGCGTGGCGTGGTCGGGAGATCGACCCGCCGTTCGTGCTCGGTCACGAGTTCGCGGGAACCGTCGAGGAGGTCGGGCCGCTGGTCACGGGGTGGAAGCGGGGCGACCGGGTCGTGTTCCCGATGAACCCCGGGGAGGGGACATGCGAGTGGTGCCGCAACGGTGATCAGCACATCTGCGACTCCCGCGCGGAGCTGGTTCCCGGTGTCGCCTACGGCGGCGCGTTCGCTGAACGGGTCGCGGTCCGCTACGCGGACGTGAACCTTGTGCGGCTGCCGGAGTCGATCAGCTTCGTCGAGGCGGCGGGCATGGCGTGCCGCTACATCGCGGCGTTTCACGGTGTGGTCGATCAGGTCGACGTGCGCGGTGGCGAATGGGTCGCGGTCTACGGCGCCGGGGGTGGCATGGGCCTGTCGGCAGTGCAGGTCGCCGCGGCGGTCGGGGCGAACGTGATCGCCGTAGACATCGCCGAAGACAAACTCGCCACCGCCCGCAACCTCGGCGCGGTGCACACCGTCGACGCGTCCTTGCAGGACCCGGTGGCAGCGGTCCGTGAGCTGACCCACGGTGGTGCACACGTGTCGGTCGACGCGCTGGGCATCGCGGCGAGTTGCCGTAACTCCGTGCTGTCGCTGCGCAAACGGGGCCGGCACCTGCAGCTCGGGCACACCACCCGCGTCGAGCAGGGTGAGATCGCGGTGCCGATCGATGTCATGGTGCTCAACGAGCTGCAGATGATCGGCGCGTTCGGCATGCAGGGCCAGCGCTTCGGCCAGATGCTCGCGATGGTCGAGGCCGGCCGGCTCAAGCCCGGCGCGGTCGTGTCGCGCACCGTCGGCCTGGAGCAGGTCAGTGACGTTCTGGCCTCGATGGGTTCCTATGACACCACCGGCCTGGTGGTCATCGACCAGTTCTGACCGACGCAGGATCGCAGCAAGGGCCGCCGCCCGGATCGGCGCGGAAGGGAGACGGACGGTGGCGGGTCGGCCTAGGGAGTTCGACCGGGACGAGGCGTTGCGGGCGGCGCAGGCGGCGTTCTGGGCCCGGGGGTATGAGGGCACGTCGATGGCCGACCTCGTCGCCGCGCTCGGGTTGGCGTCCTCGCGCATCTATGCCGCGTTCGGGTCGAAGGAGGCGCTGTTTCGTGAGGCCATCGAGCTGTACGAGGCGAATGAGGGCGGCTTCGCCGACCGGGCGCTGGCCGAGGAACCCGCCGCCCGCGCCGCCCTGCAGCGCATCCTGCGCGACGCCGTCGCCACCTACACCCGCCCAGGCGGGCCGCTGGGCTGCATGGTGGTCAGTTCCGCCACGAACTGCGCGCCCGCCAACGACGCCATCTTCGCCTGGCTGCAGCAGCACCGAGCCGCCCGCACCCGATCGATCATCGACCGTATTATGGTCGCGGTTCGCAGCGGGGAACTACCTCCGGGCACCGACGCCCGGGCATTGGGCGACGCGTTCGCTGTGCTGCTGCACGGCCTGTCCGTTCAAGCCCGCGACGGCACCTCCCGCCGCCGCCTGACCGCACTCATCGACCCAGCCATGGCCATGTACGACCACGCACGACGGCAACCGCCGGCTGACACCACCGCCGTGGGGGAGCCAGGGTGATGGGCCGGCTGACCCGCCGCAGTTCGCCGGCAACGTACGTCCCGCGCTGCGCCGCGGCGACCTCGCTCTCAGCTCAATGCGCTTCCACGGCGGCGCGACAGCAGAGATCGTCAGGCCAGCGCGTCGGCACCTGGCCATGGGTCGCCGATCAGCCGAACGTCACCGGATAGCGATCCTCCAGCGGGACACGTCGTGGCGGCTCGGTCACGCGGAGTCACGGAGCTGCCGCTTCTCGCAGTCCAAAGCGGCAGATTGTCAGCGCGGGGCAGCGCCGGGGCCAGCTGCGGAGCCCGTCGTCGACTCGGCCTGGTACGTG
>Ga0136625_1000476_pt1 | contig 12608 bp, 14 predicted proteins | sample AntDrymUQ4832306_2_FD_104672 | JGI IMG/M metagenome (GOLD analysis project Ga0136625, IMG submission 104672) | Polar desert sand microbial communities from Dry Valleys, Antarctica - metaG UQ483 (23.06) | ecosystem: Environmental > Terrestrial > Soil > Desert | place: Antarctica: Dry Valley...
GACCATGCGCGTGATGCGAGCGACGAACTCGTCGAGCGGGCCCGCCATCTCAGGCGTCCAGACATGTGGCGTGGTCGTCAAAAGAGCCCGTTCGAAGGCGTCGCCGCATCGATGTGCTCGCGGCCGAGCGCTGTGATTACGCGCCCCCGTGGCGTCCGCTGGATGAAGCCGAGCTGCAGCAGGTACGGCTCGTAGACGTCCTCGATCGTGTCAGGCTCCTCCCCGAGCGACACCGCCAGCGTCGAGAGCCCAACCGGCCCGCCTCCGAACTTGTGCGTGATCGCCGTGAGCAGCTCCCGATCGGTGCGCTCGAGGCCGAGCCCGTCCACCTCGAGCAGCTCGAGAGCCTCGCGGGCGATGTCGAACGTCACGGCGCCAGAATGGCGCACCTGAGCTACATCACGGACGCGCCGCAGAATCCGGTTCGCCACGCGAGGCGTGCCCCGCGCGCGGCCGGCGATCTCTTCTCCGGCGGACTCCTCGATCTCGACCCCGAGGATACGGGCGGAGCGACTGACGATCGAAGCGAGCTCGCCGGGCTCGTAGTAGCCGAGCCGGAAGGTCATGCCGAAGCGATCGCGGAGCGGCGTCGTCAGGAGGCCCGTGCGCGTGGTGGCGCCGACCAGCGTAAACGGCGGAAGATCGAGCGTCAGCGTGCGAGCGCCCGCCCCCTGGCCGACGATGATGTCGAGCCGAAAGTCCTCCAGAGCCGGGTACAGGATCTCCTCGATCGCCCGGTTCATGCGATGGATCTCGTCGATGAAAAGGACGTCGCGATCTTGCAGGCCAGTGAGGATCGCGGCCATGTCGCCCTTGCGCTCGAGGGCAGGGCCGGCGACCGTGCGAATGCCGACTCCGAGCTCCTCACGGATGATCGTCGCGAGTGTCGTCTTGCCTAGGCCCGGCGGTCCGACGAGCAGGACATGGTCGAGCGCGTCACCTCGGCCTCGCGCGGCTTCGAGCGCGATCTCGAGCTGCTCCTTCGTCCGTTCCTGGCCGACGAAGTCGTCGAGCCGACGGGGCCGCAGGGACTGCTCGACCTCCTCGTCTCCCTCCTGAAGCGCCGGAGCCAGGAACTGCGACGTCACGCTGCGCTCCTGAGGGCTTCCCGCACGCGCTCCTCGGCAGGAAGGTCCGGGTCGGTTCGGGCAAGCGCCTGCTCGGCCTCGATGACTGAGTACCCGAGCTCGACCAAGGCATCGCGGGCGACGACATGGTTGGACGTAGGCGCTGCCGGAAGCGCCTGGAGCGAGACGATGTCCTCGCTCCCCAGCTTCTCCTCGAGCTCGAGCACGATGCGCTCGGCGGTCTTCTTGCCGATGCCCGGAATCGCCTGGAAACGCGCAGGATCGCGGAGCGCGATCGCCCGCCTCAGCTCTGAAGGAGGCGCGCTCGAGACCACGGCGAGCGCCACCTTCGGCCCGATTCCGGTCACGCCCAGGAGGTGGAGGAAGAGCTCGCGCTCAGCGGGCTCTGCGAAGCCATAGAGCTGAAGGGCGTCCTCGCGGACGTGGAGGTACGTCTCGAGCGTCACCTCAGAGCCCTCCGCTGCTCGACGGAGCGCGCTCGGCGTCGCCGCCACGAGATAGCCGACGCCGCCGACGTCGAGGACGAGGCCGTCCACCGTGCGCCCCGCAGGAGTGCCGCGAAGACGCGAGATCATCCTGCTGCCTCGAGGAGCGGCGGGGCCAGCGCGTGACAGATCGCAACGGCGAGCGCGTCTGCCGCGTGCGTGGAGCCGGGCTCGGAGTCGAGATCCAGGATGAGCTTCACCATACGTTGCATCTGCCCCTTCTCGGCCCGCCCGTATCCGCAGACGGCTTGCTTGACGCGCGCGGGCGCGTACTCAGCGCACTCGACCCCGACGGACGCGGCCGCGACGAGAACGGCGCCGCGCGCCTGCCCGACCGAGAGCGCGATGCGGGCGTCGGCGCCCACGAAGGACTCCTCGAGCGCGACGGCGTCCGGCTCGTGCTCCGCAATGAGCGCTTGCACGCCCGCGAAGATCGCCAGCAGCCTGGCGTGCGGCCGCTCGCGCGCGGATGTCCTCCAGTGGCCTGAGACCACCGCCCGGAGGCGGCCGTCGCTTCCGTGGACGATCCCGTATCCGCATGCAGCCGTTCCTGGGTCGATGCCGAGTACCTTCACGGACAGAAGGTATTCAGGCCTTCGGACGTCCCGTCTCGACTCGTAGGGGCGAGGCTCGCCCTCGTTCGTCGATGGAGCTTGGAGGGCGAGGCAAGCCTCGCCCCTACGCGAACGTCAGCAGTTCTCGGTTGTCCAGGCGTTGATTCGCTCGGACGCTGCTGCGACTTCCTGCTGATCGATCGAGGCGAGCGCCTGCTGGAGCTTCGCGACATCTTCGGGATCCGGCGTCTGCCCCGGCTCGACTTGAACATCGTCCAACACGTCGGCGTACTTCGCCCACGCGTCGGCCAGAACCTGGATGTCCGCGCGGATCTCCTCCGGCGCGTTGTCCACGACCTGTTCATAGAGCTCCGAGACGTCATCGCGATCCGGGGTCGCGCCCCCAGAACCGAAGGCCTGGCCGAGCTGCGATCCAGCTTCGACGAGATCCCGGCACTCTCCCGACGCCGAACCTCCGGAGTCGTCGTCGATCGTCGTCTCGTCGGTGCTCGTGTCGTCCGTGGTCGTCTCGTCGGTCGTAGTGTCGTCGAGCGTCGTATCGGTCAGCGTCGTGGTATCGCTCGCGGCTTCGTCGTCTCCACCGCCACACCCGGCAACGACCAGCGCGAGCGCGAAGAGGGCTATGACAATCGTCAACCAGCGCATCGCCGCCGACCCTAGCAACCTGTCACGAGGGGTGTTCGGAGAAGAAGCCGACGATCGCGTCGTAGCAACGAACCCGGTTCGGGAGCTTCAAGACGTCATGGCCCTCGTCTTCGAAGACGAGATAGTCGACGTCCTTCCCGCTTGCCCGCAGCCCTTCCACGAGATCATGCGACTCCTGCTCGACCACCCGCGGGTCGTTCTTCCCCTGGATCACGAGCAGCGGACAGGCGATGTTCTCGATGTGCGTCCTCGGAGAGCGCTCGACGAGGAAGTCGCGATCCTCGTCCTTCTCGAGGTCGCCCAGAACGAGCGCGAAGTACGGTTTCCACGTCTCGGGGATGCGCTGGGAGAAGGTCACGAGGTCGTAAGGGCCGAACATGTCCACAGCGCCGCGCCAGAGCTCGGGATGCCGTCCCGCCAGGGTCAGCGTCATGTAGCCGCCGTACGAGCGGCCGACGACACCGGCGCGCGACACATCGAGGAGATCGTCCTGCGGCAGGATCTCGGTCATCGCGTGCACATGGTCGAGCCGGTCGAGCCCTCCCCAGTCCTTGTCGACCCGCTTCGTGTAGTCGAGCCCGTAGCCGGTCGAGCCGCGCGCGTTCGGGACGAAGACCGCGAACCCCTCGAGCGTCAGAATCTGGATGAGCGGCATCGAGAACCAGGCGAAGTTGGGACGCTCCTGGCTCTGGGGTCCGCCGTGAACGTAGTAGACGAGGGGCCGGCGCCCGTCATAGCCGAGCTCGGGCGACGGGCGATACAACCGCGCGGACACGCGCAGGCCGTCGTGCGAATCGAAGGACGCGTCCTCGCCCGCGGAGAGGAGCTCGGGAGCGAGACCGAGCACCCGCTCGCGCGTTCGCGGCACCGGCTCCTCGGCCCCCGGCTCGAGCAGCCAGAGCTGCGTGGGATCGGTGGCAGTGCAGAACGAAAGCGCGAAGCCCCCGCTTCCCTCGTCGTAGTGCAAGCCATGGAGCGTTCCGACCGAGAGCTCGTCCTCACCGACAAGGACCCGCTCGACCGTCAGTGTGCGGCCGCCCTCGTCGAAGACCGTCTCGTACGCCCAGGAGCAGCCTTCGATGTTGTAGAGCGCCGCGTAGCGGCTGCCCTCGAGGTGCTGCAGCGTCTCGAGCTCGCCGGCGCCCTCGTGGACGAGACCCTCGATCGTCACGGGCTCGATCTCTCCCGGGCGTTCGAGCTCGAGATACGCCGGGCTACCGGTGTCGACGAAGAGGGTCGTCCGGAGAAGAATCCCTTCCCCGCTCACGGTGGCGTGGGTCGACGGAAGGCCGGACGAGGGCGACCCGAACCCGGACAGGGGATAGTCGCGGCCCGCGTCGCGCTCGTCTAGCGGCGTGCCGTAGAGCACCTGGCGATCCCCATTCGCATCGATCTCGTAGAGCACGATGTCACCGATCGTGTACCCGTCAGCGAGCACCACGCGCGAGTGATCCGGCGTCCAGGCGGCGACCAACGCCCCGTACATGCTCTCGGCGATCGTCTCAGCGGCGCGCGCTTCGAGATCGACACGCACCGCGGACACCATCGACTCCTCCCGTGACTGCACGACGAAGTACGCGATCGAAGACTCGAGATCGACGTCGAGCAAGCTCGAGCGCCGCCCGCTGAACGACTCCTCAGCTAACGGCCTCGGGAAGCCGCCCTCGATGGGGATCACGTAAGGCACGTAGTTCTCGTCCCCGTCGTCGTCGATCATCACGATGATCTGCTCGAGACGCGGGAGCACATAGAACGAGTAGCCCTCGATGAGCTCGGGGTTCTGCAGGGCGAGCTGCGGTGGAACGAGCGGCTCGGGAACGCCTCCGGCGGCATCCATCGCGTACAGGCTCAGGTGCCCGGAAAGATTCGAGATGAAGTAGAGGCGGTCGTCCGCAAGCTGCGGCTCGAGGAAGAGGCGCGCGGAGAGCAGCGCCTCGATTCGATCCGTTGTTGCGTCTTCTCGGGGGTTGACCGCTACGGGGTTCGGCACGCGGTCTAGGAGGCTACAGCCTCGAGCACGGCCTCGGGGATGTCGACGTTCACGTAGACGTCCTGGACGTCGTCCGACTCCTCGAGGCCCTCGACGAGCCGTAGCACCTTGCGCGCGATCGCCTCGTCCGAGATCGCGACCGTCGCCTTCGGGACCATCGCGAGCTCTGCCGACTCGACCGTGAACCCGGCCGCCTCGACGGCCTGACGCACTGCGCTCAATGCTTCCGGAGGACTGGAGATCACGAAGCTCGACCCTTCGAGCTCGACGTCGTCGGCCCCGGCATCGGCGGCCGCGAGCAGGAGCTCCTCCTCGTCTGCTCCCTTGCTGGCGGCGAGCACCACCCCCCGGCGCTCGAACTGCCACGCCACCGCTCCCGTCGTGCCGAGATTGCCTCCGTGCTTCGAGAACGCGTGCCGAACATCGGAGGCCGTGCGGTTGCGATTGTCGGTCAGCGCCTCGACCAGCACGGCCACCCCCTCGGGCCCGTAGCCCTCGTAGACCACGGTGTCGAAGCTCGTGCCCTCGGTATCCGCGCCGGATCCCTTCGCGATCGCACGCTCGATGTTGTCCTTCGGCATCGAGTACGAGCGCGCTTTCTCGATCGCGTTCTGCAGCGCGAGGTTCGCGGCCGGGTCCGCTCCGCCCTCCCGCGCAGCCACGATGATCGCCCGCGAGAGCTTGGAGAAGAGCTTGCCGCGCTTGGCGTCCGCGGCGCCCTTCTTGTGCTTGATCGAGCTCCACTTGCTATGCCCGGACATCTCAGTGCGATGGGGTCAGGCTTAAGCCTGACCCCGGTTTGAGGGTTGCTTCCACCATCGCGAGGAACACCTTGTGGACACGAGAGTCGTCGGTGAGCTCGGGATGGAACGACGCGAGGAGGAGACGTCCATCCCGCACCAGCACCGGCTCGCCGTCGAGCGCGCCCAACACCTCGATGTCAGCGCCAAGATCGCGAATGCGAGGTGCGCGGATGAACACGCCGTGGAGTGGAAGCTCCTCGCCCGCGAGCTCGACATCCGCCTCGAAGCTCCGGACCTGGCGTCCGTACGCGTTTCGGTCGACCTCGAGGTCAGCGAGCCCGAGATGCTCGCGGTCCAGCACGATCATCCCGGCGCAGGTTCCGAAGATCGATCCTCGATACGACCGGATCGCCTCGTCGAGCCCGTAGATCTGCGCAAGCCGCATGATGGTCGTCGACTCACCACCTGGAATCACGAGCCCGTCGAGCCCTTCGACCTCCTCCGGGAGGCGCACCTCGACGACCTCGGCTCCCAGGCGCTCGAGCACCTGCACATGCTCACGGAAGGCTCCCTGCAGAGCGAGCACCCCGATCCGCGGCGACCTCACCAGCCGCGAATTTCGAGCCGCTCTTCGTCCGGGAGCGTGCTAGCGGAGATACCCACCATCGGCTGGCCGAGACCCGTCGAGACGTCGGCGAGCACCTTTGCGTCGTCGAAGTGCGTCGTCGCCTCGACGATCGCGCGCGCGCGACGCGCGACGTCGTCCGCCCAACCGTCGCGATCGTCCAGCGGATCGCGGCCCGATTTGAAGATTCCTGAGCCGACGAAGACACCGTCCGCGCCGAGCTGCATGCAGAGCGACGCGTCAGCCGGTGTGGCGATTCCGCCCGCGGTGAAGGTCACCACCGGCAGGCGCCCGTTCTCGGCGACCCAGCGGATGAGCTCGAACGGCGCGCGATGCTCCTTCGCGGCTGCGTGCAGCTCGTCGCCGCGAAGCGCCTGCAGGCTGCGAACCGCGCCGAAGACCGCGCGCATGTGCGTCACCGCGTTGACGATGTCACCGGTGCCAGCCTCGCCTTTCGTACGGATCATCGCGGCGCCCTCGGAGATGCGGCGGAGCGCCTCACCGAGATTGGTCGCCCCGCAGACGAATGGCACGGTGAACAGCCACTTGTCGACGTGATGCTCGACGTCGGCCGGGGTCAAGACCTCGGACTCGTCGATGTAGTCGACCTCGAGGGCCTGCAAGATCTGCGCCTCCGCGAAGTGTCCGATGCGGCACTTCGCCATGACCGGGATCGAGACCGCGTCCTGGATCTCGCGGATCCGCTGCGGATCCGACATGCGCGCGACACCGCCGTCGCGGCGTATGTCGGCCGGGACACGCTCGAGCGCCATGACCGCGCAGGCGCCCGCTTCCTCGGCGATCCGAGCCTGATCCGCGTCGACGACGTCCATGATCACGCCGCCTTTCAGCATCTCGGCCAAGCCTGTCTTGACTCTGAGGGTGCCGTACTCCGTCACCTTCGGAGTGTAGCCGCGCGCCCGTCCGAGGGTCGCTCCCCGCGCCTTCCCCAGCCCCTGTGGAGAAGGCACGAGAGTTTGCCCAAATTCCGCCCTTCCACCTGTGGAAATCGCCTGGAAAACCTCGCAATGGCCAACCCGATGTGAAACAGATACTCGCCTCGGCGCGACTCCTCTCCCCGCAGGCGACTCGCCTGACTCGAGGTTGCGCCAAACGGAAGCAAGGGGCCCGCCACCCGGGCCCCTTGCTATTTCCCTGGGAGCTTCGCTCAGCGCGGCTGCGGAACGATCCGGATGTACGGGCGCGGCTCCTTCCACCCGTCCGGCCACAGCTCTTTGGCCTCGTCGTTCGAGACCGAGCCGGCGATGATGACGTCGTCGCCCGGCTTCCAGTTCGCCGGCGTCGACACCTTGTGGTTCGCAGTCAGCTGCAGCGAGTCGATGACCCGCAGCACCTCGTCGAAGTTCCGTCCGGTCGTCATCGGGTAGATGAGGATCAGCTTGACCTTCTTGTCCGGTCCGACGAGGAAGACGTTTCGCACCGTCTGGTTGTCGGCGGGCGTGCGCGACTTCGGATCCCCCTCGACCTCGGCGGGCAGCATCCCGTAGAGCTTCGATACTTGGAAGTCGCCGTCGCCGATGATCGGGTAGTTGGGGGCGTGCCCCTGAGTCTCCTCTATGTCACGAGCCCACTTCTCGTGATCTCCGGTCGAGTCCACGGAGAGGCCGATGATCTTCACGTTCCGGCGGTCGAACTCGGGCTTGATCTTCGCCATGTAGCCGAGCTCGGTCGTGCACACCGGAGTGAAGTCCTTCGGGTGCGAGAACAGCACCGCCCACGAGTCTCCGACCCAGTTGTGGAACTGGATCGGGCCTTCGGTGGTCTCGGCCGCGAAATCCGGTGCGGTGTCACCGATCTTCAAAGTCATGTCCATCCTCCTTCTCTGCTGGCCCCCTCATTCAGGCAATCAGACACGAAAACGCCGCCTCTCTCTTCCATTGTTCCCGAGCTGGGCCGCGGCGTCTCAACTGCTGTCAACTTGTTCGTGCGACACCTGCGGCGCGCGATGCTGCGACGCGGAGAGAAGTGTCTCCGCCTCGACCATGCTGCTCGCAGGGACCGAGAGGAGCAGGAGGCCGTCGGAGAACTCGAGCGCCCAGATCCTCGAATCGTCGCGCAGCACGTTCTCGTCGTCGAACCAGCGAACGCGCCCTTCGACGATGACGCGATTCTCGTCGAGCGGTATGAATGCGTGGGCCACCGCCTCCCAGAGATGGCGGTCGAATTCCTGCTCCAGGAAGCGTATGAGCTCGTCACGGCCGCGAACGACATGGCCGGGTTGAATGGCCTTCAGCTCGAGAACCACATCGGGGTGGACGACCTCGCGCAGCTCCTCGAAGGCGTGCTGCCCAAAGAGCGCGAAGTAGCGCCTCGCCAGGCGCTCGCTCTCGACGATCCCTGCTGCGCTGTCTTCCGAGATGCCGGGAGTATGAGCCGGTAGCTAATGATCGTCCACCGTGGACCCTCTACCTGGCATCGCTGCGCGGTGAGAATGGGCCCGCCTGGACTCGAACACGCCTGCAAATGGAGCTTTTTCTTCGTTCGTGGGGGCACCGGTGGGGGCACGCCGTGCGCGCCAGCGGTCGCGTCCGTACGCGATCGGCCCGGCTCGCGTTGCGTGTGTCGGCTACCAGTCGAGCTCGCGGGCAGGCGGCTCGCGGCGTCGCGAGCGACGGTCGTGGTCGTGTTCGGGCGGTTCGAGCGGGGCGGGCCTCGAGATGCCGTAGCGCTCGACGGCGGCGACGAGGTCCGGTTGGCGCTGCTGCCAATAGCGGACGATCGCTTCGCGCTCGACCGGCAGGAACGGGTCGTCCCCGACGTCGTCGAGGTGGCCGAGCGCAAGCAGGATCGGCGTGATCGCGCTGTCTTCATGCTCCGGCTGGTAGCGAGCCAGGAAGAGGCCGAGTCCCTCCTCGATCGTGCGGCCGCCCTCGCGCTCGATCGTCATCAGGTCGAAGTAGTCGCGCAGCTGCGCGCGGCCGGCGATCGCGTTCAGCTTCATCGCGAGCAGGTCGCCGAGCCCGGCGATCTGCAGGCCACCGACGAGCGTCGTCGGCTCGAGCCTGCGCTCAGCTCTCTCCTGGCCGGCGTGGAGGAACTGGAGGCGCGTCTCGCCGAAGACGCCGTTGAGCGTGCCCGGGGCGCGTTGGGTGACCGCGAACGAGCCGTGTGCGCGGAGCCGCTCGGTCAAGTGGTCGAGGTCGACGGTGTCGTCGTGGAAGAAGAAGTCGAGGTCCCGGCTCGGGCGATGGCGAAGGTGGACCGCGATCGCCGTGCCGCCGACGAGGTAAGCCTCGGCAGGCACGAGCGGCGCAACCGCCTCCCAGGTCACTGCGGTCTCGCCTGGGAGCAGCGCTTCGAGCCAGTGGGGCAGGCTCATCCGCGCGCCCTCCGGGCGAGGTTGCGTGCGAGCGCTCGCTCCGCGGCGGAGAGGCCGCGGTTGCGTGCCGCCTCCTCCCAGTCGCGGGCGGTGAGGGCGCGCGCGCCCCACGCGAGCCCGTCGAGGTCCTGGCTCGACAGCAGCCGCTCGGCGATGTAGCCGCCGTGGCGACGGAGGTCGAGCCGGCTCGGGTCGGCGTTCCAGAACAGGTGTCGTAGCCGGGCGGGCAGGCGGCTGGGACGCCGGGGCTCGCGGCGGAACGGCAGACGCACGGCGGCGAGACGCGGTGCGAGCGCAGCCCATTCCGGCGCGGTCACGTCCGCGCGAACGAGCTCGAGCTCGCGCGCACGTCCGGCGGCGACCCACTCACGCTCTCGGCGAACCAGGCCGCGCTCGGCGAGCGAGCGCAGTGCGCCTGCCGCTGCGGTGGGCGAGACGCTGGCGCGACGGGCGACCGCGCGCACCGTGGCCAGTCCGCGCGGCGCCCGGGCGAGCGCGGCCAGCACCTGCGTCTCGACGCGGCTCAGCCCGTCGATGGACGGCACGACGCCGAGCTCGGAACGGAGCTGCTCGAGCTGGGACTCGCTCAGTAGGACACGGCTGCCGCGGCGCCGCTCGACGTCGAGCCCGAGACGCTCGATCGCGCGCCGAACGCGCGGCAGGCTGGTGCCCAGTCGCCGTGCGGCCTCGCTCGGCGAAATTGTGTCCATTTCGTTAGTTTACTGGCAGGAGCGGTGCCTCTCTGAGGTACCGAGACGCTGGTAGTTACTCCGGGTCGTGGCCGGGACGAAGCGGATGTGAACGGTCGCCGTCGGTCGCCATCGTCCGCCGGCGAAGGTGCAACGTCTCCTCGAGGGCGCGGGCGCGCTCGCGGCCGATGCCGGGAACCGCGAGCCATTCGGCCGGGTCGGCGGCAACGACGGCCGCAACGCTCCCGAAGCGCTCGAGCAGGGCGCGCGCCGAGGACGTCGAGATGCCGGGGACCGATGCGAGGAGCGCCTCGGCGGTCTCCTCCCCCGGCTTCGGCCGGGGCCGCTGCGCGTAGGCGGGCCGCTCTGCCGCCGGCTCGATCTCCTGGCAGCGGACGGCGAGGCGGTGGATCCAGAGCGCGGAGTCGCGCTGGTGGCCGCTGCGCAAGAGCGCGATCCCCTGGTCGATCACGGCGAGGCAGACGCCGCGGACAGCGTTGCGGTGGAGCGGGCCGCGGTCGATGTCGCTGCCCTCGACCAGCAGGTACGGAAACGCGCAGGCCGCGCGGAGCTTGCCGAGCTGCGGCCAAAGACGTCCCTTGAGCACGGCGGCGTGGAGGTCGAGCACGCGCTTGCGCTCGACGAGCGTGTCGGCGCCCACCGCGTAGTCGCCCGCAGGAAGCGACGCGATCTCGATCTCGGCGCCGAGCTCGGCGAGCGTCTCGTCGATGCCGCTCTGCCGCTCGTGCACATCGACAATGATCTTCACCGCCGCCGCCTTCGACCGCCCCATCGGCATATTGTCCGCGCTCAGCGTGACGCGCGGAGCAGGACGGCTCGCACGGTGTGGACCCGTGGTAGACCCCTCCGCCGCGAAGCACAATGCGGAGAGGTCTCCGCACCGGGCAAGACCTGCAAATCGAGAACCGACAGCCGGACTCGAACCGGGGATCCCTTCATTACGAGCGTTGATCGGGTGTCGCCGCAGGTCGCTCACGGTCGCGCGAAGCGCATGAATCCGAGGAATAGCCAAGACCTCCGTGGCGGCCGAAGACCGCCGACGGCAAGCGCGTAGACCCCGCACATCCTTGCGGCTCGCAAGAGCGCGCTAGTCCCCTGCCCCACCAGGCGAGGACTGGCTACTTGGCATGGCGTCAGCGCGCCACGATCATGTGCACGTGCCGGAGCTTCCGAGCGGGACTATCACGTTGCTGTTCACGGACATCGAGGGTTCGACCCGTCTCCTGCACGAACTGGGGGAGCGCTATGCGGACGTGCTCGCGGAGCACCGCCGCGTGCTGCGCGAGGCCTTTTCGCGGCACGGCGGGGTCGAGGTGGACACGCAGGGGGACGCGTTCTTCGTCGCGTTCTCGCGTGCGACCGACGCCGTCGCTGCCGCCGGAGACGCCCAGGATGCCCTCGGCGACGGTCCCGTGCGCGTGCGGATCGGCGTGCACACCGGCGAGCCGGTCGTGACGGACGAGGGGTACGTGGGCGCCGACGTGCACCAGGCAGCGCGGATCATGAGCGCCGGGCATGGAGGACAGATTCTCGTGTCGGAGACGACGCGCCGGCTGCTCGGCGCAACGGCGGAGGTGCGCGATCTCGGTGACCATCGCCTCAAGGACCTGACAGCGCCGCAGCGCCTCTATCAGCTGGGCGACGCGCACTTCCCGCCGCTTCGAACCCTGTACCGGACGAACCTGCCGATCCAGCCGACGCCGCTCGTCGGCCGGGAGCGTGAACTCGAGGAGGCCGGGACACTCATCCGCTCGCATCGCTTGCTCACCTCACGGGGCCGGGGGGCAGCGGTAAGACGCGCCTGGCGCTTCAGCTCGCCGCCGAGGCCGTCGAGCAGTTCCCCGACGGTGTCTTCTGGGTCCCGCTGCAGGCGCTCCGCGACCCGGCCCTCGTCGAGCGGGCGATCGGAGCGTCCGTCGGCGCCGACGACGGCCTGATCGAGTACGTGGGGAACAAGCGGCTGCTTGTCCTCCTCGACAACTTCGAACAGGTCGTCGAGGCGGCGCCGAACGTCGCGGCGCTGCTCGCCGGCACGCCCCACGTGACGGTGCTCGTTACGAGTCGTGAGCCGCTGCAGGTGGAGTCCGAGCAGCGCTACCCGGTCGAGCCCTTGCCCGAGGACGACGCCGCCCTGCTCTTCCTCGAGCGCGCCCGCGCCGTCGCCCCCGCCTTCCGCCCGACGGGGGTGGTGGGCGAGATCTGCCGGCGCCTGGACGGGCTGCCACTCGCGATCGAGCTGGCGGCGGCGCGGGTGGCGCTGCTGGAGCCGGAGGAGCTCCTCGCGCGGCTGGAGCAGCGGCTCTCGCTGCTGGCCTCGCGCTCACGCGACGCGCCGGCCAGGCAGCGGACGCTGCGTTCCACGATCGAGTGGAGCTACGAGCTCTGTGAGCCGGACGAGCAGCAGCTC
>Ga0136625_1000478_pt1 | contig 12580 bp, 12 predicted proteins | sample AntDrymUQ4832306_2_FD_104672 | JGI IMG/M metagenome (GOLD analysis project Ga0136625, IMG submission 104672) | Polar desert sand microbial communities from Dry Valleys, Antarctica - metaG UQ483 (23.06) | ecosystem: Environmental > Terrestrial > Soil > Desert | place: Antarctica: Dry Valley...
GCTCGCGCGCGAGCTGCTGGGCGCCGGGCCGTGGGGCGCGGCCGCGGCGATGGGCCTCGTGGGCCTCAACCGCATCGAGCTGTTCACGGCCATGCACCCGTACTTCAACCAGACGTGGGGCTACGTCACGACGCCGTTCGCGATCGTGCTCGCGTGGCACGTCGTGCGCCGCCGAACGCTCGGCGGCGTGATGCTGTTCGCGGCGTTCATCGGCGTGCTGGCATTCGCCTACCCGCTGGCATTGCCGGTACCGCTGCTGTCGGCGGTCGTCTTCGCGGCCTTCGAGCGCCGCCGGCGCGGGCTGTCGCTGCTGCGCATCCCGCGGCTGCGCAGCAAGCGCCAGCTGCTGTGGATCGTGCCGCTGTTCCTCCTGCTGATCGTCCCGCTGCGCGGCGTGCTGGAGAAGACCGCGGCGTCGGGGCGGGTGCTCGCCCCGGGCTACTCGCTGGTCAACTGGGGCGGCGACCTCACCGGCTTCTTCCCCGAGCGCTTCTTCCTCGGCGTCGACGACGCGGGAGGCGCCGCGATCGCGCTGCCGCTGATCGCGATCGGGCTCGTCCTCGCGCTGCGAAGCGCGTCGCGCGAGGTCCGCTGGGGCCTGGGCGCGGTGGTCATCTTCGGCGTCCTCTGCGCGCTGTACTTCCGCCCGCGCGAGTTCGGCTGGTACTTCCACTTCAAGGCGCTGGCGTTCGTCGGGCCGCTCGTCGTCACGATCGCGGCGGTCGGCCTGTCGAAGCTGCGATGGCGCTGGGCCGCGATCGCCGCGCTCGTGGTGATGATCGGCATAACGCGCAACGGCGCGGCCCACGAGATCGGCTCCACCTTCGATCAGCTCCCCAAGAGCCTGCTCGAGCTGAAGGGGCTCGACGAGCGCCTGCCGCCCAGCGCGTCGGTCCGCCTCGACATGCCGCCCGAGGGCGCGATGCTGTGGGCCGGCAACATGCTCTCCGGCCAGCCACTTTGCTCGCAGCGGCCGCTGCTGAACACGAGCTACCCCCACGTCCCGATCTCCCGTGCGGCCGACTACGTGCTGGTCGACGACGACTGGCGCAAGCCGTTCGACGCCATCGGGCCGCCCGTCGAGACGCTTGACCGCTACCAGCTCTATCGGCTGAAGCCGAACCTGCCCGGCGGCGACCGCTGCTCGCGCAAGATGGTGCTGACGATCAAGAAGCTCTACGCCGGCGGCAAGAACGTGGAGCCCTGAGCAGCTAGCATCATGATGCTAGGCTCACCGCATGAGGACGACGGTGACCTTGGAACCCGACGTCGCGGCAGCCATCGACTCGCTGCGCCGCAAGCGTCACGTCGGGGTCAGCGCCGCGATCAACGAGCTGATCCGGACCGGCTTGCGCGAGGGCGGGGCAGCGGACAAACCGTTCGTGCAGCACACATCGCGCATGGGCGCCCGGATCGACGTCGCCAACGTGGCAGACGCGCTGGAGATGCTCGACGGTCCCTCGTCGCGCTGATGCTCGTCGATGCGAACGTGCTGCTGTACGCTCGCGATGCCACGAGCCCATTCCACGAGCGCGCCCGAGCATGGCTCGCCGAGCAGCTCAACGGTCCCGTCCGCGTCGGCCTGCCATGGCCGGCGCTCGTCGCGTTCGTGCGCATCAGCACCCATCCCCGGGCCTATGACCGTCCGCTGTCGCCGCCGCAGGCATGGGAGCAGGTCGAGAGCTGGCTGAACGCGCCCGCATCCTGGATTCCCGCGCCAACGCACGCGCACGCCGACGTGCTCGGCGGGCTGATCAGGCGCTATGACCTGCGCGGCAACATCCTCTCTGACGCGCACCTCGCCGCGCTGGCGATCGAGCACGGGCTCACCATGTGCTCGGCCGACACGGACTTCGCGCGCTTCGCCGAGCTGCGCTGGGTCGATCCCACGACTTCATAGCCTCTTATCCCGGTGCGGTGAGCTATGAGCGTGAAGGTCCTGGTCGTCGATGACGAGCCGAACGTCCGATCGGCGCTGCAGCGCGCGCTGGCGCTCGAGCGCTACGAGGTATCGCTCGCCGAGGATGGCCAGCAGGCACTCGACCAGCTCGCCGAGGGCGTCGTCGACGCGATCGTGCTCGACGTCTCGATGCCGAAGATCGACGGCCTGGAGGTCTGCCGGCGCCTGCGCGCGGCGGGCGATCGCACGCCGGTGCTCCTGCTGACCGCGCGCGACGCGATCGACGACCGCGTCGACGGCCTGGACGCCGGCGCCGACGACTATCTCGTCAAGCCGTTCGCCCTGCGCGAGCTCAACGCCAGGCTGCGCGCGCTGCTGCGCCGCGTCGAGCCGGGCGGGCCGACCCTGGCCTTCGGCGACCTCGTGCTCGACACCTCCGCTCACGAGGTCTATCGCGGCGACCGCCTGATCGAGCTGTCGCGCACGGAGTTCTCGCTGCTTCAGCTGTTCCTCGAGCACCCGCGCCAGGTGCTCACGCGCTCGACGCTCTTCGAGCGCGTGTGGGGCTATGACTTCGGAGCGACGTCCAACGCGCTCGGCGTCTACATGGGATACCTGCGGCGCAAGACGGAGGCCGGTGGCGAGCGGCGGCTGCTGCACACCGTGCGCGGCATCGGCTACGTCCTGCGCGAACCGTGATGGCGCTGCGCCATCGCCTGACGATCCTCGCCGCCGCGACGGTCGGCGTGACGGTGGTGCTGATCTCGGTCGTGGCCTACGTCGCACTGCGCGGTGAGCTGCGCGGGCAGGTCGACGACGCGCTCGCCGCCCAGTACCAGCAGGTGCGCGACACCGGCCGCCTGGACATCATGCAGCGCGGCGATCGATTTCCGCCGGCGCCGGCGCGCCAGGGCGGGCCGGGCGGCCCCGTGCAGGTCGTCGACTTCGAGGGCGAGGTGCTGATCCCCGCGCAGGGCGACCTGGTGGTCCCCGTCGATGACGCGGACAGGGCCGTCGCCGCCGGCAGGCGCGCGACCCTGCTGCGCGACACGCACGCCGACGGCGTCCACCTGCGCGTGTTGACGGTGGCACTGGCCGATGGGCGCGCCGTGCAGTTCGTACGCAGCTTCGGCAACGTCGACGCGACGCTGTCGCGTCTGCGAATCCTGCTCGCGCTGCTGTGCGCAGGCGGGACGCTGCTGGCGGCGCTCTTCGGTCGGCTGTTCGGGCGCCAGGTCATCCAGCCCGTCACCGAGCTGACCGCCGCGGCCGAGCACATCACCCAGACCGAGGATCTCGGACGGCGCATCGAGGTGCCGGGCGACGACGAGGTCGGCCGCATGGCCGCGCGCTTCAACACGATGCTCGACACGCTGGAGGGATCGCGGCGCGCGCTGGACGACTCGGTCCACGCGCAGCGCCAGCTCGTCGCCGACGCCTCGCACGAGCTGCGCACGCCGGTGACGTCGCTGCGCACGAACATCGAGGTCCTGCTCACCGGCGGCGAGCTGCCCGCCGACGACCGCCGCCGGCTGCTGGAGGACGTCCGCGCCGAGACGGAGGAGCTCGGCGCGCTGATCACCGACGTCATCGAGCTCGCGCGGGGCGACGAGCCGCTGGCGGGCGTCGAGGAGGTCCAGCTCGACGTGCTCGTCGCCGAGTCGATCGCCCGCGCCCAGCGCCGGCGCCCGTCGGTGGCCTTCGAGGCGACGCTTGATCCGACGGTCGTCGAGGGGCTGCCCGACCGTCTCGGGCGGGCGGTCGACAACCTGCTCGACAACGCCGCGAAGTACGGCGGCGAGGAGAGCGTCGTCGAGGTCGCGCTGCGCGGCGGCGAGCTCAGCGTGCGCGACCACGGGCCGGGGATCCCCGAAGGCGACCGCGCGCACGTCTTCGATCGCTTCTACCGCGGCGCGACCGCCCGCGGGCGTCCCGGCTCCGGCCTCGGCCTGGCGATCGTGCGCCAGGTCGCCGAGACCCACGGCGGCACGATCGCCGTGCACGAGGGAGCGGGCGGCGGATCGCGCTTCGTGCTCGCGCTGCCGGTCCTCGCGCCGGGCGCGGCGGCCTGAGCGTCGCGGCGGCCCCTACCCAGGCACGCGGGCGTTCGAGCGCCCGTTCGCCTCGGCACTCACCGGCATCGTGACCTCGGCGTCGACGGCGACGGTGAAGCGCTCGCCGTCGGAGATCAGCGACAGCGGGTCGCCGTCCAGCAGCCGGTAGGTCGTCGCGACGGCAGTCATCTCGATCTCCAGGCGGCTGCCGCGGACGATCAGGCGGAAGCGCATCCCCTGCCAGCCGTCGGGCAGGCGCGGCGCGAAGCGCAGGTCGTGGCCCTCGATGTCGCGCAGCCCTGCGAAGCCGTTGACGAGCGCCATCCAGACGCCGCCGCAGGATGCGACGTGGATGCCGTCGCCGACGTTGCCGGCGAGGTTGGCGAGGTCGATCGCCGCGCTGATGAGGAAGTAGTCGTAGGCGGTCTGCGCGTCGCCGACCTCCGATGCCATGACGCTCTGCACGCAGGAGGACAGCGACGAGTCGGCCGTCGTCAACGGGTCGTAGTACTCGAAGACGCGGCGCTTCTCGTCGGCGGTGAAGCGGTCGCCCGCCAGGAAGGTCGCCAGCACGACATCGGTCTGCTTGATGACCTGGTGACGGTAGATGTTCAGCGGGTGGTAGTGCAGCAGCAGCGGGTATTTCTCGACCGGCGTGCCCTCGAAGTCCCAGGGCTTGCGGTTGAGGAAGTGCTCGTCCTGCAACAGCACCCCGGCGCGCTCGTCGTAGGGGACGAACATCCGCTCGGCCGCACGACACCACTGGCCGGGCTCGCCGGGCTCGATCTTCAGCCTCGCGACGAGCCGCGCGTGCGCGTCGGGGTCGGTCTGCTCCAGCAGCGCGAGGCACTCGGCGGCCGCCGACAGGTTCTCGCGCGCCATGAGGTTGGTGTAGGCGTTGTTGTCGACGACCGCGGAGTACTCGTCGGGTCCCGTGACGCCCTGGATGCAGAACTGCCCGTCGCGGCGAGCGGAGAAGAAGCCCAGGTCCGACCAGAAGCGGGCCGTCTCGACGAGGATCTCGGTGCCCTCGCGGGCGAGGAACTCCTGATCGCCGGTGACGCGCACGAACTGGCGCACGGCATAGGAGATCGCCGCGTTGATGTGGTACTGCGCGGTGCCCGCGGCGTAGTAGGCCGAGGCCTCCTCCCCGGAGATCGTGCGCCAGGGAAACAGCGCCCCGCGGTGGCCGAGCTGCTCGGCACGCCGTCGCGCCGCATCGAGCATCTCATAGCGGAAGCGCAGGAGCCGGCGGGCGACGTGCGGCTGCGTGTAGGTCAGGCACGGCAGGACGTAGATCTCGGTGTCCCAGAAGTACTGACCCTCGTAGCCCCGGCCCGTCAGCCCCTTGGCCGCGATCCCGTGGCCCTCCACGCGCGCCGACGCCTGGCGCACCTGGAAGAGGTTGAAGCGCACCGCCTGCTGGATGTCGCCCGGGCCCTCGATCTCGATGTCGCTGTGCTCCCAGAACGCGTCGAGGCGCTCGCGCTGGATCTGCGCGATGCGCTCGAAGCCGTCGCCGTGGGCGCGATCGAGCGTGCGGTTCACGCGCCGGCAGAGGTCGCCGGCCGACGCATTGTCGGCGTGGTGGTAGCCGAGCAGCTTCGTCACGCGCGCGGGCACGCCCGGCTCGGCGTCCAGGAAGAACACGACCCGGCCCTCGTCCTCCTCGACGCTGGACTCGACGCTGTGGCGCAGCTCGGTGTCGATCGTGTGCTCCATGCCGCATGCCAGGCCAATGCCGCTGGATCGCGTGCGCAGCTCGAGCACGACGCGGGTGCCCTCACAGGACTGCGAGACGGGCTGCAGCACCGAGTCGGTCATGCGCACCCCGACGCGCGGATCGTCACCGCCCTTCGGACGCGGCAGGTGGGTCACGAGCTCCGACGCAACCGCGAGCTCGGCGAGGCCCGAGATGAGCGTGACCTCGTAGGAGATCGCGCCCAGGTGGCGCCAGTGCAGCGACACGAGCCGCTCGGACTTCAGCGACACGACCGCGCCGCGCGCCGTGCGGAAGGTCAGCGCACGCTGCAGCGTCCCGGCGCGCATGTCCAGCACGCGCTCGTAGGACAGCAGCCGGGACTCCGACAGCACGAGCGGCTCCTCGTCGACGTACAGGCGGATCACCGATCCGTCCGGCGCGCTGACGATCGTCTGGCCGGTCGTGGCGAAGCCGAAGGCGGCCTCGCCGTAGGGGATCAGCCACGTCTCGTGAAAGCCGTTGACGAAGACCGCGGGGTCGTGAGAGGGCACGCCCTCGTCGTGCGTGCCGCGCACGCCCATGTAGCCGTTGGCGACGGCGAACATCGTCTCGGCCTCGCCTAGGCCCTCGCCGGCGAAGCGGCGGGAGACCAGGCGCCACGGATCGACCGGCATGGCGGCCTTCGACGGGCCGTGCTCGCTGCGGCGAGTACGCAACCGTGTCAACGCGGCCAGCCGCGCCTCTCTCACCGTCATGCCAGCAACCCCCCCAGGTCTAGGACGTCGTTCGTCCGTCACGGCGCTCCCGCTCGCCGCCGAAGCGCGCATCTTACGCGCCGATCTGCTCCCGTGGGCGCGACTTGTGCCGATCGCTCGGCGCAACCCGCATCGCGGTCACGCTGCCGAGTCTCCCGGGCCGACGACGCGCAATGCGGGCGCGCTGCGGCGGGTTCGCGGCCGGCGGCCGCGGGCCGGGTCGCGCGGGCGCAGGACCACGACCGTCGCCAGCGGCCGGTCGTCCGTGGCCGCGGCCGTGAGGAACGTGTCGGGGGAGGTCGCTTCGAGGCGACGGCGCAGCTCGGTGACGCGGGGGGTGGTCATGGTGTGCGGGGGTCGAGGGCTTGCATGTGTAGACGATGCGCTGACGCTGCCTACTGATTCGTGCGACTGGTCACAGTTCCCGGATCACCGATCGCCCGCCCTGCTCACAGCTTCAGGGTGCCAACGACTCAACCGTCGCCCGCAGTACCCGCGCGGTCGGCTCGGGCGCATACGCGGCCACGCGCGCGGCCGCGCGCTCGCGCAGCGTGGCGCGCAGCTCGCCGTCGGTGCTGGCGAGCGCGAGCAGCTCCGCGACGACGCTCTCGCCGTCGCCGCCGGCAAGCAGCAGCGCGGCGTCTCCCGCGACCTCGGGGATGCCGCCAACCGCCCGGGCGATGACCGGGACGCCGAAGTGAAATGCCTCCAGCAGCGGGATGCAGAAGCCCTCGTGCTCGGACAGGCAGAGGAACGTGTGCGCCGCGCGCCAGTGCTCGGCAAGCTGCTCGCGCGTCAGGCCGGACGCGATCGTGATCGCCGCCGGCGACAGCTCCTCGGCCAGCGCGCGCATCGCCGCATCGTAGGCGCGGTTGACCGGCGAGCCGACGAGCACGAGCCTCGCGTCGGGCGCATGGCGGCGGCGGTAGAGCTCGAACGCGCGCATGATCGCGTCCTGGCGCTTGTGCGGGGCGAGGCGGCCCACGAAGAGGATGGTCGGCGGTCCGGCGGGCGGGTTGGGCGCGTCGGGACCGCGCGGGTCGCCGAGCTCTCGGGGATCGAAAAGGATCGGGATCACGGTGTCCGACCCCATCTCGCGAGCGTTGTAGCGCGAGACGCCTGCGACGACGTCGCACGCGGCGGCGAACTCCGGCAGCTGCTTGCGCCCGAGCGCGCAGACGACCGCGGCCTGCGGATCGTGGTCCCAGAACCAGCGCGCCGGGGTGATGTTGTGCGAGATCAGCAGCTTGCGGTTGGGCAGGTCGAGCACGGCGCGCAGCTTCGGCGCGTAGGCCGAATAGTGGATCAGCAGCACGTCGCCGGGCTTGGCGTCAAGCGCGCGCAGCGGCGCGATCCGCGAGCCCACGCGGGGATCGATCTCGGCGGCGACGTCCCGTCCACCCCACCCCCAGGAGCCAAACAGCGCGCGGAATGCGAACGCCTGCGTCGTGACGGCGTCGTAGGGTCCGGCGCCGCTGAGGACCTGGTGGACGTTCACGGCTCGGACGCCGCACGGCCCGCGGCGTCCTGCTCGAGGTCCGTCACGCGATCCTCCAGCTCGGCGACCCGCAGCAGCAGGTTGAGGTTGAAGCGCGTCTGCTGGGATTGCAGCTCGCGCAGGTACTGGCGCATGATGTGGATCAGCCGGCGCTTGAGCCACGTGATCGGCGCGCCGAGGCGGCGCGTGGACACCATCAGCTCGGGATCGGGCTCGATCGACGCCCATTCCATGAGCTGCTCGATCGACACGCGCTCGGTGGGTTCGATCGCCATCCCGGCGGGCAGCACGTCGTCGCGTTCGGCGGCGGCGGCGCGCGCGGCCTTCAGGGCCTCCTCGGGCGTCACGGGGCGGCCACCTCCTCGGGCGTGCCCATCAAGCGGTGATAGAAGGGCATTCCCTCGCCGACCGGGCCGTCGAAGATCTTGCGGCCCCCGTCGAGCACGACGACGCGGCGGCACGTGCGCTCGATCAGTGCCGCGTCGTGGGAGACGAGCACGAGGGTGGCGCCGGCGGCGATCTGCTCGGCGATCCGCGCCTCGCACTTGCGCTGGAAGGCCTCGTCGCCGACGGCGAGGACCTCGTCGATCAGCAGCACGTCGGCATCCAGGTGCGCGGCGATCGCGAAGCCCAGGCGCAGGAACATGCCCGACGAGTAGGTGGCAACCGGCGCGTCGATGAAGTCGTCGAGCTCGGAGAATTCGACGATCGCCGCCATCCGCTCCTCGATCTGCTCCTTGACGAGGCCGTGCAGGGCGCCGTTGAGGAAGATGTTCTCGCGCCCGGAGAAGTCGCGCCCGAAGCCGGCGCCGAGCTCGAGCTGCGCCACGACCTGGCCGCCGCAGGCCACCCGCCCGGAGTTCAGCGGCACGATCCCCGACAGCACCCGCAGCGTCGAGGACTTGCCGGCGCCGTTGCGCCCGACGATCCCGACGGTCTCGCCGGGTTCGATGCGCAGCGAGACGTCCTTCAGCGCCTCGACGGGCGGCGGCCCGCCGGCGCGCGCGCGGCCGATCAGCAGCTCCTTCAGCGAGCGACCGCGGTCAGCACGCACGCTGAAGGCCCGCGAGGCGTGCTCGAGCACGATCTCGCCGGGGCGCACGCCGTCGTCCAAGCGCGCGCTCATACGACCACCGCAAGCTCGCCCTGCATGCGCCGGAAGAGCACGATGCCGCCCACGAGCGCCAGCGTCGCGGCGACGAGGATGTACCCGAGATCGGCGGCCTGCGGCACCGCGCCGCCGTAGATGACGTCGCGCACCGAGCCGATGAACGGCGCCACCGGGTTGACCCATTCCAGAACGAAGCGCGCGGTCGCCCGCTGGGTGATCGACTCGGGCTCGAAGAAGATCGGCGACATGAAGAACCAGGGCAGCAGAGCCGCGGACAGAATCGGCGCGACGTCACGGAAGTAGGCGTGCAGGACACTGACGGCGAGCGCCAGCCCGAGCACGAAGGCGAACAGGCACGCGAGCACGAGCGGCAGCAGCAGCAGCGCGGGATCCAGCGTCCCGCGGATCGCGATCGTCACGGGCGCCAGCAGCGCGAGCAGCACGACGAACGTCACGAGCTGCACCGTCACGACCGAGGCGGGAATCGACTCGCGCGGGAAGCGCGCCTTGCGAACGAGCGCTCCGTGCTCAAGCAGCGACGGCGCCGAGCTGAGCAGCGACTGGCTGAAGAAGATCCAGACGACGAGGCCGATCAGCAGGAACAGCGGGTACTGCTCAGGCTGGTCGGGCCCCGCGACCTTGAAGATGATCCCGAACATCAGGTAGTAGGCGCCCATCAGCACGAGTGGGTTGACGAGGTACCACAGCACCCCGAGCGCCGACCCCTTGTACTTCTGGCGCAGCTCGCGGCGAACCATCTGCTCGAACAGGTAGCGATAGGCCATCGCGGCGATTATGGCTGGCCGCGGCGCTTCGGCCGGCTGCGCTGGTGGCGGACGTCCCGGGTGGCCGCATTACGGCCACTCGAGCCGGTCGGCAAGCTCGACGGGCCCGAGTCGTACAGCCGGCTCCTCTCGACAGAGTCGTACTCGCCCTCACGCAGCGCCGGCCAGTCGACCGTGGCGAGCTCGCGCCGCAGCCGCTACGGTGCTCGTGAATGAGCCCGCTGACGTTCAACGTGGTCTACGAAGACGCAGGCGAGGGCTGGGTGTATGCCCATGTCCCTGAGCTCCCCGAAGTCCAGACCCAGGGCGAGAGCCTCGATGACGCGCGGGCGATGGTCAAGGATGCGATTACCCTGGTACTCGAGGAACGACGCGGGCGTGGCGAGGCGCTGCCCCAGACCGGCTGGGCGTTGGTTGAGCCCGTCGAAATCCTTGCGTGAAGAAGCGTGATCTCGAGCGCCATCTGATCGCCAACGGCTGTTCGCTCGCGCGTCAGGCAGCCAAGCACGAGTTCTGGGAGAACGCCGCCACCGGAGAGCGCACAACAGTGCCGCGCCACCGTGAGATCAAGACGGCCACCGCCCGGGGGATCTGTCGGCAGCTCGGAGTGCCGATGCCGAGCGGAGCTCGCTGACCATCATCGAAAGCCGGACACGCCCGCTGCGCCAGGCCTCGCGGGCGGCGTGTGGTCGGCTCCACGCTCTGAGGCTCGCGGCCAGAGCAGGCGCTATCGATCGTGACGAGCGCGACCCCCGGACGCCTTGCGCGTCGGACCGACCATCAGCCCTTCGCCAGCGCCGCCTGCACCGCCCCGAACGCCGGCTTGGGCCGCAGCGACTCGTCCAGCAGCGTCGCCTTGCCGTTGCCCGGCTGGGTCTCGGAGATCCACGAGCGCGCGTCGGTGAAGCCCCAGAACGTCAGCGACGCGCACGCGACCGACTCGCAGGCGCGCACGATCTGGCCATAGACGTCGGCCTGCGCGCGCAGGTCCGCGGCGCTGGCGGGCAGCTTCAGGGCAACGTCGGCCTCGGTGATCGCGACGTCCAGGCCCAGCGCCTTGAAGCGCCGCATGTTCGCGACGAAGTCACCGGGCAGCCCCTCGAGGTTCGAGTGCGTCTGAAAGCCGACGCCGTCGATCGGCACGCCGCGCGCCTTGAGGCCGCGCACGACCTCATACAGGCGGTTTGACTTCGGGCCGATCCCCTCGGCGCCGATCTCGTTGAGGTAGAGCCTGGCGTCGGCGTCGACGGCGCTGGCGGTGCGAAAGGCGTCCTCGATGTAGCCCTCGCCGAGACGCCTGAGGAAGACCGACCGGCGCAGCCCGCCGCGGTCGGTGATCGGTTCGTTGACGACGTCCCACACGCCGACCTGCTCGGCGAAGTGGCCCATCACGCCGCGGATGTGCTCGCGCGTGGCCTGGCGCAGCTCGCTGGCGCCGAGCTCGCGCACCCAGCCCGGAAGCTGGGCATGCCACACGAGCGTGTGCCCGCGGGTCTTCTGCCCGGCCTCGCGGGCGCGCTGCACGATGTCATCGGCGCGGTCAAACGCGAAGTCCCCGCGCGTGGGCTCGACGAGCGCCCACTTCATCTCGTTCTCCGGCGTCACGGTCGAGAACTGCGCCGCGACGAGCTGGCGGTAGGCGCGGTTGGTCTTCAGGACGTCGCCGCGCACCGCGGTCCCCAGCTCGATCCCGCGCTGCTTGGCGACCGCGCGCAGCGGCTCGCCCGGCAGCGGCGGAGCATCGCCGCCGCCCCGAGCGAGGTAGGCGGCCACGCCGGCCACCAGGACGAACATCGCCACGACGGCGATGGTGCGCTTGTTCACCGGCTCAGAAGGCGCCGTGCCGCGAGAAGACCGCCGGAATGGTCTTCACGAGGATGCTGAGATCCAGGAAGACCGACCAGCGCTCGAGATAGAGGAAGTCCAGGCGCACGAGGTCGTCGAAGTCCAGCTCCGAGCGCCCGGAGACCTGCCACAGGCCGGTGATGCCGGGCGTGACGAGGTAGCGCTTCTTGTGCCACTCCTCCAGGCGCTGGAAGTCGCGCTCGGGCAGCGGCCGCGGGCCGACGAGCGACATCTCGCCGCGCACGACGTTGAACAGCTGCGGCAGCTCGTCGAGCGAGTAGCGCCGCAGCAGGCGGTCGACCGGCGTCATGCGCGGGTCCTCGCGCATCTTGAAGAGCGCGCCCGTCGCCTCGTTGAGGGACTCCAGGTCGGCCTGACGCTGGTCGGCGTCGCGGTACATCGTGCGGAACTTCAGGCACGCGAACGGCTTGCCTCCGATGCCCGGACGCATCGAGCGGTAGACGACCGGACCGCGCGAGCTGAAGCGCACGGCGAGCGCGGACGCCGCGAGCACGGGGCTGAGCAGGATCAGCAGCAGCGAGGAGACGACGAGGTCGAAGGTCCGCTTCAGCACGTAGTCGAAGCCCTCGAAGACCGGCGGCTTGAGCTCGAACAGGGGCACCGCCTCGCCGGGGACGAACTCCGCGCGATGGACGAGCAGCTCCATCGTCGACGGCGCGATCCGCACGCGCACGCCCTGGTTGTGGCAGACGTCGACGAGCTCGACGGCCTGGGGCTGCGGGAAGTCGGGGTCGGCGATGATCACCTCGTCGATGCGGTGGCGCGTGATCACCGATGCCAGCTCGTCCAGCGTGCCGAGCGAGACGAGCCCGTTGTTCGGTCGTGGCGTCAGGGAGATGAAGCCGACGACCTTGACGGTCGGCACCGCCGCGTCGCGCAGCGCGTGGCCGACGGCCTCGATGTGCTGCC
>Ga0136625_1000479_pt1 | contig 12560 bp, 12 predicted proteins | sample AntDrymUQ4832306_2_FD_104672 | JGI IMG/M metagenome (GOLD analysis project Ga0136625, IMG submission 104672) | Polar desert sand microbial communities from Dry Valleys, Antarctica - metaG UQ483 (23.06) | ecosystem: Environmental > Terrestrial > Soil > Desert | place: Antarctica: Dry Valley...
CGCGCCGCCCGCGGTCGCGCCGCCCGCGGTCGCGCCGCCGGCCGTCGCGCCGCCGGCCGTCGCGCCGCCCGCAACGACGCCGCCCGCTGCGGGCGCGGCCCCGCCGGCCGCGCAGACGACCCCTCCCGCGACCGCCGCGCCACCTCCACCACCGCTCCGAACACCACCGTGACGATCCGCGGCACGACGATCCCGATCCCCCGCTGATCGGGGCTACAGCGCGGGCCAGAACCCGCGTGTCAACCGGTCGCGTGCCTGCGCGGCCAGCGGGTGCAGCTCGATCTCCGCGGCGGTGGGCGCCTCGTCCGAGCCCACCGCATCCAGCGTGATCTCCACGCACCGCGCCAGCGCACCGAGGTCATAGCCGCCTTCCAGCACGATCCCCAGCGGCACCCCGAGCCGCCGCGCGGCGGCGCTCACCGACGCCGCCATCGTCCGGTAGCCGGCGTCGGTCACCGCGCAGCCGGCCAGCGGATCGTCGGCGTGCGCGTCATAGCCGGCCGACACGAGGATCAGCTCGGGCGCAAACGCCGCCGCCAGCGGGCACGCGACGTGTTCGACGAGCGACGCGAAGGCACCGTCGCCCGATCCGCCCGGCACCGGCAGGTTCACGGTGAACCCCTCTCCCGCGCCGATGCCGGCGTCGGAGGCCGGCCCGCTGCCCGGATACAACGGCGACTGGTGGATCGAGCAGAACAGGACGTCGTCGCGCGCGCTGAAGATGTCGTTGGTGCCGTTGCCGTGGTGCACGTCCCAGTCGAGAATCATCACGCGGCGAGCCGCGTGCGCGTCGATGGCGTGCCGCGCCGCGATCGCGACGTTGTTCAGCAGGCAGAAGCCCATCGCGCGATCGGCCGTCGCATGGTGGCCGGGCGGGCGGTGCAGCGAGGCGGCGACGCTCGCGCCCTCCTCGCCCAGCAGCGCGTCGACCATCGCGACGCCCCCGCCAGCGGCATGCAGCGCCGCCTCGTAGGAGCCCGCGCTGGCGACGGTGTCGAGGTCGATCATGCCGCCACCTCGTGCTGCCACGGCCGCGATGGCATCGATGTGGTGCGCCGGATGCACCGCCTCGATCTGCGCTCGCGCGGCGGGCGGCGACAGGCGCACGTCGAAGCCGAGCCAGTCGCGTGCCGCCAGCGCCTGCTCGATCGCCACGATCCGCTGCGCCGACTCGGGATGAGCGCCGGTGTCGTGCTCCAGCGACGACGGATGGCGCATCAGGACCAGCCGGGGCATCCGGGATACGGTACCTGCCACCGTGGCTGACGAAGAGGCGCTGCTCACCACCGACATCGCGGTCGTGGGCGCCGGCGGCGCCGGCCTGTACGCCGCGCTGACCGCTGCCGCGGCGGGAGCATCCGTCGCGCTGGTCTCGGCCACCCCGCTGGCGCAGACGGCGAGCTACTGGGCGCAGGGCGGGATCGCCGCCGCGCTCGCGATCGAGGACTCCCCGCAGCGCCATCTCGCCGACACCGAGGCGGCCGGACGCGGTGCCGTGCGCCGCTCGGCCGGCGAGGTGCTCGTGGGCGAGGCTGCGGCGCGCGTGGCCGACCTCGAGCGCCTCGGCGTGCGCTTCGACTCCGACCGCCAGGGCGTGCTGGCGCTCGGCCTGGAGGGCGGGCACTCGATGCGGCGCGTCGTCCACGCCGGCGGCAGCGCCACCGGCCGGAGGATCGTGCGCCAGCTCTCCGCCCTCGCCGTGGACCGCGAGGCGATCACCGTGATCGAGGGAGCCCGCGCCACCAGCGCCTGGACGGATGACGGCCGCTGCGTCGGGATCCTGCTGGAGGACGGGCGGGCGATCCGCGCCCGCGCGACGATCCTCGCGACCGGCGGCGCCGCCGCGCTGTGGTCGCGAACGACCAATCCGCCGGGTTCGCTGGGCAGCGGCATGTCGCTGGCGCACGCGGCCGGCGCCGAGCTCGCCGACCTCGAGTTCCTGCAGTTTCACCCGACGGCCGTGATCGGCGTGCGCGGCAGGGAGGGGTTCCTCGTCTCCGAGGCGATCCGCGGCGAGGGCGCGACGCTGCATGGCCCCGACGGCAAGCGCTTCGTCGAGGAGCTCGCCCCGCGCGACGAGGTCGCCCGCACGATCTTCCGGCTGCTGGCCGAGACGGGCGCGACGTCCGTCGGCCTGGACATGACCGGCGTCGACCCGGCGCGATTTCCCAACGTCGTCGCCGCCCTCGCCGACGCCGGGCTCGATCCCACCCGCGAGCGAATTCCGGTCTCCCCCGCCTCGCACTACATGATGGGCGGGATCGTCACCGACCTCGCCGGCCGCAGCACCGTGCCGGGCCTCTACGCCGTCGGCGAGACCGCGTGCACTGGCCTGCACGGCGCCAACCGCCTGGCCTCCAACTCGCTCAGCGAATGCTTCGTCTTCGGCTCACGAGCGGCCGCCGCGGCGCTCGACGAGCCGCCGCCGACCGGCGCCGCCGTGCCTCCTACGCCCGAGCCGCTGCACCGTCCGACGCGCGCGACCCAGGAGGCGCTGTGGCGCGACGCCGGGATCCTGCGCACCCGCGAGGGGCTGCAGCGCCTGCTCGACGATCCACATCCGCTGGCGCGCCTGATCGCGACGTGCGCGCTGAAGCGCGAGGAGAGTCGCGGCGCCCACCAGCGCGCCGACTTCTCCGACCTCGACCCTGGTCTCGATCACCGCCACGCCGTCGTGGCCGACGGCGCGACGCCGCGCCTGGAGCTGTGGCGCTGAACGCGCGCGACCCGGCCGGCGAGCTGCCCCCGGGCAGGCGCTTAATACGATCTCAACATGGATCTCGTTCTTACCTTTACATCGCTGCGCGACACTGTCGATCGACCGGTGCAGCAATGGGAAAGGAGATCCTGCCGATGTACCAATTCAGTCGCGCCATCTACCGCGAACTGTCCCCGCTCGTCGAAGGATCGCGCGATCGCGACAATCATGCGGCAGTACTGCGGGCATGCGAGGCGACGATCGAGCGCCTCGCCACCGATCGCCACTACTTCGCCCGTCCTGCCAGGACGCTCTTCACCGACATCCGCCTGCACTTCCCGATCGCCGCGCAGCCCCGGGTATGGCAGGTCGTCTCGACCTACGTCACGTGCGCGCAGGACTGGCTGGCCAAGCAGCCCCAGCACGGATACGACGTCAACGGCAAGCCGCTGGAGTGCCGCGCGACGACCCGCCGGGGGACGCCCTGCCAGCGCATGCCGCTCGCCCACAACGGCTATTGCCCGTCCCACCAGCACCTCGCCGAAACCGAGGAGTACGGCCACCAGCTCGCCGCGTAGCCGCGCCGGTCTGCGCCCTCCGCGCGTAGGTAGGCTCGGCGATCGGTGCGCGGTCGCCCATCAGCCATCCGCCTGACCCGCTACGACACGTAGATGCTGCTCGGCGTCGACGTCGGCGGCACCTTCACCGACGCCGTGCTGGTCAGCGGCGGCCGGCTGGTGACGGCGAAGGCGCCGACGACGCCGGCCGACCAGTCGCTGGGCGTCATGGCCGCGATCGACGCCGTGCTGGAGCGCGCCGAAGCGCGAGCGGCCGATGTCGAGCTGTTCGCCCACGGCATGACCGTGGCGACCAACGCGCTGCTGGAGAGCAGGGGCGCGCGCACGGTGCTCGTCGCGACCGAGGACTTCACGGACGTCGTCGAGCTCGGGCGCCAGGCCCGCGCCGATCTCTACCGCCTGTGCGCGGCCAATCCGGCGCCGCTCGTCGCGCCCGAGCTGCGGGTCGGCGCGCCCGAGCGCACCGGTCCCGACGGCGTGCTGCGCGCGCTGGAGGATCCCGCCGCGCTGGCGGAGCAGATCGCGGCGCTGGAGCCCGAGGCGGTCGCGGTCGTCCTGCTGCACGCCTACGCGCACCCCGGTCACGAGCGCGCGATCGCAGCGGCGCTGGCCGAGCGCCTGCCGGACGTCCACGTCTCGCTCTCCCACGAGGTCGTCGGCACGTTTCGCGAGTTCGAGCGGGCCGCGACGACCGAGGTCGACGCCGCGCTGTCTCCCCTGCTTGCCCGCTACCTGGGACGCCTGCTCGAACGCGCCGACGACGCAGGCCTGCCGCAGCCGCGCATCATGCAGTCAAGCGGCGGGCTGGCCAACGCGCGGCTCGCCGCCGGCCACGCGTCCTTCACCGTGCTCTCCGGACCGGCGGGCGGTGCGGCCGCGGCGGCGCTCGTCGCCCGCGACAGCGGTCACGCGAACCTCGTCTGCTTCGACATGGGCGGCACCTCGTGCGACGTCTGCGTGGTCGAGGGCGGCACGGTGCGCGAGACCACAGGCCGGGAGGTGGGCGGGCGCCCGCTGGCGCTGGCGATGGTCGACATCCACACCGTCGGCGCGGGTGGCGGGTCGGTCGCCTGGCGCGATCCGGGCGGCGCGCTTCGCGTCGGCCCGCGCAGCGCGGGCGCCGAGCCCGGCCCGGCGTGCTACGGGCGCGGCGGCAGCGAAGCGACGGTCACCGACGCCAACCTCCTGCTCGGCCGCCTCGACGACGGCGGCGCGCTCGCCGGCGGCGTCGCGCTGGACCGCGAGGTGGCCCGCCAGGCCGTCGCGACGCTCGCCGCGCAGCTCGACCTCGAGGTCACCGCGTGCGCGGAGGGGATCGTCCGCGTCGCCGACGCCGAGATGGTGCGCGCGCTGCGGGTCATGACCGTGCAACAGGGCATCGACCCGCGCCGCTTCGCGCTGCTGGCCTTCGGCGGCGCCGGCCCGCTGCATGCCGTCGCGATCGCCGACGAGCTGGGCATCGCGACGATCCTGTGCCCGCGCGCCTCGGGCGTGCTGAGCGCGCTCGGCCTCGCCGCCGCCCGTCGCAGAGCGACCGAGCAGCGCAGCGTGCTGCTCGGCGCAGACCGGCTCACCGACGAGGCCCTCGCGCGGGCCCGCGCCGAGCTCGCGCGCTCGGCACGCGACACGCTCGCCGAGCCGGACGCGGAGGTCGAGCACGCCCACGACGTGCGCTACCACGGCCAGGCGCACGAGCTGACGGTGCGCGACCTGTCCGACGGCGGGGTCGCCGCGCTGCGCGATGCGTTCGAGGAGCTCCACGAGGAGCGCTACGGCTACCGCGACCCCGACGCGCCGATCGAGCTCGTCGCGGTGCGCACGACCGCGAGCATCGCCGGGCCGCCGATCGACCTCGCCGCCGGAGCGCGACCGCCGCGCTGGACGCGTGCGCGCCGCGACGTGGTCTTCGACGGCTCGCCGCACGACACGCAGATCTTTCGCGGCGAGCCGCCGCCCGGCGAGCGCATCGCCGGCCCGGCGATCTGCGAGCTGCCCGAGGCCACCCTCGCCGTCGCCCCCGGCTGGTCGGGCATCGTCGACGACGCGGGCACGATCGTCCTGGAGCGCGACCAATGAGCCTGGATGCGATCGACCTGCAGGTCGTCACGGGCGCGCTGCGCGCCGCCTGCGAGGAGATGGGCGCGACGCTGATCCGCAGCGCGCACTCGGCGAACATCAAGGAGCGCCGCGACTGCTCGACGGCGCTGTTCGATCCGGCGGGCGAGATGGTAATGCAGGCCGAGCACATCCCCGTCCACCTCGGTGCGATGCCGGCGGCCGTCGCCGCGGTGCTCGACGAGGATCATCGCGAGGGCCGCGCGTGGATCCTCAACGACCCCTTCCGCGGCGGGACGCACCTGCCGGACATCACCGTCGTCACGCCCGTCCTGCATGGCGGCGCGCTGCTCGGATTCGCCGCCAGCCGCGCCCACCACGCCGATGTCGGCGGGCGCGCCCCGGGCTCGATGCCCGCCGACTCGACGACGCTCGACGAGGAGGGCGTCGTGATCGCGCCGCGCCCGCTCGACGAGGCGGCGATCGACGAGCTCGTCGCGCGGATGCGCCAGCCCGAGCAGCGCCGAGCGGACCTGCGCGCGCAGCTGGCCGCCAACCGTACCGGCGCGCGGCGTCTGTGCGAGCTCGCCGACCGCCTCGGCGCGGACACGCTCGCCGAGGCGACGGCCGCCGTCCTGGACTACGCCGAGCGCCGCACGCGTGCGTGCATCCGCGCGCTGGCGGACGGGCCCCGCAGCGCGCGCGACGTGCTCGAGGCCCGCGAGGGGGACCTGGAACTGCGCCTGACGGCGACGGTCCGCGACGACCGCCTGACGCTCGACTTCAGCGGCAGCGCCGGTCAGCACGAGGGCAACCTCAACTGCCCGCTCGCCGTCACGCGCTCGGCGGCGTACTTCGCCGTGCGCGTGCTGACAGACCCCGACGTGCCGCCGAGCGCCGGCGCCTACCGCCCGATCGAGGTGCTGGCGCCGGAAGGCTCGCTGCTGAACGCCCGCGCCACGCACGCCGGCGCCCCCGCCGTGGCGGGCGGCAACGTCGAGACCTCAAGCCGCGTGGCCGACCTCGTGCTCGCCGCCTTCGGGCGCGCGCTCGGGCAGGGCACGATGAACAACCTCACGCTCGGCACGGAGGACTTCACCTACTACGAGACGCTCGGCGGCGGCCAGGGCGCGTGCCCGGACGCCGACGGCCCCAGCGGCGTGCACGTGGCGATGTCCAATACCCGCAACACGCCCATCGAGGCGCTCGAGCTGGAGTTCCCGCTGCGCGTGACGCGCTACGCGATCCGCCGCGGCTCCGGTGGCGGCGGACGCCATCGCGGCGGCGACGGCGTGATCCGCGAGCTGGAGGCGCTGGAGCCGATGTCCTACTCCCTGATCACCGAGCGCCGCCGCCATCCTCCGCCCGGCGCCGGCGGCGGAGAGCCGGGCGCGCGCGGGCGCAACCTGCTCAACGGCGCCGAGCTGCCCGCGAAGGCCACCGGCGAGCTGCGACCGGGAGAACGGCTGACGATCCTGACCCCCGGCGGAGGCGGGCACGGGTCGCCCGAGCGCTGACGGACGGCTACGCCCCGCCGCGCCGCACGGCGGGAGTGGGTGCCGGGGCTCCGGCAGGAGCAAGCACAGCGATCTGAAAGGCGCCGCCGCAGGTCGGGCATGACCCCTTGATGGCGGCAAGCATGTCGCTCGGATGATCGGTCGCGAAGCTGCGGCCACAGCCGTCGCATGCGATGAGCTCAGACATGACGCAATCGCTTTACCCCGCACAGCGAAGTCCCAACAGGCGCCACACTTCGCGGTCCGGTCATCGCCACACGGCGGCGACCGTCTCACCAAGAGCATCCGGCGCCCGTCGATCCGCTTCGCAAATCGTGGACGTTCCGCAAAGCACTGTAGGCGATCGGCGGGCGCCGGTCCACCGCGCCGTAGTGGGTCGTCCGGAAACGTTGTGCCTGAAACGCCGGGATGCCGGCGCCGACCAAAGGCTTCGCCTTCGGTGCCCGCAAGGACGCAGGATCGAAGGTGTGGCTCTGCCACATCGAGGGGCACCGCCGGCAACCCACGCTGATCCAGGCAAATGGTTCTCCGGCCGGTGGTCAGGACGCCGCATGGCGGTGATCGGCGCCCGGCGTTTCGGGTGCAACGTTTCTGGACGGCCCACTAGCATCGTCCGCGATGCCCAACTCCCCCAGCGACCGCGTCGGCTTCGTCGGCCTCGGGATCATGGGATCGCGCCAGGCGGCGAATCTGGCCCGCGCCGGGCACGAGCTGACCGTCTACAACCGCACCCGCTCCAAGGCCGAGGCGTGGGTCGCCGAGCACGGGGGCGCTGTCGCGGCCACGCCGGCCGAGGTCGGCGCCGCCAGCGACGTCGTCATCACGATGGTCGTCGACGGCGAGCAGGTGCACGAGGCGCTGATCGGCCCGGATGGCGTTGCGGCCGGCGCCGCGCCCGGGGTGCTGTGCGTCGACATGTCGACGATCGCCCCCCGCGCAGACGCGAGCGATCGCGGCACAGCTCGCCGGACGCGGGATCCGCATGCTCGACGCGCCGGTCACGGGCTCCTCCCCCAAGGCGCAGGACGGAACCCTGACGATCATGGCCGGCGGGGACCCGCAGGACTTCGCGCGCGCGAGACCGCTGCTGGAGATCATGGGCGAGCTCGTCGTGCACGTCGGCGAGCTCGGTCAGGGCGAGATGCTGAAGGTCATCAACAACGCGGTCGCGGCGGCGAACGCGACCACCGTCGGCGAGGCGCTGCTCGTCGCCCAGCGCACGGGTGTGGACCTCGACGCGCTCGTGCGGGTCATGGGCAAGGGCTCTGGCGGCTCGGCGATGCTCGACCTGAAGTCCGCCGCGATGCGCGCGCACGACTACACGACGCTCTTCAAGCTCGAGCACATGCTCAAGGACGTGGGGCTCTGCCTGGAGGCCGGGCGGGCCGCGTCCGCCCCGTTCCCGGCGGCGTCGCGGGCGCGCGACGTGCTCGTCGCCGCGATGGCCCGCGGGCACGCCGCGGACGACTTCGCGGCACTGATCGAGGCGCTGGAGGAGTTCGCCGGAACTCGCTTGGATGCGTGATCTCACGGACCTGAACGTCACAAGAAAAACACACGGTTAGCAGGGAAGTTTGGGCCTTCGGGCGATCCTGTGGCACAATGTCCGAGTTCCCGTCGTCCGGATGGCAGCGCGTTTTCCGGGTGCGACGGGTTTCGTTTCGTCACGTCCCGTCCCGTCGTCGTCTGGGTCACATATGCCGATTGCATTCAAGGAGTGGGCGGTCACCGTCCGCGCTCTAGCTGAAGGGGAACAGCTCATCACTCTGCGCAAGGGTGGCCTACGCGAAGCCGACAAGCGCTTCCGCGTCGAGCACGAGCGATTCTTCTTGTATCCAACCTTCGATCACCAGCGCCACGATCTTGTGCGGGAGTCGCACATCCCGGAGCTCGGGCGCGCCCTGGAAGAGGGCGTCTGGGCCGAGGGCGAACCGCCGGTGCAGGCGATCGAGGGCGCCGTCAACGGCGACCTGGCAGGACCGATCCCGCAGCCCGACCGCGTGCGCATCCGCGCGTGGGCCGAGCTCGCCGGGCACTACACGATCACGGACCCGCGCTGCCTCGATGCGCTGTCGCCGTTCTACGTGTGGAGCACCGACTACGCGGAGAAGCGCCTCGCGTGGAAGCGCCACCACCCGCTGCACGTCCTGCTGCTGCGCACCTACCGGATCCCGCGGCCCGTCACGGTCCGCGTCAAGGACGAGTACGGCGGCTGTCGCTCGTGGCTTGAGCTGCAGCGCGACCTGCCATTCGAGGGCACGCCCGTGCTGTCCGACAGCGAGTTCGAGCGCGCGGCCGAGGCGATCGGCGCGATCGCCGAGGGCGGCGTGCCCGCCCTCGTGTAGGAGCGCATTGACGTGATCGCCGCGCTCGGCTCCGCCGGGCGCGTGCTCGCGGTCGGCATCGGCGGCGGGGGTGACGTCGTCGGTGCGCTGACCGTCGCGCAGCTCGCGCGGCTCGTCGGCACGCCGGCGACGGTCGGCGGGCTGAGCTGGGAGCGCCGGCCGATCGATCCGGGCGCCGGTCCGCGCCGCATCGACGAGCTCTCCGGCGCCCGCCGCATCGACGCGGCCACCGCGCTGGCCGGTCCCGATACGACGGGCCCCGGCGGGTTTCACTTCGCCGAGTCGCATATGGCGCGTCATCTCGGCGAGGCCGTGCTGCTGCTGGATCCCGGCGGCGGCCCCGCCGCCGTCGCGAGCGGGCTCGTCGCCGCCTCGCGGCAGCTGGGCTGTGACCTCGTCGTGCTCGTTGACGTCGGCGGAGACGTGCTCGCCCATGGCGACGAGGCCGGTCTCGCAAGCCCGCTGGCCGACGCGGTCTGCCTCGCCGCGGCGCCCGCGCTCGCCTCCGCCGGGCTGCCGGCGCTGCTGGCCGTGTTCGGCACCGGCTGCGACGGCGAGCTGACACCGGCCGAGGCGGACGACCGTTTCGCGGAGGTCACGCGCGCGGGCGGCCATCTCGGCACGTGGGCGCCGGGCCCGGCCGAGGTTGCGCGCCTGGAGGCGGCCGTCGCGCAGGTCCCGACGGAAGCCAGCGCGATGGCGCTGCGCTGCGCGCGCGGCGAGCGCGGGACCGCGACGATCCGGGCGGGCAGGCGGACCGTCCAGCTGACGGCCGCCGGCGGTCAGGTCGTGTTCTTCGAGCCGCTCGTCGCGCTGCGCAGCGCGGCTCGCTGCGCAAGGCTCGTCGAGCGCGCGGGGTCGCTGACCGAGGCCAACGACATCCTGCTCGCCGATGGCATGTCGACCGAGCTCGCCTACGAGGCGAGGCATGCGGCGACCGATTAGGGCTCGGCATGTACTCGCGGCTGCTCGCCACCACGCCCGGCGTGACGGCCGGCGACCTCGACCTGCTGTTCAAGGACCAGAGCTTCGGCGCGGCGCCCGGCGACGAAGCCCGCACCTACAGCCCGCGGGCGGGTCTGCGGATCGTGCAGGACCGCTCGTTCGGCGTGGCCCCACGTCTACGGCACGACGCGCGAAACCGCGATCTTCGGCCTCGGCTACGTCGCCGCGGAGGACCGGCTGTTCTTCATGGACGTCCTGCGCCACTCCGGACGCGCCCAGCTCAGCTCGTTCGCCGGCGGCGCCGCGGGCAACCGCGCGATGCGCTGTCGCGCGCACTGCAGGTCAGGCCGGACGACCTGTACGCCGACAACGCCTGCGCGAGCACCGGTAGGCCGGGCGACAGGATCCAGCACTGCGGGCGGAAATCCGGGGGCGACGGCGAATCAGATCGCAGATGGCTTCCTGGGTCGAGGCGAGCTCGGCGAACTTCACCGCCCGCTATGACGAAGCCGACAAGGCCGACGTCCGCGGCGTGCTCAACCTGCTCGAGGCGACCCGCGAGCGCCTGGGCGGCGTCTTCCCCACGCTGCCGGGCGAGATCAACGTCGTCCTGCACCGCAGTCGCACCGAGGCCGACGTCGCGCAGCCGTATCTGCCGCTCATGCGGATGCTGACGACGCCTGCCGCGCGACGCTACCTCGTGGGATGGGCCGGCCGCAACGTCATCCACGTGCTCTCACCCGGAGCCCTGGCCGGGCGCGCCGCGAACGTCGATGGCTCCAAGGAGATGCTGTCGCTGACGCCGGCGGCGCTGTACGTCCAGATCGCCCTCGCCACGTGCAACCCCCTGCTGCCCCCGCCGTGGAGTCCGCGCAGCACCATCCGAGCCGCGCGCTGGGCGTGGCTGATCGCCGGAACCGCCCAGTGGTTCTCCGACCAGATCGCCTATGCGCGACCGGCCATCGCGCGCCGCCTGCGCGAGGACGCGCGCCCGGAGTTCCCGCCCCGCCTGCGCGACGCCGCCCTGCTCGGCGGCAGCGTCATCGACCTCGTCGTCCGTGAACAGGGCGTGGAGGCCGCCGTGCAGCTCGCGTGCGCGCCGCTGCCCGGCGGCGGCGCGCGCGAGGCGCTGCTGACCGCCTTCGACGACCGCGCGCTGATGGACACCGAGGGCATCTGGCGCGCGCATCTCGCGCGCCTGGCCGGACAGTGAGGGATGTATCGGCTCAGCTGCTGACGCGTTCTTCGTCCGCTGCGCCATCACGGACCGATCTGCCCTCGCGCAACATCAACAGTCCGTCCTGCGCAACAATGAGGATGCAGGTTCGCAGTTGCACCGATGTCATGGCCAGACATCCAACACAGGGGGAGGCCGATACTCATCATGACCGTCGCCACCACCGCGACCCGGGCACCTCGGGCAGCGATCGAGCTGTCCTGCACGCTGCGCCGCAATGTCGGCTCGCCGATCCCGGCGCATACCCTGCAGGTCGGGCCCCGCGGCATGCGGATCCGCAGCCCGCGCCCGCTCACCCCCGACGAAACCGTCGGATTCGACCTGCCGAACCTCGACATGCGCGTCAACGGCAAGGCGCGGGTCATCCGCCAGGAGCGCCCGCACATCTACGCCCTGCTCTTCGAGGGGCTCCCCGAGCCGATGCTCCGCCGCCTGCACGCCCTCGCGATCAACGCGCGCTGACCTGCCGAGGCCGCGACGGACGGCCGCGTCCTCAGGCAAGCAGGCTCGTGCCGGCCCAGGCGATCAAGGCCACGACCACGAGCGCCACGACCAGGAACCTCAGGATCTGCCCGGCCGGCGGCGCGTCGCGCACCACCTCCTCGCCGATCAGCTCGGCCTGCAGCAGCACCTCGCGGGCAACGGCGTGGCCCGACGCCGGCACCATGACGTCGCGCGGCCCGGCGGCGAGCATGTCCGGGACATCGAAGCCCCGCATCCGCCGCAACGTGGACGGGACGCCCTCCTCCAGCAGCATCCCCTGGATGAACTCCGCCTCGGTCTGGTTGGTCGCGCCGACAACGCGAACGAGCGCCCCCTCGGCGTACTGCGGCTTGATCTTGCGCGCGTAGCGCGCGGCGGGACTGCGCGCGAGCTCCGCGTCAGCCGAGCCCGGGAGGACGAGCGGCAGGTTGCAGGAGCGACAGAAGCGCTCGTCGGCCGAGTGCGCGTCGCCGCAGGTCGGGCAGACGAGCGCGTCCGCCATCACGTGATCTCCAGCTCGACGTCCTTGATCACGCCACCGTCGATGAGGTAGGAGCGGCTGTCGGTCCCGGCGTTGCGCGACACCCCGACGATCAGCCACTCGACCCCCGGCCACCCGGCCGCGAAGTTCACGTCGGTCTGCGAGGGATAGGGGTCCGAGCGCGTGTGCGAGTGATAGATCGCGAGTAGCTGCTCGGACTC
>Ga0136625_1000480_pt1 | contig 12547 bp, 15 predicted proteins | sample AntDrymUQ4832306_2_FD_104672 | JGI IMG/M metagenome (GOLD analysis project Ga0136625, IMG submission 104672) | Polar desert sand microbial communities from Dry Valleys, Antarctica - metaG UQ483 (23.06) | ecosystem: Environmental > Terrestrial > Soil > Desert | place: Antarctica: Dry Valley...
AAGCGCTACCGCGAGTTCGTCACCAACTCGACGTACTTCTTCTTCCTCAACCATCGCCTCGCGCCGTTCAACAACAAGGCGGTGCGCCAGGCCGTCAACTACGCGCTCGACGAGCGCGCGCTCGTGCGCGTGTTCGGCGGTCTGCTCGAGCCCGGCTGCAACTTCCTGCCCCCGGGGCTGGCGGGCTACGAGAAGATCGAGCCGTGCACCTATGGCGATCCGAACGCGCCGCCCGACCTGGCGCGCGCGCGCGAGCTCGTCAAGCAGGCCGGCGCCGAGGGCGAGCAGGTGACGGTGTACGGCACCGGCGAGCCCGAGGCCAAGGGCGCCACCGAGTACTTCGCCGACGTGCTCAGCCAGATCGGCTTGAAGGGCAGCCCGCGGATCATCCCCAGCGCCAACTACTACGCGACCATCGGCAACCGCAGGACGCGTGCTCAGGCGGGCTTTGCGAACTACTTCCAGGACTTCGCGCGCGCGACGGCCTTCTTCTCGATCGTCGACGGCGCCTCGATCAGCGACACCAACAGCACGAACTTCGGCAACGTCGACGATCCGCAGATCGACGCGACGCTGGCGCGCGCGGATCGCAACCCCAGCGCCGAGGCGGTGTCGAAGGACTACGCCGCCGTCGACCGGCGGCTGCTCGAGGAGGCCCACCTCGTGCCCTACGGCAACCGCAAGCTGAGCGTGTTCTTCTCGGACCGCATCGACTTCGACGACTGCACCGCGTGGCACCCGGTCTACAACCTCGACTACACGAGCTTGTGCCTGAAGTAGCGCGCTGAGTCGCGACTCGTGGTGGACGAAGACCGGCACGCGGGGGTGGCGGTCGCGGGCGTCGGCCCGTGGCGACTCGCCCTGCGCCGCCTGCGCGCCAACCGCGTCGCGCTGGCGTTCGGGGCACTGTTCGCCGTGCTCGTCGCGCTCGCGCTCGCGGCGCCGCTGTGGGGGGATCTCGCCGGCACGTCGCCGTCGCGCAACCACCTGTCCGACACGATCGTGATCGACGGGCAGCGCCGCGACGTCGTGACGGAGGAACGCGTGCCGATCGGCCCGACCTGGCGGGCGAAGTACTTCCTCGGCGCCGACGGCAACGGCCGTGACGTCGCGGTGCGGCTGCTCTACGGCGCGCGCAACTCGCTGTTCATCGGCCTCACGGCGACGCTGATCAGCGTGCTGCTCGCCGTCACGCTGGGGCTGCTGGCGGGCTATCTGCGCGGCTGGGTCGACGCCGTGGTGTCGCGCGGGCTGGACGTCGTCTGGGCCTTCCCGGTGCTGCTGCTGGGGATCGCGCTCGGCGTCGCGCTGGCGCGCGACGGCCTGCAGATCGGGCCGCTGAGCATCAGCGGCGGCTCGAAATGGATCCCGGCGCTGATCATCGGGGTCGTCGGCGCCGTCTACCTCGCCCGGCCGCTGCGGGGGCTCGTGCTGTCGCTGCGCGAGCAGGACTTCGTCGAGGCCGCGCGCGCCCAGGGCGCCGGGCCGCTGCGGATCATGGTCGGCGAGCTGCTGCCCAACCTCGCCTCGACGGTCCTCGTCTTCGTCCCGCTGCTCGTCGCCAACGCGATCCTGCTCGAGGGGGCGCTCTCGTTCCTCGGCGCCGGCGTGAGGCCGCCCGATCCGTCGTGGGGGACGATGATCGGCGACGGCGTCGATCTGCTGACGAGCGCGCCGCACCTGACGATCGTGCCCGGCGTCATGCTCGTGCTGACCGTGCTCGCGCTGAACGTCCTGGGCGACGGCGTGCGCGACGCTCTCGACCCGCGGGCGACGGTCCGCCCGGAGCGCTGACAGCCGTGCTGCGCTTCATCGCCCGCCGGCTCGCCGGCATGCTCGCCGTCCTGTTCGCGGTGTCGGTGCTGACCTTCCTGATCTTCGCCGTCATCCCCAACGGCGCGCCCGAGGACCGCATGGCCGGGCCCAACGCTTCGCCGGGGCAGGTCGCGGCCGTCCGGCGCGAGTGGGGCTTCGACAAGCCGTTGTACGTGCAGTACGCCCGCACGATGAAGAAGATCTTCACCGGCGACGTCGTCTCCTACGTCGACCGCACGAACGTCGTCGACGAGATCGGGCGAGGGGCGCCACGCACCTTCTCGCTCGCGATCGGCGCCGCCATCCTGTGGATCGCCGGCGGTATCGCGCTCGGCCTCTACGGTGCCGCGCGCGCCGGGCGCGCGCCGGATCGGCTGATCACCGTGCTCGCGCTCGCCGGCGTCTCGATGCCGGTCTTCTGGCTGGGAGCGCTCGCCAGCCATTACCTCGGCTTCGAGGCCCGGATCTTCCCCGACGGCGGCTACGCCGAGATCGGCCGGGAAGGGGTGCTCGAATGGCTGTGGCACCTCGTGCTGCCATGGAGCGTGCTCGCCGTGGTGCTGATCGGCGTCTACTCGCGCGTGCTGCGCTCCAACCTGCTCGACGCGCTGCACGCCGACTACGCGCGGCACCGCCCGCGCCAAGGGACTGAGCGAGGGCGCGGTGCTGCGGCGCCACGCGCTGCCCAACGCGCTGATCCCGATCGTGACGCTGTGGGGGCTGGACTTCGGGGCCGTGCTCGGCGGCGGAGCCGTCCTGACCGAATCGGTCTTCGACCTGCAGGGCATCGGCCAGTACTTCGCCGATTCCGTCAGCCGCCTCGACGTCCCGCCGGTGCTTGCCGTGACGATGCTCGGCACGTTCTTCATCGTCGCCGTCAACACGATCGTCGACATCGCCTGCGCGGCTATGGACCCGCGAATCCGGCTGTAGATGGCCGTATCCTCCATCGCCGAGCCAGCCCCGATAGCTCAGCTGGATAGAGCGACTCCCTCCTTCGTCAGAGTTCGGCGATGATGGCAGGGCACCGCGACGACGGCGCGGGCGACCTCGCCAGCTTCGATGGCGGTCTACGAGCCCGCTGATGGAGTCCATCAGACGCGAGCGCGTGAACAGCTAGCGTGGGTCGCCCCGTTCAGAACTGACTCGACGGGAATGTCTTCTCGAGCGTATCGACGAAGTCGTCGAGCTTCTTCAGCACCGGGGTCAGGCCGCTGTCGCGGTATTGAGCCGCAGCGATGACGGCCGAACCACGTTTGCGCGAGGTGCACGCGGCGGCCTGCATGAGGTCGTCGGGCCGGTCGACATGGGAGGGGTCACCGTCTCTTGAGGTATCGTCGACTGCCGCGACGAAGCGTCTCGTCGTAACCCCCTTAACTCGAACAATTCCATGCTCCCGCGGCAGTAGCCCTGAGGCCACCGCCCGCTCGCATCGCACCTCGTCCTCAAGCTGGATGCGGAATACGGCGCTCCGGGAGAAGGCCGTGAGAACGTCGAGTTCAGCGGGATGGTTTAGGCCGGTGATGACGATGCGCGGCGGCGGGCGCCACGTCTCTGTGCGCTCCAGGTGGCGGCGCCGGATGTCGTTGAGAAGCCACCGCGCCACCACGCCGTTGTCGCGACAGCCCTGCCGCGCCTCCGCCGCAACGCGTCGCAGGGCACGGCCCTGGGGCTGCGGGGAGCCCGGTAGTTCGAGGTGACGGCTCAGGATGCGTTCGAGCGCATAGCCGTGGAAGCCCTTCGCCATCTCCAGATAGCGCAGCGCGTCCGAACGGCCGGTGAAGGGCTTGCCGACTAGGATCAACAGATAGCGCGCCCGCAGCGGTAACACCCAGCGCAAATCCTCTTCAAGATGCAGCCGCGAAAATTCGGGGCGAAACTGGCCGAGGTAGCGCCCACTTCGCCGTCTTCCTGGATCCCTTCGGTGCGGGCCGAGTAAACGCTTGCGGGCTCGAAGAATGTCTGCTTGCGGTGCGCTAGGGGTCTTAGGGATGTTGCCCACCGTAGGAGACTAATCCGTGACCTCGTGGAACGCGACCTGGGCGAGGCGCATCCCGACGTAGAGGACGATGGGCACTGTGCCGAGGTTCGCGAGTTCTAAAGTGATGGTCCCTTCGAATTCCGGCTGGATGAAGGTGGCGGTCGCGATGACAAGCCCGAGGCGCCCCCACGAGGACCGGCCCATAGCTTCGCCCGACAGCGTGGTGGGCAGAGACAAGAACTCAAGCGTCCGGGCTATCGCAAACTCGCCAGGATGCAAGTAGAACCGGCTCCCGAAGGGGCGACGCACATAGGTCTGGTACCGCTCGAGGTCATCTTGAATCGCTTCGGCGTCGCCGGGGTCGTAGGCGACGACCCCGGTGGCTCGACGCGTGATAACGAGGTCCGGTCCGAGACGGAGGTCGACGCTCGCGAGGCCGAACTGGGTATCTGGATCAATCAGCGGCGTTATCGCGAAGTCACTGTTCGCGTCCAACAGCAACCGTGTGTAGGCATCACGCGAGAGCATGTGGCGGCCTCTCCAGCGGGAGGGAGTCTTCGCGGCGCTCGTGAGCCAAGAGCAAGAGCTCACTGAGCTCAACCGAGCCCCTGACCGCAGCGTTGATGTCGCGCCGACTGTCGGAGGCCTCACGCATCTCCTTCGGCAGGAACACCGGAGACTCGCTTCCCCAGTCATTCGCGATCGCCGGCGACGGGTCTTCCCTCAGGAGCCAGTGCAGGTACGAGCCGTTGACGATGGAGCGCCAGTCGAGCGGACTCGACCATGCGGTGTCGCGCGACCATGCGACATGGTCTTCGCGGGGTTGCCAGGGCACATCCTCGATCACATCGCGTCGTCTGCGCGAGTCAATGCGCTCAGCGGGCGGGATCCCGGCCTTGAGCTTTTGGGCTACCGGAGCGAGATCGATCCAAAACTGTTCCGGGCTGTACCGGGCGCCTTTGAGGATGGTCCCCGCGTTGGCGTGAAGTTCGGCTACGGCCGGGTCGATGAGCCGGCGCTCGAGCGCTATCTCAGCCTTTGGAATAGTCGGCAACCATCGCTTGATCCGCTTCACCAACCCAAGGCCCTCACGTACTAGCCCGAGGGCTCCCCCCCGCTCCTCATCGTCGAGCCGCTCGTCAGCGTCTAGCTCGGCCTCCGCGGCTGCGACTCGGAAATACACGCGCGTCGCGTCAGCGAGATGAGCCAGACGCCACGCGAGGTGAGGGTGCGTCGCCTGTTGGCGTAGCTCAGGATGCGTGTGCCAATTTCCGTCAACGTGCGCGAACTCGGTCAACGCGAAGAAGAACCAGGGCCCAACAAGATGTAGGGCCAGGGCGTCCACGCTGAACTCGAGTAGCCACTTACCGAAGCGCTCGCGGTCGTACGCATACGCGTCTCGCGCCTTCTGCGGCGCATTCTTCAGATGCGCCCGACGCGTGCGTTTCAGGTCGTCCTCGACACTCAATAGGTGCCGCTCGAACAGCGCGTCGCTGCGCACCTTATCCGGCGCGTCAGGGTCAGGCTGGTTCAGGATCAGGTGCGAGAGCTCATGTCCGATGTGGGCGTGCTGCAGCACATCCGACTCGCTGATGGCAGGGTACTCAATGACAATCACTCGCGGAAGCGAGCGCAGGTCGTCGTGGACGTCCTCGAGCCCGTTGTTGATGGCCCACGCCTCAAGCACTTGGATGAGGTCGAGGGATGCGCGGTAGTAATAGTCCTCTGATGGCTGGAAGACCACTTCGCTGTCAGGGACTACGGCCTTGACCATACGCCGTAACGGACGGATGAGCATGTCAAAGTCGTTGCCGTGCGTGATACCGATCGCACTCAGATAGACGCCAAGGGTGTCCTGTAGCTGACCTTGGCTAATGGTCGCGTTTTCGGCGAGGTCATTCTGCTCGTCCGCAGACAGCGATTGGAGCTGTGTCCCCTCAGCTCTGCGCTGCTCGCTCGCCGCTGCAAGCGTTCGTGAGAGCGCGTCCAGCAAGGCGTTGACGCCCGGGAGGTTCTCGCGGTCGGCGACCTGGCGGCGCGCAGCAGCCACGCGCTCCTCCATCGCGAAAATGCGTGCTTGAAGAAGCGCAACAACGGCGCCCGATGCCGGGCGGACGGCGACGGCCACCGTCTAACCGACGTGCGTCAGGCCTACGGGCCTTGAGTCCTCTCTGAAGTCTTGGACGGCGTGACCGAGTGTTTCGAGGAATGGCTCGAGTTCCGTCCGAGCCCAGTTGAGCTTCGTCTTCGGCAGCGTCCCGAGGCTCGTCTGACGTGTCGCCTCGAGTACGACGTAGGCGTCGTTGACCCAGGTCGCGACGGCGTGCTGCTTCAGCTGTGGCCGCACTCGCCGAACGAGCGCGTAGATCGTCTGCCGTTCAGCCTGGGAGCGCGGACGGCCAAGCGCCGGATCCGCGACGAGGCGAGCCGGCTCGTGACCTGAGGCCCGGGCGGAATCGGCGAGGAAACTCTGCATGCGCTGGATCTGCATCCCCTGGATGCGAGAAGGCGCGGGTGGCTTCTTGCCACGGTCTATCGCCTCGAGGGAACTCCCGAGAATCTTCTCGACGGACTTGGCCAGCGACGCGTGATCACGAAGCTCGAGTCGCGACATCAGCAGGTCATTCATCGGGGCTCCCTATCGTCCGGTGGGTGGGCCAGTATCCAAGGAGCCCCACGTACGGCCTGGCGCGAAACGGCAGGCGCCACCGGGATGAACTCGGTAGCAGTTCCAGGCTGGCACCTCGTCAGCCTAGCGCTGATGGTCCCATCCTCGCCCGGAGCACTTGTTGGCCCATAAACTATGGGTTCCAGTGTGCCAGAAGCGTCGGACAGCACCGCCAGTTCGTGGGAAGGACCCATAAACTATGGGTCGACTCCCACTAGACCCAGTGAACCCGCCGGGCGAGCCCTTCGCGAGCGCAACACGGCGGGCCATTGCCTACGAGTGCCGAGACGCGGCACTGACGATCGAGACCATGTGCCGGTCTCTTGGCTGGAGCGACGGGAGAGTCCGCGGACCCGTCAAGCAACTGACTGGATGGTCCATCTTGTCTAAGACGACGAACCCGGCCGGCCGTGGCTTCGTCTACGCGTTCAACGAGCGCGACTGGGGTGATGCGCTCGACGCCGCACTGCGGCGTCATCGCCCGGGACTGATCATCAAGGGGCAGCGCGTCTTCGTCGTCGGACCGGCCTCCGTGCCAGCAGCTGAGGACTTCATCCGGAAGGAGGAGCATGAGATGGTCTGGGCGGCGCGCCTCACCCCAACACAGCTCCTGCTCGCAGCCCACCCTGAAACTAAGTTCACTGCGGCCAAGGGGCTCAAGGCGCGCTTGCAACTTGCGGGGGCGCGCGCGGAGTTGTTCACCATCGAGGAGATTGAAGCTATCGAGCTCACGGACAACTAGCCCGTTTCGCCGGCAGGCGGCTCGACGCCTGCGGTGAGCTCTGGTGTTGCCTCCACTCCCTCGAGCTGAGTCCACCTCTGGTCAGGAACCACGAGCCCGCCCCACAGGTACTGCGTGACGCGCGGCCCCACTTCTAGTTCCGCGGTGGACGTCGCCGGCCGCGGCCAGCGAAGCGCGTCGTAGAGTTCCTTGCGGTACAGGTCGAACGCCGTGTCTATGAGGCTTACGAACACACGGATGGCACCGAGGTAGCGCCTGTAGGCCCACAGGAGCCCAACCAGGAGCGCGGCTGCGGCGACGGCGAAGCACCCGCTCCAGACCCTCACTGCCCAGACGACCAGCAACGAGGAGAAGAGCAGCCAGGTGAACGCGGTGCTCGCCGCGGTCATAGCGGCGTGAGCATCCCTGAGTTCCTTCCGCAGATGCTCCGGCAGACAGACCCAGAGTCGCGGCCAGCAGACGGCGGTATCTAGCCCGTACTGTGCCACCGGCCGGAGCTCGGCTGCCCGAAGGATGTTCCCAGCAGCAGTTGGCCGCAGCTCGGTGTCGTCGAGCGGAATTTCGCGGAGGCGTTGCATTGCGCGCGCGTACTCGCGGGCCTCGTGACGAGTCGCTGAGGGGGAGCCGAGGGACTCGATAAGTGCGGCACGCGCCTCATCCCGCCGCCGATGCCAGCGCTCGGCGCGGCGGACGCCGACGGGGCCGCCGTCGAACGGCCAGGCGCCCTGAAGCAGCCGCGCGACGAACGGCTCGACCAGGAGAACCGCCTGTCTGAGGAGGATGACAGCGGCGAGTGCGGACACGGCAAGCGCGACCATTTCCACGTCGTTCCGGTCAGCGAGGTAGGTCTTGACGTCGTAGAAGCCGGCTTCGCGTCCCATCGCCCATGCGCCGAAGCCAAGCGCAACTAGGAGGCTCGCTGGGCCGATGAGAGCCGCGGCCCAGCGCTTGCCGAGCTCGCCACCGAGCCCTTCGAAGAATTTCGTAATCAAGACCTCTCGTCCTTCAGCACGAGCCGGCACTTGTGCTGCTTACAGCTGGGAACCTTCTCACCCACGTGGAACTGGGGCCACTCCACGTCGCCGTGCGGACAAACCCAGACGATGGGTGCAATCGGACCCGGCGGACTTGGAACGGGCACGAGGTTGAACTGCTCTCCGCCTTCGGCCGCGGCTGCACGGAGATAGCGGTCGCGCGTGTTCTTGACCTTGCCGTGGCGGCCAAGCGCCGCCCGGAGCTCTGCTTCCACGTTCTCGCCATCGGCGCCCCGCTCGAGTAGCCCCTGCAGTGTTGTGCTGAGCGCGTGGGCGTCCTTCCGGTTCAGCACTGTCGAGAGCAAGGGGAGGAGGCGACGCGCCACCTCGAGTAGCTGCTCCTCCTGAGGATTTGTCATCCGCCGCAGCTCGATTTCGCTCTCGGGTTCAACATCGCTGCCCTCCTCTCGAACACTCGCGGCCACACAACCGAGCGTCGGCTTTGCGGCGCCCCACGGCCGCGGGGGCAGTGCAAGCCTAGGGCGTTCGCCACCGCGATCGAAGCACTAGCTCGGGCTCGTCTTCGTCCGCTGCTCGTCGCCAACGCGGTCCTGCTCGAGGGCGCGCTGTCGTTCCTCGGCGCCGGCGTGAGGCCGCCCGACCCGTCGTGGGGGACGATGATCGGCGACGGCGTCGCGCTGCTCACGAGCGCGCCGCACCTGACGGTCGTGCCCGGCGCCATGCTCGTGCTGACGGTGCTCGCGCTCGACGTCCTGGGCGACGGCGCGCGCGACGCACTCGACCCGCGGGCGAAGGTCCGCGTGGAGCGCTGAGGCCGTGCTGCGCTTCATCGCCCGCCCCCTGGCCGGGATGCTCGCCGTCCTGCTCGCGGTCTCGGTGCTGACGTTTCTGATCTTCGCCGATTCGGTCGCACGGCTCGACGTTCCCCCCGGTGCTCGCGGTGACGATGCTCGGCACGTTCTTCATCGTCGCCGTCAACACGATCGTCGACATCGCGTGCGCCGCCCTGGACCCGCGAATCCGGCTGTAGTGAAGGCCCACTAGATGGCCGTATCCTCCGTCGCAGAGCCATGAGCCCCGATAGCTCAGCTGGATAGAGCGACTCCCTCCTAAGGAGTAGGCCCCTGGTTCGAATCCAGGTCGGGGCACTAGGGAATATCCAACCGGAGGTGCAGTCGTGCTAAGCCTGCCAAGTCCCGAACCGACCGCGGAGGCGCTGGCGGATCTCGAGCGGCTGCGCGAGGCGCTTGATGCAAGCGACATCCCCGACAAGCGAATCGATCGCAACCTGCTGATCGCGACGTGGAACATTCGCGCCCTTCGGGGCGCTGACCGAAACGTGGGCGTCGGTCGACGGTGACGAGCCGCGGCGCGACCTTCACGCCCTGCTGCTCATTGCGACGATCGTCGATCGCTTCGACGTCGTCGCGATTCAGGAGGTCAAGGGCAACTCGTGGGCGATCTTGCGGCTGCTCGACGTGCTGGGGCCGGAGTGGGGCGTGATCCTCAGCGATGCGACGAAGGGCAAGCTTGGAAACGGCGAGCGCCTGGCGTTCGTATTCGACTCACGCCGCGTCCAGCCCTCGGGACTCGCCTGCGAGCTCGTCCTCGACGAGGACATGCTCGCCCGTAAGAACGTACGCGAGAACGCGTTGCGCGATCCGGCGCAGTTCGCGCGCACGCCCTACGCCGTCAGCTTCCGCTCGGTCGGCACCTCGTTCACGCTCACGACGCTGCACGTCATCTTCGGTGACAAATCGAGCGACCGTGTCGGCGAGCTCAGCGCGATCGCGGAGTGGATTGCCAAGTGGGCCAAGGATCCCAACGACAACTACAACGAGAACCTGATCGTGCTCGGCGACTTCAACATCGAGAACCCAGAGGATCCGACCTTCAAGGCATTCACGGAGCACGGCCTGCGCCAGCCGGCCGTGCTCGACAGCGCCCCGCGCACGATCTTCGACCAGCCGGGCAAGCACCATCACTACGACCAGATCGCCTGGTTTGAGGACGGAGGCGAGCGGGCCCTGACGCTCGACTACAACGCCGCAGGCTTTTTCAACTTCACGGGAACGGTACTGCGCGACCTCGACACGCAGGCGCTGTCGTGGCGGCTGTCCGACCACATCCCGTTGTGGACGGAGTTCCTGCTGCCCGAGCTCGATCCGGGTGCCGAAACAGCGACGGGCACGCGCGCCGCCGGGGGAGGAACGTGACGGCCGGCGATCACAAGCGCCGGATCGTCACCGCGCTCCAGGTCCGCGTCCTCAACCCGCCGATCAAGGCGCTGGCGGCGCGCGGGCTTGCGCCCGGCGTCGCGCTGCTGGAGACCACCGGGCGCAAGAGCGGGCAGCCGCGCCGCACGCCCGTCACGAACGGCCTCAAGCGGGGCACGAACACCTTCTGGATCGTCGCCGAGCAGGGTCGCAAGGCCGCCTACGTGCGCAACATCGAGGCCGACCCCCGGGTCCGCGTGCGGGTCGGCCGGCGCTGGCGCTCGGGCGTCGCGCACGTGCTCGAGGACGACGACACACGCACGCGCCAGCGCGGCATGCCGCGCATCCACGCGGCGAGTGTGCGGGCGATGGGGACCGAGCTTGTGACCGTCCGCATCGATCTCGATCCGTGATCGTCGTCGCCGCCTGTGCTCAGCGATCGGGGCGCTCGGGGTAGACGTCGTCGATCGTCGTCAGCGCCACGTACGGCGCCTGCGCCGCGGCCTCGATCCGCTCGCCCCCGCCGGCGAGGCGGTCGAGCACGCTGACCACGCCGCAGATCACGTGGCCCGCCTCGCGCAGCGCCTCGATCGCGACGACGGTCGAGCCGCCCGTGCTGACGACGTCCTCGACGACGAGGCAGCGGTCGCCGGGGGCGAGCAGCGGTCCCTCGATGCGCCGCGACAGGCCGTGGCGCTTGACTTCCTTGCGCACGAAGAAGCCCTTGACGTCCGCGCCGCCCGCGAGCGCCGCACACGTGACGGCGTCGGCGCCCAGCGTCAATCCGCCGACGGCGGTCGCCTCCCGCTCGCGCGCATGCCCGGCGAGCAGCTCGCCGAGCGCCCTGAATCCGGCCGGGCGCAGGATCGCGCGCTTGGCGTCGACGTAGTACTGCGCCGTCGCGCCGCTGGTCAGCGTCACCTCGCCGATGACCAGCGCGTGGTCGTGCAACTCCTGCACCAAACGTCCATGGGCGCTCATCGGTTGCGTACGTTAGAGCCGTGCTCGAACGTACGGTGAGGATCGTCGCGATCATTCTCAGCGCTGTCGTGGCGCTGGGGTTCGTCCTGTTCGCGCTCGACGACGTCGAGCGGACGTCTGACAGAAAGGTCGAAGAGATCGCCTCCTACCAGCAGGCCGACCCCACCCCGGCCGGCGAGCGCGAGCGCGAGCAGCGCCACGGCAAGCTGCGCGAGGCGATCGACGACGCCAACGACATCCTGCTCAAGCCGTTTGCCGGCATCTCCGAGTCGGCCGGCAGCCGCTGGGTACAGCGCGGCGTGCCGGCACTGCTCGGGCTGCTCGTCTATGGCTTCGGACTGGGCTTCCTCGCGCGCTTCATGCGCGGGCGCGGCTAGATGAAATCAACCATCTAGCGATAGGTGTCGACCGGGGTCCCGATCCGGATCCAGCGAAACAGGCTCAGCGCGTCGGGGATCGGCACGCGCAGGCAGCCATGACTGGCGGGATAGATCGGAACGGAGGGGTAACCGTGGGTGGCGTAGCCGCGGATGAAGTACGCCGAGTGCACCATCCCCTTGGAGTTCGTGCCGGGGGTCTTGCTGTAGACGCGGAAGGAGCCGAGCACGGTCGGCGTACTGGGCTTGCCAGTCGAGGTGGGGTAGATGCGCCGCACCTTCCGGCCCTCGATCAGCACGAGCACCTGCCGTGAGATGTCCGCCTCCATGTGGCGGCCGTGACTGGGGAAGCGGATCGGGAAGCGCCCGCCGCCACGCGCCAGACGGCGCATCACCTTCTTGGAGGCCCGCGATGTGCGCGCCATCCCGGTGACCTTGCGAAACGCGAGCACCGCGCGACGAGTGCGCGCGTCGAAGGAGCCGCGGCGCCCGACGACGTAGCCGAGCTTGGCGAGCCGGTTTTGCAGCGCGCGGACCGCGCCCGAGCCGCTGCCTGAGCCGACGCGGCGCGGGAGCACGTCGACCGCGGCGCTCTTGGCGCTGAAGGCGCCGAGGGCGGGCGTCGCGGCGTGTTCGGCGCGGACGACGAGCCGGCCGGCCCGCGGCGGGGAATAGCCGACGAGGAAGAAGGCGCCGCCCTGCGGCGTGGGCTGAAGCTGGACCTGCGTCGTGCGCACCTTCCTGCCACGGCGGAAGAAGCGCACGCTGATGC
>Ga0136625_1000482_pt1 | contig 12543 bp, 13 predicted proteins | sample AntDrymUQ4832306_2_FD_104672 | JGI IMG/M metagenome (GOLD analysis project Ga0136625, IMG submission 104672) | Polar desert sand microbial communities from Dry Valleys, Antarctica - metaG UQ483 (23.06) | ecosystem: Environmental > Terrestrial > Soil > Desert | place: Antarctica: Dry Valley...
CAACGACTCGTCCGACGAGCTCTTCCGGCAGCGCTGCACGCACGTCAAGGAGGAACGCGCCGAGCTGACCAAGCACCACATCGACGTCATGTGGCACGACTACTTCAAGCCGGAGCACGTGGAGAAGTTCCCGGACCTCCACGACGTCTGCTGGAAGGCCTCCAAGCAGGCCTCGCAGGTCAAGCGCACGGCCGATATCGCCGAGGCCCAGAAGCTGCTCGACCTCATCGACCGTATCGACCACATGTGGCGCGAGACCGGGGGCGCCGAGGCGACGCGCATGCAGCAGCTGGAGCCCGTGGGCGCCTCGGGCGCACCGAAGTCCGACGCCATCAGCGACTCCAAGGCGGCCGCAGCCGACGCCAAGCCCGCCTGAGCCGCACCACTGAGGGCCGCCTGTCGCTCCGTCTGACGCTCCGTCGCGCGGCTTCTCTCGCCATCGCATCCGCGGCGCTCGTCGGCCTTGGGGCCGCCGGGCGCCGCTTGCTTCCGGCCATCATCCGGGTCGCCCGATCGTGGCCTGGACGTGTCGCCGTGACCGGTGGGAGCATGGCGCCCGGCCTGCTGCCCGGTGACTGGCTGCTGGTCGATCCGCCCTCGCTCTCCGCCAGGCCACCGAGGTCGGGCGACCTCGTAGTCGTACCCGACCCGCGCCGGCCGCAGCGCCTGCTCGTGAAGCGCGTCGGGGCCGAGCACCAGGACGGACGGTTGCGACTGGTGGGTGACGTGCCCCGGGCCTCGACCGACTCGCGGACCTTCGGACCGGTCGATGCGGTGGCCGTCCTGGGGCGGCCCTGGTGGCGCTACTGGCCGCCGTCCAGGATCGGCCGCGTCAGCTGATCGTCAGGCGGTGAACGTGCGCCCCAGCAAGCGCACCATGTCCAGGTCGAGTGGCAGGAGATCCTGAAGCATCAGGCGCTGCACGCCGGCAGCCTCGAATTCGGCCACGCGCTCCATGGCCTGTTCCAGTGTACCCATCACCCAACGGCTGCGACGATCCTCCAGCCAGGCGTCGGCGTCCGCCTCATCACTGCCTAGGAAGTCGATCTGCTCGCGCACCCGATCACGCAACTCGGCCTCCGTCTCCGCCACCAGCACCCCGGTCATGGCCGAGCGGGTGACCTCAGCCGGGTCGCGTCCAGCTGCGCGGCACGCGTCCTCCAGGCGGGAGCGCAGCGCTCGGGCGGCCTCCGGCCGCGCTGACACCAGGTTGTACTCATCGGCGTAGCGGGCAGCCAGAGCCAAGGAGCGTGGCTTGCCCTCGCCGCCCATGATCAGATTCGGATGACGCCTACCGGGCCGAGCCACCGGGCGCGGCACCAGGCGTGCGTCCTTGACCTCGTACGTGCCGCCCTCATAGCTCCAGCCATCGGGCTCGGTCCACAGGCCGTGCACGATGGCCAGCGTCTCCTCCAGCAGATCGAAACGTTCTCGGAGCCCGGGGAATGGGATGCCCTGCTGCTCATGCTCGAGCCGATTCCAGCCGGCGCCCAGGCCGACCTCCAGCCGCCCGCCGCTCATCTCGTCGACCGTGGTGGCGACCTTGGCGAAGACGCCGGGGATGCGGAAGGTGACCGGCGAGACGAGGGTGCCCAGGCCGATGCGCTGAGTCTCTCGAGCCAGTCCGGCGAGGGTCGCCCAAGCGTCCGTGGTGGGCCGCCCGGCCGCTCCGGGAAAGCTGGCGTAGTGGTCCGAACGGAAGTAGGCCTCGAAGCCACTCTCTTCCGCGGCCCGCACGATGGCCAGGATCTGCTCGTAGCTGAGGCCCTGCTGGGGCTCCGTCATGAGCGCGAATCGCACTGTCGTCCTCCTCCACCGGTACCGCGGAACGCACCGGATCATCCGTACTGGCAGGATGGTCGTGATGGAGTATCACAAGCCCGCCGAGGAACCGCCCGCGTCGCCCGGCGCGCCCGTGGCCATGAGCCACCGGGCGCGCATGGAGATCCTTTTTGCCATCCTGCTGGCCCTCTTCCTGAGTGCCCTGGACCAGACCATCGTGGGCACGGCTCTGCCGCGTATCGTGACGGACCTCGGCGGCAACGACCTCTACACCTGGGTGGTGACCATCTACCTGCTCACCGCCACCATCACGGGTCCGGTCTACGGCAAGCTCTCCGACCAGTTCGGCCGCCGCCCGCTGCTCATGATCGGCGTGGGCCTCTTCCTGCTCGGCTCATTCCTGTCCGGGCTGTCAGGCGACATGTTCCAGCTCATCCTCTTTCGCGGCATCCAGGGGCTGGGCGCGGGCGCCATCTTCCCCATCGCCCTGGCCGTCATCGGCGACCTTTTCACGCCCCAGGAGCGTGGCCGATACCAGGGCTTGTTCGGTGCGGTCTTCGGCCTCTCCGCTCTTCTCGGGCCGGCCCTGGGCGGGTTGCTGACCGACATCATCGGCTGGCATTGGGTGTTCTTCGTCAATCTGCCCATCGGGGCCGTGGCCATGGCCATCATCTGGCGGCTCCTGCCCGGCGGCCGACCGGAGGGTGTCACCCGGCGCATCGACTATCTCGGGGTGTTCCTCTTCTCCGCCGCGCTGGTGCCCATCCTCATCGGGCTCACCAACAAGCAGACGCTCGACTGGTTCGATCCGTGGGTGGGCGGCCTGATCGGCATCGGCCTGGTCATCGGGCTGCTCTTCCTGTGGGTCGAGTCACGGGCCGCCGAGCCCATCGTCCCCCTGACGATGTTCCGTGACCGAACCTACGCAGGCTCGATGGCCGCCGTCTTCCTGGCTTCGTTCGGATTCTTCGCGGCCATCATCTTCCTGCCACGCTGGTTCCAGGTCGTCAACGGCTCCAGCGCGACCGAGTCGGGCTACCAGGTCCTGCCGCTGCTGGCGGGGCTCATCATGAGTTCCGTGGTGTCCGGCGCCCTGGTCAGCCGCACCGGTCGGTACAAGGGCATCCTGCTGGGCGCATTGGTCTGCCTGGCGGTCGCCCTGTGGCTCTGCACCGGCCCGCTCGCGGACACCGAGCTGCCCGTACTGTGGGCATGGATGTTCATCACGGGTGTGGGCATCGGGCCCACCCTGTCGGTCTACACCATCGTCGTCCAGAACGCCGTGCCACGGGAACGACTGGGCGTGGCCACCAGCAACCTGACCTTCTTCCGCCAGGTCGGAGGGACGGTGGGCCTGGCCATCGCCGGCACGATCTTCGGCACCACGCTCAGCTCGGAGGCACCCAGCCAGCTGCGCGGGCGTCTCCTGCAGGCGGGCGTGCCGGCTGAGCGAATCGACTCACTCAGCGAGCTGGCGGCCGGGCGGGATCTGGACCAGGACGATCTGGCCGGCGTGGGCGACCTGAGCGCGCGCATCCTCGACGCCGTGCCCGAAGCGTTCCGGGCCACGGTGGAGCCCTTCCTGCCGGTCGTGGAGGAGGCCATCCACGAGGCGTTCTCGCTGGCCGTGGGGGAGACCTTCTGGTTGGGCGTGCTGGCCACCATCGCGGCCATCGGCGCCACCTTCGTCGTCCGCGAGCAGCCCTTGCGTGGCCGCCTCGAGGCGCCCCAGGCCGCGGCCACGGCCGCCTCGTGACAGGACCGCGCATCATGCCCATCCCGGCCGGACTCCTGGCACCAGGGACGGCCGACGCTTCATTCCAAGCGGTAGCCAACGTGGATGACGTGCCGCCCGGCCAGATGCTGAGGGTCACTAGCGGCGACCTGGATCTGCTACTGATGCATACCGACCTCGGCCTGGCCGTGACGGAGGATCGCTGTCCGCACATGGCAGCACCACTGTCGGTCGGGCGGCTCGACGGGTGCGAGGTGGATTGCCCGCTGCACAAGGGGCGCTTCGACGTGCGCACCGGAGGCACCGTCCGCTTCCCCACCACGGGCGGTCTTGACCCCGACGGCGGTTACCACCCGCCGTGGGCGCCACCGGGCGCGCCAGCCAAGCCTGAGCCGAGCGACGACAAGGCGCGCGCGCGCGCCGCTACCCGCGTGAGACGCCTGCGCTACTACCCGGTGCGCGTGCGGGGTGATGCCATCGAGGTCGCCATCCCCGGCTGACGCTCCACGGTGGCACGCCACTTGTCGTGGCGCGGGCCGAAGCGGGAGGTGACACCGTCCCCGGCGTAGCGATCCGCCGCCATCAGGTCGAAGGCGTGGACCATGTCCTCCATCAGCGAGTAGCGACCCGGGACGTAGGCGCGTGAGCGGGTGCCCTGCTGCTGGAGCTCGCAGACGCGCCAGTCCTGTCGGTTGGTCAGGTCCCAGAAGTCGATGGCATCGGTGGGGTCGAAATCGGGCCGCGCCATCGTCTCGGGGTGGAAGAGCCACTCGCACACGACGCGTGAGCGCTCGGCGTCGATGGGCCAGACCTGGTGGGTCATGACGTAGTCCGGGTGCAGGCTCAGCAGGAGGTTGGGCCACAGCACGAAGTAGTAGATGCGCCGCTCATCCTCCGCGGAGAGCCCGGGCAAGGGCGGCCGGCCGTGCGTCGCCCCGTCCGTGGACATGGTGTCGGCATCCCCCACCAGCTCCATCCAGCCGCCCGCCCAGGGACCCTCCGACTCCAGGTTGCGGCCCTGGTCATAGGGCGTCAGCCGGTTGAGCTGCGGGTGGACACCGGGGCAGTGATAGCACTCCGAATAGTTCTCGGCGATGACCTTCCAGTTGGCACCGACCTCGTACTCGATGCGTCGGGCTCGACGCAGATGGCCCATGGCGAAGCGCGCCACATGTCCAGGAAGGTCCGCCAGGTGGTCAACCAGCGAGACACCCTCAGGCTGCAGCGCCAGGAAGACGAAGCCCTGCCAGGTCTGGAGCGCGACGGGAAGAAGGCTCTGCTCCTCCGCGGAGAAGTCGATGAGGGTCTCGGTGTGCTTGGCGCGCAGGAGGCGGCCATCCAGCTCATAGGTCCAGGCGTGGTACGGGCACTGGAAGCGGACCTGGCGGCCGGCCGGTTCCGTGACCAGCAGCGAGCCGCGGTGCCGGCACACGTTGTGAAAGGCGCGTAGCTCGCCATCCCGCCCGCGGATGACGATGACGCCTTCGCCGGCGATGGTGGCCAGGAAGTACTGACCGGCTTCGGCGGCATCCTCCTCACGACCGACGCACAGCCACGAGCGCGCGAACCAGGCCTCCTGCTCGAAGACGAGGACCTCCGGATCGTGGAAGACGCGCGGCGGCAGCAGAGACGCCTCGTCGACCGGCTGGCGGACCGCGGCGACCTCCGCGGCGGAGACCGGCGAGCGAAGGCTGCTCATGGGCGGCTAGGGGACGGCAGCGCCGAGTCGACCGCCGTCCTCGAGGAGCCAGCGACGCCAGGCCTGCTCGTCCACGCCGACCGATGCCTGCTCCCCCATGCGCACCAAAGGCAGCCGTAGAAGGCGCGGCTCAGCAAGCAGGCGATCGGCCATCTCATCCTCGTCCATGCGCAGATACGCCAGGCCCTGGTCACGATAGAGGAGACTCGATGTATCGAGCATCGCCGAGACGCCGAACCGCTCGATGAAACGGCGCAATTCGGTGGGCGCCGGCGGACGGACCGCAACATCGACCAGACTCACCTCCACGCGGCGCTCCTTGAAGAAGCGCAGCGCCCGTTGGGTCTCGCGCGAGTCGCGGCGACCGAAGATCTGCACGCGCGATCCGCTCTGACTAGGCGTTCGCGGTGGCCTTCTTGCGCCCGCGGTTGGAGCGCCGCTCGGGCGTCATCAAGCCCACCACGAAGCCGTTGGGTGACTTGCGCACGGCGACTTCCTTGCCGCTGTCCTGCGCGGCCTTCAGGATCCGTTGTCGGACGGTGACGGGCTTCTCGTCCTTGGTGAGCCGGACCTCGAAGGCCGTCTCCTCATCGTTCAGGCCGTCCAACATGCGGACGAACTGTCGCTGCTGCTGACGGCGCTCACGCTGGGCCGGGGTCAGCTCCTGAGCAGAACCTCGAGTGGGGTTCGGTCGGGCCATGACGGAGGCGTCGACCTTCTTGATCTTGACCATATGGGACGTCCTCGCTTCGATCAGACGGGTACCGGTCGGTTCTGACGGCTGCGACCGGCGGATACGTCCAAGAGGATACGATATACCCGCACACCAGACGCTCCCACGAAATAACCCACGCTCACTTGCACGACCGTTCACAGGAGTTTCGGCCTTGAAGATCGGGATCATCACGCCGCAGGGTTGGACCGGCGAATTCGACGGATGGGATCCGGCACGCGCGTGGATGCGCACCCTGGATGTGGCTCGTCTGGCCGAAGCACTCGGTTTCGAGTCGGTCTGGCTGTACGATCATCTCCATACCGTCCCCAAACCGACCGAAGAGATCACGTTCGAGTCGTTCACCTCGTTGACGGCATTGGCCATGGCCACCGACCGGGTCCGCCTCGGTCACGTGGTGGTCTGTACGGCGTTCCGCAATCCAGCCCTTCTGGCGAAGATGATGAGCACCATGGATGTCATCTCCGGAGGACGCATGGAGCTGGGCATCGGAGCGGGCTGGAAGCGCGATGAGTGGCTGGCCTACGGCTATGGCTTCCCTGAGACCAAGCAACGCCTGGACACCTTGGCCGATCACCTGGAGATCATCAAGCGGTCGCTGGGACCGGGCCGGGCCACCTATGCAGGCGAGTATGCCAGCGTGGAGGGCGCCATCAACGTGCCCAAGCCGATCCAGGAGGGGCTGCCCATCATGGTCGGTGGGAACGGTCCCAACGTGACCTGGCGCCTCGCCGCGCGACACGCCGACGAGCTGAACGTCGACGGCATGAAGCCGGATGCGCTGCGCGAAGCGCTGCCCGTCATCCGCGCGCGCTGTGAGGAGATCGACCGTGATCCGGCGTCGTTGGCCGTGTCCGCTCACGTCTGGTGGGAGGACTGGGCCATGAGCGGCCAGGAGCGCGTCGATCGCCTGGCTGCGTATCGAGAGCTTGGGGTGTCGCGCGTCATCACCATGATCCGTGAGACGAACGAGAGCGATGAGGCCTTGGCCACGTTCGCCGAGGAGTGCCGTACCGCGGGCGCGACACTGGAGGCGAGCACGGCGCTGGGCGCCTGACGGCAGCCCATGCGCATCGCCACCTGGAACGTCAATTCCCTCAAGGTCCGCTTGCCGCGGGTCGAGGAGTGGCTGTCCCTGCGCGAACCGGACATCCTGCTGATGCAGGAGACGAAGTCGGCCGATGAAGCCGCGCCCCTGCTACCGCTGCGCATGGCGGGCTACGAGCTGGCGCATCATGGCGAGGGCCGCTGGAACGGCGTGGCCATCGCCAGCCGCGTGGGCATCGACGCTGTCAGCCTGGGCTTCGATGGAGCGGGTCCGGACGCAGATGGCGCACGTTTCATGGCCGCCACCTGCGGCGGCGTGCGCATCATCAGCGTCTATGCCCCCAACGGCCGCGCCCTCGGCACGCCGTTCTACGCGGCCAAGCTGGAGTGGTACGAGCGTCTCGCGGCGTGGCTCTCACAGAACGCCGACCCGAGCGACGATCTGGTGCTGGGTGGCGACCTGAATGTCGCACCAGAGGACGCGGACGTCTACGACCCGCAGGTCTACATCGACTCGACACATACCTCGGGTCCCGAACGCGCCGCCTTCCGGGAGCTCATCGACTGGGGACTGGTGGACGCCTATCGCAGGCATCATCCAGAGCCCGGACGGTTCACCTGGTGGGACTACCGAGCAGGCAACTTCCACAAGGGCCTGGGCATGCGCATCGACCACCTGCTGGTGACGCACTCCCTTGCCCGACGCAGCATCGCCGCCGAGATCGACCGCGATGCCCGCAAGGGCAAGCTGCCCTCCGATCATGCTCCCCTGTGGCTGGACCTCGGCTGACACCGGTCGGTCGCGGGCGGTCGTTCGATAGAGTGGCGCCAGGGGGTCTGGATGGAGTGGCCAGGCTGCGTGGCCCGTCTCCGTGGCCCGCCGGTCGTTGCCTGGAGGCTCGTGCATGACCCCGTCACACGCCATCCTTGCTCGGGCCGCGCTGCTGGGCGGGCTGATGCTCCTGCTCGTCGGCGCGCCGGTGGCAGCTCATGCCGATCTCGAAGGTTCTGATCCGGCCGACGGTGACACCGTGGTAGGTGGGCCAGCCGAACTGAGCGGCGCCTTCACTGAGCCGCTCGACCCGGCCGCCAGCCGGCTCGTCCTGGTCGACGAGGCCGGCGAACGCCTGGCTGAGGGCGGCGTCGATCCGGAGGACGCGTCCGCCACCACGATGCGCCTGGAGCCGCCGCTCCTCGCACCCGGCCTCTACGAGGTGCGCTGGACGGCGCGCACGCCCGACGATGGCTTCGTGGCACGCGGACGTTGGAGCTTCACGGTCACGGCGGCCACGGAGACGCCCTCACCGTTGCCCAGCCAGACGCCCGGCACGTCGCCTGAGGCCAGCCAGCCGCTGTCCAGCGCCGAGCCCAGTTCGCCGCCTGCTTCGGTGACACCCAGTGCCGCTGCCTCGACCTCGCCGCCGGCTGCGTCCCCCACTGCGTCCCCGGCTATGTCGCCGGCCCCGGGGGACGACGGTGATAACGGTTCCGATGGTCTCGGCGGAGTGGCGGTACCGCTCCTGGCGCTGGGAGCCGTGGCGGCCGCGGCCGTGCTCTACCTGGCGCGCCGGCCGCGTTGAGCCGCTCCCTGATGGCCAGGTCACCCGCTCGGAGCATCGGCCGCAGCCTGCGCGCGTCGTTCACGATAGCGGCGGCCCTCCTGGCGCTGCCCAGCATCGCCTCGGCCCACAGCCTGTCCGGGACCGTGAACTCGCCACTGCCCCTGGTGGCTTACCTGGCCGGCGCCGCTGTGGCCGTCGGGCTCTCCTTCGTGTTCGTGGCGCTGACGGAAGGCGGGCCACCGAAGGAAGTGGCCCCGCCGCGCAGCCATCGTGTCCCCCGCGCGGTCCAGCTGCTGCTTCGCGGGCTCGGCCTTACGGCCTGGCTGTGGGTCGCGGCTCAGGCGCTGGTCGGTGGCTCCAGCGACGCCGACGTGGCGTCCCTCTTCCTGTGGATCTACGGCTGGGTCGGTCTGGCCATCGTGTCCTCCCTCGTCGGCCCGCTCTGGAGCTGGATCGACCCGTTCAGCACGCTGCATGACATCTTCGTCTGGCTAGGGCGGCGGTTGGGCATCGGTGGTGGCGCGGCAAGCCCGGTGCCGCCTGGCTGGGGCGTCTGGCCAGCTGTGGCCGGCTTCGCCTTCTTCATCTGGCTGGAGCTGGCGGTGGACCTCCTGGCGGGGCGCCTGCTGGGCCTGGTCATGGTGGGCTACACCCTCATCACCTTGGCCGCCATGGCGCAGTTCGGCAAGGACTCATGGCGCGCGCACGGAGAGGCGTTCAGCGTCTGGTTCCGGCTGCTTGGGCGCCTTGCGCCGTTCGCACTCGAAGGGTCGCCCGACGATGGACGCCTGCGCCGTCAGGGCTTCGGCGGTGGCCTTTCCACGACGGCCTGGTCCAGTGCCCAGGTCGTCATGGTGGCCATCGGCACGGCGGCCATCATCTACGACGGCTTCTCGCAGACGCAGGTCTTCTTCGACCTGGTGGGCATCCCCGACCTGGTCGTCGACACGGCACTCCTGTCGCTGTTCCTGGGCTTCCTGGCCGGCGTCGTGTTGTTGGTCGCACGCGCGGTGGGCACCGCGGCTATGGGTGCGGGACTCCTGCCCGTCGCCGCCGGCTACCTCATGGCGCACTACCTGACCTATCTGCTGATCGACGGGCAGCGCATCTTCATAGCGCTCTCCGATCCCCTGCAACAGGGCTGGGATCTGTTCGGGACGGCCTTCTCGGAGCCGCAGGATGCCTGGCTCTCGACGAGCGCGGCATGGAGCATCCAGCTGGCAGCAGTGGTCGGTGGACATGTCGTGGGGGCCTGGGCGGGGCACACCGTGGCACAACGCACGAGCAGGGTCCAGGGACGGCTGGGGCAGCTGCCACTGGCCCTGGTGATGGTCGCGCTGACCACTGCCACGCTCTGGTCGCTGGGCCAGAACCTGGTTTTCGTGGAGGACGGCGAAGTGGTCGAGAGCGCGCGATCGGCGCCGGCCGAGCCGTATCGTTCCAGCGCGCCATACCCGCCGAGGTCCTGAAGCCGGAGCGTCTTGGTCATGCGGAGGGACCTGATGGCAAGCGTCGAACCGGCCATCGAGATGCGCTACCGGCCCGACTTCCCAGTCGATCCGTGGCTGACCATGGCGCCGCTCCAGCACGGCCGAGGTGACCCGACCGTACGGCTGCTTCCCAGGTCCATCTGGCGCGCCACCCGGACGCCCCAAGGCCCGGCCACGCTTCGGCTGAGCAGGGATGGGCATGACCTGGCCGTGGCGGCCTGGGGTCCGGGCAGCGCGTGGGCGCTCGAGGCCCTGCCGCGACTGCTCGGTTCCGAGGATGAAGCCGAGCGGTTCTTACCGCGTCATCCGCTGCTGCGCACTCTTCAACGGCGCTTCGTCGGGCTGCGCTTCGGACGTACTGATGCCGTGGTCGAGGCGCTGCTGCCAGCCATCCTCGAGCAGAAGGTGACGGGCGTCGAGGCACGTGCCAGCTATCGCGCGATCATCCGCAGCCATGGCCAGCGGGCGCCCGGCCCGGCCGTCCTCTGGATCCCACCGCTCCCCGAGCGGCTGACGGCCATCCCCACGTTCGAGTATCACCGACTCGGCGTGGAGGAGCGCCGAGCCGTGACCCTGCGTCGCATCGGGGCGCTGGCCGACCGTCTCGAAGCCACGGGCGCGCTGCCCGGAGCCGAGGCGCGGGCACGACTCCAGACGGTCCCCGGTATCGGCGCCTGGACGGCGGCTGAGACCGGGCGCGCCGCCTTCGGCGACCCGGACGCCATCAGCGTCGGTGACTACCACGTGCCCTCACTGGTGAGCTGGGCGCTGGCCGGCGAGCCACGCGGCGACGATGCGCGGATGGTGGAACTGCTCGAGCCCTATGCCGGGCAGCGCGCCCGTGTGGTGCGTCTGCTGGAGCTAGCCGGCGACCATCCGCCGAGGCGAGGTCCGCGCATGGCGCCCCGCTCCATCGCTCGCATCTGACCCGCGGCAGCTCAGCCTGGAGTCGAGGGCGCGGTCGACGCCGCCGAGATCGACGGTGGCGGTTCCTCAGCGGCGGCGATGGCGATCTCGATGCTGGCCACGTCCTCCGAGGCCTGGCGGTAGGCGGGACCGTCGAGCGGCGCTTCATCTCGACGACGGCGCGCCTCGACATGTCGCGACATCAGCGTGACGCGGTCCTGATCGGTCATCGCGGCACACTAGCGCATCCGCTCAGCCACGTGGCGACCAGCGGAACGTCCTCAGGGCGACGACCAGTCCCACCGCGCCCCACGTCGCAAGCACCAGCATGGCCCGCCACCCAGCACCCGCCGCCAGGGGGCTCGCGGGGTCGTAGGCCGCGGCCAGGATGTCGGCCAGATGTCGCACCGGGAAGACGGCCGCCACCGTGGCCAGCATGCCCTGGTCCAGCGGCACGAGCACGTTCGAGACGAGCAGGAGGGGCAGGATCGTGGCGTTGATCAACGCCGGCGCGGCACCTGCATCGGGCACGATGGTGCTGACGGCCAGGCCCAGCGCACTGAAGCTGGCCGCCCCGACCGCCAGCCCGAGCAGGAGCATGGGCAGTCGCTCCAGGGGCACGGCCACGCCGTGGACCAGCGCGCCGTAGAGTGCCATGACCGCCGCCAGCAGGGTGGCCACGAAAACGGCCTGACCGATACGGCCCGCCATATAGGCCCCGCCCGGCAGGGGCGTGCCTCGTAGTCGCTTCAGGATCCCCGCCTCGCGGGCCAGCACCACGCCCATGGCCAGGTTGGTGTAACAGGCAGTCACCACGGCAAAGGCCATCATCGACGGCGTGTAGAAGCGAGCCGCCTGCTCGCTGCCACCCAGTGGTGCCGCCAGCGCCACGGTGGCGATGACCAGGAGCACGAGGGGGAAGACGACCGTGAAGAAGGCGGCCGCCGGGTTGCGCCAGAAGGCGCGGTTCTCCAGCCGCGCGCGGCGCAGCGCGAGGGTCAGGCCGGTCACGCTCGTGCCAACTCCACCAGTTCCATGTACGCCTCCTCCAGCGACCGCGCTCGGACGGTCAGATCACGAAGCTCGACCCCCTGCCCCAGCGCCCATCCCGTCACATCGCGGAGCGTGCGGGTCGGCTCCTTGGTCCTGATCTCGACGACATCACCGGCCACGAGCGCGCCGGCGCGCACCAGCTCACGGGGCAGGTCGGGCGCGAGTTCCGCAAGGCAGAAGCGGATGACGGTCAGCTCGACCCCCTGACCGACCACTTCGGCTGGCGTTCCCACCGCCACCACCACGCCATCGACCAGGACGGCCAGTCGGTGGGCCACTGACTGGGCTTCATCCATCACGTTCGTGGTGAGGAGGACCGTCGTGCCCGCCGCGGCCAGGTCTCGGATCCAGTCCCAGGCAGCTCGCCGGGCGACGGGGTCGAAACCGAGCGTCGGTTCGTCCAGGAAGAGGAGCTCTGGCGAGCCGCAGACGGCCAGGGCCAGCTCCAGCCGGCGCCGCTGCCCGGCCGACAGGCGCCGGACCCGGGTGGCTGCCTGCTCGGTGAGAGCCACAGCTGCGAGGAGCTCGTCCAGCGG
>Ga0136625_1000483_pt1 | contig 12540 bp, 13 predicted proteins | sample AntDrymUQ4832306_2_FD_104672 | JGI IMG/M metagenome (GOLD analysis project Ga0136625, IMG submission 104672) | Polar desert sand microbial communities from Dry Valleys, Antarctica - metaG UQ483 (23.06) | ecosystem: Environmental > Terrestrial > Soil > Desert | place: Antarctica: Dry Valley...
ACCTTGATGCCCTTGCCTATCGCTTCGGGTGCCACCACCAAGTGCTCCGGGTGATTGCCGGCGGCGTGGAGCGTACAACTCCGGCAGCGGCCGCACGGCGCCCCGTCCGGCAGGGGCGAGGGGCAGAGGAGCGCCGTCGCCAGCCGGCGCGCGAACTCGGAGACCCCCCGCCCGCGGTGGCCGCTCAGCAAGAGCGCATGCGGCATACGGTCCGTGTGGCGCGCGTGCCACAGGCGCTCCCACTGCGCCGCCTGCCAGGGGAACGGGGGACTCATATCGAGAACCTGGCGAGCTCGTTGCGGATGGCCGCCGCGACCGCATCCACTGGGGGGCTCGCGTCGATCACCCGAATGCGCCTCGGGTCCCGCCGGGCCCGCTCTAGATACGCCATCCGGACGGCCTCGAAGAACCCCGGCCCCTCACGCTCGAAGCGATCGGCCCGCCCGCGCTTGCGCGTACGGGCCAGGGCCACATCCGGGGAGGCATCCAAGAGGATGGTCAGATCCGGCATCAATCCGCCTTGAACGAAGTCCTCGAGCACCGCGATGCGGGCCGGCGGGATCCCCCGTCCTCCGCCCTGATAGGCATAGCTCGCGTCGGTAAAGCGATCGCAGACCACCCAGGCCCCATCCGCCAGCGCCGGCGCGACCACGCGTGCGATGTGCTCGGCGCGCGCCGCGAACATCAAGAGCAACTCCGTCTCCGCGCCCATGGGCGTCGGCACCGGCCGCAGCAGGATCTCGCGGATCCCTTCTCCGACCTCGGTCCCGCCCGGCTCGCGGGTCTCGACCACCCGAAGACCGGCATCGCGTAAATATCGCGCGATGAGGCCCGCCTGCGTGCTCTTGCCGACGCCTTCGATGCCTTCGACGGTGATGAAGACGCCTGGTGGCGAATCGGCATCTAGGCGCGTCATCGGCTCCCCTCCCTGCCTTCGCAATGCTCAACGGAAATGCAGCGAGCGTAGCGACGATTGCCACGGGTCCGTTTCGGGCAGCACACAAGGCCCGAACGCCCGGCTGAGCAACGATTCCAACATGCCTTGTTGCGCTCCAGAATGTGCCTATGCGCCGAGTTGCACCATACCGGTCGCCGTGTTGGCCTCAAGCTGTTCAAGCCAAGCGCGCAGGCTCATCAATCGGCCAGTGTCTACGTGGCAATACACGTTCTTTGCGGATCCGCGTCCAGCCTTGCCGTACGTCGCCAACACAGCGTCGGGGTTGACGTGTACGACCTGCGTAAAAAGCGGAGCATTCGGCCGGCGGCGCTCGCATGCCGCTCTCAGGCGCGCCGCGTCGAACTCATTGGTGATCAGGGTATACGCGAAGTCCCGCCCCACCGATTCGAGCCGAGCGTAGGCCTCGAAGTCGCTCTGAAATTGCTCCTCGCGGTCCGCACGAATGCTCCACTTGGCACTGATGAGGGTGCGCCTGTCGTCTTGCACCAAGACAAGATCTACTCTTTTCGCTTTTTCGTTCGGAGCAGGCAGGTAGAATCCGGGTAACTCATGCAGTAAACACCGGGCGCGAACCTGGGTATTATCCGACCGCGGGAGCCGCGCGATTACCGCCGCAATAACGTCCTCGAATCCCTCTCCGACAAGGTTGCGCCGCTTGTTCTCTTGGGTCATGTACACGTAGATCCGCCGTGTGAGCATGCGAAATTCCGCCTCCGGTGGCTCTTCGCTCATCCACGCTCCAAGCACGTCCTTTATGATGCCGACTAATTCGGCATCGTCGCCAGGTTCAGGGAAACCCCGTCCTTGGTAGGCAGCGCGTTGCTCTTGATATGCATCCGTTCGGATCGCGAGGACTCTGTGCGCCAGGTCCTTCACCGCCTCGCGGAACAGCCAATCTATGTGTTCACCCAGATCGGCTGGAGAAAGATCGAATGCATTCGATACCCAGTCGTGAAAAGCAAGCGATCGGGCATACCAGGCACGACCAGGTTGGGCTTTGTCCGACTCGTAACAGTGCGCCAGCGCAGTGGTACGGTCGATCCATAGAAGCAACCGGTAGACGTGCTGCCAGGCGTTGGCGGGGGTGACGAGCGGGTGATCGTCGAAGTATCGCGCCAGCAAACGGGCGCGGTTTTCTGCTCCGAATGCTCTCGCTACAAACTCTCGGGCGGGATTCGGGCCTGCACGGCGGCTGATCGACATGCGACATGAATGCCGCTACAAGGCCAGGCTCCTGCTCAATCCATGAAAGCGGGCCGTTAGTGCTTCCTGGCAGCGAGGCGAAGATTCTATCAGTATCACCTTCCGCCCGAGATCTAGCGCAACTTCGCCCGTTGTTCCGCTACCCGCGAAAGGATCCAGAACGGTGTCCCCAGGCCGGGTGGTGGGAAGCAGCATCTGCCGGACCAGCTCGCGAGGCCACATCGCGACGTGTCGATATGGGGAGGCTTCTGGATTTACGCGCCACAGGTTGTGCGGTCGGTCATCAGCGTCGGACATGGGGTCGCATCGCGTCTCCCAGACGGAGCCAGGGTTAGCCATATCTCCGTTTCGGTAGCTTGATCGTGCTGGGACGTCGATGGCCGTTCGATCGAAGTAGTAGTTGGGTTGCTTCGAGAATAAAAAGAGAAACTCGTAGTTGCGCGAGGGTCGATCTCGCGTTGGCTCCGGCATCGCGTTTCCCTCCGCCTCGAGCGTCTCTAATTTCACCATCGACTTTGCCCAAATCACGGTTCGCCGACAGATCCACTGGGGTCCTTGCCCGCCGCAGATGAAGCTCCGAAATTCAGGATCGGTCATGGCGAGATGGAAGCGGAACGGGACCCCCATCTCGGACTTGTGGCCAACGCCGGGGACGTAGTGCTTGAAGAAATCGGGCTGCTGCCGCAAGGACTCGGCGTAGCGACGCCCCCCAGCGGCGAAACGGCCATCGGATCCGTCCGGAGCATTGGTGGTCCCCTTCTTTCCCTGTTTATTGTTGAACGTGTCCGCCAAGTTGACCCATAGACAGCCATCATCGCGGAGGACGCGCCAGACCTCGTCGAAGATCTGAACGAGATGGCGCACGAAATCGTTCGGATGGGGCTCATGTCCGAGCTCGCCAATCCATCCGTCGGCCCAAGTAACCGACGTTCCGTAGCTGCGGAGAAGATAGAACGGGGGGGACGTAAGCGCTACCTGCACCGTATTGTCTGCCAAGCTCCGCAGGCCGGATGTCGCATCGGTATCCAGGATTTGCAGGGAGTCGTCGTTTGCCATTCGGTCCCGTTTCGTTTTACGCCGCGTGGGCTCGACGCAGTATAGGGCGGTCTGCCATCCGGGTACAGTAACCAAAGGCGGACACGAGCGTCGGTCGGACTGCGGCAACTACGACCCTGCCCCGATCAACGACTTGAATCTTGCCCTTGGGGCCTGGCGCTCTGATACACGGCCACAGCCCTATTATGTTCTTCGAGCGTCGCCGAGAAGTGGTGATAGCCACCGCCCTTGGCCACGAAGTAGAGGGTGTCGCCCCCGGCTGGATGGAGGGCGGCGTGGAGCGACGCCTCACCGGGCATCGCGATCGGGGTCGGCGGCAGGCCGGCGTGCCGGTAGGTGTTGTAGGGGCTTTCGATGTCCAGATCGCTGCGGCGGAGATCGCCGTCGAAACCGGCACCGAGCGCGTAGATCACCGAGGGATCGGTCTGGAGCGGCATGCCCCGTCGGAGACGGCGCACGAACACCCCGGCGATCGCCGGTCGTTCGGCGGCGGCCGCGGTTTCCTTCTCGATGATCGACGCCATGACCAGGGCCTCGTAGGGCCTTCGATACGGTAGGCCCGGTGCCCGCCGCGCCCAGGCGCGGGCGAGCTTCCGGTTCATGCGCTTCGCGGCCATCCGCAGGATCGCCACATCGCTCGTCCCGGCGGGGAAACGGTAGGTATCGGGGTAAAACCGCCCTTCCGGATCCCTTGCACTCCCGTAGAGACGTGCCATCACCTCGCCACGGCTCAGACCATCGAGGGTCTGTTTCACCTTCGGATGAGCGGCGAGCGCCGACCGGACGGCATCGAAGCTCCAACCTTCGAGGAGCGTCAAGCGATGTTGGGCCACGCGCCCCCGGACCATGCGGTCGAGGAGGCGGCGCGGCGTGAGGCCGGGCGTGAGCGCATACTCGCCGGCCTGTATGCGGCCGGCCTTGCCCGAGAGGCGCGCCGCGATGACGAGATACCCGGGGCCCGTAAGGATGTCGGCCAGGGCCAGATCGCGGGAGATCGACTCGACGCTCGCGCCCGGTGCCACGGTGTAGTGGACGCTGGTCCCGGCCAATTGCAGCGGTCGGTCCAGGGTTTCTTGCATCCCGTTCCAAGACCACGCGCTCGTAAGACCAAGCCCGATGAGGAGGATGGCGACCAGGATCGCCCACGGCCCGCGCCCTGGTCCCCTCACGCTACGTCCCGCCGATGGCGTCGGCCCCCATCGCCGCCGTCACCCTAGCCAACAGATCGCAAGCCGCGTAGCGGCGTGTCCCTGCGCCCTGCAACTCGCGGATGGGCCAGATGCCCACGAGGCTGTTGCACACGAAGGCGCCCTCCGCGGTATACATCTCGGCGAGCTCCACCGCCCGGATCTCCGTCTCTAGGCCGGCGCGCGCCGCCGCCTCGATGCAAAGCCCACGCATGATCCCGAGGACGCCGCACGCGGACAGATCGGGGGTCACGAGCCGCCCGGACCGGACCAGGAACAGGTTGGTCATGGTGCCCTCGATCACGTGATCTCCGGTGTCTAGCATCAAGCCCTCATGGACCTCGGGATCGACCCATTCGCGGCGTGCGAGGACCTGCTCCAAGCGGTTCAAGTGCTTGATGCCGGCCAAGACGGGGTTGCGCGAGAGACGCGTGGCGCACACCCGCACGACGACGCCGCTCCGATACAGGGCCGGTGGATAGGGCCGCCAGGGATGGCGCGCGAAGATCCGGGTGGGCTTTGCAGGGTCGGGGGGACGGAAGCCCCGACCGCCCACACCGCGCGTGACGATGAGCTTCAGCACCCCGTGATCGACGCCCGCACGGAGTAGGTCGAGGTCCGCCCTGAGCAGCGTGTCCTCCGGGCAAGCCAGCCCGAGGCGCGCACAACCGAGCCTTAGGCGTTCGAGATGACGCTCCCAGTGGCGCACGACCCCGGTGCTGATCGGGAGGGTCTCGAACACACCGTCGCCGTAGTGCAGTCCACGGTCGGCGACCGACACGGCCCGCCCGGGCCGGCCGTCGATGAGGACGATCGTCGCTCCGTCCGCGGAAGAGGGGTACGCCAAGCGCTCCCCCGCGCTCTTAGATCCTCCGAAAGACGAGCGTCGCGTTCGTACCCCCGAAGCCGAAGGAGTTCGAGAGCACGATGTCGATCCTCATCCGCCGGGCCTCGTTCGGGACGTAGTCGAGATCGCATTCGGGGTCGGGGGTCATGAGGTTGATGGTGGGCGGCGCCACCTGGTCGCGGATCGCGAGGATCGAGAAGATGGCCTCGACCCCCCCCGCGGCGCCGAGCATATGCCCCACCATGGACTTGGTGGAGCTCATGGCGAGACGGTAGGCATGATCGCCGAACACTCGCTTTACGGCCTCGGTCTCGGCCTGGTCACCGGCCGGGGTCGAGGTCCCGTGGGCGTTGATGTAATCGACCGCCTCGGTCTCGATACCGGCGTCACGCAGCGCGTGCACCATGCAGCGCCCGGCGCCCTCCCCACCGGGCGAGGGGGCGGTCATGTGGTAGGCGTCGGCACTGAGCCCATAGCCCGCGAGCTCGGCATAGATCGCCGCCCCGCGCCGCTTGGCGTGCTCAAAGGCCTCCAGGACCACGATACCCGCGCCGTCCGCCAGCACGAAGCCGTCGCGGTCCCGATCCCACGGCCGGCTCGCGGTCGCGGGGTCGTCGTTGCGCGTCGAGAGGGCGCGTGCCGCGGCGAAACCGCCGAGACCCGTGGGGGTGGTCGCCATCTCGGAACCCCCCGCAATCATGACGTCCGCGTCTCCGCGCTCGATCATGCGCGCCGCCTCGCCGATGCAATGGGTCCCGGTCGAGCAGGCGCTCACGATACCGAAATTGGGGCCGCGCAGCCCGTATCTGATCGACAGGTTGCCCGACGTCATGTTGATGATGTTGCTCGGGATATAGAAGGGCGAGATCTTCCTGGGGCCGCTCGCCTCATAGGTCACACGCGTCTGCTCGATGCCCGAGAGCCCCCCGATCCCGGAACCGATGATGACCCCCATGCGATCGGCCTCGGCCTCGGTGACCTCGATTCCGGCATCCTGGATGGCCTGGATGCCGGCCGCCATCCCGAAGCGCATGAAGGGGTCCATCTTGTGCGCATCCTTCTGCGACAGATAGTCGGTGATGTCGAACCCTCGGATCTCGCCACCGAGGCGCACCGTGAACGCCGATGCGTCGAACAGGGTGATGGGGCCGATCCCACTCTTCCCGGCCAGGATGCCGGCCCACGCCTCCGGTACGGTATTGCCGACCGGGCAGACCATCCCGACCCCGGTCACCACCACGCGACGCCTCTCGACCGTGTTCATCGTTCGATCTCGACTCAATCACAAAGGCCGCGCCACTTGCCGAGGACTTCATTACTGCTAAGTCGGCCTTGTGCCGGGAACCCTCGAAACCTAGTCTTTTGCTTTTTTTACATGCTCCGACACATAATCGATGGCCTGTTGCACGGTCGTGATCTTCTCGGCGTCCTCGTCGGGGATCTCGGTCTTGAATTCTTCTTCCAGCGCCATCACGAGCTCTACGGTGTCCAGCGAATCGGCGCCGAGGTCGTCGACGAACGAGGCTTCATTGGTCACCTCGTCTTCCTTGACCCCCAGTTGATCGACCACGATCTTCTTGACACGTTCTTCTATGCTGCTCATAGCCCAAGGTCCTCCCGGATCCGAGTGCCGCTGTGTGCGCGGCGCCGGTTAGTGTAGTGGAAAAGCGCCAACTTGCAAGCCGGCCGGGTTCGCGCCCCGGCGGGGCGATGTACCTGCAAATGATTGATACAATAGCTATCCTAGGACATGTACATCCCGCCGTTCAGGTGCAGGGTGTGGCCGGTGATGTAGGCGGCATCACGCGAGGCCAGGAAGGCGACCGCGGCGGCGACCTCGGCCGCCGTGCCCAGCCGTCCCAGGGGGATGTTGCGCAAGAGCTCCCGACGCTGCTCGTCGGTGAGCCCACGGGTCATGTCGGTATCGATAAAGCCCGGCGCCACGGCATTGACGGTGATCCCGCGCGAGGCGACCTCACGGGCCAGGGCCTTGGTGAAGCCGATCGTACCGGCCTTGGCGGCGGCGTAGTTGCACTGGCCGGGGTTGCCGGTCGCCCCCACCACCGAAGTAACGTTGATGATGCGGCCGAAGCGCGCCTTCATCATGGCGCGCAGACAGGCCTTGCTCAGGCGGTAGACGCCACCGAGGTTAACATCGATGCAGCGCTGCCATTCGTCTTCGCTCATGCGCAGGAGCAGGTTGTCGTAAGTGGCCCCGGCGTTGTTGACGAGCACCGCCGGCAGGCTCCCCGCCTGGGCCAAGTCGGCCATCAGCGCCTCGACGCCGGCACGCTCCGCGATGTCCACCACATAGGCCCGAGCGTGCAGGTCATGCTCCTGAAACGACGCCCGGATCGCATCGACCCCCGGCTGCGAGGTCGCGGTACCGACGACGGCATAGCCGCGGCGGCCCAGCTCCAGCGCGACGGCCTGGCCGATCCCGCGGCTCGCGCCGGTGACGAGCGCGGTCTTTGCGGCGTCCTGGTTCATCTCATCTCCCCGAGCGCGGTCTCCAGGTCCATGGGGGTGCCGGTGACGAAGGTCCTGAGACCGGGGTCGATGCGCTTGCAGAGTCCCGTGAGGACCCGGCCCGGGCCGCATTCGACCACCGCATCGACCCCTTCCCGGCGCAGGCGCCGGATCACCTCCACCCAGCGCACCGGTTTGAACAATTGCTCGGTCAGCACCCGTGCGATCTCCGCGGGGTCCCTGTGGCTACAAACAGCGGCGTTGTGGACGACCGGGATGGCGGGCGCCTCGATCCGGACCGTTTGCAGGCGCTCTTGCAGCCGGCGCGCCGCGGGCCTCATGAGCGCGCAATGCGAAGGCACGCTCACCGGCAGCACCAGGGCCCGCCGCGCCCCGAGGTCCCTGGCGCGCAGGGTGGCGGCCTCGACGGCGCGGGCGTCCCCCGCGATCACCACCTGTCCCGGGGCGTTGAAGTTGGCGCAAGACACGACCTCGCCAACCCCCGCCCCTTCGCAGGCACGGGCGACCGCTTCATCGTCGAGGCCCAGGATGGCGGCCATCTTCCCGGCCCCGGGCGGCACGGCCTCCTGCATATAACGCCCGCGATCGGCACACAGGGTCACGGCTTCGCGAAACGGCAAGGCTCCGGCGCACACCAGCGCGGTGTATTCCCCGAGGCTATGGCCCGCGACCCAGGCCGGCCGCGCGCCCCCCTGGGCAGTCCAGATCCGCCACACCGCTACCCCGGCCGCGAGCAAGGCCGGCTGGGTCTTCTCGGTCCGATCCAGGGCCTCCGCCGGGCCTTCCTGGACCAGCGCCCAGAGATCATAGCCCAGGGCCTCGGACGTCTCCGCGAAGGTGTCGCGGACGGCGGGGTAGGTCTCGGCCAGGTCCTTCAACATGCCGACCGACTGGGACCCCTGTCCCGGAAACACGAAGCCCCCTACCATCCGATCCGCCCCATCAATAACGCACCAGGGCCGAGCCCCAGGTGAAGCCCCCGCCGAAGGCCTCGAGGAGCAGGAGCTCGCCGCGTCGGATCCGCCCGTCGCGGACCGCGCAATCCAGGGCCAGCGGTACCGAGGCGGCGGAGGTGTTGGCATGGTCCTCGACGGTCAGGACCACGCGGCTCATGGGCAGATCGAGCTTCTTCGCGGTCGCGGCGATGATGCGGGTATTGGCCTGATGGGGCACGAGCCAGTCGATGTCCGTCTTGGCGAGCCGGTTGGCCGTGAGCGTCTCGTCGACGATGCGATCCAGGGTCTTGACCGCCGCCTTGAAGACGTCGCGCCCCGCCATCTTGATATAGCCCGCTCCGGCTCCGTCACACCGCCGCGAAACGCCGGACGGCACGTTGAGGAGGCTTTGATAGCGGCCGTCGGCGTGCAGGTGGGTGCTCACGATGCCGGGGACCTCGGCCGCCTCGATCACGACCGCCCCGGCGCCATCGCCGAACAAGACGCAGGTGGTCCGATCGCTCCAGTCCACGATACGGGAAAAGGTCTCGGCGCCCACCACCAGGGCGCGGTCCGCGGACCGGGTGCGGATGAACTTGTCGGCGATATCAAGGGCATAGATGAAACCCGTGCACACCGCCTGGATGTCGAAGGCCGGCCCATCGTGGATGTCCAGGCGTTCCTGCAGAAGACAAGCGGTGCTCGGGAAGATCAGGTCCGGCGTCGCGGTCCCGACCACGATGAGGTCGATGTCGCGCGGACCCGCCCCGGCGGCTTCGAGCGCCCGGCGCGAGGCGTGCTCGGCCAGATCGCAGGTGGTCTCTCCTTCGGCGGCGATGTGGCGCTTGCGCACGCCGGTGCGATCGACGATCCATTCCTCGCTCGTGTCCACCATGCGCGCCAGATCGGCGTTGGTCAGGACGCGCGCCGGGAGATAGCCCCCCGTGCCGGCGATACGGGAATACCTCAAACCGCCCGCCTCTCGTCGAAGATCACTTGCAGCTCCCCGCTGATGCGATCGAGGACGCCCTTCTTGACCTCCAGCATGGCCTCTTCGATGGCGTTGGCGAAGGAGATGGCATCGGCCCCGCCGTGGCTCTTGATGACGATCCCGCGCAGGCCGAGGAGGCTGGCGCCGTTGTATTGCCTGGGATCAAGGCGCTCCATCACGGCCCGCAGCACCGGCTTCGAGACCCAGGCGGCGAGGCGGGACAGGGGCGTCTTCAGGAACTCGTCCCTGGCGAAGTCCATGAGCATGCGCGCCACGCCCTCGCTGGCCTTGAGCGCGATGTTGCCGACGAAGCCGTCGCACACGATGACGTCCACCGCGCCTTCATAGATGTCGTCGCCCTCCACGAAGCCGACGTAGTTCAGGTTGCTCCGGGCGAGCAGCGCCGCGGCGCCCTTGACCTGGTCGTGGCCCTTGATCTCCTCCACCCCGACGTTCAAGAGCGCGACGCTGGGTGCCGGTTTGTTGTCGACCGCGCTGGTCAAGGCCACCCCCATGAGCGCGAACTGCAGGAGCTGCTCGGGGCTCGAATCGACGTTGGCGCCGAGGTCGAGGACATGGGAGTGGCCGCGCGTCGCGGGCATCGCCGAGCAGATCGCCGGGCGCTTGATGCCGGGCAGCATCTTCAGTACGAAGCGCGCGGTGGCCATGAGGGCCCCGGTGTTACCGGCGCTCACGCAGGCATCGGCCGCCCCGGCCTTGACCAGATCGATGGCGACGCGCATGGAGGAGTCCTTCTTGGTGCGCAGGGCCTGGGAGGGCGCCTCGTCCATGCCGACCTCCTGGCTCGCGTGGCGGATCGCGAGGCGATCGCTCCGCACCCCATTGTAGGATGCGAGCGCCTTCTCCAGCGCCTCTTCCTTTCCGACCAGGGTCAGGTGCAGATCGGGGTGCCGGCGGAGCGCCGCGACGGCGGCCGGGACCACCGTGGCGGGCCCATGGTCACCACCCATCGCGTCGAGGGCGATGCGCATTGATGCCCACGGCTCGATTGCGGCGTTAACCCTCGTCCTCTTCGCTCTTGACCTTCACGACCAGCGCCTGACGGCCGCGGTAGTAACCCGTCGGGCTGATGTGGTGACGGCGATGGACCTCCCCCGTGGTCGGTTCTATCGAGATCGCGGCCACGGTGAGCCGGTCGTGAGACCTGCGCATGTCCCGTCGCGAAGACGACTTTCGATTTTGTTGTACAGCCATGATTCGTGCCTCAGAAGTTCCAATGTCCAGGCGCCATGTCCCAGGCGCCATCGTCCGAATCGCACTACGACGAGCCCGGCCAGATCAGCCGGCGGGCCTCCGAATACGCGACAGTGCCGCGAACGGTTTCCGTGGCGCCTCGGACGGTGCACGGTCCCAGAGGTACCGGCGCCACACGCCGACGGGACAGTCCTCGTGCACCGGGGCCATGGGGAGCGCGAGCATGAGCTCATCCTCGACCAGATCCGAGAGCGATATCGTATCGCTCACAAGCGGCACGGCGTCGTAGCCGTCGGGCGGCGGCGCCTCGCCCTCCGCATCGGTAAAGGCCACGCGCAGGGCCGTGGCGATCGCGATCTCCATGGCCTCGAGGCAGCGCTGGCAGCGCGCCGGCAGCCGCGCCGCGACGTGGCCGACAGCCACATCCCGACCCTGTTCGTCCCTCTGAAAGCACACGTCGATGAAGACCGCCCCCTCCCCATCGCAGAGGCTGGCTGCGAGCCGTTCCATGCGCGCCAGGGACAACTGACCGCACAAACGCCCCTCCCGCTCCACGAGGTACCGCGGATCGACGCGTTCGGGAAGCCTCGCTACCCGTGCCACGGCCGCATTATAGGGCAAGGGTGCCAGGGGTGGAAAACGGGCCCCGTGACCCGATGGCCCGTCCGTAGCGGGCAGGTAGGGGCCGTTCTGCAACCGCACCGCCTTCGCGCGCCAGGCAATCCGATCAACCGGCAATCCGATCAACCGGCGATCGATCACCCGGGACGCCGGCGCGCATGGCGCACGTCCGGGTCTCCGGGCCGCATCGAGAACCGCATCCAGAGGGGCCCGGGTTTGGGAAGTGAGAGTTTGTGAAAAAACCTACTGCGCTCGGGATCTCGCGTTCCGGCGGTGCTCGGAATCCTCATGTATTTCAACATACACTCCGGTTCCTGCGCTCCGGCGGAACGCGACCCCCCTTCGCTCGCGACGGTTTTTTCACAAACTCTGAGTAGACCACCCGCTCACCTTTTGATGCCCATGCCAAGCGCTCACAGGGTGGGCATCGCCCACCTTGTGCGCCAAACAAGGCCATTAACGGTGAGCGGTGCCCACCCTACTCCGGCCGCGGGGCGATCCGCCGCACGGGCCGCTTCGGCAGGCAGCCGCACGGCGGAACGCCCAAAAGCGGCTTCCGCCCTTTCCGCCCGTTGCAGTAAAGGGCTCTGACCAGCTCTGACCCCTTTACCTGTTACCTCGCTTTACCTCGATCGGAGTCTTTGGAGCGAGGCGCCATGCGCGGACCTCCTACGGCAGTCTGAACCGGAGCGTTCTCTTCGGTTGTTCCCGGTCCTGCTGCGGCCGGCTCTGCTGCTGTCCGGGGCAGGCGGACGGTACGGCGAAATTCGACGGGTCGATCGGCTCCGAGAACAGCTCGTAATCGAAGTAATCGGCGAGCGCGAGGCTCGTTCCCACACCCACGCCTGATTGCGATTGCATGAACGTGACCGGCCGGCTCTGCGTGCCGTCCGGCGTCAAGGGGGAATACCAGGTCCAGAGGTACGTCGAGTCCGGGTAGTTCGGCGGCGCCGGCGGAAACAGCACCGAATAGACGGTGACGGTGGTGTCGGGACAGAGGACGGGGTTGTTCGTGATCGTCGCCTGGACCGTCGCCT
>Ga0136625_1000484_pt1 | contig 12537 bp, 13 predicted proteins | sample AntDrymUQ4832306_2_FD_104672 | JGI IMG/M metagenome (GOLD analysis project Ga0136625, IMG submission 104672) | Polar desert sand microbial communities from Dry Valleys, Antarctica - metaG UQ483 (23.06) | ecosystem: Environmental > Terrestrial > Soil > Desert | place: Antarctica: Dry Valley...
AGCCCGACCAGCGGCGTCTCACCGACCGAGTCGAGGAGGGATTCGTATCTCATCGCTCCGGTCAGCCGCCCGCGACAGCCGGGAGCACGACGATGGTGTCGCCGTCCTTGACCGGCGTCTGAAACCCCGCGAGGAACCGCACATCCTCGTCGTTGACGTAGACGTTGACGAACCGGCGCAAGTCGCCTGACTCGACGAGCCGCTCCTTGAGGCCGCCGTGCCGGGTCTCGAGGTCGTCGATGACCTCGGAGATCGTCGTACCACTTCCCTCGACCGCCTTCTCGCCGTCGGTGTGGGTGCGCAGGATCGTCGGGATCCGGACTTCAACTGCCATCAGGGACAAACCTCGACTTCTTCTTCGGTGACAACCCCGTCAACAATCCTGTAGGAGCGAAATTCCACCGGGCCCTCGGCAGCGCCGCTCGCGGCTGTCGACACGAGCACGTAGTGAGCGGCGGGCTCCGAGGCCAGGCCGATGTCGGTGCGCGACGGGTATGCCTCGGTGGCGGTGTGTGAGTGGTAGATCACGACCGGAACCTCGTCGCGCTCGTCGAGCTCGCGGTAGAGACGCAGCAGGTCCATGGAGTCGAACTCGTAGAACGTAGGTGAACGTGCCGCGTTCAGCATGGGGATCAGCCGAGTGGTCTCGTCACTGCCCTGAGCACCTGCCACCACCCCGCACGCCTCGTCCGGATGGTCGCGGCGGGCGTGCGCGACGATCGCGTCACGGATCTCCTCGCTGATCTTGAGCACCCGCTTAGCGTAGTCACGCGGTGGTGACCGCCCGATTCGTCCGACCGAACGCGCGCACCCACAGCGCCACTCACCCGGACGAATCGCTGATCAGCCAACCTGCACCCCGTCCACACGATTCGTCCGACCCCACGCGCGCACCCACAGCGCCACCCACCCGGACGAATCGGAAATCAGCGCGGCAGTATGACGTCGGCCATGTCGCGCGCGGCAGCGAGCAGCCGCTCGTCGCTCCCGGCCGGCCCCACGAGCTGCAGGCCGAGCGGCATGTCGGTCGAGGTCCTGGCGCCCGGCAGGCTCACCGCGGGCAGTCCGGCGTACGTCCACGGCAGGGCCATCGCCGGGTCTCCGGTGTGGTCGATGCCGACGGGGGCGGCCCCGACCGCACCCGGAGCCACGAGCAGGTCGGCACGGACCTTCGCGAGCCGGTCCGGGAGGTCGGCCCGCAGCGCGAGCAGATGGCGCATCGACGCCGCGTAGTCGGCACGGCTGATCGACCTGCCGTGGTCGATCGCCGATGCCGTGATGTCGCGATAGCCGGCGCGGTGCTGGTCGAACCACGCGTCGTGGGTGCGGGCAAGCTCGTAGCGGTTGATCGTGAGGTTGTGGGCGAGGATCTCGTCGAGGTCGCCCAGCACGTCCACGTCCCTCACGTCGTAGCCCGCCGCCCGAAGCCGGTCGCACTGGTCGCCGAACACCACCAGCGCATCGGCGTCGGCCTGGACCAGATAGCGGCCGATCGGCACCCCCACCGTCGGGCGGCGGTCCACGGCCCCCGCCTCTGCCTCCGCCTCCGCCTCCGCCCAGCTGTCGCAGGTGATCCGCGCGGCGCTGAGCACCGTGTCCACGTCAGCACCGAAGAAGCCCAGGGTGTCGAAACTCGGCGAGTGCGCGATGACGCCGTCGATCGGGATGCGACCGTGAGTCGCCTTCCACCCGACCACCCCACAGAAGGACGCAGGGCGGACCATCGAACCGATCGTCTGGGTCCCGGTCGCGAGCACCGCCATCCCCGCCGCGACCGCTGCTGCCGAGCCGCTGCTCGAGCCTCCGGGCGTCCGGGCGAGATCGTGTGGGTTGCGCGTCTGGCCCGGCGCCGCACTCGCGAACTCCGCAGTCACGCTCTTGCCGACCACGAGCGCACCCGCCTCCCGCAACCGATCCACGACCACCGCCTGAGCTCCGGCGAGCACGTGTGGAGGGACGTTGGAGCCGGCCCGGGTCTCGAAGTCGTCCACCCGCATGATGTCCTTCACCGCGGTGGGTACGCCGAAGAGCTCCGGTCGGTCGACCGGCTCGGGCCAGCGCGCCAACAGCGCCGCGGCCTCGGCGTGCAGCCGTGTCCTGCGAGCCGGTTCTTCGACGTACGCATGGACGAACGGGTCGACCTCGGCGATCCGGTCGCAGATCGCCTCGACGAGCTCGTGTACGTCGGCCGAGCCGCTCCGGAGCCCACCGGCCACCTCGGTCAGCGACCGCGGACCGACCAGCGCCCGGTCGGCCATCAGCGCTGCACCGCGTCGATGAGCGACTCCAACAGATAGCTCAGCCAGCCGTAGATCTCGTAGATCGGCATCCGATCGTCATCGGGAGCAAGGGCATCCCACAGCTCCGCGTCGTCGGCGGTGATCCCGAGCCGCTCGGCGAGCGTGAGCCGCAGGTCCGTGATGCAGCGCATCCAGGCACGCGCCTGGACGCTGGTCAGCTCGAACTCCAGGTCTGCCGGGCCCGCCTCGTCGTGAGGATCTCCCAACTTGTCGAGGACGGCCAACGCGTCAGCGACCTTGGCCTCTCGCAGTGCCCGCTCGGTGAACCGCCGGAACTCCGCAGACGCCTCCGGGTCGTCGGGACGCGCGTCGGGCAGCAGGCGCAGCAGCGCCGGGTCCTGGGGCGAGTCGCGCGGCGCGCTGAACTCGAGCATCGCCTCCAGCGGGTCGCTGCTGCCCGTCGCCTGGGCCTCCCCGTCGCTGAGCAGCTCCACCAGCTGACGCACCAGGCTCGCGAGCAGCCCGGCGGCATACGGTGGGAGCTCGACCGCGATCTGACCCTTACGGCGCGCCCGGAAGACCGTCATGCGTCGCTCTTCTGCAACGTCGCCCACAGCCCGTAGGAGTGCATCGCCTGGACGTCGCGCTCCATCTCCTCGCGCGAACCGCTCGACACGACCGCCTTGCCGTCGTTGTGCACCTGCATCATCAGTCGGCTGGCCTTGGGCTTGGAGTAGTGGAAGTAGTCGGCGAAGACGAACGCCACGTATGACATGAGGTTGACCGGGTCGTCCCAGACGAGGGTGATCCACGGCAGCTCGGGCTGCACGACCGTTGCGGAGTCGGGTCGCTCCACCGTCGTGGCATCGGGTGCGGTCGTCACGGTCCCATTGTCCCGCAGCGGTGCAGCGGTGGGCGAACCGGTGCGGTGGCCCGACCGGGGCAGGAGCCAGCCGGTGCGGTGGCCCGACCGACGCAGGAGCCAGCCCTGCACTGGCCAACCGGTGCGGCAGCACTTCGGGTCGCACCGGTCGCAACCGTCATAGGGTGTCGGTGTGCATCCGACCGGCCTCCTCACCGACCACTATGAGCTGACGATGGTGCAGGCGGCGCTGCGAGCCGGCACGGCTGAGCGGCGCTGCGCGTTCGAGCTGTTCAGCCGCAGGCTCAACGGAGGACGCCGGTACGGCGTCGTGGCCGGCACCGGACGAGTCCTCGACGCCCTCGAGCTATTCCGCTTCGAGGCCGAGCAGATCGCCTACCTGCGAGAGCACGAGGTCGTCGACGAGCAGACCCTCGAGTGGCTCGCGAGCTACCGTTTCAGCGGCGACATCTGGGGATACGGCGAGGGGGACACCTACTTCCCCGGCAGCCCGTTGCTGGTGGTGGAGTCGACCTTCGCCGAGGCGGTCCTGCTGGAAACTCTGCTGTTGTCGATCCTCAACCACGACTCGGCAGTGGCGTCGGCAGCGTCCCGGATGACCTGCGCTGCCGAGGGGCGACCCTGCATCGAGATGGGTGCGCGGCGTACCCACGAGTGGTCAGCCGTGGCAGCCGCCCGGGCGGCATACGTCGCCGGCTTCCAAGGCACCGCCAACCTCCAGGCGGGCCTTGACCACGGCGTCCCGACGGCGGGTACGGCGGCACACTCGTTCACCCTGCTGCACGACACCGAGCGCCAGGCGTTCGAGGCCCAGGTAGCCTCGCTCGGCACAGGCACCACTCTCCTGGTCGACACCTACGACATCGCGGCGGCGGTGCAGACGGCGATCGACGTCGCCGGGACGGAGCTGAGCGCCGTCCGGATCGACTCCGGCGACCTCGCACTCCTCGCCCGGCGGGTACGACGCCAGCTCGACGATCTCGGGGCGACCGGGACGCGCATCATCGTCACGAGCGACCTCGACGAGTTCTCCATCGCCGCTCTCGCCGCCGCACCTGTCGACGGGTACGGCGTCGGCACCTCCATCGTCACCGGGTCGGGCCAGCCGACCAGCGGGTTCGTGTACAAGCTCGTAGCGCGAGCAACCTCCACAGCAGCTGATTCGCCGTTGCTTGCTGTGGCCAAGGAGAGCAAGGACAAGCTGTCGATCGGTGGCCGGAAGTGGGCGGTGCGCCGGCGTACGCGCCACGGCATCGCCGAGCTCGAGGTGATCGGCATCGGTGAGCCACCCGTCGACGACGGCGACGACCGCGAGCTGCTCATGCCGCTCGTGTCGAACGGCGAGGTGGTCGGGCGTGAGCCGCTCGAACGTGCTCGCGAGCGTCACCAGGCGGCGGTCGACGAGCTGCCCGACGAGGCGCACAAACTGTCCGGTGGCGGCCCGGCGATCGCTACCCACTACCTGGGCAACCGCGGCCCGTCGACCGCGGCGTACGCCGGTTGACTGTCCGCCGGGAGCCCGCGGTTGCGGGAATCTTCCGGGTCGGCGTCGTCTTCCGCCATGTGGTGCGAAACATCGCCGATTCGCGGAAGGGACGTACGCAGGTGAGGCTCGGGCGCGAGGGTTACGGTGGAGGCGTCCGGACCACCCGTGGAAGGTGACGCAGTGAAGAAGGCTCTGATCGTCGTCGATGTGCAGAACGACTTCTGTGAGGGGGGCAGCCTCGCTGTCACCGGAGGCGCAGGGGTCGCCTTCAGGATCGGCGAGATGCTGCACACGTGGCAGCGGGCCGACGAGGAGGACCGCGACTACGACCTGGTGGTCGCCACTCGCGACCATCACATCGACCCTGGCGACCACTTCTCCGACGATCCCGACTTCGCCGACTCCTGGCCGCCCCACTGCGTCGTCGGCACCGACGGGGCGGCATTCCACCCCAACCTCGACCCACAGCCGTTCGCGGCGATCTTCCTCAAGGGGGAGCACAAGGCGGCGTACTCAGGCTTCGAGGGAAAGACGACCGACGGGCTCGACCTCGCCGAGTGGCTGCGAGCTCGCCAGATCGACGACGTCGACGTGTGCGGCTTGGCGACGGACCACTGCGTGCGGGTGACCGCACTCGACGCTCGACGCGAAGGCTTCGCGACCCGGGTGCTCACGGACTACACGGCCGGGGTGGCACCGGAGACCACCGCGAGCGCGCTGGACGAGATGCGAGCCGCTGGCGTCATTGTGACGTGACACCCGCAACTGCGGGAATGTGCAGGCGACACGCCGGTGGAGCCATGCAGGTTCCCGCAAATCGCGGGCGGGAGCAGGCAGGAGCGGCTCTCGCCACCTCAGCACATGACTTGTCGCGTGAGCAAGGATGTGGCCATGACCTTTCACGCCGACGAGTACACGGCTGCATCCGACCGCTACGACAGCACGCCCTATCGCCGCTGCGGTGCCAGCGGCCTCGACCTGCCGGCCATCTCGCTGGGGCTCTGGCACAACTTCGGTGACGACGCGCCCCTCGAGGGTCAGCAAGCGATCCTCCGCCGGGCATTCGACCTGGGAGTCACCCACTTCGACCTCGCGAACAACTACGGTCCGCCCTACGGCTCGGCCGAGCGCAACTTCGGCACCTTGCTCGCCCGCGACTTCAAGCCCTACCGCGACGAGCTCATCATCTCGAGCAAGGCCGGCTACGACATGTGGCCGGGCCCCTACGGGCAGGGTGGGGGGTCGCGCAAGTACCTCCTCTCCTCGCTCGACCAGTCGCTGACGCGGATGGGGCTGGACTACGTCGACATCTTCTACAGCCACCGTTTCGACGACTCGACACCGCTCGAGGAGACCATGGGCGCGCTCGACTCCGTCGTCCGACAAGGGAAAGCCCTCTACGTCGGCGTCTCGTCGTACTCCGGGCAGCGCACCCAGGAGGCCATCGACATCCTCCGTCGGATGGGCACTCCGCTGCTGATCCACCAGCCGTCGTACTCCATGCTCAACCGCTGGGTCGAGGAGGACCTGCTCGACACCCTCGGCGTCAACGGCGTCGGCTGCATCGCCTTCTCGCCACTCGCTCAGGGGATGCTCACCGACAAGTACCTCAAGGGCATCCCCGCGGACTCCCGTGCGGCACAGGGGACGTCGCTCGACCCGGAGCTGCTCAGCGAGACGGCGCTCAAACACGTGCGCGCGCTCAACCGGACGGCCAAGTCGCGCGGTCAGTCGCTCGCCCAGATGGCCCTCGCGTGGGCGCTGCGTGACCCGCGCGTCACGTCGGTGCTCGTCGGCGCCTCGAGCGTCACACAGCTCGAGGACAACCTCGCGGCGACGGAGAACCTCGACTTCAGCGCGGCCGAGCTGACCAGGATCGACAGGAACGCCGTGGACGCCGGCATCAACATCTGGAAGGGCTCCTCCGACGCGTGACTTTGAGTGGTACGTCGTGGCTCACGTACGAACCGTGACCGGGCGACAAAGCGCACGCCACTGGCCAGCGACGACGATGCCGAGTGACCCCGAGGACCTAGCCGGCTTCGCGAGCTGGCGCCCCTCCTCAACACCAGGCGGCTACGAGCTTGGTCACGGTCTTCCAGTCGCGGGCGGTGCCGACGGTGCCGAGGAGATTCTCCATCGAGGTGTTCGTGAGCTTCGGCGTCGCCGAGCTGAGCCACAGGTGCACGTCTCGGCCGACAACCTGGGCGCGCTCACCCTCCTTGTCCCACTCCTCGAGCTCCTTCGTCGCCGTGGCGGTCGGCTTGTCGCGCAGGAATGCGAGGTAGTGGCGCGGCTGCCCCGGAAGCGGGCACCTGAGCTTCTCCCCCGCCTCGAAGGCCTCCGTCAGCTGCTTCGGCGTCCGCGCCATCGTCGGTACGTCGAACCCAAGCCAATCCTCGAGCGCTGCCTCGAGCTGCTGCTCCACCTTCGTGAGGCTGCGCAGCGACGACGTGACCTTGACGTTCCCGCTCGCGATGAACGTCTCGACGTCACTGAACCCGTTCTCCGCGAGGTGGTCGCGCAACGCGGCCATCTTCACCTGCCGCTTGCCGACGTTGACCGCGCGCAGGAACGCCAGGTACACCGCCATCAGTTGCTCCCCTCTTCGCCGTGAGTTCTCGGCCTAGGTGGGCCTAGGTGGTGAATACCTTGCCGGGGTTCAAGATCCCCAGCGGGTCCAGCGACGCCTTGATGCGGCGGTGCACGTCGAGGGACAGCGACCCTATCTCTTGCTCCAGCAGCTCCATCTTCAAGACGCCGACCCCGTGCTCCCCGGTGATCGTGCCGCCGAGGTCGAGGCTGATCCGCATGATGTCGTCGAACGCCTTCTTGGCGCGCGCCACCTGGTCGGGATCTTGACCGTCGAACACCACGGTCGGGTGGAAGTTGCCGTCGCCGGCGTGACCCACGACCCCAATGGTGAGGCCACACTCCACCGACACCTGCTCGATCCGCTCGACGAGCTCGGCGAGCTTGGTGCGGGGGACGCAGACGTCGTCGATCATCGTCGTACCGAGCTTCTCCATCGCAGTCAGCACCTCGCGCCGCGCCGCCAGCAGCAGCTCTCCCTCGGCGGGGTCGTCGGCGACCGCGATCTCGATGGCCCCGGCCGACTCCAACACCTTCGCGATCGTGGCGATCTCCGCGGCCGACCTGTCGCCCCCGGCGTCTGACTGCGCCAGCACCAACGCACCGGCCTCCGGCGCGATACCCATGTTGAACGCCGCGTTGACGGCTTGCACGCTCACGCGGTCCATGAACTCGAGCAGCGACGGAGTGACACCGCAGCGCACGACCTGGGAGACTGCGTCGGCCGCGTCGCGGGCGGAGCTGTAGACGGCTGCGACGGTGAGCGGAAGCTCCGTCTCCTGTCGCAGCATCAACGTGATCTCGGTGATGACCCCGAGCGTGCCCTCACTACCGACGAAGAGTTTGACGAGGTCGTAACCCGCAACCCCCTTCACCGTGCGTCGGCCGGTGCGGAGCACCTGACCATCGGCGAGCACGATCTCGAAACCCAGCACATAGTCGGTCGTGACGCCGTACTTGACACAGCACAGCCCGCCGGAGTTCGTCGACACGTTGCCGCCGATGGAGCAGAACTCCCAGCTCGAAGGGTCGGGCGGATAGTAGAGACCCTCGCCCTGCACGGCCCGTGACAGCGTCGCGTTGAAGACGCCCGGCTGAGTGACGACGAGCCGGTTCGGCGCGTCGATCTCCAGCACCTGGTCCATCTTCTCCAGGCTGAGCAGGATGCAGCCGTCGACGGCGTTCGCTGCGCCGGACAGACCGCTGCGGGCGCCTTGCGGGACGACGGGCACACGATGCTCGCTCGCCAACCGCATGACGTGCTGCACGTCGGCCGTCGAGCGGGCGTGTACGAGCGCCAGTGCCTTCCCCACCGGGCAGTACGTCGCGCGGTCCATGCTGTACGCCGCGATGATGTCGGCGTCGACCCTGACCGCACCGTCGGGCAGCCCGGACTCCAGCGCCTCCAGGACAGTCGCGGCTGTGCTCGTCTGCGTCATCCCTCCACCATAAGACCTTGGCGGGACCGAGACGAGCGTCCTACCAGCCCGACTGACCGTCCGAGCACGGTCGCCGGGGTTCCCTCAGTGGACGACCTCCGGCATGTCACGCAGCCGGGGGTCGTCCTGGTCTGCGAAGTACTCGGACGACTTGGTGACGTCCTCGCCGTCGGGCACCTTCATGGCCCGGAACACCAAGGTTGCGAGTGCGCAGACGACGAGGTTCACCAAGATGGCAAGGAACCCGGCGTAGATGGAGTAGGTCGTGTCGAAACCGAGCTCCGTCAACGGCAGCCCGGACCCACCGAAGTGCTCCTTGAGGATGATGACTTCGCCTTCGGGACTGTAAGCCACCTTGGGGATCTGGTATGTCGCCCAGAACCCGAAGGCCATGCCCGCGGCCCATCCGGCGATGAGACCCCACCGGTGGAACCATCGGGTGTAGAGCCCGATCGCGACCGCCGGCAGTGTCTGCAAGATGATGATGCCGCCGATGAGCTGTAGGTCGATGGAGAACTGCGGGTCGAGCGCGAGGATGGCAAGCAGGGCTCCGACCTTGACGACCAGCGAGGCGAGCTTGCTGCTCTTGGCCTCCTGCTTGGGTGTGGCGTCCTTGTTGATGTACTCCACGTAGATGTTGCGGGTCCACAGGTTGGCGGCCGCGATCGACATGATCGCCGCGGGCACCAGGGCACCGATGCCGATGGCAGCCATGGCGACGCCGGCGAACCAGCTCGGGAACATCTGGTCGAAGAGCACGGGGACGATGGTGTTGCTGTCGCCCGCCTCTCCTGTGGCTGCATCGAAGCCGATCGGCACAACCCCGGCCTTGATCGCCATGTAGCCCAGCAGCGCCAACAGACCGAGGATGAAGCTGTACGCCGGCAGCGCGGCCATGTTGCGCTTGATGACGTTGCGGTCGCGCGACGCGAGCACGCCGGTGATCGAGTGCGGATAGAGAAACAGCGCGAGCGCCGACCCGAAGGCGAGCGTCGCGTACTGGAGCTGGGCCGGCCCGGCCAGCACGACGCCGTCGCCGGGGTTGGGCGAGGCCTCGAACTTCGCCTCCGCGGCGCCGAAGATCGCGTCCCAGCCACCGAGCTTGTACGGGATCACGATGACGGCGACGATGATGACGACATAGATCAGCGCGTCCTTGACGAAGGCGATCAGGGCGGGCGCCCGGAGCCCTGAGTTGTAGGTGTAGGCCGCGAGGATCGCGAAGGCCACGATGATCGGCACGTGCCCGGTGACACCCATGGCCTTGAGGACGGCCTCGATGCCCACCAGCTGGAGGGCGATGTACGGCATCGTCGCCACGATGCCGGTGATCGCGACGAGCAGCGCGAGCGTCGAGGACCCGTGCCGGGCCCTGACGAAGTCCGCCGGAGTCACGAAGCCGTGCACGTGGCTGACCGACCACAGCCGGATCAGCACGAGGAACACGATCGGGTAGACCACGATCGTGTACGGGACGGCGAAGAACCCGATCGCACCAGCGCCGAAGACCAACGCGGGCACTGCCACGAACGTGTATGCCGTGTAGAGGTCGCCACCGATCAGGAACCAGGTGATCCACGACCCGAAATTCCGGCCGCCGAGGCCCCACTCGTCCAGGTGCTCCAGGTCGTCTGCGCGGCGCCAACGGGCAGCCACGAAGCCGAGGACGCTGACCGCGGCGAACAAGATGGTGAAGACGGTGAGCTGGACAACGTTGACATCTTCGAACATCGTCATCGCCTCGTCATCCGGTAGACGACGAGCGTGCTGGTGACGCCGATCGCGATCGCCGCGAGCTGGTACCAGTAGAAGAAGGGGATGCCGAAGAGCTCGGGTGACGTCCTGTTGTACAGCATCGGAATCAAGGTGGCGAACAGGGGTAGCACCAACAGCCAGTTCCACTGACTGTGGTCCGAGCGCTCGGCTCGTCTCGTGCTCTCGGGTATGTCTTGGGACATGTGGACCTCCAGGAGTCGGCTCCCCCACTGACACCCTGTGGAAGGGTCAGGTGATTTGGAGCATGCTACTCACGACGGGCCGCCAGCGGGAGGTCTGCTTGTCGGCGCGCCGTGTGCCGACGACTCAGAGGCCGTTGGCCCGGGTGGGAGCGGGCTTGCTGCCGCTGAACAGCCACGCCTTGAACAGGCCGTCAAGCTGCTCGCCGCTGACCCGCTCGGCCAGCAGCTTGAGCTCTCGAGTGCTGCCGAGACCGTCCGCGTTCCCGCGCACCCACTGGCGTGAGACGCGGAAGAAGGCGCGGGTGCCGAGCCGGTTGCGCAGTGCTTGCAACGTCATCGCACCCCGGTCGTAGACCGCACTGTCGAAGAGGCGCTCCCGACCCGGGTCCCCGATCTCGAGCTTCCAGAACGGGTTGGACGCCTCGAGGTTGTCGTAGCGGACCCGCAGCTGCTGCTGGGGCGTCCTGCCGCCGTTGTGGCGTGACCACAACCACTCGCTGTAGGTCGCGTAACCCTCGTTCAGCCAGATGTGCCGCCAGCGGCGGACGGCGACACGATCGCCGAACCACTGGTGAGCCAGCTCGTGGACGACCAGGCTGCGGTAGGGCCCGTAGCGGAACATGTCTCGGCCGTAGACGGGTCGGGTCTGGTTCTCCAGGGCATAGCCGAGTCTCACGTTGGGCACCACTCCTCCGACGTTCTCGTACGGGTACCCTCCCCAGACCTGCTCGAGCCAGCGCAGGATCGACGGAGTCGAGCGCACAGAGCGACGGGCTGCGGCCGAGACGTCCCCCAGGCCGTGCTCGAAGGCGTACAGGTAGGGGATCCCACTCGCGGTCCTGCCTCGCTGGACGTCGTACTGACCGAATGCGGCGAAGGCAAGATACGTCGCCAGCTGGCTTCGCACGGACCAGGTCCAGACGGTGACGCCCTTCGTCGTACGACGGCCGGTCAGAGCGCCGTTGCTGATCGCCTCGTAGCCGCGCGGGACTGTCAGGGTGGTCGTGAACGTGGCCTTGTCACTCGGATGGTCGTTGCTCGGGAACCACCAGGCGGCGATCGGCGGCTCACCGACCGCGATCGCCCCCGTTGCGGTCTTCTCGAACGGCGTCTCTGCGCCGTACCCGATGCCGATGGGCTTTCCGCGGTAGGTCACGGCAACCCGCGCAACCTCTCCTGCACCGACCGGCTCGCTTGGTCGCACAGTGAGCTCGTGCCGCCCCTGCGAGAAGTCGGCCCGAGTTCCATTCACGGTGACACGCGACGCTCTCAGCAGCAGGTCGAGGTTGAAGCTGGGGAGGCGCGCGGCAGCCCGCAGAACCACGGTTGTCGTCCCCGCGAGCACACGCGTCGCCGGCGTGTAGCTCACGTCGATGTCGTAGTGCCGCACGCGGTACCCCGGATTGCCGGCCTGCGGGAAGTACGGGTCACCGATCCCCTCCTGAGCGGAGAGGGCCTCTCGAGGCAGCGATGTGCTCGGCGAGGCAGTGACCGACGAGCCCGCGAGGACAGCGGTGGTGCACGCGACCATGGCCCCGGCGGCGACCACACCCGCGACCCTGCGCATCGACCGGGTGGGTCGACCGACGGGGTCAGCGACGTGGGAGTCGAGAAACCGGCGCATGTCAGGAACTCCCGAGCTGGTGCGAAGGGGATTGCGCTTCCACTGTCTCAGGCTCAGGCCACAGAGTCGAGGAGAACTGTCAGACAACGCGACGGCGGGCCCCGGTCACCCGAAGCCCGCCGTATCTCGCTCCCTCGTCACTTGTATAGACGCCGTGGACGCCGAGATGGTTGCCGCCTGCCGCCACGTTTCTCATCGGCATGCAGGGCCGACCTGCGTTCGAGGCTCAGCCTGCTACAGGTTGCCGCGTGCGTCCTGCTCGCGCTCGATCGCCTCGAACAGCGCCTTGAAGTTGCCCTTGCCGAAGCCGAGCGA
>Ga0136625_1000485_pt1 | contig 12536 bp, 7 predicted proteins | sample AntDrymUQ4832306_2_FD_104672 | JGI IMG/M metagenome (GOLD analysis project Ga0136625, IMG submission 104672) | Polar desert sand microbial communities from Dry Valleys, Antarctica - metaG UQ483 (23.06) | ecosystem: Environmental > Terrestrial > Soil > Desert | place: Antarctica: Dry Valley...
GAGCGGGTGCCGGTCAGCGTCGTGCGCTGGCTGGCCGCGATCAAGGCGGCGGCCGCCCGCGTCAACGCCGACCTCGGCAAGCTCGACGCGGATCTCGCCGAGCGGATCGCGAGCAGCGCCGACGACGTCGCCGCCGGTGACCACGACGACCAGTTTCCGATCGACGTCTTCCAGACCGGCTCGGGCACGTCGACGAACATGAACGCCAACGAGGTCATCGCGAACCTCGCCGGCGAGGGGGCGCACCCCAACGACCACGTGAACATGGGTCAGTCCTCCAACGACGTGTTCCCCAGCGCCGTCCACCTCGCCGCACTGGACGAGGCCACCAACCGGCTGCTGCCCGCGCTCGAGCACCTCGAGGCCGCCTTCGCCGCCAAGGCCGCGGAGTTCGAGGACGTCGTGAAGTCCGGCCGCACGCACCTGATGGACGCCGTGCCCGTGACGCTGGGCCAGGAGTTCACCGGCTACGCCGCGCAGATGCGCCTCGGAGCGCGCCGGGTGCGCAACGCGCTGCCGCAGGTCGCGCAGATCCCGCTCGGAGGCACCGCCGTCGGCAACGGCCTGAACACGCATCCCGAGTTCGCCGAGCGCATTCGCGCGCGGCTGAGCGAGGCCGGCGGCCTGGAGATCTCGGCGCCGGAGGATCCGTTCGAGGCGCAGGCCAACCGCGACGCGCTCGTGGAGCTGTCAGGCGCGCTGAAGGTCGTGGCCGTGTCGCTGACGAAGATCGCCCAGGACCTGGCGCTGATGGGCTCGGGCCCGCGCGCGGGGATCGGCGAGATCTTCCTGCCCGAGCTGCAGAAGGGCTCCTCGATCATGCCGGGGAAGGTCAACCCGGTCATCCCCGAGGTCGTCATGCAGGTCGGCGCGCAGGTGATCGGCAACGACGTCGCGATCACCGTCGGGGGGCTGCAGGGCAACTTCGAGCTCAACGTGCGTATTCCGCTCATCGCCCGCAACCTGCTGGGCTCCATCCACCTGCTCTCCACGTCGAGCCGCCTGTTCGCCGACACGTGCGTGTCGGGGATCGAGGCGAACCTCGAGGGCTGCCGGCGCTCGTCGGAGTCGACGCTGGCGGCGGCCACCGCGCTGAACCCCTACATCGGATACGACAAGGCCGGCGCGATCGTCAAGGAGGCCGCGGCGTCCGGGCGCCTGTTGCGCGAGGTCGCGCTCGAGCAGGGCGTCGACGAGGCGACGTACGACGAGGCGATGAACCTGCGCCGGATGGCGCGCGGCAGCGCCGCCTGAAGCGCCGGGATCGCGCGGCTCCACCGATCGAACCGGCAGAAACGCATGAGATGCGTGCACGTGTGCCGGATGGATTCCCGCGGGCAACCGTTGCGGCAGTTGTTCATCACAAGCAGAACGCCGTGAGCTCCCGCGCCACGCCAACCGGGTCGTCATAGGCGAGCAGGAAGCCGGTGCCCGGCAGGACGCGCAGCTGGCCGTCGGGCAGCAGGTCCAGCGCCTGCTCGGCCCCGGCAAGCGGGTGGAAGCGGTCGCGGTCGGCCCACAGCAGCAGGACGGGCGCCTCGATGCGCGGGTAGGCGTCGAGCAGATGCGTCTGCGCGCCGGCCGGCCAGCGGCGCACCCAGCGCGCCCACGACCGCGCGAGGTTCGCGTTGCCGGCCACGTCCGCCGTGGCGTGGCGCACGAGGTCGCGCGCCGCCGGGTTGCCGCGCGTCGTGAGCTTCATCCCCGAATCGGGCCGGTAGGCCAGGCGCACGGCGCGCGACGCTGCGCGGTCGAGGCCCGGCAGCGACGCCGCGGGGGCGATCGCCCGTAGCGGCACCGCCAGCCGCGAGCGCCGCGGCGGGCAGTGCAGGCGGTTTGGCATGAGCACGATCCGGGCGGGCTGCAACTGTCCGGTGGAGACCGCGCGCAGCAGGATCTCCGCCCCGGCGCCATGCCCGCCGACGATCGGGTGCGCGCCGCACGTCTGGCGGCAGAACGCCGCCATCACCTCCGCCAGCCAGTCCAGCGTGTACGGGTGGCGCGGGCGGTCCTCGGAGTCGCCGTGCGCCGGCAGGTCGGGCAGGACGAGGCGGAAGCGGTCGGCGAGGTGCTCGACGATCGGCGCGAACTCGCGGTGCGAGAGCGCGGCACTGTGCACGAGGCACAGGCTCGGCCCGACGCCGGTCTCGCGGTAGGCGATCCGCGTGCCGTCGCGGTGGTGATATAGGCGCAGCTTCATCCGCTGCGCTCGCCCGCCCGCGCGCCGCGCGCCAGTGCGCCGGTGGCCGCGGCACTCGCGCCGGGCCCGAGCGTCGCGAGCTGGCCCATGCGCCGCGCGAGCTGCTCGGCGATCCCGCTCGTCGCACGGCTTGCGCCGGCGCGCACCGCGCCGGCGAGATAGCCGAGCTGCAGGGCGGCGGCGGGATCCGCTGCCGCCCGCGCACGCAGCAGGTCGGCGGTGCGGCCCAGGGAGATCCCCAGCGACTGCAGGTCGCCGTCCGTGCGCGCGCTGCTGACGCAGCGCGACAGGCGCGTGCCGTCCGCGAGGGTGACCGCCCCGGGCGCCTGACGCAGCGCGATCATCATGCCCATCGGCTCGCCGAGGCAGCTCACCGGCACGGTCTCGGCCTCCTTCGTGCAACCCGCCAGCGCCAGTGCCAGCACCGCCGCCAAGACGCCGAGGTCGCGCAGCCGGCTACGCCTGAATCCACCGATCCTCGGTCGATCCCGGCTGAACGTCGCGATGGTGAGCGGTGAGACGACCGCGTCGCCCGCGCTGATCACGACGAGTCCAGCGCGACGGAGTCGGCGATCCGTCCTTCGATGGCGAGCTCGCGATCGAAGTCCGCGGTGTCGGCGTGGCGGTAGTCCATCCCGCGCCCGGCGAGCAGCGAGGCGAGCGACTCGACGAAGCGCTCATCGAGCTGGCGTCCCGCGACGCGGCGCAGCTCGGTCATCGCCTGAAAGGACGTCATGCGGTCGCGGTAAGTGTCCTGCGTGGTCAGCGTGTCGTAGACCTCGGCGACCGCGACGATGCGCGCGATCTCCGGAATCTCGTCGCCCTTGAGGCGGCGCGGATAGCCGCGGCCGTCGATCCGCTCGTGGTGGGCGCGGACGATCTCCGCCACCGGGCCGTAGACGCCGAGGTCGCGCAGCAGGTCGGCGCCGAGCTCGGGGTGCTCGTGGATCGCGTCCCAGTCGTCCGCGGTCAGGGTGCCGTGACGCTCCATCACGCGGTCGGGCAGGGCGAAGCGGCCGATGTCGTGCAGCAGGCCGGCGGTGTGGGCGAGCTCGGCGTCGCGCTGGCTCATCCCGCACTCGAGCGCGATGTCGCGCGCGAACGCGGCGACGGCGGCGCTGTGGCGCGCGGTGCGGCCGTCGCGGCGGTCGAGCGCGCGCACGAGCGAGGAGAGCACGCCCCAGGACATGGCGGCGTACTCCTCGGTGCGCTTGCGCGCGATCCCGACGAGGTGCGACATGTACGTGAAGCCGACGATGATGAGCACGAGCAGGGCACCGGCCGCGACGCCGAGCTGCGGTACCACGCCGGCGATCGAGACCGTCAGCGCGACCGTCAGCGCCAGCGACGGCAGCAGCTCGCGCGGGGGACGCAGCGCCTGGCGGATGCGACCCCCGTCGAGCAGCGCCAGCAGTGCGCTGAGCAGGACGAAATTGAGGATCAGGAACGCGATCGCGACGAGCGCGAGTGCCGCCAGCTCCGCCAGATTACCGTCCTCGACCCTTCCCACGAGGTTCTCGTAGAGCAGTGCCGCCAGCAGGCTGGGAACGGCCGTCGCCGCGAGGTTGAGCGGCAGCACCGGCGCTCGATAGGGCCGCCCTGTGCGCTGATAGCGCCGCACCACGAACGTGACGAGCTCGGCCACCGCCGGGATCGCGAACGCGGCGGCCGGCCCGACGAACGCGACGGCGAGCATGAAGCAGACGAACGCCGCCGAGATATCGATCGCGCCCTCCCATGCCGACGCGAACAGGACGCTGACGGTCGCGCCGGCTGCCAGCACGAGCGTCAGCGGGTCATAGAGCTCCTCGGTCGATCCCAGCAGCAGCACGGGCGACGATGCGAGCAGGCACCCCAGGGCCGCCAGCACGGCGGCCCTGGGGTGTGCTGTAGGAGCATCCCTCACGAGGCGAACCGTACCGCCCGCGAAGGGAGCGAAGTGGCGGCAGCGTCAGTTTCCGCGGAACGCTGCGCCGGTGGTCGCGAGCACCGTGATTGCGGTGATGAGCAGCGGGTATGCGCGGTACTTGAACTGAGACATAACAGACCTCCGGGGTGGGGGCTTGTGAACGCGGCCTTACGTAGCCCTTGCTCCACCGTACAGGGGCGCCGTCTACGCAGTGTCGCGCTTTCTCCCGATCGGGGCTGACACGTGCACCGCTCCCCTCGTCAGTTTGCGCAAGCACGTGGGCGCGAACACGCCGCTGACGGCGCGACAGTCCCTCTTTGGCCCAGAAGGTGTGCGGCCGCCTCAGAACCGGTTTGCATCGGGATCGCCAAGCGCGGATGATGCTGGGATGCGGACCCTGAAGACGAGCGAGGCGGCGGCGTTGCTGAACGTCAGCCCGAACACGCTTCGTGCCTGGGAGCGCCGCTTCGGCTACCCGAAGCCGCAGCGTTCGGCCGGCCGGCACCGGCTCTACACGCACGGCGAGGTCGCGGCCCTGCGCGATGCGCTCCAGCAGGGCCTGTCGATCTCCTCGGCGGTCAGCCGCGCGCGCGAGGCACTGAGCACCGACACCCACACACTCGTCGGCGCGCTCGGCGGCTTCGAGCTCGATCGGGCCGACAGCGCGATGGAGTCGGCGCTGGCGCTGCGCTCCGTGGAGCGCGCGGTGGAGGAGGTGCTGCTGCCCTCGCTCGACGAGCTCGGCGAGCGCTTCGGCACCGACAGCGCCCCCTGGGCGTTCGCGGCCCGCTGGGCCGACGGCTGGCTGCGCCGCGCGCAGCGGCTCTCCCCGCCGCCCGTGCGCCGCCTCGCGATCCTCGTCGGCGACGCGACGCGCAGCGAGCTCGATCCCGATGCCCTCGCCGTGCGCGCGTTCGAGCTGTTCTGCGGGCGCTCCGGCGCGCGCGTGATGGCGCTGCCGGTGGCCGGCGTGTCCGGCCTCTCGGACGTTGTCACCTCGTTTGCGCCCGATGCCGTCGTGATCGCCGGCAGCCACCTGCCCGACGACGACGTCGCGCTCTGGGCCTACCGCGTGCGGGCCACGGCCGGGCCGCTGCCGCTGGCGCTGTTTCGCAGCTCCCACCAGTCTGCGCCGGTGCGCACGACCGGCACGCGGATCCTGTCGGCGGAGCCGTTCGGCGCGCTTCGACAGGTGCTCGCGTCGATCGACGAGCGCCAGAGCAGCGAGGTCGCGCCGCTGCCGGTGTCGCAACCCGAGCACGACCGGCGCGAGGCGCGCAGATGAGGCGGCTGCACGCCCTGCGCCCCGTCGAGATCGACGAACGGGGCCTCGAGCTCGTGTCGTTCTGCGGGCACTGCGGCCAGCGACCGGATCCGCTGATCGCCTCGCCCAGCTCGCGCGTCTGCGGTCACTGCGCCCTCGGTCTCGTCCTAGAGGCCGGCGCGGAGCTCGCCCCGCGTCCCGAAGAGCCGTTTCTCATCGTCGACACGTCGCTGTCGATCTGCGCGATGTCCGTCGCGGCAGAGGCGCTCTTCGCGATCGACGAGACCGACGCGGTGAACCAGCACATCGCGGAGTTCCTGGTGCCCGCCGATGCCAACGCACCCAGCGCGGAGAACCTGCTGGCACTGCTCGTCGACGTCGCCGCCGGATGCGGCGAGCCGTGCACGACGGTCGTGCGACCGCGGCAGGAGTTCGGTGTGCGCTTCAGCGCTCGGATCGGCCCGTGCGGGTCGCCCCGCGCCGCGCTGCTCGTGCTCGCGTAGGGGATTTCGCCTGCACATTCCCTGATCTGCAGGGATTGATCGCGGAGCACGGTGTCCGTCCGCTCACCGCGCGGCAGCGTCCGCCGTGACCGCTACGGTCCGGCGCCAGGATGACCCTCGTGCCCGGTGACCCGCTCGCGCATCGCGCCCTCGATTCGCTGCTGCGCGCCGAGGCGTCGGTCCGCCGCCGGCTGAGCGCCGACCTCGAGCGCGAGGGGCTCTCGGCAACCGGCTTCTCGGTGCTGGTGATCCTGACCACCGCGGGCGGCGAGCTCGAGCTGCGCGTGCTGCGCGCCCGGCTGCGCACCTCCAAGGCCAACGCGACCGAGGTCGTCACCACGCTCGAGAGCCGCGGCCTGGTGCTGCGCCGCCGCCTGGCCAGCGACCGCCGCGCGGCGGTCGCTGGCCAGGCGGCGGCGCAGCACCAGGCCGCGGCTCTCGAGCGTGGTGACGACCTCGGTCGCGTTGGCCTTGGAGGTGCGCAGCCGGGCGCGCAGCACGCGCAGCTCGAGCTCGCCGCCCGCGGTGGTCAGGATCACCAGCACCGAGAAGCCGGTTGCCGAGAGCCCCTCGCGCTCGAGGTCGGCGCTCAGCCGGCGGCGGACCGACGCCTCGGCGCGCAGCAGCGAATCGAGGGCGCGATGCGCGAGCGGGTCACCGGGCACGAGGGTCATCCTGGCGCCGGACCGTAGCGGTCACGGCGGACGCTGCCGCGCGGTGAGCGGACGGACACCGTGCTCCGCGATCAATCCCTGCAGATCAGGGAATGTGCAGGCGAAATCCCCTACGCGAGCACGAGCAGCGCGGCGCGGGGCGACCCGCACGGGCCGATCCGAGCGCTGAAGCGCACACCGAACTCCTGCCGCGGTCGCACGACCGTCGTGCACGGCTCGCCGCATCCGGCGGCGACGTCGACGAGCAGTGCCAGCAGGTTCTCCGCGCTGGGTGCGTTGGCATCGGCGGGCACCAGGAACTCCGCGATGTGCTGGTTCACCGCGTCGGTCTCGTCGATCGCGAAGAGCGCCTCTGCCGCGACGGACATCGCGCAGATCGACAGCGACGTGTCGACGATGAGAAACGGCTCTTCGGGACGCGGGGCGAGCTCCGCGCCGGCCTCTAGGACGAGACCGAGGGCGCAGTGACCGCAGACGCGCGAGCTGGGCGAGGCGATCAGCGGATCCGGTCGCTGGCCGCAGTGCCCGCAGAACGACACGAGCTCGAGGCCCCGTTCGTCGATCTCGACGGGGCGCAGGGCGTGCAGCCGCCTCATCTGCGCGCCTCGCGCCGGTCGTGCTCGGGTTGCGACACCGGCAGCGGCGCGACCTCGCTGCTCTGGCGCTCGTCGATCGACGCGAGCACCTGTCGAAGCGCGCCGAACGGCTCCGCCGACAGGATCCGCGTGCCGGTCGTGCGCACCGGCGCAGACTGGTGGGAGCTGCGAAACAGCGCCAGCGGCAGCGGCCCGGCCGTGGCCCGCACGCGGTAGGCCCAGAGCGCGACGTCGTCGTCGGGCAGGTGGCTGCCGGCGATCACGACGGCATCGGGCGCAAACGAGGTGACAACGTCCGAGAGGCCGGACACGCCGGCCACCGGCAGCGCCATCACGCGCGCGCCGGAGCGCCCGCAGAACAGCTCGAACGCGCGCACGGCGAGGGCATCGGGATCGAGCTCGCTGCGCGTCGCGTCGCCGACGAGGATCGCGAGGCGGCGCACGGGCGGCGGGGAGAGCCGCTGCGCGCGGCGCAGCCAGCCGTCGGCCCAGCGGGCCGCGAACGCCCAGGGGGCGCTGTCGGTGCCGAAGCGCTCGCCGAGCTCGTCGAGCGAGGGCAGCAGCACCTCCTCCACCGCGCGCTCCACGGAGCGCAGCGCCAGCGCCGACTCCATCGCGCTGTCGGCCCGATCGAGCTCGAAGCCGCCGAGCGCGCCGACGAGTGTGTGGGTGTCGGTGCTCAGTGCCTCGCGCGCGCGGCTGACCGCCGAGGAGATCGACAGGCCCTGCTGGAGCGCATCGCGCAGGGCCGCGACCTCGCCGTGCGTGTAGAGCCGGTGCCGGCCGGCCGAACGCTGCGGCTTCGGGTAGCCGAAGCGGCGCTCCCAGGCACGAAGCGTGTTCGGGCTGACGTTCAGCAACGCCGCCGCCTCGCTCGTCTTCAGGGTCCGCATCCCAGCATCATCCGCGCTTGGCGATCCCGATGCAAACCGGTTCTGAGGCGGCCGCACACCTTCTGGGCCAAAGAGGGACTGTCGCGCCGTCAGCGGCGTGTTCGCGCCCACGTGCTTGCGCAAACTGACGAGGGGAGCGGTGCACGTGTCAGCCCCGATCGGGAGAAAGCGCGACACTGCGTAGACGGCGCCCCTGTACGGTGGAGCAAGGGCTACGTAAGGCCGCGTTCACAAGCCCCCACCCCGGAGGTCTGTTATGTCTCAGTTCAAGTACCGCGCATACCCGCTGCTCATCACCGCAATCACGGTGCTCGCGACCACCGGCGCAGCGTTCCGCGGAAACTGACGCTGCCGCCACTTCGCTCCCTTCGCGGGCGGTACGGTTCGCCTCGTGAGGGATGCTCCTACAGCACACCCCAGGGCCGCCGTGCTGGCGGCCCTGGGGTGCCTGCTCGCATCGTCGCCCGTGCTGCTGCTGGGATCGACCGAGGAGCTCTATGACCCGCTGACGCTCGTGCTGGCAGCCGGCGCGACCGTCAGCGTCCTGTTCGCGTCGGCATGGGAGGGCGCGATCGATATCTCGGCGGCGTTCGTCTGCTTCATGCTCGCCGTCGCGTTCGTCGGGCCGGCCGCCGCGTTCGCGATCCCGGCGGTGGCCGAGCTCGTCACGTTCGTGGTGCGGCGCTATCAGCGCACAGGGCGGCCCTATCGAGCGCCGGTGCTGCCGCTCAACCTCGCGGCGACGGCCGTTCCCAGCCTGCTGGCGGCACTGCTCTACGAGAACCTCGTGGGAAGGGTCGAGGACGGTAATCTGGCGGAGCTGGCGGCACTCGCGCTCGTCGCGATCGCGTTCCTGATCCTCAATTTCGTCCTGCTCAGCGCACTGCTGGCGCTGCTCGACGGGGGTCGCATCCGCCAGGCGCTGCGTCCCCCGCGCGAGCTGCTGCCGTCGCTGGCGCTGACGGTCGCGCTGACGGTCTCGATCGCCGGCGTGGTACCGCAGCTCGGCGTCGCGGCCGGTGCCCTGCTCGTGCTCATCATCGTCGGCTTCACGTACATGTCGCACCTCGTCGGGATCGCGCGCAAGCGCACCGAGGAGTACGCCGCCATGTCCTGGGGCGTGCTCTCCTCGCTCGTGCGCGCGCTCGACCGCCGCGACGGCCGCACCGCGCGCCACAGCGCCGCCGTCGCCGCGTTCGCGCGCGACATCGCGCTCGAGTGCGGGATGAGCCAGCGCGACGCCGAGCTCGCCCACACCGCCGGCCTGCTGCACGACATCGGCCGCTTCGCCCTGCCCGACCGCGTGATGGAGCGTCACGGCACCCTGACCGCGGACGACTGGGACGCGATCCACGAGCACCCCGAGCTCGGCGCCGACCTGCTGCGCGACCTCGGCGTCTACGGCCCGGTGGCGGAGATCGTCCGCGCCCACCACGAGCGGATCGACGGCCGCGGCTATCCGCGCCGCCTCAAGGGCGACGAGATTCCGGAGATCGCGCGCATCGTCGCGGTCGCCGAGGTCTACGACACGCTGACCACGCAGGACACTTACCGCGACCGCATGACGTCCTTTCAGGCGATGACCGAGCTGCGCCGCGTCGCGGGACGCCAGCTCGATGAGCGCTTCGTCGAGTCGCTCGCCTCGCTGCTCGCCGGGCGCGGGATGGACTACCGCCACGCCGACACCGCGGACTTCGATCGCGAGCTCGCCATCGAAGGACGGATCGCCGACTCCGTCGCGCTGGACTCGTCGTGATCAGCGCGGGCGACGCGGTCGTCTCACCGCTCACCATCGCGACGTTCAGCCGGGATCGACCGAGGATCGGTGGATTCAGGCGTAGCCGGCTGCGCGACCTCGGCGTCTTGGCGGCGGTGCTGGCACTGGCGCTGGCGGGTTGCACGAAGGAGGCCGAGACCGTGCCGGTGAGCTGCCTCGGCGAGCCGATGGGCATGATGATCGCGCTGCGTCAGGCGCCCGGGGCGGTCACCCTCGCGGACGGCACGCGCCTGTCGCGCTGCGTCAGCAGCGCGCGCACGGACGGCGACCTGCAGTCGCTGGGGATCTCCCTGGGCCGCACCGCCGACCTGCTGCGTGCGCGGGCGGCAGCGGATCCCGCCGCCGCCCTGCAGCTCGGCTATCTCGCCGGCGCGGTGCGCGCCGGCGCAAGCCGTGCGACGAGCGGGATCGCCGAGCAGCTCGCGCGGCGCATGGGCCAGCTCGCGACGCTCGGGCCCGGCGCGAGTGCCGCGGCCACCGGCGCACTGGCGCGCGGCGCGCGGGCGGGCGAGCGCAGCGGATGAAGCTGCGCCTATATCACCACCGCGACGGCACGCGGATCGCCTACCGCGAGACCGGCGTCGGGCCGAGCCTGTGCCTCGTGCACAGTGCCGCGCTCTCGCACCGCGAGTTCGCGCCGATCGTCGAGCACCTCGCCGACCGCTTCCGCCTCGTCCTGCCCGACCTGCCGGCGCACGGCGACTCCGAGGACCGCCCGCGCCACCCGTACACGCTGGACTGGCTGGCGGAGGTGATGGCGGCGTTCTGCCGCCAGACGTGCGGCGCGCACCCGATCGTCGGCGGGCATGGCGCCGGGGCGGAGATCCTGCTGCGCGCGGTCTCCACCGGACAGTTGCAGCCCGCCCGGATCGTGCTCATGCCAAACCGCCTGCACTGCCCGCCGCGGCGCTCGCGGCTGGCGGTGCCGCTACGGGCGATCGCCCCCGCGGCGTCGCTGCCGGGCCTCGACCGCGCAGCGTCGCGCGCCGTGCGCCTGGCCTACCGGCCCGATTCGGGGATGAAGCTCACGACGCGCGGCAACCCGGCGGCGCGCGACCTCGTGCGCCACGCCACGGCGGACGTGGCCGGCAACGCGAACCTCGCGCGGTCGTGGGCGCGCTGGGTGCGCCGCTGGCCGGCCGGCGCGCAGACGCATCTGCTCGACGCCTACCCGCGCATCGAGGCGCCCGTCCTGCTGCTGTGGGCCGACCGCGACCGCTTCCACCCGCTTGCCGGGGCCGAGCAGGCGCTGGACCTGCTGCCCGACGGCCAGCTGCGCGTCCTGCCGGGCACCGGCTTCCTGCTCGCCTATGACGACCCGGTTGGCGTGGCGCGGGAGCTCACGGCGTTCTGCTTGTGATGAACAACTGCCGCAACGGTTGCCCGCGGGAATCCATCCGGCACACGTGCACGCATCTCATGCGTTTCTGCCGGTTCGATCGGTGGAGCCGCGCGATCCCGGCGCTTCAGGCGGCGCTGCCGCGCGCCATCCGGCGCAGGTTCATCGCCTCGTCGTACGTCGCCTCGTCGACGCCCTGCTCGAGCGCGACCTCGCGCAACAGGCGCCCGGACGCCGCGGCCTCCTTGACGATCGCGCCGGCCTTGTCGTATCCGATGTAGGGGTTCAGCGCGGTGGCCGCCGCCAGCGTCGACTCCGACGAGCGCCGGCAGCCCTCGAGGTTCGCCTCGATCCCCGACACGCACGTGTCGGCGAACAGGCGGCTCGACGTGGAGAGCAGGTGGATGGAGCCCAGCAGGTTGCGGGCGATGAGCGGAATACGCACGTTGAGCTCGAAGTTGCCCTGCAGCCCCCCGACGGTGATCGCGACGTCGTTGCCGATCACCTGCGCGCCGACCTGCATGACGACCTCGGGGATGACCGGGTTGACCTTCCCCGGCATGATCGAGGAGCCCTTCTGCAGCTCGGGCAGGAAGATCTCGCCGATCCCCGCGCGCGGGCCCGAGCCCATCAGCGCCAGGTCCTGGGCGATCTTCGTCAGCGACACGGCCACGACCTTCAGCGCGCCTGACAGCTCCACGAGCGCGTCGCGGTTGGCCTGCGCCTCGAACGGATCCTCCGGCGCCGAGATCTCCAGGCCGCCGGCCTCGCTCAGCCGCGCGCGAATGCGCTCGGCGAACTCGGGATGCGTGTTCAGGCCGTTGCCGACGGCGGTGCCTCCGAGCGGGATCTGCGCGACCTGCGGCAGCGCGTTGCGCACCCGGCGCGCTCCGAGGCGCATCTGCGCGGCGTAGCCGGTGAACTCCTGGCCCAGCGTCACGGGCACGGCGTCCATCAGGTGCGTGCGGCCGGACTTCACGACGTCCTCGAACTCCGCGGCCTTGGCGGCGAAGGCGGCCTCGAGGTGCTCGAGCGCGGGCAGCAGCCGGTTGGTGGCCTCGTCCAGTGCGGCGAGGTGGACGGCGCTGGGGAACACGTCGTTGGAGGACTGACCCATGTTCACGTGGTCGTTGGGGTGCGCCCCCTCGCCGGCGAGGTTCGCGATGACCTCGTTGGCGTTCATGTTCGTCGACGTGCCCGAGCCGGTCTGGAAGACGTCGATCGGAAACTGGTCGTCGTGGTCACCGGCGGCGACGTCGTCGGCGCTGCTCGCGATCCGCTCGGCGAGATCCGCGTCGAGCTTGCCGAGGTCGGCGTTGACGCGGGCGGCCGCCGCCTTGATCGCGGCCAGCCAGCGCACGACGCTGACCGGCACCCGCTC
>Ga0136625_1000488_pt1 | contig 12525 bp, 12 predicted proteins | sample AntDrymUQ4832306_2_FD_104672 | JGI IMG/M metagenome (GOLD analysis project Ga0136625, IMG submission 104672) | Polar desert sand microbial communities from Dry Valleys, Antarctica - metaG UQ483 (23.06) | ecosystem: Environmental > Terrestrial > Soil > Desert | place: Antarctica: Dry Valley...
CTCCGATGGGAGTCGTACCGAGGTGATCGAGGGCACGCTACGGGAAGGCGACCGGGTGATTACCGAAGTCATCATCAATGAGCGCAAGCCCGCGGCCGGCGCAGGCGGTTTCCGGCGCATGTTCTAATGAGCGCTCTATGAGCGGGGCATTCGTCGAATTGCAGGGAATCGGTAAGATCTATCCCATGGGCGAAGTCAAAGTCGCCGCCTTGCACGCGGTCTCGCTCACGATCGAGGCCGGGGAATTCGTTGCGATCATGGGCGCGTCAGGCTCCGGAAAATCGACGCTCATGAATATCCTCGGTTGCCTGGATCGGCCAAGCGCCGGGCGTTACCTGCTCGGAGGGCGCGATGTGGCAAGGCTCGACCGCAATGAGCTTGCCGGCATCCGCAATCGCACGGTGGGGTTTGTTTTCCAAAGCTTTAACCTGCTCGCCCGCGCGAGCGCGCTTGAGAACGTGGCCTTACCGTTGCAGTACGCCGGGATTGCGGCCTCGGAACGTCAGCGGCGCGCCGGGGCGGCGTTGAGCGAGGTTGGCCTTGAACAGCAGGCGCGGTATATGCCCAATCAGCTCTCGGGCGGTCAGCAGCAACGCGTGGCGATCGCGCGCGCACTGGTGGTGCGGCCGAGCCTCATTCTTGCCGACGAACCGACGGGGAATCTCGACTCCGGGACGAGCTCCGAGATTATGGGTGTGTTAGAGCGACTGTGGCGCGCCGGGATCACCGTCGTCGTCGTGACCCACGAGCCGGAGATTGCCGCATTCGCCGCCCGCATCGTGGTAATGAAAGACGGCCGCATCGCCTCCGATCAGCGCCGGGGGAGCCACGTCGTCGCCGTGCGTGCGGGAAGCTCAGGGTTGGACTCGCGGTTATGACACTCGGCGATAGCCTGAGCGTAGCCGCCAAGGCGCTCCTGCGTAACAAGCTGCGCTCTTTCCTTACGACGCTCGGGATCATCATCGGGGTTGGCGCCGTCATCGCGATGCTGGCGGTCGGCACGAGCGCAAAGAACCGGGTCAAGGAGGCGTTCGCTCAGGTCGGGGCCAATATGCTGGTGGTCGTCTCGGGCACGACCACGGCCGGCGGCGCACATGGGGGTTTCGGCACCCTGCCGACGCTGAGCTGGGACGACCTTGCGGCGATTCAAACCGAGCTGCCTTCGGTGCGCTACGCGGCGCCGTCGCTGCGCGCGACCGGCCAAATGCAAGCGGAAAGCGAAAACTGGGCGACCAGCATCAACGGAACCAGCCCCGACTATTTTGCGATCCGCGGTTGGGCGGCGGCGCGCGGCGACTTGTTCAGCGAGTCGCACGTCGATGCCGCGGCCAAGGTCGCCGTGCTGGGCCAAACGGCGGTCGAGAAACTCTACGGACCGTACGTGGATCCGATCGGGCGGACGGTCCGCATCAAGAACGTGCCCTTTACTATCGTTGGAATATTGGTTCCCAAGGGCCAGTCGCCCATGGGGCAAGACTATGACGATGTGGTCTTCATGCCCCACACTACTTTCCAATCCAAGATCCAAGGGGGGCTGCAGCAATACATTGCCGGTGTCATTATGGCGGGGGCGACGTCCTTGGATACGGTCGAACGCGCTCAGGCACAGATCACCGATCTCCTGCGCGATCGCCATCATATCCAGGCAGGCATGGATGACGATTTCTCCATCCGAAACCTGACCGAGATGGCAGCCGCCTACGAGGAAGAAACCAGAATGCTCAGCGCCTTGCTCGCGAGCATTGCCGCCTTTTCGCTCTTGGTCGGCGGGATCGGGATCATGAACATCATGCTGGTCAGTGTCACCGAGCGCACCCGCGAGATCGGATTGCGCATGGCGGTCGGCGCGACACCGCGCGACATCCTGACGCAGTTCCTGGTCGAGGCCTGCGCGCTGTCTTCGATCGGGGGGCTGTGCGGCATTGTGGTGGGGATGTTCGGCGCTGCTTACGTAGGCGATAGGTTTGAAATGCACGTCGTCATTCAACCCGAGGTAGTTCTCATCGCAGTCGGTTTCAGTACCCTGGTCGGTATCGCGTTTGGGCTATATCCGGCGTTGAAAGCCGCGCGCCTCGATCCGATCAACGCTCTGAGGTTCGAATGAGGTCGAGGGCTAGGATAAGACCGGAATGGCACTTACTTAAGAGAAATCCCGGCAAAACCGTCATTCCGGCCGGAGCGAAGCGGCGAGCCGGAATCCAGTCATTCGTGAACCTTCCTGGATTCCCGCTTCCGCGGGAATGACGGAAAATTCGGACTCCCCGCCTTAAGTAAGTACCATTCGTATAAGACCACTTTTACGGGCCCGGCCTCAGAAGGGTCGGGGCGCTCACGCAGGAGGATAGGCGGGGGACAAACAACGAAGGTATTGGTACTTTTGGCTCCTCCGCAAGGTCTGAAGATGACCCACAGTTTCTGCTGAAGAGCCAAGATTCCTATACCCTTGACACCCCCACAGATTCAGCACTACGCTTCTCGTCCACGAAAAGCGGCGTTTAAAATTCCTATACCCCTATACCCCGGAAGAGGTTATAAATGAACAATAAGTTACCCATGGCATCCCTAGCGATCTTCTCATGCTTTGCGGGTGGCGTGCTGGCGGGTGATGGCTTCCGGTGCGGCACGCGTCTGGTCAGAACGGGCGACACCAAGCTTGACGTGATGGAGAAATGTGGTCCACCGGTGTTTAAGGAAACCGTGTCCGGCGCCAACGAGGCCCTGGTCGAGCAATGGCACTACCGTCTGGATACCGGGAGCTTTCCGCGGATCCTGACCTTTACCGGCGGCCGCCTGGTCGATATCGAGGCGATTGCCAAACCCTAAGGGATGACCCGCTCGCTCCCCTCGCGGGGCGGTCATGCCCGGCATGGCGCGCCACGGGATCAGGAATCCACCCTCACCGTGAACTGCACACTGCTCGAAGCCCCAGGCAGCAGGCTGCCGGTGAAGCCCCAGATGATCGGGCCGGTGCCGCCCGGGGGCGGTGCGGTCGTGGGAGCGGCCGGCGTGGTGCATGTGAGGCCCGTGGGCGGTGCGCCGCAGCTCACACCGTCGAAGGTGCTGAAGACCGGCGTGGCGTCCGTAATGATGAGGCTGGTCAAGGGCCTGGAGCTGGTGTTGGTGTAAGTGATGGTGTAGGTCAGCAGCTCGCCGGGGAGGGCCTGGGCCTTGTCGACGGCCTTCTGCAGGCGCAGCGCTGAATCGCCCACCGTGGTGGTGTCGGTGCGGGTGTGGGTGGTCGCGAGCGCGGGGCTCGCGTTGGTGTAGGTGAAGCTAGCCGTCACAGTCACCACGTTCTGCGCGCCGAGCGGTGCGGCCGCAGGGACAAATTTCTTCACCAGGGCGTGAAGCTGCAGCTCCCCTGGGTGGTGGTCACGGTGTGCGCCCCGGGGGCCGTGATGGTCAGACCCGCGGGTAAGGCATCCGTGATCTGGGAGCCGGTGGCCCCCGCCGATCCGGAATTGGAATAGAAAACGCTGAAGGTGAGGGTATCGCCGGGGGTGACCGTCAGGCTCGAATCCGCATCGCTCGTGAGCTTGGCGGATTTATAACCGGTGACCGCGGTCGCGGTGCTGACCACCTCGTTGGTCGTGACCGAGCCCGGGATCGGCGTCCCACAGGTATCGTAAGTGTAGGTCCACGAGGCGCTGTTCCGGTATTCATAAGGTGGCGTGGGCGGCAGGGCATCGACCTGCGCCTGGAAGCTCACCAGCTTCTGCGAGCCGTCGTTAATGGTCCCGAGATTGAAGTTGAACGGAGGCGTCACCGACTGCGCCACGCTGTCGACCGTGAAGCTGCCCGCGACATAGCTCGTGCCTGCCGGCAGAACATCCGTGAAGATGACGTTGTTGGCCGGGGCATCGCCGTTGTTCTGCACCGTCACGGTATAGGTCAGGACATCGCCCACGAAGGTCGTAGTCTTGTCCACCTGCTTCACGCTCACCGGGAAGCTCGGGGCGCGTACGTCGATTGCAGCCCGAGCCCGTTGATCGTGTATTGGTCGCCGCTGGTCGTGCCTTGGGCAAAGGCCTGGGTTTGGTTGTTGGTGAGCTGCGCGGAGCCGCTCACGTTGGTGATGTCCCAGCCCTGCCGCCGGCCCGACTGGTTGCCGCCGGGGGTGTGGTTCAGCGTGCCGAAGGTGCCAGTGATATTGAGCAGCTCCAAATCGTTGTTGATCTGCGAGGCGAAGAAGTTGGTGAGCGGGTTGTTGAGCCCGGAGAGGCGGTTGCCGATGCCCAGGATCGAGGTCGGGCCGAAGCGGAACTCGTCGCCGCCCAGGTTCGAATCGCCCTCCGTGGCCGAGACCAGGACCCGCCCGTTGACGGCACCGGTGCCCGGTGTGCAGAAGCCGCTGACCTGCGCCGGTGCGGCCCCGCCGCCCTCGGCCCCGACGAAGACCGTCATGTTGCGGATCGGGAGCGTGGGGTTCGCATAGACCACAGCCAGGGTCCAGCCGGCGGTGTTATCGGTGTTCTCGGAGTTGGCCTGGGGTCCCCGGGACGCCACCCACGGTGTAGGTCCCGGCCCCGGCGGCTGCCACTCCACCGAGTCGGAGGCCGAGCCGGTCATCACGACCTTGATCGTGCCCCCCTCGTCCTCCGCGCTCTCCCACTGCGGCCGGAGCTTCACGATCTCGCGGTACAGCTCGACGCAGATGCGCCGGCTCATGCAAACGATCATCGCCTTGCCGTTTATCGCCTCGAACCGCTTCTCGAAGTGCTCGACGATGTCTTTGGCGATGAGCGTCAGCCGTTTCTTGGAGCCGACGACAGCTTCGAGCTGCGCCCACTTGCTTTTCAATCTCTCCTTGCGCTCGACCTCCTCGCCTTCGGTGGCCTCTTCGAACTCCGGGTCGATCTTCGGGTGCTCGGTGAGCTTGGCGAGGCGGCTCTCATAGTCGATCGGCACGGTCGCGCCGTCCTGCACAGCGCGCTGGATGTCGTAGACGCTGATGTAGTCGCCGAACACGGCGCGCGTGTTGGCATCCTGCAGCTAGATCGGTGTGCCGGTGAATCCGATGAACGAGACGTGAGTCAGCGCGCCTGATCGCACCTGCATGTCATCGAGAAACTCCGAGGCGGGTTCGACACTCGTGACGAGTAGATGGTCTCTTGCCCGCGTGCAGGCGACGTAGAGCAGGTGGCGCTCGGTGTCATACACTTCTTGCAGATCGGCGTCGTCGCCGACCGTCTCGATGCGCTCCTGCAAGGGAATTATTTCATCGTCGCAGGCCATCACGATCACGGCGCGGAACTCCAGCCCTTTGGCAAGGTGCATGGTGCTGATCGAGACGTGGCTGTTGGTGGTTTCGACGTGTTCATCGAGAATCTTGAAAGCCATGCCCGCTTCCTTGACGGCAGCTCGCGCACGATCCAGTTGCGCTGCGGATCGGACAAAGACGCCGAACTCGTGTGGCAGCACACCGGCCTTGGCCCGTTCTGCAATCCAGTTGCCGACTGTCTTGATCTCCTCGCTTTCGCTCTTGAGCGAGTGAATCGTCGGCGGCGGGCCATTGAACACCGAAACCGTATCGCTCCGGTCCTCGCTGTTGCCATCCACGTCGGTCACGACCGGGCCGAGCAGGCGGTCCGCCTGCGTGCGAATTTGGTGAGAGGTGCGGTAGTTGACGCGCAAGGTGCGGGAGCGTCCCCGAATCTCCACGCCGAGGGCTTTCAATGAGAAGGGCTGCTGGAAGATGCGCTGGCCCAGGTCGCCGGCGAAAAAGAGAGCGTTGGGCCGACCTCCACCGAGGGCGGCAAAGAACCGAAGATGGGCGACGCTGATGTCCTGCGCCTCGTCCACGACCGCGAAGTCGAAGACCACGTTCTTGCTCTTCGAGATCACGGCTGCCAGTGAGCTGAACAGCTCCGCGTGCGTGATCAGCTTGCGCGCTTGCAACCCGGCACGAACGCGCTCGAAGATGGACCACAACACCGTGCGCTGCGCCTCCGGGAGCCGCGTCTTTCTGCCGAGGCGCACCACATCGCGATACGCCTCCCAGCTCTCCAACTGCCACGCATCCACCACCTGCTCCCATTCCGTGAGGAGAAAATGCAGGCCGAACTTGTGGCCTCCCACGGCACTCGCGGCCTCTTGCACCAGCTCGCGCATGATCTCGCGGCGGGCAATCGTTGCCGGCCCGACGTGCGCCTTGTAGAGCCGCAGTCCGATGGCGTTGAGCGAGTGAACATCAATCCGTTCCGTGAGACGCGGTTCGCTGCCCAACAGTCGCTTCAGCTTGGTTTGCAGCGCATTCGCCAGCGTGTCGGAGAAGGTCGTCAACAGGACGCGGGCGTCGGGATGCGTGCGCGCCAGATGAGCAGCCCGGTGCAAGGCCACGATGGTCTTGCCTGTGCCCGCTGAGCCGGAGACTCGCGCTGGGCCGGTATACTCGCGCTCCACCCATTGCCGTTGCTCGGGGTGCAGGAAGACCGTCCACTTCTCCCAGGGGAAATCGAGGGCGCGCTGCAACTCCTCCACATTCGTCATCACCCGGAAGCGGCGCTGGGCATCGGGATGATCGAAGGGATTCGCCGCCGCTACCGCCGGCTGCGACGCGCGGGGCTTGCCACCGGTCGCCAGTTCCAGCAACGCCTCCGCCGCCTCGGCAGGCAGGTGGTCTGTCAAGGCCAGCAGCGTTTCCTCGGTTGCCTTCTTGATGTCGTCGAGCCACTCGGCGGGCACGCCGTAACCGAGCAGTTCGTCATCGGACGCCCCGGCGAAAATGGGCTTCTTCTCGGCGGCCGGTTTCGACACCGGGGCAAGTTCCGTCTGCACGTACGCCGGGACGACGATCTCCTGCACCGTCTCCCGGATCTCGACCAACTGCGCGGCACCCGTTTTGAGATGCGTCTCCAGTCTGCGCCGTTCCGCCCAGTCATAAGCCTTGTCGTGGTGGCCGACGTAGCAGAGCAAGAGGCTCGCATCGCTCTTGTGAACGATCAGCCGGATGTCGCTGCCAACTCGCACGGACCAGAAGTTTTTGTCCTTCGCCTTGTCGAGCTTATGGAAACTCATACCGGGACTGGCCGGGTCGAGCTGCAAGTCGAACGCTGTCGTCTTGACGGCCTTTTGCTCATCGCCCGTCAGGCGACCGAGGCTGTCGGTGAAGGTGTCGGCGATGCGGAATTCCAAATTTCGCTCCTTATCTCAGCTCGAAACGCGACGAATCAGCATGCGTGTTTGTCTATCTATTTTCGCGACGCAAGGTAGCAATTTAAGTCGACCAACAAGAATTGAGCAGGTCCAGTCTGGTTATCGGCCCGTCACCGTGGCAGCCGCTTCGATCCAGGACGCTAAGTTGGCGTAGCCGCTGTCATTCACCCAGTCGTAAGTCTTGTACAGGCTGGAAAATGCCACCTTCTGTCCGTTCCGCTCAACGGTCCAGTAATCCAACGGGTTCTTCCCTTGCGTGTCGGTTCCAGTCTGCGGATCATTAACGTTATGGATGTAGATGCCCAGGATGCCTTTCTTGAGGTCATGGCTGCGCTTGATCTCATGGCGCACCCAGGGGCGGTCATAGGTTTTTGAGCCAATTAAGACAACGGTCACCGATGTTCCGGCAAGTTGGTCCTCGATCCACTTTTCGATACCTCTGCGCTTAACCGATTCCCAATCTGCTTTGTCATAGAAGGGCTGCGCTTCCCCTTTGAAGCGCACAACCCACGAGTTACGAATCTGCACTACACGACGAACGTCGCGGTCATAGTAGAAGCTGAAAAATACCTTCCTTGCCATTGCCGTCACTCCTTTGCGATCAATGCAATCGCTCCAAGCACACGAGATATGAGCTTGGCTGGGTCATCGACGACATCCCCAAGCCTCATAAAGCTTTCTCTTAGTTCCGCGCTGGCATTTGGATAGAAATCATCGAACGACGTTGCAACTTGTTTCCAAAGCTCTAGTGCCATATAGCCAGACGCGCCCACCGGAACGACGAAGAGTCTGTGCTCGTGCGCAATTTCAAATTCCCTCCTCACGCCATCGGCCAGCACGATGTCGGCTCCGATCCTCTTATTCCCAAGCACCAGCAGGCAAATGCCAGCGGTCGAGATCAGTTCCTGCCGATACTCTTCCCACAAGCGTTTGCGTACCGCCTCGTCGGGATTGGCCCGTGGGAACGGGCGCATGATTAGCGAGTCTTCAATGTGCCCTGTTCTCGATAGATTTGCTCGATAGCGCCCGTGATAATTGCGTCACCGACGCCGAGACCAACGCCTGTTGCGAGGCGATACCCTTGATGAACCAGAGCGACGCTGAGATCCCGCAAAAATTCCTCTGCTCCTTGTTTGGACCAGACCCCGTACTCCTCGGCACCGCCCGAGATGAAGATTGTGCGCTGGCGGTATTGCTGTTCGATCCTCGCAAGAATCTTAGTGATTTGCGCATAGTCATCTATCAGCAGTGTCTTGATGTTAAAGCGCTTGAGGTCTTCAATCGACAATCTTTGCCTGATGTGCGCATGTTCAAATTCAGCATCCGACTCATTAGGTTGCTTTACCCGTCGCTTGAAGATGCAAAAGTGACGTCGCTGGTTTTCACGGAACGTCACCCGAACGCGACTCAAAATGTAGTCGAGGTTGGGGTCCGTAAAACTGAACCCGAGAAATAGAAATGTCTTCGAAACCAAATCACCCGAGAGCGCATTGACGAATGCGCCTCGCTCCAAATGATATTTCTCGTAGTCGTCCTTAATCAGCACCGCATCGTGTGGGTGTTCAACGTCGCCATGCATTTTGTAGACAACCGAGTCGCGACGGGATTTCGTGGTCGCCAAGTGCGGGATCACGTACTTCACATCTGCGATCTTTCCTGCTTCTTTTAGCGAGGTTTCGATTAACCTGTCATAGTTTGTTGTCCAGTAGGTACTGATCGGTAGGCGTGCAAGCAAGCGATGATTAATCGTTGGTGCCGCACCGATGGTCATCTTCTCGATCAACAACTGATTTAGCTGGTGACGATTGCCTCGATTCTCATTGCAGTGATACTGGGCAACAGCAATCAGATCGTTTTCTTTTTCGATGTCCAATCCAAGCTCTTCGGCAACAGGCCTCAGTAGCCCACGCCAGTCCACGAAGCCCGCAGGCGCTGAAAGACCCGCACCGGCAAATATTGCGGCATTGTCCTCACGAATTTCCTTTAGGAAGTCGCGAATGAATGCTTCTATCTCATGATCCATTGCTCACACCATTCTCAATCTGTTTCCGTTTCACTGCGAATCGGCTGGTGATTGAATAGAACTCATCACTGTCCTACTTCATATTCGAAAAACCTTCATCACTTCGTCGCCCAGGTGGTTAATCACCTTCACGGCGATGCGGCCCGTCGCAGGCTTGTCGAAGGGGCGTGACGTGTCGCTGTTCAGTGTGGCCCAGGCTTCGGGGTCGATCTCCGCCTTCAAGGTGGTCTTCAGGGCGCTGTACGGGTCGTTCGCGCCGAGGAAGTAGGCGTGGCGGACGAAGAAGCTTTCTTCATTGTAGTCGGTGTCGATGAACCAGCAGGCGATGCCGTCGGCGCCGTCGCTGATCACTTCGCCGGTCTGGGGTTTGAAGACATCCACGCCGTTTACCTTCACGCGCAGCTTGCCGTCCTTCTCGGTGAGGAGGGTGATGTCCGGCTCGCCGAAGATGACGAAGAGGTTGCCTTTGCCGGTGTTCTTGAGGTCCTCGGCCATGTGAAGGTCGGCGTTCATGCGGGCCTTGAGCACGGGGATGCGGCCCAGCTTGCTGAACTCCGTGGTGTGCGCCTCGTAGTTGAAGGCGCAGGCGATCAGCGCATCGAACCCGGCATCGCCGGCCTCACGGGCTGCGGAGACGAGGTCCGCGCGCTGGACGGTGCCGAACTCGGGGCCGATGAAAATTCCGGCGCGCTTTTCGGTGTTGCCCTCAAGGTATCGGCCCTCGGCACAGATCAACCCGTCGCCGGGCCAGGGGGTGAGGGCGGTGAAGGTGATCCGGTCCTCCTTGTGCGCCTGCTGCACGCCCGCGGTCTTCAGGTTCTCCAGGATCATCTGGGGGAAGGACTCCTTGGCCCCGTATTCGGGGCTGTGTTCCCGCACCGTGTCGATCAACTCGTCGTTCTCATCCACGCCCAGCACGCGGTGTGGGCTGAGGCTCTCCACGGTGAAGGGGCCGGCCACGCGGACCTTCTTGTTGTCCGGGTAGGGCTTGTCGTAGAGGTATTCGAACTCCGCCTTGGCGGCGATGGAGGCGTCGATCTCCTTCTGCCGGGCGCTGCGGGCCTGCCACCACGCTTTGTGTAGCCCGGATGCAGCGCCAGCGGAATCCGGGGATTTGAAACCTGGATTGCGCTTCGCTTTATCCAGGCTACGAGGGATCTCCCACTCCTGCCAGTTCGTCTCAAGCGCCTTGTTAAGCTTCTCGCGCAACGGCTCCAGCACCGCCTGCCGCTGGTCCCAAATGACATCAATCTCCACGTTGCTGGCGATGGCTTTGAGAGTGATGTGCGGCACGCGCTCATACACAAAGCCGTGGCGGATGTTCCCGCGCACGGGCTGCGAACTCGGCGCGGTGCCGGTAACTTCGGCCTCCTTGATCTGGCCTTCTCGGGAATCGGCCAGCAGATACAACGGATAACGTGCGCCCATGATGCGGGCACGGGCCAGCGCCAGTGCCACACGCGATGTGTCAATCGTGATCCAACGGCGGCCCCATTGCTCGGCGACATACGCCGTGGTGCCAGAGCCGCAGGTGGGATCGAGTACGAGGTCGCCTGGATCCGTGGCCATGAGGATGCAGCGTTGAATCGGCAAGAGGCTTGTTTGTACGACATAACTACGATCTAGCTCAGCATATGTATCATCCCACGAACCGGTGAGTCGCATAGCCGCGAAGTCGTCATGGAAGAGCACGAAGTTCAGGTAGCTTCCACTCGAATAGACGCGCGATGCTTTCACACACCTCTCCATACCGTTACGTGTGGTTTTCCAACTTCTTCCGTTTGATGGCGGGTATAGCTTCGCCTCAAACTCAAAATCAAATGTGCAACTCGGTGTGTATCCTGATGACGGCAAGTTGATCAGCCGGAACACTCGATTCTCCTGGCCGATGATTGTATGTCCTGACTTTTCGGACTTGGTCATGCTGCGTCGGTTTCCGCTCGGCTCCTGGACATATTGGTATTGAGTTCCCTCCCCATGAAGTTTCTCTGTTAACAGGTCGTGGTACTTGAACGACTCGATGTTCTTGGAAAACCAGAGGATGTAGTCGTATGGCGTGGCGATGTACTTCACCCCAAGTGCGCTGTGCGTTCGGAATGTAATCATAGAAATAAAGTTACTGGCCCGGAAAACCTCGTCCATCACCGCACAAACACGGTGAACGTTTTCTTCGCCGATCTGCACGAAGATGGAGCCGGAATCGGCGAGTAGATCGCGGGCGACGGTGAGGCGGTCGCGCAGGTAAGTGAGGTAGCTGTGGATGCCGTCGCGCCAGGTGTCGCGGAAGGCTTTGACCTGCTCCGGCTCGCGGGTGATGTGGTCGGCCTTGCCGTCCTTTACGTCGCGGCTGGTGGTGGACCACTGGAAGTTGCTGTTGAATTTGATGCCGTAGGGCGGATCGACGTAGATGCACTGCACCTTGCCGCGCAGGCCCTCGCGCTCGGCCAGGCTGGCCATCACCTGGAGCGAATCGCCGAGGATCATGCGGTTGCTCCAGTTCTGGTCGTGCTGGTAGAACTCGGTCTTGTCCGCGCCCTTGGGGATGCCGTTGAAATCGGCGAAGAGGTCGGGCTGAAAGCCCGGGTCTGCACCTTGGCCGCCTTGGTGTGGCTGAGCAGATCGTCGATCAGCACCTTGGGATGCACCTTCTCCTGGATGTAGAGCGGCGGGGCGTGGACGACGAGGTCGCTCCAATCCTGCTCATCCTTCCCGCGCCAGACGAGCTGGGGGTCTAGGTCGGTGTTGCGCGATTTCGGCACATTCTCCCTCCTTTCTTCTGTTCCTTTCATGCGTAACGTAAATGCGTGACTGTTCGTTTCCCCACGTCACGTTTATTCACTACGGTGTATGTCCAACAAATTACACAATTACGTGCGGACATACCGGAAACGCGCAAGCTTGACGCAAGGCGAGCTGGCGTTTCTTCTCGGGTCCCGCAGTGGCGCGAAGATATCGCGCATTGAGCGGCGCTCCCGGCTGCCGAACCTCCGAACCGCCTTCGCATGCGAAGTCGTTTTCGGAGTTCCGGCGCATCAGGTATTCGTCGGGTTCTTCGATGAGGTCGAATCGGCTACCACGACGAGAGCAAAGGTCTTGGCTGAAAGGCTTCACGTCCAAGCGGCGAGTCGCTCAAGGGACCGGAAACTCCAGGCGCTCCAGGGAATCACTGCGAGGAGAGGACTGGAGTGACAACCCAAGGAGCTCAGACGCTTGGTGATAGTCGTGCAAGTTGCAGAGCCGTACCAAGGGGAAGCGCAGGCACAATTTATCAGTACGACGCTTTCTCTTAAGAAGCGTATGAGTCATATTTCTATGCCTGACATATTGGTTCTTGCACTGTACCCTTC
>Ga0136625_1000489_pt1 | contig 12523 bp, 11 predicted proteins | sample AntDrymUQ4832306_2_FD_104672 | JGI IMG/M metagenome (GOLD analysis project Ga0136625, IMG submission 104672) | Polar desert sand microbial communities from Dry Valleys, Antarctica - metaG UQ483 (23.06) | ecosystem: Environmental > Terrestrial > Soil > Desert | place: Antarctica: Dry Valley...
GGGGGCGGGGGCGGCGTCGTCGCCGCTGCCGGCGCCACGGCAAGCGACTCCGAGGAGGCCGTGGAGAGCTTGGCGAGCGCGGTCGTGCCCGTGGCGAGCACGTACACGTCCAGCGCGTCCCTCACGCCGTAGGGCGCCGCGGCCTGCGTGCCATTGGTGTCGTCGGCGTTGCAGACGATCGGCAGCAGCAATGGAAGGCCGGTCTCGCTGTCGGGCACGCCTTCCGCACAGCCAACCCCGGGGATGGGAACGCCCAGCAGACCAACGCCGACGCTGCCGCCGAGGTTCAGGACGACCGAGCTGTTCGTCTGCGTCGGAGCCTGCCCGCGGCAGGCCTGCGAATCCGTTGCGGACCTCGCGACGTCGGCTGTCACCGCGCCGCCCGCCTTGACGGTGGCGACATTGCTGTCGCCGTGGGAGGTCTGGCAGTCGGCGGTGGAGCTGATGTTGCCGTTGGACTGCACCGCGCCGATATCCAGGCCTGTCGGGCCGCCAAGCTTCACGTCGGCGGCGCTGAAGCGATTGGTGGAGCCGGTGTTCGTCGTCGTCGAGTCAGCCGTCACGAGGCTGAGGCAGATCTGGTTCGCGGTCCCGTTGCACAGCGGAGTCAGGAGTGCCTGCTGGACCGGTTCCAGCGGCCCGCTCCTGCTCTCGCCGGGGTTGGTGTCCACGCCGAGGATCTCGTTGCCCATGAGCGCGAGAATCGTGATGTGGCCGTGATACCTGCCGTCGGGGCGCTGCTCGCCACGGGCCCGTCCGACGATGATGTCCTCGCTGTCGGCATTGCCGCTGCTGTCGACGGAGAAGGGACGCTCGGCGCTGGGATTCAGGTCCACGACGGCAGCCGTGCCCTGGCCGTGCGGGTTCGTGCCGTGCAGCGGGGGCTCGGTGCGCGGCGTGGCAGACGTCGCTCGTGGCGCCGCCTCGAAGGCGCGCAGCTTGCCTTCGTCGGTGGCTCCTCCCGACAATGCCGGCAACCCGAACATGATGCCGAAGGCAGCGATGCATGCCCCCGTCGCGATAGATCCCCTGCGCTGCGTCATGCCACTCCCCTTTGCTCAGCCCGTTACCCCTCAGAGCGACCATATACCCTCGCGCCCGTCGATCAAAATCCATCGCCGGGATTCTGCACGGAAACCACCGCGCGCTTCTTGCGCACGTTCACGCGAATGACGATCGCTCGGGACGCGTAGAACGCTCCCGGAGCCCCGGCCAGCGCCCGCAGCGTGTGGCGTCCGCTCTTCAGACGTGGGAGCAGGACCCCCTCGAGTGGACAGAGGGCGGGCGGGCCGCCGTCCAGCCGGCAGCGCAGCGGCCCGGCGGACCTGTCACTGGAGGAGAACCTGATGATCACGCGGCCGTCCTGCACGTCGATGCGGCGACTCGCCACCGCCGTGGCGGCCGGGCTCATACGCCGCAGGAAGATGTCGGCCACGCGGTTGGTGTCTCGACCCACGAGGTTGCTCGCCGAGGAGGTGAAGGCCACCGTCGCCCCGTCGGCGCTGATCGCGGGGCGCTGGCGGCTGCGGGTCCCACGCTCGCGGCCTCGCGGGCGGCCCTTGGAGCTGACGTCGGCCAGCATCGTCGTGTGCCGGCGCATGTCGCGCACGTACACGTCCTCGCCGCGAGCGCTCTCCGGCACGACGTTGCGTGCCTGGGACGCGAAGGCGACGAAGCGCCCGTCAGGCGTGATCGTCGGCGCGTAGGAGTCGCCGCCGTCGATCTCCTCGTCGGTCGCCGACACGCTGGCCCGGCGCGTGGTCTGCGCCTTACGGTCGCGAACGAAGATGTCGCTATGCCTGTTGCGGTCGCGCCGGATGAGGTTCCGTGCGTCTGAGGAGAACGCGACGTAGCGGCCGTTACGACTGATGTCGGAGGTCAGCACGCCGTCGCGGGAGGCGTTGCGCCCACCCTGCCGCGCAACGCTCACCCGCTCTGTCCGTCCGGCCAGCAGGTCGCGCACGAAGATGTCCGGGCGCCCGTTGCGGTCGCCCTTCGCGATGTCGTCGGCGCTGGACGTGAAGCTCACGAAGCGCCCGTCCGGACTGATCGCGGGCGCCGTGGAGTCGCCCGCCGCCGAGACTCCATCCCTGCCACGTGCGCTGCTGACCAGTGCGACCCTGCCGGTGCGCAGATCGCTCACGAACACGTCGGTGCGCGCGTTGTCGTCGCCCGGCACGAGGTTCGTCGCGTCCGAGGAGAAGACGAGCAGACGCCCGTCGTGAGACAGATCGGGCTCCATCGACGGACCGTCGGACTCGGCGCGGCCGATGCCCCTGCTCGCGAGTACCGGATCGACGGTGCCCGGGATCGTCACGAACACGTCCTGCGCGCGGTTCTCGTCACCCGGGACGAGGTTCGACGCCGTGGAGACGAACGCCAAGACGTTCCCGTCGCCGCTGAGCACCGGCTCGTCCGAGCGGCCATTGGCCGGCTTGTCGCCCGGACCCAGCGAGACGAGCCGCAACTCGCCGGTGCCCTGGTCGTAGACGAAGACGTCACGATGGCCGTTGCCATCCCCGCGTGGCGTCAGGTTCGTGGCGTCCGAGGCGAACGCCACGCGCCGGGCATCGGCCGTCAGGGAGGGATTGCGACTCGCCGCGTCGGGGTTGACGGTCTTCGCCCAGCGCACCCGGACGGTCCGTTGCAGGGACGGGCCGGCCAGCGCCGAGCTGATCTCGCCGAGCACGCCTGCGGTGATGAGCGTCGCGAGCATGGCCACGCCGGTGGCGCTTCGTCGTCGGTGATGCGACACGGCTGGAAGTTCTACAGCCCGTCCACGGGCAGCGCGCCACACCGACCGTTTCGCGCACCTCGGCCGTGCGGCGTCAGGTTGCTCGCAGGTTACGCGGCCTGCCCGAGCTCGCCGCGTGCATCGACGGCCCAGCGCGCCACCGGGGACTTGCCCCAGCGCGCATCGCGGGCGTAGCCCATGAGCACGTCGAAGTACTGCTCCAGCGGCGGCGGCGTCGCGTGCAGCAGGCGCCGGCCGCGCAGCGCGTCGAAGATGCAGTGCACCTTGAAGTACGACGTCAGCGCGCCGGCGCGCTTCTCGGCGGTCGGGTCCACGCCTGGGCCGACGAACGTCAGCGGCGTGGCGTCGAAGAAGTTCGCCGCCATCGTCGCCAGGCGCCCGTTGGAGACGGCCTCGTCGCCGGCGACGACGTGGAAGGTCCCGCAGCACACCGGACCGCACAGCAGCGACAGCAGCGAGTCGGCGACCGTGTCGACCGGCACGATGTCGATCGGCGCGTCGGCCTCGCCGGGGATCTGCGCGAAGAGCCCGCGGGCGAAGGCCTGCAGCGGCCAGTAGATGACGTTGAAGGATGGGGTCCAGCCGGTGACGCTGTCGCCGACGATGACGCTCGGACGCAGGATCGCCGCCGGCAGCCCGCTGTCCTGCACGATTCGCTCGGCTTCGAGCTTCGTGCGCTCGTAGGTGTTGCGAAAGCTCTGGCCCATGTCACCCTGGCGCTCGCGGGCGCGTCCGGAGCGCTCACCGGCGACGTACGCGGTCGAGACGTGCACGAAGCGGTCCAGGCAGCCATGCGAGCGCGCCTCGGATGCGAGGGCGAGGATCTCGCGCGTTCCCTCGACGTTGATGCGCCGCGCATCCTCGAGCTCGAGCGTGAAGCTCACCGACGCGGCGCAGTGCACGACCGCGCCGATGCTCGACGTCAGCACCGCGCGCGTCGTCTGGCTGATCCCCAAGCCGGGCTGCTCGAGGTCCGCTGCCACGGCCTGCACGCGCGAGCGGTAGGCGGCGCGCCGCCCCGGCTCGATGAGCAGCTTGAGCAGCTCGTCGACGCGCACGCGGGCCGCATCGTCGTCGGCGGCGCGCACGAGCGCGACGACATCGCGATCGGTCTGCTCGAGCACGCGCACGAGCAGCTCCATGCCGACGAAGCCGGTGGCGCCGGTGAGCAGCACGGGTCCTCCGTCGCGCTGCATGTGAGTGGCGGTGAGCGTCATAGCGGGATGTTCCTTGCTGGCCGGACGGGCCGGTTGGGTGTCGAAAGCGTTCGCAGGGCGCCCATCAGCCGCGCGCGGGTCGCGGGCGGAGAGATGATCTCGTCGATCGCGCCCTCCTCGGCGACCGACGCGGCGGTGAGGTGCTCGGCCGCGTAGCGGCCGGCGCAGCGCACGCGCGCAGCCGCGGGATCCTCGTCGGCGGCGATCTCGCGTCGGTGAACGAGGTCGACCGCCTGCTTGGGCCCCATGACGCCCATCTGCGCCTGCGGCCAGGCTAGCACGAGATCGGCGCCCAGCTCACGGCTGTTCATCGCGATGAACGCCCCGCCGTAGGCCTTGCGCAGCACGAGCGTGACGCGCGGCACCGACGCCGCGGCGAACGCGTGCACGAGCTTGGCGCCGTGGCGGATGATGCCGCCGGCCTCCTGGCCCTTGCCGGGCAAAAAGCCGGGCGTGTCGACGAGCACGACGAGCGGCAGGCCGAAGGCGTCGCAGCTGTTGACGAAGCGCGCCGCCTTTGACGCGGCGTCGGCGTTCAGCGCGCCGCCGAGGAACTTCGGCTGGTTGGCGACGATGCCGACGGCGCGCCCGTCGATGCGCGCGTAGGCGGTGACGATGTTGCGCGCCCAGCGCTCGTTGAGCTCGAGCAGGCGCCCGCCGTCGACGAGCCCGCGCGCGACGTCGCGCACGTCGTAGACCTTGCGGTCGGCGGCGGGGACGACCGCGTCGACCTCGCCTGGCGGGGGCTGCGCCGTCGGCCAGCGGTGCGGGCGCACGCCGGCGTGCTCGGGAAGGTAGTCGAGCAGGTCGCGGGCCATCCACGCCGCCTCGAGGTCGCTCTCGACGACGACCTGGCAGACCCCGTTGCGCTCGTGCACGCGCGGCCCGCCGAGCTCCGCGCCGTCGACCTGCTCGCCGGTGACCTCGCGTACGACGCCGGGACCGGTGAGGAACATCGACGCGGCTTTCGTCATGACGACGATGTCGGTCAGCGCGGGCGCGTAGCTGCCGCCGCCCGCCGAGGCGCCGCAGATCACGGAGATCTGCGGGACGACGCCCGAGAGCATCGTGTGCGCGCGGAAGATCCGCCCGTAGCCGGCGAGCGCGGCGACGCCCTCCTGCAGCCGTGCCCCGGCCGACTCGACGAAGCCGACAACGGGCACGCGGGCGCGCCCGGCCTGCTCGAGCACGCGGCAGATCGTGTCGGCGTGCGCCTCGCCGAGCGAGCCGCCGAGATAGGACGGGTCCTGCGCGAAGCACGCGACCGGGCGCCCGTCGACGCGGCCCATCGCGCCGACGACGCCGTCGCCGGCGCGCGTCTTCTCGCCCATGCGCCGCGACAGCACCGAGCCGCGCACGAGCTGCAGCGAGTCGGGATCGCACAGCGCCTCCAGGCGCTCGAGCGGGCGCAGCTTCTCGGCGGTCTGTGGCTGTGGTGCGACGGCGAGCGCGGTCATGTGGCCTCCTGGAGGTCAGACGCGTGGTGCGGCCGGGCGGCTGGCCCGGCGCGATGAGCGGCTTGTGGCATCCCTGCACCGTGGCTCTTCGTGGCCGGGAGTGCCAACCCATTCCCCCCGACCGGGGGGGGGGTGCCGGCGCCAGCTGCGCCCCGCGCCGCCGGCCGCGTTTCAGGCGAGCAGGCCCAGGCGCTGCGCGCGCTGGACGGCCTCCGCGCGGTTGCGGACCTCGAGCTTGCGATACAGCGCGCTCGTGTGCTCCTTGATCGTGTGCGGCGAGAGATGCAGCTCGGCGGCGATCTCGCGGTTGGTCGCGCCGGCGGCGACGCGTTCGAGCACCTCGCGCTCGCGGGCGCTCAGCACGAGCGATCCGCCGGTGACGGGCTCGGGATCGAAGAGCGCCTGCCCGAGCGCGATCATCCGCACGGCGCGCGCGATGTCCGCCGCCGGCCAGTCCTTGGGCACGAAGCCGCTGGCGCCGCACGCGCGCGCCGTCGAGACGGAGATGCGCCCGCTGCCGGAGATCAGCAGCACGCGCAGCTCGGGACGGTCGGTGCGCAGGCGCTCGCAGACGTCCGGGCCCGACTCCTCGCCGAGGAAGAGGTCGATCAGCGCGACGTCCGGGGCGTAGCGGCGCGTCAGGTCGCGCGCCTCGTCGCCGGTGCGCGCCGACAGGCAGCGCTCGACCCACGGCAGCTCGCCGAGCATCAGGCGAAAGCCCCAGTGCACGACGTCGTGGTCATCGACGACGAGCACCCGCAGGCGCTCGCCGGCCGGCCCGTCCGCGCTGCTCACTGCTCATCCTGCGCGATCGGGACGACGAGTCGCACCTGCCAGGTCCCGGGGGTGCGCTCGCCGAAGTCCACCAGCCCGCCGGCCTGCAGCGCCTCCAGGCCGGCCAGGCGCAGGCCGACCCCGGTGCTCGCGACGCGCTTGGACGGCACGCCGTCGTTCTCGATCTCCAGCACGAGCGTCGCCCCGTCCGTCTTGGCCCGCACGACCAGGCGGTGGGCGTCGGCGTGCTTGCGCGCGTTGCGCACGGCCTCGGTGAGCACGGACTGCGCGAGCGCCTCCAGGGCCGCCGGCACGCCGGCGACCTCGCCCTCGACGCAGATGCCGAGGTCGGGGTGCTCGTGACCGAGACGTTCAAGCTCTGCGGCGAGCGTCGTGCCGGTCGGCGGCGAGGCGCGCCCGAGCGGGCGCTGCAGCGCGGAGCGCAGGTCGCCCAGCGCGGTGCGCACCTCGGCGGCGCAGCGCCCGCGGGCCTGCGCGCTCAGCGTCTGCTCGGAGGACAGCGCCAGCGACACGCCGAACAGGCGCTGCACGACGCCGTCGTGGATGTCGCGGGCGAAGTCGATGCGCTCCTCGAGCTCGCGTGCGCGATCGCGCTGGTAGGTCGCGCGGCGCGAGGCGGTCGCGAGCGCGAGCGTCTTGCCGAGCATCCACAACAGCTCGCGCCGCGACTCGTCGATCGGCGAGCTGCCGGCGGCGGGCTCGGCCAGCACGACGCCGATCCAGCGTCCCGCGGCGACGATCGGGACGTAGACGAGCGCATGGTCGCCGACGAGCTCGGCGAAGTCCTCCGAGATGTCGTGTCCCTCGCCGGCGAGGACCTCGATCACGCGGTCCTCGCTGAGGGCCAGTCGCGCGACCGGCGCCGATTCGACGGTGACGTGCCCGTCGGTGAAGCGCTCCAGCGTCATGCCGTGCGCCCCGGCGGCACGGACGCGGCGACGCGCGTCGTCGTAGCTGAAGATCACCGCCCGGTCCATCTGCGTCAGGCGGCAGACGACACCCGCCAGGCGCGAGTAGAACGTGTCCGAGCCGTGAGCCTCGTCGACGCCCGCGATGACGTCCGACAGCAGCTCGAGCGCCGTGATCGAGTGCGACGGGTCTTCGGATGGTGTTCCGCTGGCATCCACCCGCTCATCGTGACGCACTTTTGGGACGGCAAGGTTACCCGACGGGCACGGCTCCCCCCGTGCGGGCGACCCGTGCTGAGCGGGCCTGCCCCTCCGACGATGGGGCGTCGGCGACCGACGGCGCCTCGCCGGGGATCACGCTGGCGCCCGACAGGTACGGCGCCGGATCCACCGGGTTGCCGTTGACGCGCGTCTCGAAGTGCAGGTGCGGCCCGCTGGTGCGGCCCGTCATACCGGCCCGTCCGATGACCTGGCCGGCCTCGACGCGCTCGCCCGGCGAGACGAGGACCTTCGAGAGGTGCGCGTAGCACGTCGAGAACGTCGAGCTGTGCGCCACGCAGATCAGGTTGCCGTACCCACTGCCGTCGTCTCCGGCCGAGCTGACCGTGCCGCAGGCCGCGGCGCGCACCGCCGTTCCGACCGCGGCCCCGATGTCCACGCCCGCATGGTTGCGCCCGTCTCCGAACCCGCCCCAGCGCTCGCCCTTGACCGGCGCCGTGATCGGCCCGCCGCAGCTGCCCGTTGCGGGCGTCGCGACCGCGACCGTCCGCCGTTTGGATGCCGACCGCTGCTTCGGTGCCGCACGCTTGGTCTCCGAAGCCGCCGGCACCGGGGACTTGACGAGCGCCGTCCAGGTCTTGGGACCGACGACGCCGTCCCGCGCCAGGCCAGCCTTGGACTGAAAGCGCTTGACCGATCGCTGGGTGATCGGACCGAAGACCGAGTCGTCGCTGATGCGCAGCGCGCGCTGCACGCTGGCCACTTCGGCGCTGCGGTCGCCGAGCTTGGCGATCACCCCTCCGCCGTGGGGCGGGCGCGGCAGCGGCGGGGCCGAGCGGGCATTGGCGCTGGCATGCGCCGAGCCCGTCGCGAACGGCAGCAGGGGCGAAACCAGCAGCGCGGCGCTGACGGCGGCCGCGGTTCCCTTCGTCTTCGGCGCGGCCTTGCGGTGGCGCTCGGCGAGCGCACGCCGGCGCAGCGAACGGGCCAGCGAGACGTCCCAGATCTCAAAGGACGCCAGATCACGACATGGTGCGAGGCCCGATACCGGTGCCAGATACGACTGAAACACGAACTGCCCTCCCCATTGAGCGATGTCTTTGTGTCGCCTACGGGGTTAGCTGACGGGCTCGCGCGCAAAGACCGCGCTATGCCGCAACCTGCGGCAATTCGCCCCCGTGACCGTTTCCGGTCACCATGGGTCCCCCGCTCCGTCGCCGCGTGGCGGCGCCGGACTCGGCTCGCGTTATGAAAACCGCAACGCGCTAAGAGTTGCGCAGATCGCCGTTGCGCGCAAGAGCGCGTTTGCGCATCGAGCGGGATTTCTCGCGTGTCGACGCGGCTCGCATCTGACGAGCCCGCAGGCGCAGCAGAGCGGCTGCCTGCGCGCTCGGCAGGAACGGGTCGGCGATGGTGCGCTCGTCGTCCAGCCCGTATGCCGCCCACAGGCGGCCTTCGACGATCGCGACCAGCACCGCTCCCGCGAGCGGCCGCGCGCTGTCCACCGCGGCGAGGTCCCGCAGCGGCTGCCGGTCCTCGGCGCGCGCGAGCCGGATCGTCATCGCGGGGCCGGCCCCCGCGCCGCCAGCCCGGCCGTGTGTGACACGCCGTTGTGCCAGCCACTTGGGCGAGGTGTATGACATACAGATCTCCATTGACGAGGCTCATAGCGGAGCGTACGATGTCCTTTGCACATGTCAATGTCACACACTCTGGGCGTGTTGGACCTTGTTCGCGATGGGGAGACGTCGCTCACCCAACAGCTCGTCGATCACATCGCACGGCTCATCGACGACGGCGATCTCGCGCCAGGTTCCAAGCTGCCGGCGACCCGCACGCTTGCCGCCGAGGCGTCGATCAACCATCTCACGGCCGTGCGGGTCTACCGCCGTCTCGCCGAGCTCGGGTACGCCGCCGCCGCCGTCGGCCGTGGGACGTTCGTGCGCCGCAGCCTCCCGGTGACGGCGGCCGCCGCCGACAACGACGACTGGCAGCTCGCAATGCTCGCCCCGCGGACGCTCTCCTATGCCGAGGAGATGCTGCGCGACTCGTTGCACGCCCCCTACCGCGAGGACGTCATCGCGCTCGCCTCCGGGTTTCCCTCTCCCGACCTGTGCCCGTCGCAGGAGCTTGCTCAGATCGCCGCCGATCTCGTCCGCGAGGAGCCGCGCACGGTGACCGACTACCTCGCCGTCGAAGGTCTCGCGGAGCTGCGCGAGCGCCTTGGCGAGATGGGCCGCGACGCCGGCTACGCGCAGGGCGCCGACGAGATCCTCGTCACGACCGGCGCACGCCAGGCGCTGGACCTCGTCGCCCGCGCGGTGCTGAGCGCGGGCGACGTTGCGGTCGTCGAGTCACCGACGTTCGCGGGCACGCTCGCCTCGCTGCAGGCGAGCGGCGCGCGCGTCCTGGCGCTGCCAGTCGACGCCGACGGACCGGACGTCGGCGCCCTCGAACGGATCCTCGCGCGCCACGAGGTCAAGCTCGTCGCGCTGCAGGCCTCCTGTCAGAACCCGACCGGCGCCGACCTTTCGCCGGCGCGTCGCGAGCGCCTGCTGGAGCTTGCGCGCATGCGCGGGTTCTTCATCCTGGATGACGGCGTCTACGCGACGATCCGCTACGAGGGTGCCCCGCTGCCGCGCCTGCGAGCCGCGGCGCCGTCGCACGTCATCTATGTCGACTCGCTGTCCAAGACGATCGGTGGCGGCCTGCGCGTCGGCTGGATCGCGGCCTCGGGGCCGTTATTCGACCGGCTCGTGCAGCTCAAGCTCGACGCCGACATCCACACCGCGGCCCTCCCCCAGCACCTCGGCGCGCGCTATCTGCGCGACGACCGCCACGAACGGCTGCTGCGACGCGTGATTCCGATCTACCGCCGGCGGCGCGACGCGCTGCTGTTCGCGCTGCAGCGCCACCTGCGCGACGAGGCGACGTGGATGGTCCCCGCCGGCGGCCACCACGTCTGGCTGACGCTGCGCGAGCCTGTCGACGAGCGCGCGCTGTACGCCGAGGCGCTGCGAGCCGGCGTCTCGTTTCTGCCCGGCGGCGCGATCCAGGCCGAGAAGACCTCGCGCACGAGCATGCGACTGTCCTTCGGACTGCTGGACCCCGATGTGCATGACGAGGCCGCACGCCGGCTCGCGGCCGCGCTGCGCGAGCTGCGCCGGCGCGGCAGCGACCGCGGCCGCGGTCGCGTCACGGGCGCGCTGTCCTAGGGGACCTCGACGACCGTATCGCGGGGGATGATCCTCGCCGACAACGCCATGCACGCTCGCGCGGCCGTAGGGTGCGCCGGTGCGCCTTCCCGCTCTTCGCCCACTGCTACGGCGCACGGTCGTCACAACCAAGCGCGCGTCGCTGGAGTTCGTCGAGGACCGCGGCCACCGCTCGGCCGCGCAGATCGCCTTCTTCGCGATCCTCTCGTTCATCCCGCTCATCCTGCTGCTGGCCGGTGCGTTCGGCCTGGTGTTCGACGACGCGCAGGTGCGCCAGCGCATCATCAAGACCGTCTTCGACAACGTCGCGCTGGCGTCCAGCAGCGATCGGCCGATGCTCGAGAAGTCCGTCTCGGAGGCGCTGCAGCGGGCGGGGAGCCTCGGGATCGTCAGCACGGTCCTGCTGATCGTGTCCGCGAGCAGCGTCATGGGCGCGCTGCGCCACTCCATCCACGAGGCGTGGGACATCGAGGAGCGCCCGCCGCTGATCAAGCGCAAGGCCCTGGACCTGGCGCTCGTGCTCGCCGGGACGTCGATCCTCGCGCTCAGCGTCTCGCTGACCGTCACCCACCGGCTGGCGAGCATCGTCGACGACGAGGCGGGCGGCGGCTTCCTGCTCGCCGCGCTGCTGGAGGTCGCCAGCGAGCTGCTGCCGATCACCTTCGTCGTCCTGGCGCTGCTGTTCCTCTACCGCGTCCTGCCGCTGCATGGCGACCGCCTGCGCGACATCTGGCCGGGCGCCGTGGTGGCCGCTCTGGGCCTCGCGCTCGTCAAGGGCGGGCTTGAGCTGTACTTCGAGCAGCTCGCGGACTTCGGCGCGATCTACGGCTCGCTGGGTGCTGCGATGGCGCTGCTGATCTTCGTCTACGCGGCGGCGAACGTCGTGGTGTTCGGGGCGGAGTTCGCCTCGGAATGGTCGCGCTACGAGCCGCGTTTCGACGCCCCGGCGAGCGGTTAGCCTGAGGTCATGTGGCTCGACCGACCGGCAGCGCCGGATCCCCATGACCTGATGCACGCGGTCCCGTCGTTCGTCGTCGAGAGCGACGACGTCGCGGACACCGAACCGCTCGACCTGTCCTTCGTCCACGGCAGCGCCGGTGGCGAGAACCTCTCGCCGCACCTGAGCTGGAGGGGCTTCCCCGCGGAGACCCAGAGCTTCGCCGTGACGTGCTTTGATCCCGACGCGCCGACCGGCAGCGGCTTCTGGCACTGGTCGCTGTTCAACGTCCCGGCGTCGGTGACCGAGCTTCAGCGCGGCGCCAGCGGCGACGGGCTGCCCGACGGCGCCGGCGAGGCGCGCAACGACTTCGGCGAGCTCGGCTACGGCGGGGCGTCCCCGCCGCCGGGCGACCGCCAGCACCGCTACGTCTTCACGGTCTACGCGCTCGACGTCGATCATCTCGAGCTCGACGCCAGCGCCTCGCCGGCGTACGTCGGCTTCAACCTCGCGCCCCACACGCTGGCGCGCGGGGCGCTGCGCCCGACGTTCCAGCACTGAACGCAGCCGCAGCACCGCGTCCTCGTCATCGACGACGAGCCGAACATCGCCGATGTCGTCGCTGCCGTTGTCAGGAGTCGATGCGTGAGCGGAGCTGGCGGGCCGCTCAGCCGGCCTGCCCGCCGTGCATCAGGTCGACGCAGACGACGCAGTAGGGCCACGGCGGGTTCCACGGCCAGCCCGTGACGTCCTTGCCGCACAGCGCCGTGTCCGGGTCCTCCTCGGTCACGATGTGGCAGATCTCCTCGCCGTCGTTCTGCGGACCGTCGACGCGCCGTCGCTCTTTGACCGTACTCGGCATGGCTCCCTGACAGGGTGCCAAACGCCGTCGCGAAGCGCCAGGGTGCCTGCGAGCGCGGGTCTCGTACAATCCGCGACCCCTGAGGGCGCGTAGCTCAGTGGGAGAGCGCTCGCTTCACACGCGAGAGGTCGCAGGTTCGAAACCCGCCGCGCCCATGA
>Ga0136625_1000492_pt1 | contig 12499 bp, 6 predicted proteins | sample AntDrymUQ4832306_2_FD_104672 | JGI IMG/M metagenome (GOLD analysis project Ga0136625, IMG submission 104672) | Polar desert sand microbial communities from Dry Valleys, Antarctica - metaG UQ483 (23.06) | ecosystem: Environmental > Terrestrial > Soil > Desert | place: Antarctica: Dry Valley...
CTGGCAGCCGGCCTGGAGGTGCTCGGCTTTCGCCTGCGCGGCCGGCTCGGCGGCAAGCTCGGTGCGCTCGACGGTCTCGGCGGCGCGCTGCTGGTGGCGGCCATCGGCCTCGGCCTGGTCTGGCTGGCCGGCGCGGTGGCGCTGAACACGCCGGGAGCACGCCAGCTGCGCGAGCCGATCCAGCGCTCCTCGATCCTCCAGCGCCTCAACACCGCGCTGCCCCCGAGCGGGCCGCTGCTCAAGACGCTTGCCCGCTTCGACCCGTTCCCCGGCCTGCGCGGGCCTCAGCCGGAGGTCCGCCCGCCGGACCCGGCGATCGCGCGCGACCCGCAGGTGCGCGCCGCCCGGCGCAGCGTCGTGCGGGTGCTGGGCACGGCGTGTGGGCTGGGGGTGCAGGGCAGCGGCTGGGTGGCGGGCGGCGGGCTGGTCGTCACCAACGCCCACGTGGTTGCCGGCCAGGACGACACCACGGTCCAGGTCGAAGGCACCGGGGAGCGTCTGGACGCCCAGGCGGTGCACTACGACCCCAAGAACGACTTGGCGATCCTGCGCGTGGCCGCGACGGCGGGCCTTCCGTCGCTGCGTCTGGACGCCGCGGCACGCCCCGGCACCGGCGCGGCCATCCTCGGCTTCCCCGGCAACGGCGACTACACGGTGGCCGCGGCTCGCCTGGCGGAGACCCGCAGCTTTCGCACTAAGGACGCCTACGGGCGCGGGCGGATCAGCCGCCGCATCACCCTCGTGCGCGGGCGCGTGCTGTCCGGCGACTCGGGTGGTCCGGTCGTCGACGGCGAAGGAGAGGTGGTCACGACCACCTTCGCCGCCTCGGTCGGCTCCGGCGCCGGCAAGAGCGGCTACGGCGTGCCGGCTTCGATCGCGGCCTCGGCGCTGGGCCGCGCGCGGGGTCCCGTCGACACCGGCCCATGCGCCGAGTGAGGCGCGCGGCGCAACTCGTCTTCCCCGGCCGGGTTAGTCCCGCCGTGCGCCGCGTGCTCTGGCTAGCCCTGCCCCTTCTGGCCGTCCTGGCGCTCGCCCTCGCCACCGGCGGGGCCGGCGCGGCGCCTGGGGCTTCCGAAGCCGTGGTCAAGGACCCCAACCCGTGCTTCGCGCCGCTCGCCGCCAACCTGCGCTGCCCGGACCTGGTGATGCGACGTCCCTACGGCCTGCGCGTCGACCGCCGGACGCGCCGCGGGCGCAGCCTTCTGCGCGCCGGCAACTCGATCGACAGCGTCGGCGCGGGCCCCGCCGAGCTGCGCGGCCGCCGCGCGAGCCGCCGGTTCATGAACGCCGTCCAAAGCATCTACACCCGCGCCGGGAGGCGGCTCACCTACCGCACCGGCGCCCGGCTGCAGTTCAAGTTCGCCCACGCCAACCGCAGCTACTGGAAGTTCTATCGAGCGGCTTCGTTCTCGCTGTGGCGCCTCGACTCCGAGGGCAAGCGCACGCGCCGCGTGCGCACCGGCCCGAAGATCGCCTACTGCCTGCGTGACCTCTCCCACACCAAGCCGCGCCTGGCCCGCTCGCCGCGACGCCGCGTCTACCCGGCCTGCAACACCAACCCGCGCCAGCGCCGCGTCGTGCTCGGGACGTCGGTGGGCTGGTCGGACGTCTACCCGCCGAGCTACCCCGAGCAGTGGATCGACGTCACCGGCCTGCGCGGCTGCTTTGCCTACCAGCACACGGCCGACCCGCGCAACTGGATCCACGAGTCCAACGAGGCCAACAACCGCTCGACGGTGACCGTGCGCTTGCCGTTTCGCAAGCGCGGCGCCCGACGTTGCCCGGGCCAGGGGAGCGGATCCACGGCGCCGGCGCCGGCGGACGGCTACTAGCAAGCGGGGGTGCCTCCGGGACTGGCAAGAACGGGCAACTCCGCCTACCACCGAAGCTCTCGCCGGGCCCGACCAGAGAGAGGATCGCAGTGTCCCCGAGCGGCGTGGTGATCTGGACCCCGAACCTGCCCTGACGCACGAGGTGCACCGTGTCGGACGGGTCGTGGCGGTGGAACACCACCTCCCCGCGCGCGAAGGTCCGGCGCCGGCCGCTGGCCAGCACCTCTCGCCGGCTCGCCTCGGGCAGGTCTGCCAGGAGGGGCGACTCCACGAACTGCACCCTAAGCTGGTTTGCCGCTGCGTGGGTACTCTGCGCACAGTGGCCAAGACCCTCGTCATAGCCGAGAAGCCCTCCGTGGCGCGCGACCTCTCCAACGCGCTGCCCGGCTCCTATAAGCAATCGAAGGACAAGTCGCACCTGATCGGCGACGAGTACGTGATCACCTGGGCGGTGGGACACCTCGTGGGCCTGGCCGAGCCGGACGCTTACGACGAGAAGCTGAAGAAGTGGCGCTTCGCCGACCTTCCGATCCTCCCCGAGCGCTTCAAGCTCGTGCCCAACGACGACAAGGCCAAGAAGCAGCTCAACGCGATACACAGGCTGATCAAGGACGACGAGATCGAGGCTGTGGTGAACGCCTGCGACGCCGGGCGCGAGGGCGAGCTGATCTTCGCCTACGTGTTCGAGACCTCGGGGTCGGACAAGCCCGTTCAGCGCCTGTGGCTCTCCTCGATGACGCGCAAGGCGATCGAGGACGCCTTCAGCCGGCTGCGCCCGGGCGAGGAGATGGAGTCGCTCGAGGCGGCCGCGCGCTCCCGCTCGGAAGCCGATTGGGTGGTCGGGATGAACGCGACACGCGCGGCTTCTATCCGCCTGCGCGCCGCGTTCGACGGTGCGGTGTCGCTGGGCCGGGTGCAGACGCCCACGCTGGCCCTGGTGGCGCGGCGCGAGGAGGAGATCCGCGCGTTTGTTCCCGAGCCGTACTGGTTGGTCGAGGCGAACTTCGCGGCAACGGAGGAGCGGTTGTACTTGGGCCGTTACCTCGGCGGGCGGCGGCTGAAGGAAGAAAAGGAAGCGACGGCGGCGGTCGAGGCCTGCACCGGCAAGCCGGGCGAGATCACCAAGCTGGAGAAAAAGGAGGAGCGCGAGCGACCGCAGCTCCTCTATGACCTCACTTCGCTGCAGCGCCATGCGAACACGCTCTACGGCTTCTCCGCCCGCCGCACCTTGGGCGCCGCCCAGAAGCTCTACGAGGAGCACAAGGCCTTGACGTATCCGCGTACGAACTCCCGATTCCTGACCGGCGATCTGGTGGCCGACATCCGGCCCACCGCCGAGCTTGTGGGCCACAACCCCGCTTACCGCAAGGGCGCCGAGTACGTGGCGGGCCTGAAGGAGCTCCCGCTCGGCCGGGTGGTCAACGACAAGAAGGTCGCCGACCACCACGCGATCATCCCCACGAAGTCCGAGCACGACCTCGGGCGGATGGGCGCCGACGAGCTGAAGATCTACGACCTGGCCGCCAAGCGCTTCCTGGCGGTCTTCCACCCGGAGGCGGTCTTCGAGCGCACGCGCGTGGAGACCACGGTGGCCGAGCACGTGTTTCGCACGAGCGGCCGGCGGCTGGTGGTGGCCGGCTGGAAGTCCGTATACGGCGACGAGGTGTCGGTCGAGGTCGCCGACGACGACTCCGGCGGAGACCAGTCGCTGCCCAAGCTCGACCAGGGCGAGGCAGTGGAGACACGTTCTGTCGAGTCGCTGCGCAAGGAGACCCAGCCGCCGCGGCGCTTCACCGAGGCCTCGCTGCTGGCCGCGATGGAGGGCGCCGGCAAGGACATCGATGACGAGGAGCTGCGCGAGGCGATGAAGGAGTCGGGCATCGGCACGCCGGCCACGCGCGCCGCGACGATCGAGCTGCTGCTCTACCGCGAGTACATCGAGCGCGAGGGCCGCGCTCTGCACGCCACCGAGAAGGGCATCCAGGTGATCCGCCTGCTGGGCGCGCACCCGCTCACCTCGGCCGAGCTGACCGGCGACTGGGAGCGCCGGCTGAGCCTGATCGAGCGCGGCGAGGGCTCCCGGCCCGCGTTCATGAGCGACATCGCCAAGTTCACCACCGACACGGTGGCCGAGCTGGACAAGCTCAAGGGCGTCCGGATCGAGCGGGCCAAGCTCGGGCCCTGCGCGGTGTGCGGGCGCGAGGTGGTCGAGAACCGCAAGGGCTACTCGTGCTGGTCGCGGGAGGATCCGGGCTGTGGGTTCGTGATCTGGAAGAAGAAGGCCGGCAAGTCGCTGCCGGTCTCGGTGGGCAAAGAGCTGATCGAGTCTCTGCGCGCCTCGCGCGAGGGCGGGGCGGACCCCGGCGTGGGGCGCACGGCCAAGCCCGTGACCGGCTTCAAGAGCCGCGCGGGACGCTCGTTTCGGGCCAAGCTCAAGATGGAGCAGAACGAAGAGGGCAAGTGGCGCGTGGAGTTCGACGAGGAATGGGCCACCTCGCCGAGGGCGCAGCCGGCGGAGGAGGAGGGGTCCTCCGACGGCGCCCAGCCCGTCGCGGCGAACGGCGGCAACGAGGTCAAGCCCGCCTCAGGCAACGGCTCCCGCAAGCGCTTCCGGGAGCCCTCTACCAGCTGACTGCCTGACTTTTCCACCCATACGGTGGAAAAGTCAGGACGGCAGGCCTACCGGTGCTCGGGGTTCGCCTGGTCGCGCGAGCAACCGGCCACCCACTCCGAGCGGCGATTGCCGTGGGCCGGTATGCCACCAGCGTCCTTGAGCATCCGCGCGAGGTGGAGCAGGTTCCACGTCATGAAATGCGTGTTGCGGTTGGTGAAGTCGTTCTCGGGACCGCCCGAGCCGGGGTCGAGGTAGCTGGGGCCCGGCCCGGCCTCGCCCATCCAGCCCGAGTCGGCCTGGGGCGGGATCGTGAAGCCGAGGTGCTGGAGCGAGTAGAGGATGTTCATCGCGCAGTGCTTGGCCCCGTCCTCGTTGCCGGTGATGAGACACCCGCCTACGCGCCCGTAGTAGGCGTACTGCCCGGCGTCGTTGAGCAGGTGGCTGTTGCCGTACAGGCGCTCGATCACCTGGGTGCAGACCGACGACTTCTCGCCCAGCCAGATCGGCGAGAGCAACACCAGGATCTCGGCGGCCATGACCTTGTCGAAGATCGCCGGCCACTCGTCGCGCTCCCAGCCGACCTCGGTCATGTCCGGCTGGACGCCGGTCGCGATGTCGTGGTCGATGGCGCGGATCACCTCCACCGCCACGCCCTGCTCGGTGAGCACCCCGATGGAACGGTCGGCGAGCGCCTGGGTGTTGGAGGCCTCGGGGGAGCGCTTGAGCGTGCAGTTGACGACGACGGCGCTGAGGTCTGAGTAGTCCGCCACCGGCGGCAGCGTAGACCGGACTTCCTTACGGCGGTGTGACGCCCCGGTCGAGCACGAGACCTTCGAGCACGTTCTCCAGGCGGGGAGGGCCCGAGGCCTCCAGCCAGGTGACCGTGCCCGGCCAGTAGGGACTGCTCGGCCCGTCGGCCGCTATCAGCGAGCCCTCGTGGTACCAGGAGCCGGTGTTGTACAGCAGGGCTCCGCTCGGCGTGCGCCATTCGCCGTCGCGACCGGGCAGGGGCCAGGGGCGGTGCGTGTGGCCAAAGAGCACGTGCTGGGCGCGCACGTCCAGGGCGTCCACGGCCTGGCTCATCGCCCTCAGCCCCGAGTCACGCAGCTCGGCGCCCGTGATCTCCGGGCGGAAGGGGCCGAAGCCCGCGGCGTTCAGCGCCAGCACCCCCGCGGGCACGCCCACGCGACCTACCGCGAAGCCCCCCAAGCCGCCTCCCTCCAGCAGCCGCCATGCCTTTCGCGACGCCCCCCCGGTGCGCTCGAGCGCCGTCTGCGACGAGGCCTGCGCGATCCCGTGGAAGAGCGAGTAAAGCGGGTCGAGGATCGCCTCGTAGTCCGCCGGTGACGAGGGGGCGCGGCGCAGGGTAACGCGCCGCATGGCCGAGGCCATGATCGCCTCGGGGCGGGGCACGGTCATGTGGACGTCGACCTGGTGGCCGTGGGTGGCGTAGACGTCCTCGCGAAGCCACAGCCCGGGGTACGCGAGGCTCAGCTCGGCGCCGGCGAGCAGCTCCGCCAGCCGCCCGAGCAGGCCGGGGTGAGCGCTCGCCTCCGTGCGCTGCTCGAGACCCAGATCCTGGTCCTCGAGGCGCAGGCGGTCGAGGAAGGCGTCGGCCAGGTGGTGGTCGTGGTTGCCGGGCACCACGATCAGCTCTTTGTCGCGGCATGCCTCGCGGAGGGCTTTCAGCGCGGCCGACGCCGTCTCGAGCACACGTGCCACCGGCTGCTCTCGCAGCTCGAGCAGGTCGCCGAGCACGACCACGCGCTCGGCGCCCTCCAGGGCGCCCACCAGCCGCTCGCGTGGCTCGGGCAGGCGCAGCACGTCGCGGCCCGAGACGGCGCCGAGGTGCAGGTCGGAGAGGAGGGCGGTGCGCACCTGCGCATCTTGGCTGACGCCGGAGGTAATCTCGCCGCGGGTGCCTCTCTTCTGTCGTCACAACCGTTACACGGTCGACTGCCCGATCTGCTCGAAGGAGGCCCTCCCCGCGACGGCGGTGCGCCGCGCGCCGGCTCGCAAGCCGGGGAGCAAGGCGGGCTCCACCGCCAAGAAGGACTCGCCGCGGGCCCGTGCCGTGAGCGGTCTGTACGCCGCCGCCGGGCCCTATGAGGACCTCGAGGTGAGCCGCTACGAGGTGCGACTGGAGCGGGTGCCCGGTGGGCTGCGGCTGGCCGAGTGGCCGCTGGGCACCGGCGAGCTGCGCCGCCGCGCACCGGTGCTCGAGGCGAGCGACCTCCCCGGGCTGGTGGAGCGCGCCACCGAGCGCGGCGTGGTCGGTGGCGCCGATGCCGCCAAGCTCTCCGAAGCCGTGACAGCGGGGGAGGGAAGGGGCGTGAGCCGCGGGCGCGCGGGCGAGTTCTGGGAGGAGCTCCGCATCGAGCAGCTCGACGCGGGCCGGGTTCGTATCGCCCGCTGGATCGAGCGCCCCGGCAGTGGCTGGGAGCGCCAGGAGACGCCGGTGATGCTGCCGGCGGCCCGCTTTGCCGAGGCCCTGAGGGGCGCGGCGTCAGGTGCCTCGGCACCGGCACGACCCTGACGTCGTGACCGGCCGGTACACCTTCCTCCTGTGCCACTGAAGCTCGTCACCGGGCCTGCCAACGCCGCCAAGGCGGGAGAGGTCCTGGGCGGCCTGCGCGACCGCTTGGCCGAAGAGCCGATCCTCGTCGTGCCCGCCTTTCAGGACGTGGAGCACTCCCAGCGCGAGCTGGCCGAGCGCGGGGCGATCTTCGGCGCTGAGGTGGTGCGCTTCAAGCGCCTCTACAGGCGCATCGCCGAGCGTGCCGGCTATCGCGAACGGGTGGCCTCCGTGGTGCAGCGCGAGCTGGTGATGGAGGAGGCGGTGCGCCGGGCCGGCCTGACCGTGCTGGCCGCCTCGGCAGCGCGGCCCGGCTTCGCGCGCGCCGCGCTCTCCTTTGTCGGGGAGCTCGAGACCGCCATGGTCGAGCCCGCCCGCTTCTCCGACGCCGTGCGCGCCTGGGCGGGCGAAGGCCCGCGCCGTGGCTACGCCGACGAGATCGCCGCGGTCTACAGGGGCTATCGCTCCGCGCTCGACGCCGCGGGGCTCGTGGACGATGAGCTCTTCGCCTGGCGCGCGTTGGACGCCCTGCGCCGCCTGCCGGATCGCTGGCGTGCCACCCCCGTGTTCGTCTACGGCTTCGACGACTTCGACGACCTCCAGCTCGATGCGCTCGAGACGCTCTCTGACCGCTGCGGTGCCGACGTTGTCGTCTCGCTTCCCTTCGAGCCGGGACGTGAGGCGTTCCGTGCCGTGGCCGAGACCCATTCCCGCCTCTCCGCGCTCGCCTTCGAGCGCGTGGACCTCGAGCCGCTGGACGACCACTACGCGAGCAGCTCCCGCGAGGCGCTCCACCACCTTGAGCGCACGCTGTTCTCCACCGACGTCCCCGAGCGCCTCCCTGCGGGTCCCGCGGTGCGCCTGCACTCGGCCGGCGGCGAACGGGCGGAGGTCGAGCTGGTGGGCGCCGAGGTGCTCAAGCTGCTGCGCGAGGGTGTCCAGCCCGGCGACGTGGCGGTTGTGTTCAACGAACCGGGTCGCTACGCGTCGCTGGTCGAACAGGTCTTCGGCGCGTACGGGATCCCGTTCTCGATGGTGCACGCGCTCCCGCTTCGCCAGACGGCTCTCGGCCGCGGCCTGCTTGCCCTGCTGCGCTGCGCACGGCTTGAGGGCACCGCCGAGGACCTGCTCACGTGGCTGCGCACACCGGGCCGGCTCGACCGGCCGCACCTCGCCGACCGCCTCGAGGCGGAGGTCCGCAAGAAAGGCGCTCAGTCGGCAGCCGAGGCGCGCGAGGCCTGGGAGGCAGCGCGCTGGCCGCTCGAGGACCTCGACCGCCTCAGCGCCGCGCGCAGTACCGCCGCGCTGCTGTCGGAGCTCGACCGGCTGCTGGGCCGGCTCTTCACGGCGCCTCACCACCGGCGGGCGCCTGTCCTGAGCGGCCCCCAGCTCGACGACGCTCGGGCCTATGACGCCGCCCACCGGGCGCTCAACGAGCTTGGAAACGTGCTCGCGGCCGATCCCGAGGTGGTGCTCGACGCACGCAGGGTGCACGACACGCTGGCCGAGCTTGCCGTGCGGGTGGGCGAGAACCCTCAGCCCGACCGCGTGCAGGTCGCGAGCCCGCGGGAGGTCCGGGCCCGGCGCTTCGAGGCCGTTTTCGTCTGCGGGCTCAACGAGGGCGAGTTCCCGCGCGGCGGCTTGTCCGATCCTTTCCTTCCCGACGAGGACCGCCGCCGCCTGGCCGCCGCGAGCGAGCTCATGCTGCCGCTGCGCGAGGACCGGATGGAGCGCGAGCGTTACCTCTTCTACGTCTGCGCCTCGCGCGCCGAGCGGCTGCTGGTGCTCTCCTCGCGCTACTGCGACGAGGAGGGCGACCCGGAGGCGCAGTCGTTCTTCGTCGAGGATGCCCGTGAGCTGTTCGATGCGCTGCCCGAGCGACGGCGTTCGCTCTCGGAGGTGACCTGGGAGCCCGAGGACGCCCCCACCTCCGCAGAGCTCGAGCGATCGCTGGCGGCCCGCGGCCGCCGTACCGAGGAGCCCGAGCCGGCCGCCTTGACCTCCGAGGCGCTGCTCGCCGAGCTGGCCTCCAAGGAAGCCGTGGCGGCCAGCGCGCTGGAGAAGTACGCCGACTGCCCGGTCAAGTGGGTGGTGGACAGCCTCCTGCGTCCCGAGGCGCTCGAGCCCGACCCCGAGCAGATGGTCCGCGGGCAGTACGCCCACAAGGTGCTCGAACGGACGTACACGCGCCTGCGCGAAGAGACCACCACCAAGCGCGTCACGGCGGCGAACCTGCCCGACGCCGAGCGGATCCTGCTCTCCGAGCTCGAGGCCCACCGCGGCGAGTTTCGCCTCTCGCCCAAGCAGACCCGCGTGCGCGCGGCGGTGCGCCGCCTGGAGTTCGACCTGCTGCGCTTCCTGCGCTGGGAGGCCGAGGCCGAGACCCTGTTCGAGCCCGAGCACCTCGAGCTCGAGTTCGGGCTGGGTGGCGACGAGCCCGTCGAGGTGGCGGGGGTGAAGCTGCGTGGGAAGGTCGACCGCGTGGACGTCTTCGACGGCCAGGCCCTCGTGCGCGACTACAAGACCGGCAAGAAGGCGGACTCGTACAAGTGGGCGGACTGGGAGAAGGAGAACCGCTTCCAGGCGGCGCTCTACATGCTCGCCGTGCGCGACCGCTTGGGGCTGGCGCCCGTAGCCGGGGTCTACGAGCCCTTGGGCAGCGAGGTCCGCAGGCCTCGGGGGCTGGTGTCAAAGGACGTCGAAGCTCTCGGCACGGGCTGGGTGAAGACAGACCTCGTCGAGCCCGAGCAGTTCGAGCAGGTGCTCACCCAGGCTCAAGAGCGGATCTCGGCGACCGCGGAGCGGATGCGCCGGGGCGAGCTCGGGTGCGACCCGGACAAGTGCGGCTTCGACGGAACCTGCTCCTACCCCTCGATCTGCCGCTCGGAGGACTGAGTCTTGGAGTTCACCGCAGAGCAGCGGAGCGCGATCGAGCGCCGCGACGTGTCGCTGCTGGTGCGTGCCGGGGCGGGCACGGGCAAGACATCGGTCCTGGTCGAGCGCTTCGCCCAGGCGGTGATGGAGGACGAAGTCGCCGTAGACGCGATCCTCGCCATCACCTTCACCGAGAAGGCGGCGTCCGAGATGAAGGAGCGCATCCGGGCGCGGCTGCTCGCGCTGGGCAAGCGAGACGAGGCCCGCCAGGCCGAGGGCGCCTGGGTCTCGACCATCCACCGATTCTGCGCGCGGGTGCTGCGCGCGCACGCGCTGAGCGCCGGGATCGACCCCGAGTACCGGGTGCTCGACGAGCTCGAGACCCAGCGGCTCAGCCTCGACGCCTTCGACCGCGCCCTGGAGGAGCTGCTGGCCGAGTCCGCGGGAACCGACCGGCTCGAGCTCGTGGCCGCCTACACGCCGGACCGCTTGCGCGACATGGTGCGCACCGCGTACTCGAACCTGCGCAGCCGGGGAGAGCGCCACCCGCGCCTCGACCCGCTTCCCGAGCCCTCCGACGGGCTCGCAGAGGCCGCTCGCCTGACGGCGGCAGTGCTCGGCGCGACCAGCGATCTGGGCTCCGCGAAGCCGATGAAGCAGGTGACTCAGGCGCTGGAGCGACTGGAGGCGTGTCGGGAGGCGCTGGGCGGCTCGGTCTCCGAGGCCGCTCTCCTGGACCGGTTCAAGCTCAGCGGCAGCGCGAACGCGCTGAAGTCCGATGCGTGCGAGGAGTACCGGCATGCGCTCAGGGAGTACCGCGCTGTGGTGCTGGCGCGCGCCGAGCGCCCCCACCACGCCCTCCTGCGCGTGCTGCTCGACCTCTACGGAGGGGCCCTGGAGAAGCTCAAGAGCGATCGCTCGGGCCTGGACTTCGAAGACCTTCAGCTGATCACCCGCGACCTTCTGCGGGGCGACGAGGCCATCCGGCAGGGCTACGCGGAGCGCTTCGCGCACGTGATGGTGGACGAGTTCCAGGACGTCAACCCGCTTCAGAACGAGCTGCTCGGGCTGCTCGAGCGGGGCAACCTGTTTCGTGTGGGCGACGAGAAGCAGTCGATCTACGGGTTTCGCCACGCCGATGTCGGGGTGTTCGCACGCCACCACGCCGAGGCGAGCCACGAGGGCCGCGCGCAGAGCGTGACCACTAACTTCCGCAGCCGCCGGGAGGTGCTCGACGCCGTGGACCTGGCGTTCGAGCGCACCTGGGGTGAGGACTTCGAGGCGCTGCGCGCCGGCCGCGACGATCCACCGTCGTCTGCCCCCTGCGTCGAGCTGCTGGCCGTGGACAAGAAGCACGGTTGCTGGGACGAGCTGGACGAGGACGCCTTCGGGCGCTCGCTGCGCGCCGCGCCACGCTGGCGCGCGGCCGAGGCACGACTGCTGGCCCGTCGTCTCGAGGAGCTCGCAGGGGAGACCGGGCACGGATGGGGAGACATCGTGGTGCTCATGCGCGCCACGACTCACATGACCTACTACGAGCGCGCGCTGGAGGAGCGCGGCATCCCGACCCACGTCGTGGGCGGTCGGGGCTACTGGAGCCAGCAGCAGGTGGGCGACCTGCGCCACTGGCTCGCCGCGCTGGCCAACCCCCTTGACGAGCTCTCGCTGCTGTCAGTGCTCGCCTCTCCGCTCGTGGGCATCTCGTTGGACGCGGTGACGCTCGTCGGCATGCGCGCCGAGCGCGTGGGCCGCGACCCCTGGTGGGCCCTGCAGGAAGCATTTGCGGGAGACGACCCGAGCAACCTGCTGGCCGACCTTCCGGGCCCCGACCGCGTCCGCCTGGAGCGCTTCGTGGACGCCTTCGCCCGGGAGCGGGCCGACGCCCCGCGGGTGTCGCTCGAGCGCCTGATCGACCGCGCGGTCACGGTTACCGGGTACGACCAGCACGTGCTCGCGCGCCCGGCCGGGGACCGGCGGATGGCCAACGTGCGAAAGCTCATGCGCATGGCCCGCGAGTTCGAGGCCGACGAGGGCCGCGACCTGCGCTCGTTCATCGACTTCGTCGCCGAGCGCGACCTGATCTCGGGGCGCGAGGGCGAGGCGCCGCTGGAGGCCGAGGAGCTGCAGCGCGTACGGCTGATGACCATCCACCGCGCGAAGGGCCTCGAGTTCCCGGTGGTGTTCGTGGCCGACCTGGGCAAGGACGGCCACGAGGACCATGGGCCGCTTCGCCTCTCCGAGGACGGGCGCCTCGGCCTGCGGCTGTCCTCGCTGGGTGCGGCCGCCGTGCCGACAGCCGAGCTCGAGCGCATCAAGGAAGAGCAGCGACTGCGCGACGAGGCCGAGGAGAAGCGCATCCTTTACGTCGCGCTCACGCGCGCCAAGGAGCGTCTCGTGCTCAGCGGGGCGACCGACCTGCAGGGGCGTCCCGAGCCCAAGCCGCTTTCCGAGCCGCTGCGCTGGCTGTGGCGCTCGCTGGTGCCGGGTCTGCCCGGCGACGAGGCGAGCGGTGTGCACATCGACAGCTGGCAGGGCCGCGAGGTGCCGGTCCGCTGGGAGCGCTTGGACTTCGCGAACCTCGACGAGCAGCTGCCCCTCCCCGAC
>Ga0136625_1000496_pt1 | contig 12446 bp, 12 predicted proteins | sample AntDrymUQ4832306_2_FD_104672 | JGI IMG/M metagenome (GOLD analysis project Ga0136625, IMG submission 104672) | Polar desert sand microbial communities from Dry Valleys, Antarctica - metaG UQ483 (23.06) | ecosystem: Environmental > Terrestrial > Soil > Desert | place: Antarctica: Dry Valley...
GGGCGGCGCGCCGAAGATGTCCGCCGGGGGGATGCGCGACGGAGCCGCGGCACGCTCGTCGACGCTGTCTGATTGCAGCACGGACAGCCCCACCGGCACGCCGCCCGCGACCAGCACGGCGGCCAGACCCGCCGACAGCACCGCCGCCCGACGGCGACGCCGCCGTCGGGATAGGACCAGCATTCCCATAGCACGAACGGTGGGCGGTGGCTCCGGCCGACCGAGTTCGTCGGCGGCCCGGAACAGCGTGTCCCGCAACTGCGCCTGGATGCTCATTCGAGGTTCTCCATTCCGGCAGACATAGACCCCGACACAGCAGGCTGCGCGGCGGCCGGCCGCGCCGACTCGGGGAAAGAGGCAGGTTCAGGGTCGGCGTCAGCCAGCGTTCGCCGCAGCCGGGCCAAGCCACGCGAGGTCTGACTCTTGACCGTGCCCACCGAGCAGCCCAGTACGTTCGCAGTCTCAGCTTCGGAGAGGTCCTCATAGAAGCGCAGGACGAGGACGGCACGCATCCGTACGGGAAGCGAGCCGAGCTGGCTCCACAGGTAGAGCCGCTCGACCTCGCGACCGTCCTCGTGCCCGCCGCTGGTGTATTCCTCGGCTTCGGTCGGCTCGGCGAGAAGCCGCTCCCGCGAGGACAACCGGCGGCTCCAACTGATCTGCGCATTCACCATCGTCCGGCGCACATAGGCGACCGGGTCGGCTGGGTCGGCCAGCCGGGCCCAACGTCGGAAGCTGAGAAACAACGCCGTCTGCACCAGATCCTCGGCCCCGGCACGGTCCCCGGTCAACACGTACCCGAACCGGACCAGGGCGGCGTAGCGCCGGGTCACGAACGCGTCGAATTGCTCGTGCACGCTGCCGCTGTCGGCCGCTGAGGATGTCACCGTTTCCTCACCACAGCAGCGTCATCTCCGGTGCCGCCGACCCACGCGCCGTCAATCCCAGTATCCCCACTCCCCTAACACGCTGCGGGAAAGCCGAAAGGTTGCCAGTGCCGACGCAGAACTTCGGCTGTCCAACAACGGGCGTGGGTGCTCTCAGCTGAGCTTACGACCCGCCGATGTCTTGCCCTCAACCGGCCAGGAGCGGCACACTCAACTGCGACGCCCCGGGCAAGCTCGTCGTCCAACCACGGTTGTGACTCGCGGCCGGACCGCCATTGAGACACCCGGCGCGTCACTCACGCTTGGACCTGTGTAGCTGAGTTCGAAGCCGCCAGGTAACAACGGATTCGGCCGCAGGAAACAGTCGGATCAGGACCGGATCCGTAACAGGTCGGCCGGTTCCACCAGGCCGGCTCGGTAGGCAAGAACGATGGCCTGCACGCGGTCTCGCGACCCGGTCTTGGCCAGGACCCGGCCGACGTGCGTCTTCACCGTCGCCTCGCTCACGACGAACGACGCGGCGATCTCAGTGTTCGATGCGCCGTAGGCCATCTGGATCAGCACCTCGTTCTCGCGCGGCGTCAGTTCGGCCAGGGCGGCTTGGTCCGAGCGTACGGACACCGACCCGCCGGCCGGGGGCAGCGGACCGGGGGCCGCACCTGGCTGGCCGCCTCCCGTACGGTCGCGGAGCAGCGGACCGACATGCTGCAACAACCGCCGCGTCGAACTCGCCGAGATCACCCCATCTCCAGCATGGACCGTGCGTACCGCGGCGAGCATCTCCTCCGGCGGCGCGTCCTTGAGCAGGAACCCACTGGCTCCGGCTCCGATGGCGGCCAGGACGTACTCGTCGATGTCGAACGTCGTCAGTACGACCACGCGCGGCGCATCGGGCGCAGCACTGATCTGTCGGGTGGCCTCGATCCCGTCGAGCCGCGGCATCCGTACGTCCATCAGCACCACGTCGACCGGCGTGCGGGAGACCACGTCGACCGCCTGCACACCGTCGCCGGCCTCGGCGACGACCTCGAGATCGGCCTGGGAGTCGATCAGCATCCGGAATCCGACCCGGACCATCTGTTGGTCATCGACCAGCGCCACCCGGATCGGCCCGGATGAAGCCGAGAATTCGCTCACGTGCCGCGAGGGTAGGGGATCACGGCCTGTACGGCGAAGCCGCCACCTGAGCGCGGCCCGGCGCTCAGACGACCGCCGTACAAGGTAGCGCGCTCGTGCATCCCGGTCAGCCCGTGACCTGAAACAGCCTGTGGCGTGGGCGATCCTGACATGCCCGGCCCTCCGACCGCGGTGCCAGGCGGTGCCGGTTCACCGCTCCAGGCAGTGGTGGCGCTGACGAGCGCCGCAGATGCCCCTCGCCCATCGTCGATGACGCTCAACTCGAGCTCGTCCTCGCGCCAGTGCACGCGGACCCAGGCTTGGCAGGCAGGACCGGCGTGCTTGAGCACGTTGGTCAGCGATTCCTGCACGACGCGATAGGCCGCCAGACTAGGCCCGGCCGGCAGTGGCCGCGGCGCGCCCTCGACGAGCAGATCGACGTCCAGCCCGCTGGCCTGTAGCTCGCCGACCAGGTCGGGGATGTCGCCGACCTGGGGCTGCGGGGCATGCAGCGCCGTGCCGTCCTCGCGCAGGACGCCGAGCAGTCCGCGCATATCGCTGAGCGCCTGCCGGCCGGTGGCCGCGATCGCTTCGAGGGTCTGCAGGGCCGTCTCGGGTGACTCCCGCCCGGCGTACCGGCCGCCGTCAGCCTGGGCGATCACGACCGACAGCGAGTGAGCAACGACATCATGCATTTCCCGGGCGATCCGAGCTCGCTCCGTGGAGGCCGCCAGGCGCAGCTCCTGCTGTCGTTCCTGTTCGCGCAGTCGGGCCCGCTCGGCCAGTCCGGCAATCTGCTGCAACCGGCTGCGGCGCACCGTACCCAAGGCCCAAGCTGCCACGACCGAGACTCCGATCGTGAAAGCCACGGTCACGAAACCGTCGGAGCCGTAAGAGGGGTTGTAGTAGACGCCGGCGCCGAGTGGTGCTCCGAGCAGCCCGGTGGCCAGCACCACCCGGCCGGCCCAGCGCTGGCCGTAGGCGGCAACGGTGTAGATCACGATCAGCGCGGACACATTGGCGGTGAGGAAATCGTCCAGAACGCCGAGCTGGAACAGGCTCACGGCGGTCACCAGGACGAATGTGAACATGGGCCAAGTCCGGCGAAGGATCAACGGGGCGACCAGGAACAAGCTGGCCGCCGCCTCGGCGTCGTTCACGCTTGGCGTTTGCGGGAGCACCGTGAGGACGAACAGCACACCGGCAAGCAGGCCGTCCACGAGCATGATGTGGCCGCGCGCAAAGGTCAGGACTCGGTCGGCAAAGGTGTCCTGAGGCACCCGCCGAGGGTAGGGCGCCGCCGGCGGCCCTGTCGTCAGACCGCAGGCGGATAAGCCGCAAGCTCGCCGAACACCAAACCCTCAGGTCGTGGCGGCTGAGTAGCCGGGCAGGTGCCGGGCGTACGTTCTGGCGGATGTCTGACCAGGTCGCGCTTTGTGTGGACATCGGGTCGACGTACACCAAGGCCGCCGCCGTAGACCTGGCCACCGGGGCGCTTCTGGGCTCCGCCGATCATCCGACCACGATCGATACCGATGTGATGGTCGGTTTCGCGGCGGTACGGGATGAGCTCGCCGTCGACGAGCCGCTGGTGCTTGCCTGCTCCAGCGCCGGCGGCGGCCTGCGGTTGGCCGTCGTCGGGTACGAGCGCGAGATCAGCGCGGAAGCCGGGCATCGGGCCGGACTGTCGGCTGGCGCCCGGGTCGTACACGTCTCGGCAGGTCGACTCGACAGTGCCGGGACTGCAGCGCTACGTGCGGCGGCACCCGACGTGCTGCTGCTCGTGGGCGGGACCGACGGCGGGGAATCCGCCGTCCTGCTGCACAACGCCGCCGTGCTCGCCACTGCTCAGATCGGCGTACCGATCGTCGTGGCCGGGAATGCGATTGTACGCCAAGAGGTTTGCGCCATCCTCGAAGCACACGGGGCCACCGTGGTGCCCACCGACAACGTGCTGCCCGATATCGGCGAGCTCGATCCGGAACCGGCACGGGCGGCGATCCGCAGCGTCTTCCTCGACCACGTCATCGGCGGGAAGAACCTGTCCGTCGATCCGGGCTTCGCCGGCCTGGTCCGCGCGGTGACGCCGGATGCGGTCCTGGACGGGGTGAGCGTGCTCGCCGAACAGATCCGATCCGGTCCGAGCGGGATCGCTGCGGGCACTCGTCCGGGCGGCAGCGTGGTGGTCGTCGACGTCGGAGGTGCCACGACCGATGTCTACTGCGTGCTCTCGCCAGATGCCGAGCAGACCAATCTGCGCCGGGAGGCCGTTGGCGTACCCAGTCATCGCCGTACCGTCGAGGGCGACCTCGGGCTTCGCTGGAGTGCCCACGCGCTGCTGGCCGCAGCGGCCGACGAGCGCCTGCTCGCTGACTCCAAGCGCCAGTCCTTGAGTGCGTGGGTCGAGGCCAGACAAGAGGTCTCGGCGCCTCCGGAGCGTGCCGAGGACGCCACCGTCGAGCTTCGGATGACCGCACTCGCCGTCATGCTCGCGCTTCGCCGCCACGTACGGGCCGAGGCAGCGTACGGCGTGCGCGGCACCGCGGGAGCCTCGGCGCGGTCGGCCAGCACGGTGATCCTGTCCGGCGGTTCGATCCGGTACGCAAGTCCGGCGCAGCGCGCGGAACTGGTCGCTGCCGTCCTCGATGACCGGGGCGGGGCACGTGGTGTCCTGCTCGACGCAGAGGTTCGGTGCGACTCGCGCTATGTCCTAGCTGCGGCCGGCCTGCTCGCCAAGGACCATCCAACGGCGGCACGCGGCCTGGTCCGAGCCGGCGGCCTGGTCGACTGATCCCAAAGCCGGCTGGATGTTGGAGTAGCGCAATCTAGTAACTCAGTGCATAGTGGCCTGCATGTCTGCTGGTCACGCACTCCTCGGGCTGCTGGCCGAGGGCGAACGGCACGGTTATGACCTGAGGCGGCAGTATCTGCGCCGCTTCCCGTCCGCGAAGCCGCTGGCCGCCGCCCAGATCTATGCGACGCTCGACCGCCTGCTCAGAGACGGCCTCGTCGTCACCGGGGCGACCGAACGAGTGGGTGGGCCTGACCGCACGGTCTTCGCCGTCACCGGTCCGGGCCGGGCCGAGCTCGATCGTTGGCTGTCCGAGGTGGAGATGCCCTCGGAGTATGTGGTGAACCTGCTCTCGATGAAGGTCACCCTGGCGTTGCTCGTCGCTGATCAGCAGGCGGCTGCGGACTTCCTGCGTCGCCAGCGCGAAGCGCACCTGGCCCGTATGCGTGAGCACACCAGGGTCAAGTCCGATCCGGACACCGACCTCCTACGAGTGATCGCCGCGGACTACGCCATCAACCATCTGGATGCCGATCTGCGCTGGATCGAGACCACCCTGCAACGCGTCACCGAGCTGGCCGAGGAGATTCGCCCATGATGACCACCCGACTACCGAACACCGAACCCGTCGGGGGCGAGGTGCTCTCGGGACGCGCGATCGTGAAGTCCTACGAGAACTCACCGGCGCTGCGCGGGGTTTCGATCAGTGCGGCGCGCGGTGACGTGCTGGCGATCACCGGTCCCTCTGGCTCGGGGAAGTCGACTCTGCTGTTGTGCCTGGCCGGCATCCTGGCGCCGGATGCCGGTGAGATTCGCTTCGCCGGGCGGCGAATAGACACCGAGAGCGAAGCCGCCCGCTCGGCTCTGCGCCGACGAGAGTTCGGGGTGTTATTCCAGTTCGGGCAGGTGGTGCCCGAGCTGACTGCCCAGGAGAACGTCGCGCTGCCGTTGCTGCTGTCCGGCGTACGGCGTCGCCCGGCGATGACCGCCGCCCGATCCTGGCTGGACCGATTCGGTGTCGCGCAGCTGGCCGATCAGCGTCCGCCGCAGATGTCTGGTGGTCAGGCCCAACGAGTGGCACTCGCCAGGGCGTTGGTGACCGAGCCGCAGGTTCTCTTCGCCGACGAACCAACCGGAGCACTGGACACTCTGGCCGGTGAGCAGGTCCTCGACCAACTCACCCGGGTGGCCCGCGAGGCCGGTACGACCGTCCTCCTGGTGACCCACGATGCAAAGGTCGCCGCCTACGCCGACCGGGAGATCGTCCTGCGCGACGGCATGATCGAGGGGGTCGCTCTCGGCGCGGCCGGGTCGGTCGGTGCGGCTGGCTCTGTCGATGCGGTCATGTCGGTCGGTCAGCACCGGATCCACAGATGAAAGCCAGATTGTCCTGGCCGACCGCATTGTGGCTGGCCGTCAAGGGCGGCCGTTCCGACGTCGTTCGGATCATCCTGACCGCGACCGGCTCGGCGGCAGGGATGCTGGCCCTGCTCAGCGCGGCCACGGTGGTCAGCATCGGCCCGGACGATGGTCCGTACACCAGCGCCGTGTTGGAAGAGGCGGGGCTGCATCCGGGCGTCGTGGCCGCGCTGGTGTTGCTGTGCATTCCAGTGCTGGCCTTCGTCGGCCAGTGCTCACGAATCGGCGCGCCAGCAAGGGATCGGCGGCTGGCCGCGGTCCGGCTCGCCGGGGGTACGCCGCGCGATGTCACCCGAGTGGCCTGCGGCGAAATCGGCATCTCCTCGGGTCTCGGCGCGGCCGGCGGGTTGGTGACATACCTGATCGGGCGGGTCGTTCTCGGTGACCCGGTGGTGAGTACGTACGGCCTGATCACCGAGGCGCAGGTCTCTGGTGGCGTGAGCCGCACCGAGGAAATTGTCACTGGCCCGGTGTTGCGACTCCCGACGGATGTGCTGCCTCCAATCTGGGTGATCGCCGTGCTGCTCGTCGCCGTGCCACTCGGTGCGATGGCCTTCACCCGGCTCGCCTTGCGCGGAGTCACGATCAGCCCGTTCGGCGTGATCCGGCACCGGCGGATCCGCCCGCCGAGGCTGCTCCCCGCGGTTGCGTTTCTCGTCGGTGTAGTCGCGCTGGCCTCGTTCACCACGATCACCGAGACGCTCGACAGCGATTGGGCGGCGGCCCTGTCCAGGGCTGCTTTCCCAGTCGTCCTGGTGCTGTTCTTGATCACCTCGGTCGGACTGGTCCTGGGCAGCGCGGCACTGTCAGCGGCAATCGGAGGCTTTCTCGCGCCCCGGGCCGGCAGACCTGCTGTGCTGATCGCGGCCAGACGGCTGGTCGCCGATCCGTTCGCGGCAAGTCGGGCCTTCGGTGCGGTGCTGCTCACCGTGCTCGTCGGCGCCGCCGCCCAGGGCGTACGAGTCGCCACCCTGGCCGGCACGGACCCGAACGATCCCTTCTACGCCGACACCCTCGACCTCGTCAACCTGGTGATCGTCGTTGCCGTGGTGGTGGCCTCGCTCGGGCTGCTGGTCGTCGCTGCGGAATCCATTGTCACCCGTCGCCGGTCCCTGGCCGCGCTGACCGCTGCCGGGACGCCGGTCGGTGTGCTGCGCCGGGCGGTACTCGCCGAAGTGCTCCTCCCGCTCGTACCCACCTCGCTGCTGGCCGCTTCGGCAGGCATCCTTGCCGCCCGCGGACTGTTCGGTACGACGGCCGTCCAGTACAGCATCAGCGAATCAGGCCAACAGACGGAGCGGTTCATCTCCATCCCGATCCCGTGGGCCGAGCTCGGGGTCCTGGTCGCCGGAACGCTGGCCGTGACGCTTCTGGTCAGCTCGATGGCGCTGCTGTTCCTGCGCACCAGCACCGATCCGGCCGAACTTCGCGCAGCCGCATGATGCGGCCGCGCCCATGACCATCATCGACGATCGCATGGCCGATCGCCGTACCCCCGAGCGGGGGTCGTGCCTGGCAGGGTGCGCCAACCACGGAGTCGACCGGCTGCTGACGCTCGCCTCGGTCGTCACCGTCATCAGAACCTTGGTATGTGTGGGGCTGGGCATGGCCGGAATTGCGCTGTCCAGTGGCTGGCTGCTCGCCTTCGCATTGGCCACCTACTGGATCGGGGATGTGGCGGACGGGTGGCTGGCTCGACGGCGTGACGAGGAGACGCTGACCGGCGCGGTCCTGGACATCTGCGCAGACCGGCTCTGTGTCGCGGTCGTGTACCTCGGTTTCCTCAGCTCGCATCTCGAGTTCGCCGTGGCCTTGGGCGTCTACCTGGTCGAATTCATGCTGGTCGACAGCGCGTTGTCGCTGGCCTTCCTTCGTTGGCAGATCGCGGGTCCGAACTATTTCGGCCGGGTCGACCAGCTTGTGTGGCTGCTCAACTGGTGGCCACCGGCGAAGCTGGTCAACTCGGCCTTACCGGCGCTGCTTTGCGTATGGCTCGGGTCACCTGGCGTGGCCCTGGCCGTAGCGGTCGGGCTGCTCGCGGTGAAATCCGCGTGCCTGGCCCGGGTTGTGGGTGTTCTGGGTACTCGTGGTGAACGCTGCCCGGGCGTCCAATCGCGGCAACCGCGGTGAGCAGGTCCACATGGAAGGACTGAGCCTGCTCGCGGTTGCCTTCGTCTCCGCCTTCATCCCGGTGGTCAACATCGAGATCTACCTCGCCGGGGTCAGCCTGCTCGGTGAGCCGCGAAGTGGCTGGCAGGTAGCTGGCTTGGCAGCTGTTGCCGCCGCCGGTCAACTGGCCGGCAAGACACTGTTCTTCCTCGCCGGCCGGGGTGTGCTGACGCTGCCGCGGAGGTGGCGTACGCCGGTGCAGAGCCCGTCGGGACCGTCCGCGTCAGCCGCAGCGCCGTCCCGCGTCGCAGTCAGCTTGGACCGCTGGTCGCAGCGAATCCAGCGCCGACGCTGGCTGTCGGTGATCTTCATCGGGACTAGTGCCTCGGTCGGGCTGCCTCCCTTCGCGCTGGTCAGCGTCGCGGCGGGCGCTCTCCGGGTGTCGTTACCCGTATTCCTGCTCAGCGGCCTGTCCGGACGCTGGCTTCGGTTCGCGGCGGTGCTCGTCCTCGTCAGGTTGACCGGGACCTGATCGCGCTGCGAGCTGTAGCTCGATCCCGTCGAGCACGCACTTCAGACCGAACTCGAAGCCGTCGTCGGTGCTTTCCCAAGCTCCTGACTCGGACACGCGGGTGAGATTCGGGTAGTCACCGCTGGTCAGCACCTTCTCCAGAAAAGGGGCCTGCGCGGCCCACCAATCCGCGTCACTGACGCCGGTGGTGCTCGCGGCCTGGGCGTACTCGACGTTGTTGCGGGCAAGTCCACTGACGTAGGCGTACACGGTGCTCAGGACCGCGACCGTTTCGCCGTCGCTGAGCCCCATCTCGGCGATCGCGGCCAGTACCGCCTCGGTCCCGAGCATCTCGTTGGGTCCCATGATCGGCCTGGCCTGCGAGACCTGCAGCAGCCAGGGGTGACGGTGGAACTGGGCCCAGGCGCCGCGGGCGAACTCCTCGAGGCTGGCCCGCCAGCCGCCGATCAGCAGCGGAGCGTCCGGATAAGTCCGCTCGACGAAGGGTTCGCCGGCCACCAAGTCTTCCCCGGCCACCGCGTCGAGCATCAGGTCGAGCAGTTCGGCCTTTCCTGGGACGTGCCGGTAGAGCGACATCGTGCCGACGCCGAGCTCGTCGGCGATCCGCCGCATCGACACCGCCGGTAGACCATCAGCGTCGGCGACCTCGATGGCCTTGCCGACGATCGCGGCCAGGCTCAGGACCGGCGTCGGGCCGCGGGTGGGCTGCTCCCGGGTTCCCCACAGCAGTTCCAGGCTGCGGGTGAGGTCGCCGCTTCCGCTGTAGTGAGTGGTCATTGTCCAGAATCCTAATCTGCGTATAGTGTACGCATGACAGCGTACGGCGTACCCAATAGAGGAGGGCGATGACCAGCACAGCCCCCGCGGTCGTGGCGCGTGGATTGATCAAGACGTACGGCAAGACCAGAGCTCTGGACGGTTTCGACCTGACCGTCGCACGCGGCGCCGTCTGCGGACTGCTAGGCCCGAACGGTGCCGGCAAGACGACGGCGGTACGGATCCTCACCACGCTGCTGCGTCCCGACGGCGGCTCCGCGGAGGTGGCCGGAATCGATGTGGCCACCGAGCCGGCCCTCGTACGGACCCGGATCGGCATGATCGGACAGCAGACGACGGTGGACGACATCCTCACCGGGCGAGAGAACCTGCTGCTCTGGTGCCGCCTCTATCACCTGAGCGAGCGTGAGGCACAAACCCGCTCCGATCAGCTACTCGAGCACTTCGGGCTTACCGAAGCCGGCGACAAGCAGGCCAAGCACTACTCCGGCGGCATGCGCCGACGGCTGGACCTCGCCGCCAGCTTCGTGCTCACCCCGCAGGTGCTCTTCCTCGACGAGCCGACGACCGGGCTCGATCCGCGCAACCGCAACGAGGTGTGGTCGGCACTGCGCGGGGTGGTCGCCCTGGGGACGACCGTGCTGATGACCACCCAATACCTCGACGAGGCCGACCAACTCGCCGACCAGGTGGTGGTCATCGACCACGGCCGGGTGATCGCCGATGGCCCCCCGGCCGAGCTCAAGGCCACGATGGGCGGGGATCGGATCGATGTCGTGCTCCGGGACGAGGCAGATCTGTTCAGGGCCGCCGAGATCGTCGCTCGGGCAGCCGGTGTGGATGCCGAGGTCGAGGCCCAGCTGCGCCGGGTGAGCGCTCCAGCTCGGCATCGGGTGTCGGTGCTCAGCGAGGTGATCAGAAACCTGGAGGAGGCCCAGATCGACGCCGAGGACGTGAACCTGCGCCGGCCAACCCTCGACGAGGTGTTCCTGCGGTTGACCGGCCGTCGTGCCGATGACTCGGGTGACACCGGCGACTCGGCGGATCGCGATGGCGAACCCGTACGTACAAACGAGGAGGTAGCGGTATGACCACAACAGAGTTGATGGCAGCGCCGAGCGCGCCGCCGCTGCCCGATTCGCCCGCGGATCGGTGGCGGTGGCTGATCCGCGACGGCTTCACGATCGCCCGCCGGGATGCCATCCATTGGCGCCGCCGGCCGGGGCAGATCGTCGCCGGGCTCGCGTTCCCGATCATGTTCGTCGTGCTGTATGGGTACGTGCTCGGCGGCTCCATGTCGGTGGCCGGCGGCGGGGCGTACATGGACTTCCTGATCCCCGGGCTGTTCACGATGACCATGGCCTTCGGTGTCGGAGACACCATCATTGGCGTCAACACCGACGTGGCGCGTGGCGTCACCGATCGCTTCCGCTCCATGCCGATCTCGGCCGGATCGGTGGTGCTGGGCCGGGCGTTGGCCGACATGGTGTGGGCGGTGGTCAACCTGGCTGTGCTGGCGATCTGCGGGCTTGCCGTGGGTTGGCGATGGCACGGAACCCTCGCTGCGGCGGGGCTGGCCTTCGGCCTGTTGTTGCTGCTGCGGTTCTCGCTGGTGTGGGCCGGGATCTACTTCGGGCTGCTGGCCAGGAGCCCGGAGGCGGCGGCCTCCTCCTGGGCGCTGCTGTTCCCGCTCACGATGCTGGCCAACACCTTCGCCTCACCCGAGCTGATGCCCGGCTGGCTCGGCGCGATCGCCAACTGGAACCCCCTCTCGGCAACGGTGACCGCGACCCGGGAACTGTTCGAGAACCCAGGGGTCGGCGGGAACTCCTGGGCGACCGAGAACACCATGCTGCTCGCCGTCGGCTGGCCGGTCCTGATCATGCTGATCTTCGCTCCGCTGGCCGTCCGGCGGTACCGCAACCGCTCGATCTGACCTATCGCGCGGCCGGGGTGGCCGCCGAACGTCAGCGCCGGCTGGTGGGCAGGAGTTCGCGGGCCCACCGGCCGCCGTTCTCGGCCGCCAGATCCAGGGCATCGGCGCTGTCCGCGTCGAGGGCGGAATACGCGCCGACGCCGGCCCCGACCAGGGCGCTGACCGTGGACACGCCGGCTCGCCGCTGGAAATAGCTCTGTTGGATCTTCCAGCCGACGACTGCGCGACGTTCCATCACCGTGGTCTGCCGGACGAAGGAGCCCGACCGTACGGCGAAGGCTTTCCCATCTGAGCCATGGCCGAGCGAGCGGTAGCGGTCGATGCCCAGGGGTATCCCCAGTCCGGCCAGAACTGCCCCGACGACAACCATCGGTAGCACAGTCAGGACCAGACCACCGACGAGGAGCACTGCGCCGGGCAGGACCGACCGTACGAGCCTGCGCCGCAAGGCTGCCGGTGGATGCCGCCGGAGCGGGGCCGCAAATCGTCGCACGGCGCGCTGCGCCACCTCGACCGCCTCGCTACGCGGGCCCAGCGGCAGTAGTTGGCTGCGGCTGTTGGCGTTGCTGACACCGGTGATCAGCGCGGTGAGACGGGCCGCACGTACCAGCCGCATCCCCAGACCCTCGCTGAGCATGTAGCCGCGGACCCGGGGGATCTCCACCGACACGGTGCGCCGGGTCAGCAATCCCCGCTCGCTCACCATCAGGTCGCCCCGCTTGACGAGCCGAAAACGCCAGTTCAGGAAGACCGCGCCGATCACGGCACCGATGGCCAGCAGGGCGAGCAACGCCAGAATGACCAGGACGAACTGTCCGGGCGTGAAGCCGGTCGGATCCACGTCGATCCAGGAGAACCAGGATCGCGGGAGTTCATCGA
>Ga0136625_1000497_pt1 | contig 12442 bp, 14 predicted proteins | sample AntDrymUQ4832306_2_FD_104672 | JGI IMG/M metagenome (GOLD analysis project Ga0136625, IMG submission 104672) | Polar desert sand microbial communities from Dry Valleys, Antarctica - metaG UQ483 (23.06) | ecosystem: Environmental > Terrestrial > Soil > Desert | place: Antarctica: Dry Valley...
AGGCGGCCGGGATGCGGATCGAGCCGGCGCCGTCGGAGGCCGTCGCCGCCGCCACGAGCGCGGCCGCCACCGCAGATCCAGAGCCGCCGCTCGAGCCGCCGGGCGAGCGCGCGAGGTCCCACGGGTTGCGTGTCGGCCCGCCGTGTGCGGTCTCGGTGAACGGCCACAGCGTGAGCTCCGGCGTGCGCGTGACGCCGATGACGATCGCGCCCGCCTCGCGCAGCCGCGCGACGAGCGCGGCGTCGGCGGGCTCGGGCCCGCCGTGGGCGTTGGATCCGCGCACGCGCGGGGTGCCGGCGACCGCCATGTCGTCCTTGACGGCGATCGGCACGCCGAGTAGCGGGCGGTCGTCACCGCCGCGCGCGCGGCCGCCGGCCTGGTCGGCCTCCAGCAGTGCGCGTTGCGCGAAGACGGCGCGAAAGGCGTTGAGCTGCGGATCCAGGCGCCCGATGCGCTCGAGCGCCAGCTCGACGAGCTCGCGCGGGGACACCGCGCCGTCGCGCACGAGCTCGGCCTGGCGCGCGACGCCGGCGAAGGCGAGCTCGCGGCGCTCGGTCGTCGTCTCGTGGGCCATCGGCGCAACAGACTAGTGCCGCGCCCCTGCCCAGCGGTGTCCTCCTCGTGACGCCACGAGCCTCACTGGTCTGTGACGAATGTCATGTTGACGCGCCAGGCCCAGCGTGGGACGTTCGTTGTCGTGAGCATCTACCCCGTCGTGTATCGCCAGACGCCAGCCGTCGAGCGCAGCCGCTTGACGGTGTTCTTCCGCTTCCTGATGGTGATCCCGCACCTGCTCTGGAGCATGCTCTACGGGCTCGCAGCCGGAGTCGTGGTCTTCATCGCATGGTTCGCGATCGTCTTCACCGGGCGCTATCCCACGGCGATGTACGACTTCGTCGCGGGCTACACGCGCTTCTCGATGCGACTGCTCGGCTACATGTACCTCGTCACGGACGAGTTCCCGCCCTTCGATGGCGGCGAGCATCCCGGCTATCCGGTCACGACCGTCATCCCACCGCCGCCGGAGAGCCTGAGCCGGCTCACGACGTTCTTTCGGATCATCCTGCTGATCCCCGTGGCGATCCTGCAGTACGTCTTCACGCTGTGGATCTACGCCGTCTCGATCGCGATCTGGTTCGTCGCCGTCATCACCGGCAAGACGTCGGCGGGACTCGTCGACGCCGAGCGCTTTCCGCTCGCCTACCTCGCGCGCGCCTACGTCTACGGCTACCTGCTCACCGACGTCTGGCCGCCCCTGGAGGACCAGAGCTCGGGTTCCAGCCAGGTCGCGTACACGGCCGTCTCGCCACCGCAGTCGTCGTACTGAGCGGCGCCGGGGAACCACGGCCGGCGCGTCGCCCTCGCCGGCCGTATCCTCGGGCGCCATGAGCCTCGTCCTGCAGGAGGACCATGGCGCGGTCCGTCATCTCGTGCTCAACCGCCCGGAGAAGCGCAACGCGCTCAACACCGAGCTGGTCGAGCATCTCGGCGAGGCGCTGCACGCGGCCGCCGCGGACCCCGGGGTGCGGTGCGTGGTCCTGCGCGGAGCCGGAACGATGTTCTCCAGCGGCATGGACGCCGGCGATCTCACGCAGATCGCGCGGGACCCCGACAACCTGCGCGACTGGCGCGAGCGGATCCTGACGATCTGGAGCCTCTGCGAGCAGATGGCGAAGCCGACGATCGCGGAGATCCACGGCGCGTGCCTCGGCGGAGCCGCGGAGCTCGCGCTCGCGTGCGACCTGCGCGTGGTCGCCGACGACGCGATCTTCGGGCTGGTCGAGACCCGCATCGGGCTGCTGCCCGACCTCGGCGGCTGCTCGCGGCTGCCCGCGATCGTCGGCCTCGGCCGTGCCAAGGAGCTGATCATGACCTCGAAGTTCGTCGACGGCACCGAGGCCGAGCGCATCGGGCTCGCCAACCGGGTGGCCCCGCTGGCGGAGCTCAGTGCCGCGACCGGCCTGCTCGTCGGCGAGCTGCTGACATGCGCGCCCCTCGCGGTGGGCCTGGCGAAGGGCATCATCGACGCCTCCGCGCTGCCGGCGCTCGCCGACACCCTCGAGCAGGAGGTCACGGCGCAGGAGCTGTGCGCGACGAGCGAGGACTTCCGCGAGGGCGTGCAGGCGTTCGCCGAACGCCGCCCGCCGCAGTTTCAGGGCCGCTGATCCGCCGTCGCAGGGCGACGGGCGGTTATGCTCGCAGGCGCTTGCCCGAGCCGGTCTCCATCATCGGCGCCTCCGGCGCGCTCGGCTTCGGTCTGGCGGTGCGGCTGGCGCGTGCCGGCGGCGAGGTCGTCATCGGCTCGCGCGACGAGCAGCGCGCGCAGGAGATTGTCGCGCGCGCGACAGCAGCGGTTCCCGAGGGCGCCTTCCACGGCGCGGCCAACGCCGAAGCCGCGGCGACATCGCAGCTGCTGATCCTCGCCGTCCCGTTTCGCAATCAATCCGAGACGCTGCACAATCTGCGCGACGTGCTGCGCCCCGGCCAGCTCTTGATCGACGCTACGGTGCCGCTGGCGGCAGCGATCGGCGGCCGGGCGACGCGCACCCTCGGCGTGTGGCAGGGCTCGGCAGCCCAGCAGGCCCAGGAGATGGTTCCCGCAGGGGTGACGGTCGTCAGCGCGCTGCATACGATCAGCGCGAGGTCGCGCAGCGACCTCGGCTACGCGCTCGACGAGGACGTGCTGCTGGCCGGCGATCGCCGCGCCGACAAGACGCGCGTCGCGGCGCTGCTGAACGCCGTCGAGGGCCTGCGTTGCGTCGACTGCGGGCGCCTGGAGATGGCGCGCCTGACCGAGCAGCTGACGGCGCTCATGATCTCCATCAACGCGCGCTACAAGACGCATGCCGGCGTGAAGATCACTGCCCTGCCCGACGAGCTGTGGCCCGCGGCCGCGCCGGCGGCCTGATGGCGCCCGCGGTCGTCGTCCTGGCGGGCGGTTCGGGCGGCGCGAAGCTCGCCCGCGGGATGCTCGACGTCGTCGGCGAGGGCCTGACGGTGATCGCCAACACCGGCGACGACATCGAGATCTACGGCGCGTACGTCAGCCCCGATCCCGACCTCTGCACGTTCTGGCTCGCCGACCGCATCGCCGAGCGCGGCTGGGGGCTACGCGAGGACAGCTTCGCCGTCATGGACGGGCTGCGTGAGCTCGGCGCGGAGACCTGGTTTCAGCTCGGCGACCGCGACCTGGCGATCGGGATCGAGCGCGCCCGGCGACTCGGCGAGGGCGCCCGGCTGACCGACGCGCTGGTCGAGCTCGGCGCTGCGCTCGGCCTGCGCGCGCGCGTGCTGCCGATGACCGACGAGCCCGTGCGCACATGGGTGCGGGCGCGTGCGCGCTGGATGCCATTTCAGGAGTTCATGATCCGCGAGCAGGGCGAGGGGCCGGTCCAGGACACCGTCCTGCGCGGCATCGGCAGGGCACTGCCGACGCCCGAGGTGCTCGCGGCGATCGCGGAGGCGGACGCGATCGTGGTCGGTCCATCCAACCCGGTCATCTCGATCGGGCCGATTCTCGCAGTACCCGACATGCGCCAAGCGCTCATCGACAGTCCCGCCCCGATCGTCGCCGTGTCGCCGATCGTAGACGGCGGCGTGCTGAAGGGCCCCACCGCGGCGTTCATGCAGTGGGGCGGCTTCGCGACGAACACCGAATCGATCGCCGCGATCTACGCGGGCCTGATCGACGGCCTCGTCGCCGACGAGCCCGCCGCGGGCGTGCCGGTGCTGCAGACGCAGACGCTGATGGGCGACGAGGACGGCCGCCGCCGGCTCGCCGCCGAGACGCTGGCGTTCGCCGGGGGACTCGCCTGATGGCCGTCACGTTCGCGATCCTGCCCGTCAAGCGCTTCGGCGCCGCGAAGTTCCGCCTCGGCGACGAGCTCTCCGGTGGCACGCGCCGCGCCGTCGCCGAGGCGATGATGACCGACGTGCTGATGGCGCTGCGGCGAACCGCCGCGGTCACCGAGGTGCTGCTCGTGACCTCCGAGCCGGCCGCCGAGGCGATCGGCCGCGGCTACGGCGCCAACGTCGTGCACGACGACCCCGAGAACGGCCAGAGCGCCGCGGCGCTGATCGGGATCGATCACGCGCTCGATGCCGGCGCGACGCGCGTGCTGCTCGTGCCCGGCGACTGCCCGGCGCTCGATCCCGCCGAGGTGCAGGCGCTGTTGGACCGTCCCGACGACGAGCGCTCGGTCGTGATCGTCCCCGACCGCCACGGCAGTGGGACCAACGCGCTCGTGCTCACCCCGCCCGACGTCATCGAGCCGGCCTTCGGCCCCGACAGCCGCGCGCTGCACGAGCAGGCCGCGGCCGCCGCCGGTGCGACGTGCACGGTCGAGGTGGTGCCGACGCTCGCGCTCGACGTCGACACGGCCGAGGATCTCGCCGCGCTGCGCACGGCGCTCGCCAACCGCCGCGGTGGCGCGGCGCACACGCGTGGGATGCTCAGCCGCCTGGCCGGCACGCGCAAGGCCTCGCCCGCCGGTCCACCGGGCGCCTGACGGCGGCTCGTGATCGTCGCCGCGGCGCTGCCCGCCATCCCCGAGATCCGGGCGGGCGACGACCTCGCGGCGCTCGTCGCCGGCGCCGCGAAGCACCTCGCCGACGGCGACGTGCTCGTGATCGCCCACAAGGTCGTATCCAAGGCGGAGGCCCGCGTCGTCGCGCTGTCCGGCGTGCAGCCGGGCGAGCGGGCGCGGACGCTGGGCGCCGAGCACGGCAAGGACCCGCGGCTCGTCGAGGTGATCCTCGGCGAGAGCGCCGCGATCGTGCGCTCGCGGCCCGGCGTGCTGATCTGCCGCACGCGCCACGGCTACATCTGCGCGAACGCGGGCGTCGACGCGTCCAACGCGCCGGCCGCCGGCGACGTCGTGCTGCTGCCGCTGGACCCCGACGCCTCGGCTCGCGCGCTGCGCGGTCGCCTGCGCGAGCTGACCGGCGTCGCGCCGGCGATCGTGATCGCCGACTCCTTCGGGCGCGCATGGCGCGTCGGCCAGTGCGACGTCGCAATCGGGATCGCCGGCCTGCGCCCGGTCGAGGACCTGCGCGGACGCCACGACGGCGGCGGGCGGCTGCTCGAGGCGACGGTCGTCGCGATCGCCGACGAGGCAGCCGCGGCCGCCGACCTCGCGCGCAGCAAGGACAGCCGCGAGCCAGTCGTGCTCGTGCGCGGGCTCGAGCGCCATGTGAGCGAGGGTCACGGCCCCGGCGCCGCGGCGCTGATCCGCGCGCGCGACGAGGACCTGTTTCAGTGAGCCGAGCTCAGCCGACGCGCTCGACGCGGTAGCGCCGCTCGCCACCGGGCGTCTGCGCCGACACCGTGTCGCCGGCGCGCGCGCCGACGAGGGCGCGTGCGACGGGCGACTCGGAGGACAGCCGGCCCGTCTTGAGGTCGGCCTCGGTCGGGCCGACGAGCGTGAACTTCTGCTTCTTGCCGGATGCCTCGTCGACGACGTGCACGGTCGAGCCGAAGCCGACGACGTCGGGATCGCTGGTTCCCTCGACGACGCGCGCGGCTCGCAGGCGCTCCGTCAGCCGCTTGATCTTCGTCTCCAGATGCGCCTGGTCGTCCTTGGCGATGTGGTACTCGGCGTTCTCCTTGAGGTCGCCGAGCTCGCGTGCGGCCTTGATGCGGACGGCCATCTCGGCGCGGCCCTCGCTCTCGAGCTGCGCGATCTCCGCACGCAGCGCGGTCAGGCCCTCCGGGGTGATCTGCTCAGGCTCCAGCATCTCTTGAGCCTAGCGTGCGTCCTACGCCGCGGCCGGCAGCTCGTAGCGCCGGCGCAGCTCGTACAGCGTGGTGCGCTGCGCCGCCGGGCGTCCCGCGCGGTGCGCCGCCGCGACGAGGTCGGCGGGCGACAGGCGCACGCCGTGCTGGCTGCCCGCCAGGCGGCTGATGTTCTCCTCCATCAGCGTGCCGCCGAGGTCGTTGACGCCCCAGCGCAGCGCCTCGGTCGCGGCCTCGAGGCCCATCTTCACCCAGCTCGCCTGCAGGTTGCGAACGCTGCGCCCGAGCGCCAGGCGAAACGCCGCGGTGTGCTTGAGGTTCTCCTCGACGGAGATCTCCTGCACGCCGTGCGTGCGCCCGAGCAGCGTGTGGAAGGGGATGAAGCTCAGCGGGACGAACTCGGTGAAGCCGCCCGTGCGCGCCTGCAGCTCGCGCACGACGCGCATGTGCTCGGCAAGCTCCCACGGCTCCTCGACGTGGCCGAACATGACCGTCACCGTCGAGCGCAGGCCGGCGCGATGGGATGCCTCGATGATCTGCACCCAGCGCGCGACCGGCAGCTTGTTCGGGCTGATGCGCTGGCGCACGCCGTCGTGCAGCACCTCGGCGGCCGTGCCCGGCGTGGAGTCCAGGCCGGCGGCGCGCAGGCGCGCGAAGACGGCCTGCGGCGCCAGGCCGCTGACGTCGCACATGTGCGCGACCTCCATCGGCGAGTAGGCGTGCAGGTGCAGGCCGGGAGCCGTGTCCCTCGCCAGTGCAAGCCACCCGAGATAGTCCTCCAGGCCCCAGTCGGGATGGATCCCGGACTGCATGCAGATCTCCGTCGCGCCGAACGCGACGGCCTCGTGCACGCGTGCGACGAACTCCTCGCGGCCGTACTCGTAGGCGTCGGGCGAGCGCCGACCCTGCCCGAAGCCGCAGAAGGCACAGCCGACGATGCAGACGTTCGACACGTTGACGTTGCGGTTGACGACGAACGTCACCGTTTCCCCCGCGAGCTCGGCGCGCAGCTCGTCGGCCGCCTGGCGCATGTCCTCGATCGCCTCCGGGCGCGTCTCGGCGAACAGCGCCGTCAGCTCGTCGGGCTCGAGTGCGATCCCCTCGCGCGCACGTGCGATCGCACCCGGCAGCATGTCCGGACGCAGCGGCCGCGGCGGCTCCGTGCGCCCGCTGCCACGGCGCGGGATGAAGCTCCAGTAGCGGGCCTTGACGACGTCGAGCACCCCCTGCGAGAGCCACTCGGCGTCGATGTACTGCGGGTAGACGCACAGCCGCTCGGTCAGCGCGAAGCCCTCGGCAGCCAGGCGCTTTCGAACCTGGTGCGGGGAGGGAAACGGGTGCTCGGGCGAGATGTGGTCGCCGTTGGCGCTCAGGCCCCCGAGGTCGGTGGCGCCAGCGCCCACGAGCTCCGGCCACCAGTCGGCGAGGTTCGGCGGCACCTGCACGCCGACGCCGGGCAGCAACCGCCGCGCCTCGGCGACCAGGCGGCGCATGTCGCGCACGGTGACCGGGGTGGCCCATGCCGGCAGCTCGATACGCGGACCCGTGCCGATCCCCGTGCGCCACAGCTCGCGCGCGGCGTCGTCGGCGACCTGCGCCGGCTCACGGCCGTAGAAGCTCTCGTGCGGGACGAAGTTCTGCAGGATGACCTCCTGCAGGTGGCCGTGTCGCGCGTGCTCGGCCGCCAGCACCTCGAGCGCGGCGATGCGCTCGTCCTCGCTCTCGCCGATGCCGACGAGGATCCCGCTCGTGAACGCGATTCGCAGCTCGCCGGCCGCGGCGATCGTCTTCAGGCGGCGCGCCGGGTGCTTCGTCGGCGAGCCCTGGTGGGCGACGAGCGCGGGGTTCACCGACTCGAGCATCAGCCCCTGCGACGCCGTCACCTCGCGCAGCCGGGCCAGGTCCTCGGGCGCGAGCACGCCGAGGTTCGTATGCGGCAGCAGGCCCCGCTCGAGCGCGCGCTCGCATGCCCAGACGACGTAGGCGACGAAGTCCTCGTGGCCGTGCTGCGCGAGGCGCTCGCGCACCCCCGCGTCGACCTCGGGGCGCTCGCCGGTGAGCACGAGCAGCTCCTTGACGCTGCGCTTCGCGGCGGCGTCGAGCAGCGCGAGCACCTCGCCGGGCGCGTGCAGGTGCGTGCGGTGGGTGGCGAACGCGCAGTACTTGCAGTAGCAGCGGCACGTCCGCGACAGCGACAGGGTCAGGTTGCGGCTGAAGGTGACCCGCCGGCGCACCGCTGTGAGTCTATGGTGCGCCCGATGAGCCGACGCTGCCTCCAGGCGCTCCTGCTCGCCGCCGCGCTGGCGCTGTCGGCGTGCGGTGCGGCGAAGGAGGACAAAGCCCCCAACCAGGCCGCGACGCTGCTGCTGGACTTCCAGCCCAACGCGGTCCATACCGGCATCTACACGGCCGTCGCTCGGGGCTACGACGACGCGCTCGGAGTGAACCTCGACATCCGGGTTCCGTCGGATTCCACCGACGCGGTCAAGCTGCTCGTCTCGCGCCGCGCGCGGCTGGCGATCCTCGACATCCACGACCTCGCCATCGCGCGCGAGCGCGGCCGCGACCTCGTCGGCGTGATGGCGATCGTCCAGCAGCCGCTGGCGGCGATCCTCGCGCTGCCCCCTGTGAAGACGCCGCGCGATCTCGAGGGCCGGCGCGTCGGCGTCACGGGGCTGCCCAGCGACGACGCCGTTCTGCGCTCGATCGTCTCCGGCTCGGGCGGCGATGCGAGCAGGACGCGCCCGACGACGATCGGCTTCACCGCCGTGCGCAGCCTGCTGACCGGCCGGGTCGCCGCCGCGACGGGGTTCTGGAACGTCGAGGGGGTGGCGCTGCGCGCGCGCCGGCCGCAGATCCGCGAGTTCCGTGTCGAGGACTACGGCGCGCCGGCCTATCCCGAGCTCGTCCTGACGGTCACCCGCGAGACGCTGCAGGACGAGCCGGGGATCGTGCGCGCGACGGTCGCCGCGCTCGCCCGCGGCTACGCGGAGGTGCTGACGGACCCCGAGAGCGCCGTCAGCACGCTCGTCGGCTCCACGCGCGGGCTCGATCGCGCGAGCGTGCAGCGCGAGTTCGACGCCGTCTCCCCCGCGTTCACGTCGGGAGCGCGCGCGTTCGGCGAACTTCACCCCGGGCGACTGCGGGCGTGGGCGCGCTGGGAGCAGCGCTTCGGGATCGTGCGGCGCCGGCCCGAGGTCGCGCTGGCCTTCGACGGACGCTACGTGCCGTCGGGCAACCGCGACTGATCAGCTCGGCAGCAGCAGCGCCATGACCTGCGCCGAGCGCAGGCTGCCGTCACGACGGCGGTAGTGGTCGCGCCGCAGCCCCTCGACCTCGAAGCCGAACGCGTGGTAGAGCGCGATCGCGCGCTCGTTGTCGGGCCAGACCTCGAGCTCGATCTTGTGCAGCTCGGTGCCCTGCGCATGCTCGATCGCGGCGCGCAGCAGCGCCTTGCCGCCGCCCTGCCCGCGCGCCTGCGCGACGATCGACATCCCCAGCCACGCGACCCCGGCCGCCGGCGTGGCGTGCAGGCCGAGCGAGCCGACGACGTTCCCGCCGTCCTCGAGGACGAACACCGCGTCGCCGTCGTCGAACATGGCCTGCCAGCGCGCGGTCAGCGCCTCGCCGTCGACCGGCGACTCCGTGGCGATCCAGCCCCTCGCCGGCGACCGCGGTCATGACGGCGATGAACCCCTCGACGTCGTGCGGGGTCGCCCGCCGGACGAGCACTAGCCGGGTCCGCCGCGGATCACGCGGTCGGGACCGCCACCGGTGAATATGTAGTCGTCGCCGAGCCCGCCGTCGCCGGAGACCGTGTCGAGGCCCGGCCCGCCCGCCGGCGTGTCGTTGCCCAGGCCACCCGCGATGCGGTCGTCGCCGGCCTCGCCGCGGGCATTGTCGCGACCGGACGCCCCCGCGCGCGGGCGAGCGCCACGCAGAGCAGGCGCGATGCGGGGCGACGCACGCTCGACGTCATCCCGGAAGGCTACGCCACGGCGAGCGTCTCACGCCACGAGCTTGTCGACGAGCGCCGCGCCCTCGCGCGCCATCCGCGAGCGCGGCACGACGAGGTCGAAGCCGGCCGCGATCGCGCGCGTGCGCACGTCGGCGTCGACGTGGCTGTAGAAGGCGAGCGTGCGCGAATCCCCGAGCGCGTCGTCGGCCCGCAGACCCTCCAGCAGCGCGATGCCCGCGACGTCGTCGGCCGTGAGGTCCACCACGAGCACGTCGCTGGCGGCGATCGCCTCGCGCACGGCCGGCTCGGACCCGACGAGCGCCACGTCGTGGCCGCCGGCGCTCAGCAGCCCCTGCACCTTGGAGCCGAACAGCAGGTCGGGCACGTGCGCGAGCACGCGCGCCATCAGTTGGCCACCTACTGCGCCCTGTTGCGCTTGAACTCGTCGCGCACGGATTGCGGCCGGCCCCACATCGGGGTGACCTCCACGCGTCCGCAGCGCATCTCGCGCAAGGCGAGCTCGCCGTCGATGCCGGCATCGTCGAGCAGCTTCAGCGAGCCGTGGACGGCGGGCGCTGCCGCCGCGTGCCCGAAGCGGTGCGCGACGAGCAGCTTCCAGTGCCAATCGTGGCGGGAATACGGCTGGGCGTTGCAGGTGACGAGATAGGTCGCCGCGTCGACGTAGCGCTTCTCGTCGGCGATCCGCAGGTCGAGCTCGAGGTCGGTCCAGTCGTCGGGCAGCGACTCCACGATCTGGGTGAACGTGTCGGCGAGCGCCATGGCGCGCAAGGCTACCTCCCCGCGCCCGAAGCGAGCGACGCGCTCGCCTCCTGCGCGATCCGCCGGAGTGCCGCGACGATCCTCGCGACCTCCTCCGAGCGCTTCTCGTTGACGCGCGACAGCGGGCCCGAGACCGCGAGACCGGCTCGCGGGCGGCCCTGCTCGCCGCACACGGCCACCCCGATCGACCCGATCTCCTCCTCGCTCTCGCCGAAGTTCGTCGCGTAGCCGTGCGCGCGAATCACCTCGAGATGGGCCTCGAGCTCGTCGCGCGACGCGATCGAGTGCGGGGTCGCCGCGGGGATCTCCTCCGAGGGATACAGCCGGTGCAGCCGCTCGAGCGGCAGCTGCGCCAGCAGCGCCTTGCCGCCGGAGAGGCAGTGCGCGGGCACGACGACGCCGACGCGCGACGCGGTGCGCAGCGGCCGGGTCGACTCGACGGTCTCGATGAACAGGCAGTTCGCACCCCGCAGGACGACGAGCTGGATCGTCTCGTTGACCTCGTCGCGCAGGCGCACCATGTACGGGCGCATGTGCTCCCCGAGGCCGTCCTCGCGGATCGTCGCGAGGCCGATCTCCGCGAGCGCGGAGCCGGCGCGGTAGGCGCGGGTCTCGGGGTCCTGCTCGACGAACCCGTGCTGCTGGAGCGTCGCAAGTAGCCGGTGCGCGGTCGACCGCCCCACGCCGAGCGCCTCGGCGGCATCCGTGACGCGAATGAGGCGCCGCTCGCGATAGAGCAGCAGCAGGCGCAGCGCGTTCTCGACGCTGCCGATCTGGTACTTCGGAAGCCCGGTGTTCTGCATAGCGGGAATGATATCCCACTTGATGGAACTTTATGTTGACGGCGCCGGTGCGGCCTGCTTTCCTGAATCGCACACGATGTTCCGCTATACGAACAACGTGTTCTGCTATAGCGAACATATGTCGTTGGAGGTGCGTGCAGTTGACCGTTCAGCCGGCATTCCTGACGGTCCAGGCAGGGCTCGTGGCACTGCTCGTCCTCGCGGGGGGCGGCCGTATGGCGCCGATTGCAGCCGTCCGACCCATCCGGGTGGGCCGCCTCGACGAGGTCGAGCTCGCGGCGAGCAACAGCGGGTGGCAGCTGGCCGTCATCGCTGCCATCACCGCGCTGCGCCGCAGTCACGTGATGCAGACCACCGAGGGGACCCTTGTCGCCAACGGCCCGCTCGTCGAGGACGCCTGCGAGCTCGAGCGCGAGCTGTTCGAGACGGTGCGCCAAGCGCCTGACCGCTCGCTCGGGCCCGACAGCGGCCGGGCGCAGGCTTCTGGGCGACGCGGTGCCGGCACGCTGGGAAGAGTCGCGGGCCGTCCGTCGCGGTCTCCCCTTCGCCGTGGCGACGCTGGGCAGCGCGGCGCTGTCGTCGACGGACCCCGACTACGCAACGGCGCTCGACCTTCCCGCCGAGATACCGACCTCGGGCGTCTACACGCTGGCGTACGCGGCGGCAGCCAACTGCGGCGGCGGCTGCGGCTGCGGATGACTTCGAACATTTCATAACGCGACGAGGAGACACGACATGACCCGCACATCGTTCCTGATGCTCTACGGAGGCTCGTTCGCGACCCTTCTGCTCGCGACCACGCTCGTCTGGCGCCGGTTCCAGCCGGCCGCCGTCTCGCCGATCGACGAGGGCGGCCTGGACGCCGTCGAACTCGCGGCGCTCACGGGCGGTTCGGAGCGAGCCGCGATCGCCGCCATGGCGGCGTTGCGGAGCAGCGCGGTCAGGACGGGTCCGAGCGGCACCATGCTGGCGCACGGGGAGCTCTACGGGGACGCCGGCGAGCTCGAGCGCGAGCTCTTCGACGCCGTCCACGGGTCGCCGGGGGCTTCGGCGCGGTCACTCGTGGAGGGCGCGGCACACGGCCCGGCGGCCACCCGGATCGTCGCGAGGCTGAATGCGGCGGGGCTCGTGCTCGATGCGCGCACCACGATGCTCATGCATGTCCTC
>Ga0136625_1000503_pt1 | contig 12380 bp, 12 predicted proteins | sample AntDrymUQ4832306_2_FD_104672 | JGI IMG/M metagenome (GOLD analysis project Ga0136625, IMG submission 104672) | Polar desert sand microbial communities from Dry Valleys, Antarctica - metaG UQ483 (23.06) | ecosystem: Environmental > Terrestrial > Soil > Desert | place: Antarctica: Dry Valley...
ACTCTGGAGCACCGACTCGATGCCGTGCTGTTCGAGCGCAGCCCCCGCGGCGTGCGTCTCACTCCGGCCGGCGAGGCTCTCGTGGCTCATGCGACCGCCGTCGTCACCCGACTGGCGGACGCGCGCGAGGAGCTCCGCGCGATTGGGGGCGGCCAGGGGGGCCGAGTGCGACTCGCATCCTTTCCGACGGCGACCTCGGCGTTCGCCGCCATGGCGGTGCAGCGCTTCGGCACTCTCTACCCCGGCGTCGAGATCGACTATGCCGACGTCGAGCCCTATGAGAGCCTCGCCCGCCTGAGGGCCCACGAGCTGGATCTCGCGCTCGTGTTCCAGTTCGACCATTGGTTCATCGGAATGGATTACGACGGAGTCGTCCGCTGCGCCGACGGAGGGTTCGAGTACGTCGACCTCTTCGCCGATCCCTTCCACCTCGTCGTCCGCAGGGACGATCCGCTGGCCGGCCGTGAGCGAATCGGACTCGAGCAGCTGGCCGGCGAGCGCATCCTGGGCGGGCCTCCTTGGGGCCCCGACCTCCGTAGCCTCTGCAATCGGCTCGGCTTCGAGCCCCACTTCGAGGGATCCTTCCGCACAACCGACTTCAGCGCGTTCCAGGCGCTCGTCGCGGCCGGCCTCGGGGTGACGCTGGTGCCGCGGCTCGCGTTCCGATCCCTTCGTGAGGACGTGGTGGTTCGACCGCTCGACCCGGCACCCGTCCGTTACGTCAAGATCGCCCTCCGGGAGGAGGGCTACCGTTCCGCGGCCACTGACGCCATGCTGCACACCCTGCTCGCCGCGGCGACCGAGTTCGGCGCGCCGGAGAACGTCGAGCCCACAGGGAGCCTTCCTGCACAGGAGCCGATGACCCCGTGAGCGCTACGCACACTGCCGTGAGGGAACGCGCAGGTGCGGTGCTGCGGCTCTGGATCGACCTGTTCGACCGGCACCGCATCCTGAACAACGCGAGCGCGATCTCGTTTCAGGCCCTGAAGGCACTCGTGCCGCTGGCGCTCTTCGGCATCGCTCTGCCCGGCGTCCTGGGACTCTCGGACATCTGGGACGAGCAGCTCCGCGAGGATGTCGCGCGCCAGTTCACGCCCACGGTGTTCGTCGCGATCGACACCTCCGTGCAGAAGATCATCACCGAGGGCAGCCCCGCGTTGCCGATCTTCGCCGGGGCTCTGCTGCTCTGGTACGTGTCGGGGTTGGTCCGTGCCTGCATGGGAGGCATCAACTCGATCTACGAGGCCGACGAGCAGAGGCCGCTGCTGCGGCGGTGGAGCCTCTCGTTCGCGCTTGCGGTGTGTGTGAGCAGCGCCGTTGTGCTGTCGGTGCTCGCGGTCACGTTGGGTCCGCAGATCGATCGCCACGGGGCCGGCCACGTTCTCCTACTCGTCGCCCGGTGGCCGTTCGCGGCGATCGCCCTCGGGCTGGCGGTCGGCCTGCTCGTGCGTTACGGCCCTGCGGAGCGGAGGCGGGCCGGGTGGGCGAGTGTCGGCGCGGTTGCTGTCGTTGCCGCGTGGATCGTCCAGTCGCTGCTCTTCGCCTGGTACGTCCGCTCCTTCGCGAACTTCACCTCCGCCAGCGGCGCGCTGACCGTCTTCCTCGTCCTCGCGGCCTTTCTGTATACGTCTTCGATCATCTTTCTCGTCGGCGTCGAGATCAACGAGCTCTTGCGGAAGGACGCGAGCGAGGGCGAGCTGGGAATCATCGGCGTCCTGCGCCGCGGAATGCATCCGTAGCGCAAGGACGCCCCGACTGGCGCCGTGACATTCAGGTGTGCTCATAACCCGGCGGCCCGGTTCACCCGTGCGTACTGTTGCTCACAGGCGCCACCCCGGTCGCCGATCGTGAGCAGTGGGCAGAATCGAGGGAAGTCTCTCATGGCTGAAACCGGCGAGCCTGGCAGGCCAAGGACATTGAGCCTGCGGCGATTTGCGGCGAACCAGACGGTGTTCCGCCGTTCGAACGAGCGTCTGAGCCTGCAGCGGAGCGGCCTCCTAGGCGCATCGAGGCAGTACGTCTGCGAGTGCGGCAACGACTCGTGCGGTGACCTCATCTCACTGCTCCCACACGAATACCAGCACGTGCGCTCGAACTCGACCTGGTTCCTGATCGCTCTCGATCACGAGATCCTCGTCGATGGCACGGAGCGGATCCTCGAGACCCACGAGCGGTACCAGGTTGCGGAGAAGAGTGGGGCGGCGGGAGCACTTGCCGAGGCGCTGGACACGCTCGCCGGCAGCAGGGTGCGCACCGGCTGACCATGTCTAGCCCAGACGCGCGCTCGTAGTCGATCGGCACCCACCCTCAGTGTCCGGCGGCGGACGGATTCCCCGAACGACTCTCGACGAACCGATCCGAGGGCCAAGGCTCGCCCCCGCCGTAGCGCTGTACCACCGGTCCGGTCGGTGGGGGCGTCCAGCCGAGTAGCCCCGGACCGAGCTCCAGGATCCGGGCCGGGAAGATCCGAGCGAAGGGATCGGCGTCGAGCCGCGAGCGGTTGCCGTCCCGCACTGCCGTCAGCGCCCCGCCGAAACGGCTCTCGCCGACGACGAGCGTCGAGAGCACGTGGGGCCAGGGGGCAGCAAGCGACGCGCGCAGCGCGCCGCTCACCGCGGGATCGTCGAACGGGATCGTCAGGTCGTCGGGCACGAGCACGAGCGAGACGAGCGCGGCCGGGCCGTCCGGGTCGATCGCACGCGCGTCGAGCTTCCGCTCGCCGGGGGGCGCGGCGCGTCGGCAGGAAAGACAGCGAGAAAGCCGTCGAACCGAATTCGTGCTGCGGCGAGAGCGCCCTCGGGCCGCTCCTCCGTGCGTGCGAGCCAGCACCAGGTCAAGCGCTCGGAACCTCCCAGTCCCGCCGGATCGCGCGGGTGATCTCCCGCAGATCCCGGCGCAGCTCCTCGAGCGACGGGCGCCCCCAGGTCCAGTAGCCGTTCCAGACGCCGCAGATCGCGAGATCCGGAAAGAGCGTGAAAGCGGTCGGTACGTACGGGCGGTGAAGGGTGTCCGTCGTCTCGAGCAGGTCGAGCTCGTGGACGTAGCGCCGCTCGGCGTCCGACAAGAACGTCCAGCGCGCGCCGAGGCCGGCACGGAATGCCGCCTGCACCTCGGGCGGGTCGACGCTGATCGAGACCATGCGCGTGTAGGCGACCTCCACCTCGTCCTGAAACCCGACGAGCCGGCGGAAGAACGATTGCTCCTTCGGGCACCACCAGCCGCGGTAGAAGGTGAGCACGACGGGATCGCCGCCGGCGAGCTCGGACAGACGCCGCTCGTTGCCTGCGTGATCGCGCAGCTCGAGGTCCGGGAGGCGATTCCCCGGCTGTAGGTCATCGCGCATGAGCGGCCGGAGTGCGAGTGGGCTGGTTCACGGTTCCTCTCCTCGGGTTCGGAATCGGGCGCCAGGTGCGAACGGCTCCTCCGGGTCGACGAGGAACCACGAGAGGAACTCGGCGTCGGCATCCGAGCGGTTCCGCTTCTGCACCTCGGTCTCCGGCGGGATGCCCTCGAGGTCCCCGGCGCCGAGCTCGACCGTGCCGATCAGGGCGTTCTGGTACAGGATTCGCCCCGTCAGCTGGTAGATCAGCTCCGGCCCGGGATGCGTGTGGACGCTCGTCTCGCCGCCAGCGGCGATGCGGACGAGCAGGAACGAGGCGAGCGGGCGCTCCGGGATGCCTTCGAGCGGCTCGCTGCGGAAGATCCGGCGGGCGTCGTCAGGGGTTGCGGCGTCGGGTGAGGCGAGTCTGATCTCCCAGAAGGTCGAGCCGCCGTTCCCCGTCGCTCTGTGGCGATGCGCGACCTCGGCCGGCACCACCGCGCCCGCTCCGGGCTCGATGTCGCTGCGCTCGTCGTCGACCTCGAGCGTGTGGTCGCCTACGCGCGCGTAGACGAAGGAGAACTCGTGACTGTGCTCGAGCTCGCTCCCTGGCTCGACCCGGTACTCCTCGGCAATCCAGGCGCTCGCGCCGGCCGGCGCCGCCCCGAGGTCGGCCTTCGCCAGCTCAACCACCTCCGCATCGCCGCCGAGACCGTCAGCGTCGCCGCCGCTGCCGCCGCAGCCTGCGAGCATCGCTGCCACAATCGCCGTGACGATCCCCCTGGCGCCGATCGCTCCGATTCGGGAAGATCGTCGCGCGTGAGCGTCGTCCTCGTCACCGGCGGTTGCGGGTTCATCGGTTCTCACGTCGTCGACGAGCTGGTGGCGCGGGGGGAGCGCGTCCGCGTTCTCGACCTGCTGCACCCGCTCTCGCACGAGGGCGATCCCGACTACCTGAACTCGGCGGCCGAGTACGTCTTCGGAGACGTCCAGGACGCCGGGCTCGTTGCCCGCTGCCTCGACGGCGTCGCCTCGGTCAGCCACCAGGCGGCGATGGTCGGCCTCGGCAGCGACTTCGACGACGTCGTCGACTACGTCCGCCACAACGACGTGGGCACGGCGACGCTCCTGCGCGCGCTCGCGCGCCGGACGGAGCCGGTGCGGCTCGTGCTCGCGAGCAGCATGGTCGTCTACGGCGAGGGGCGCTACCGTTGCGGCGAGCACGGGCTCGTCCGTCCAGGGCCGCGCACACGAGAGCGTCTGGACGCGGGCGAGTTCGAGCCGGTGTGCCCCCGCTGCGGGCGACCGCTCGAGCCCGAAGCCGTGCCGGAGGAGGCGCCGATCGACCCGCGCAACGTCTACGCCGCAACGAAGGCGCAGCAGGAGCAGCTCTGCTCCGCCTTCGCCCGCGAGACAGGCACCGCCGTGACGGCGCTGCGCTACCACAACGTCTATGGCCCGCGAATGCCGCGCGACACCCCCTATGCCGGCGTCGCCAGCATCTTCCGCAGCGCCTTGGAAGGCGGCCGCGTGCCCCGTGTCTTCGAGGATGGCCGGCAGCTGCGCGACTTCGTGCACGTCCGCGACGTTGCGGCAGCGAACGTGCTCGCGCTCGCCGGGGCGCTCAGCGGCCCGCTGAACGTCGCGAGCGGCGAGCCCCACACCGTTGGCGAGCTGGCCCAGGAGCTGTCGAAAGCCTTCGGCGGCGACCCGCCGGTGACCACCGGCGACTTCCGTCTCGGCGACGTGCGGCACGTCTTCGCTTCGACCGAACGCGCGGCCGCCGAGCTCGGCTTCCGCGCCTCCGTCTCGTTCGCGGAGGGCGTGCGTGAGTTCGCCACCGCTCCCCTGCGCGCCTGACGCCAGGGTGCCTGGCCTCAGGCCCGGCCTCAGCACGAACGACCCCCGCCCGTGAGCCCTGCCGTGAGCGTGAACGGACCGCGCCGGCTCGTCCGCAATCGGGTCAGGCCGTTCGCCGCGCGCTCCAGGCAGACCGCGCTGCCGCCGGCTCGCCAGTACGGCGTGTACCGGACGCGCAGGAGGTAGTCGCCGGCGGCAGCAGTCCAACCGGCGACGCGTTCGTGCTCGAGCGCCGTCAGCCTCGCGGCCGCGGCACCCGACAGGATCGGAGTCGCGTGTGGCAGCTCCCAGATCGTCCCGTCCCCGCCGCTAAAGACACGCGTCAGGCCCGAGCGGCCCGAGCGGAGGAGCCTCGCCTCCTCCACCGCCCCGAGCGCGTCGAGCCGCGTGTCCGGCAGGAGGACGAAGCGCACGCCGTTTCGGCGCAGCCAGCTCTGGTAGCCGGTCGCCGTGAGCGAGGCCGCGTAGAGGGGCGCGTTCTGCGCGACGTCGAGCTGGCGGTACCACCCCCTCGCGATCGGAACGCCGGCGCGAGGGAGCCAGTACGCCTCCCAGTGGTCGTAGGTCGGCACCACCTCGACACGGAAAGACGGCGCGGACCTGCTGTGGAGGTAGTCGACCGCTGGAAGCCAGAAGGCCTCGGTGGCGGCGCGGCTCTCGCTGCGGTTCGGGAGCACCGAAAGGTATGGCGCCAGGGTGTATGTCAGGCCGAGGGCGAGTCCGACGGCCGTCAAGAGGCGCGGCCGAAAGCCGGTCAGGAGGACGGTGAGGAGGCCCAACGGAAAGACGAAGAACCGCAGGCGCGTCAGGTTGCTGCCGAGCGGGGTCGGGATGAGGAACGCCGCGACGCAGACGATCCCCCAGAGCAGGAAGAACGCGAGCAGCGCACCACGGCGCTCGGCACGGGCGGCGATCGCAACCCCGAGCACGCTCGTCGTCAGGACGCCGAGAAGCGGCCAGATGCCGAATGGATACTCGGTCTCGACCGGGAACAGGGCCAGGGCGAGGAGCTGCACCCCGCCGATCGCGACCAGCGCGAGCACGAGCTTCCGTGAGCCGAGGCGGCGGCGCGAGCAGGCGACCGCGAGGAGCACGAGGCAGAGGAAGACGAACGCGAGTGGGCTGAAGCCGAGGGTCAGAGCGGCAAGCAGGACCGCGAGCCGCGGTCGCCCGAGCTGAAGCGCGCGAAGCGCTCCGAGCAGGCAAGCCAGGCCGAGTGCGTAGCTGTACGTCCCGGTCAACAGGGGGCCGCCGGCCAGGATTCCGTAGGCGCGGGCGGGCCAGCGGCCGATCTCTCCCCACTCGTGGAGGAGCAGCGATGCGAAGAGCGCCGAGGCGACGATAACGGACGCAACGACGAGCGGCACGTTGCCCACGAGTGCTGCCGGGAGGTAGTAGAGGAAGCTGTACGACGCGAGCGGGTACTGACCCGCGTACCAGAGGTTGTCCCAGAGGTGAACCCCGTCGCGGACGAGCTCGGTGCGGTAGAGATGCGCCGGTGCGTCGATCGCCGGCGGCGCCGCCGCGACGACGAGCGCGGCGGAGGCAGCCGCCAGCATCGCGGCCGCGAGCGCCTCCCGGGCGACCCTAACTCTCATGCGCAACGCGCAGCGGCGATCGGCGTCGCGAGAAACCAAGGCGCGAGAGCAGGGCGAGGACGGCGATCGAACCCGTCCCGCCCCAGACGACGTGGAGCGGCCACACCGGGTTCCCGGGCACCTTCAGGTGCACGTAGAGCAGGAACGAGGTGGCGGCGAGCGCGCTGCCGACGAGCAGCAGCCGCGGCCCGGCGAAAGGCAGCAACGCCAGGGGCAGCAGGGCGTACCACGGGTAGGCGGGAGTCGCGAGCAGCAGTAACGCGACGAGGAGGAGCAGCGTTCCCTGCGGCTCGCTCCCGCGGCCGCGCCACACGAGCAGCGCGAGCCCTGCGAGTGCCGTGAAGGCGAGCAGCTGGTAGGTAGAGGCGGCCGCTTTGCCTTCGAGCCCGAGCAGCAGCAGTGGGTAGAAGCGCGCTCCGGAGTCGAACCCCTCCTCCTTGAAGTAGCCGGGCAGGTAGCCGAGCACCTTGGTGCCGACCTCGAGGAAGGGGAGATAGGCGAGCCCCGCGCTCGCGCTCGCGGCGGCCACCAGGATCGCAGCGCGCCGTCGACCTCCCGCGACCAGGGCCGGGAGCGCAGCGAGCGCGTAGAACTTGACGAGCGCCGCCCCCGCAAGTGCGATACCGGCAGCCATGGGCCGCCCCCGGACGCTCAGCAGGAGCGAGCCGAGCAGTAGTGCCACGGCGACAACGTCGACGTGGCCGCTGTGGCCGACCTCGACGAGCGCGAGCGGGTGCCAGGCGTAGAGGAGCGCGAGCTCCGGACGCCTGCCGTGCCGGCGCAGCAACAGTCCCAGCAGCACGATCGCGATCGCGTCGACGCCGACGAACACGAGCTTCGTCCAGCGGACGCTGTCCGGTTTGGCGGCGTATGCGACCCGGAAGACGGCCTGCGCCGCCGGCGGATAGATCGTCGGCGCGAACTTCCTGTTCACGGCCTCGTAGACGCGCGCATCGCGGAGCTGAACGAGGGCGGGGCTCTGCGGCGGAAAGCGGTAGGGGTTGATCCCCGCTGCCTGCACGCGCCCGTCCCAGACGTAGCGATAGACGTCGTCGGAGAGCGCCGGCGGATGCACCGCGAGCGCGAGCCGCGCCACCAGCGCGACCACGAGCACGGTCGCGAAAGCCCACCTGCCGAGGGGCGAGCGGCTGCGAACGACGAGGATCGCGGCCGCCGCGTACACGCTGAGCGCGGCGACGACCGCGACCACGATCGCGGCGGGTCGCTGGAAGGGATCGGGCCGGTCGAGTACGAGGCCGAGCCAGACGGTGCTTGCGACGAGCGCCAGGCCGAGCGCCGCCAGCAGAGCACGAGCCTTCACGCTTCGACGCGCACCCGCACCCGGTGTAGACCGCTCGCACCGTCCGGTACGGAATCGTCCTCCACGGTGCTCTGCAGCTCGCCGGTGCCGTCCGTTGCACGCACGACGAGCTGGTGGTCGCCTGAGCGGGAGGGACTCCAGGGGAAGCTCCAGAGCGCCCAGGTGAGGTCGGAGGCGTGGTAGTCGATCTTGGCTTCGGACCATCTACCGCCGCCGTTCGTGGACACCTCGACCCGCGAGATGCCACGATCGCCCGCAAAAGCGGCCCCGCGCACCTCCGCGCCGGTCACGCGACTGCCTTCCTTCGGCACGTCGATCCGCGACATCGTGTGCACGCGCTGCGCCTGCCAGCCCTGCTTTTCGTAGTAGCCCTCGCGGTCGTCGTCGACAAGCTCGATCCTGTCGATCCACTTCACGCTCACCTCACCGTAGGTCCCGGGAACGATCAGCCTGGCGGGGTAGCCGTGCCGATCCGGCAGCGGCTCGCCATTCATCTCGAAGGCGAGGAGCGTGGTCGGCTCGAGGGCCTTCTCGAGCGTGGTCGAATGGGTGTAGCCGTCGGCGGCGTGGAGGAAGACGCGGCGCGCGCCGGCATTCGGGCGCGCCTCGCCGATCAGCTCGCGCAGGGGGATCCCCCGCCAGACGGCGTTGCTCATCAGGCCGGCACCAACCCCGTTTGAGATGCACTCGAGCGTCGTCTCCTGCTCGATCGTCGGCAGGCTGCCAACCTCGCCGAAGTCGAGGGTCATCGGGTTGTCGACGAGACCACCGAGCCGGAGCCGCCAGCGGTCGCGGTCGACGCGCGGGTCGATCAGGTTCTTCGTCACGACGTAGAAGCTCTTGTTCGGCGTGATCGGCGCCACCTGCGGACCGAGCACCTCGATTCCCTCGTAGCCGAACACCGATTGCCGGCGCAGGACTTCCGCGAGACCGCCCGAGCCGAGGACGAGTGCACCGGCAGCCGCGCGCAGGACGAGATCACGGCGGTTCATGTGTCTCTCCGGGCGGTCACGAGGACGCCGACGAAGATCCCGACGAGCGCGAGCAGCGAGGCGGCGCTCAGCAACCGCGCGTCTCCGGGCGGAAGCCCGTGGTAGTTCGAGGCGAGCGCCGGCCAGAGCACCGCGACTGCGGCCAGCCAGGCCAGGAGCCCGGCAACGAGCGGGACGGCGAGTCGCCGCCGTGAGAGGCGTGCGTAGGCCCGGCCGGCGGCGAGGCCGATCGCCGGGAGCGCCAGGAGGCTCGAGTAGAAGGCGAGCATCTTCGCGAGGATCGGCCCGCCCACGACGCCCAGACTCGGGACGAAGATCCCGACCGGGACGAACGGCAGGAAGCGGTCGCTGACGAAATCCACCGGCAGAGGCACTCCGAGCGCGAGCCGCAGAACGAGCGAGAGGAAGAGCGCTGCGAGGCCTGCAACCACACCGGCGATCACGTCAGCACCCTTGTCTCCGACCCCTCCGGGCAGTTGGCTCGCAGGGCTGCGAGCGCCGCTCGTGTCGCCTGCAGGTCCTCGCGAACGGCTGCGTCGAGCTCGAGCAGCTCCAGGTCGGCAAGCTCGTCGACGTCGTAGGTCGGCTCGAGGAGCGAGACGGTGAGTCCCTGCCGGCGAGCCTTCTGCACGAGCTCCGAGAGCACCACTCCGGTGCTCATCCGAAGACCGGCGAGCACGTCGTGCCAGCCACGCATGCCGATCAGGTAGTAGCCGCCGTCGAGGACCGGCCCCAGCACGAGGTCGTCGCGCTCCAGTCGCGCAAAGGCCTCCGCCACGACCTCCTCCCGGATCTGCGGCGAGTCGGAGGCGATCAGGACGACGCGCTCCTCTCCACGCTTGGCTGCGTCGCGGAAGAGTGCCCGCTGACGCTCGGTCCAGCTGCCCCGCGGCTGTCCGAGCACGCGTGCAGCTGGAGCGATGTAGGAGCGCGTCTCGCGCCTCCACGCGGCGGCCGGCGTCACGAACCACGCTGCGTGCGGGAACCGGACTGCCAGATCACGCAAGAACGCGCCGTAGAGACCTGTGGCAGCCGCGTCCCCGATCGCTGCAGCAAGCCGCGTCTTGACCTCGCCGGGCCGCGGCGCCTTCGCCGCGATGTAGAGGACGCTGGTCGTCTCCACTTCTGCGCCGGCATTCATCGGAGGAGCCGCCCCATGTCTACGACCGCACGGGCTGTGCCGCGCACGGTGCCGGTGACCTTCGAGCGGCCGGAGCGGGCCAGATACTCGACCGGAACCTCTGCGATCCGCCAGCTTGCCGCGTGCGCTCGCAAGACCATCTCGAGCGGCCAGCCGAAGCGCCGGTCGGAGAGGCCGAGCGCAAGCAAGCCCTCACGGCGCGCGGCGCGCATCGGCCCGAGGTCGCGTAGCGGCAGACCCGTGCGGCGGCGCAACTCGAGCGCGAGCAGCCGGTTCGCAACGCGGGCGTGTGCCGGCCAGGCTCCTCGAGCTGCGCGGCGCTCACCGAGGACGAGGTCGGCGCGACCCTCGTCGATCGGGGTGGTCACTGCAGGGAGCGCACGTGGATCAAGGGAGCCGTCGCAGTCCATGAAGCAGACGAGCTCCGAGGTCGCGGCCGTCAAGCCGGCAAAGCAGGCGGCGCCGAAGCCGGCCTGCGGCTCGCGCACGACGTACGCGCCGAGTCGCTCGGCGAGCTCGCCGGAGCCGTCGCTCGAGCGGTTGTCGGCGACGATCGGACGGTAGCCGGCGGGCATGCGGCCGAGCACCCAGGGCAACGCCTCGGCTTCGTTCAGCACGGGCAGGATCACGTCGATCACGCGCGGGCTCCGATGAGCGCACGGGCAGCGAACCGCTCGAGCCGGTCGAGCGCCTCAGGGAAGTCGGCGCGGCCGAAGCCGATCCGGAAGTGATTCCCGGGAAAGTCGTAGACGGAGCCGGGAACGAGCAGCACACCCTCTTCCTCGACGAGGCGGACCGCCAGCTCCTCGGCGCCGAGCGGCGCGTGCAGGCGCGGGAAGGCGACGCAGCCCGCGCGCGGCCGCACCCATTCGAAGACGCCCTCCCAGTCGGCGAAGAAGCGATCGAGCAGCGCTAGGTTCCGCGTCAGCAGCGAGCGACTGCGCTCGAGCACGCGGCCTCTCGAGCGCAGAGCGGCGAGGGCCAGGAGCTCGCTGGGGGCGCTGTTGCACGAGGAGATGTACTCCTTGAGGGTCCCGATCCGGGACAGGAGCTCCCGATCTCGGGTCGCGAGCCAGCCGATGCGGAGGCCCGCCAGACCGAACGACTTCGACATCACGCCGACGCTGACCGCCCGGCCGCCGTACTCGACCGCCGCTGGCAGCAGGTCGGCAGGATCGTGCTCGAGAAACCGGTAGACCTCGTCGGAGAAGAGAACCGCTCCGACCTCGGCCGCGATCGCCGCCACCTCGTCGAAGGTCTCCCGGCTCGGGAGCGCGCCGGTGGGGTTGTGCGGAAAGTTGACGACGATGACGCGCGTCGTCGGCCTGATCGCGCGACGGAGCGCCGCGATATCCAGTTCCCACTCCTCGCGAGGGTCAAGGCGAAGCAGGGTCACCTCGGCGCCCGCGGCCTCGGCGACCTCGTGCAGCGACTGGTACGCCGGCCAGGTGACGACCGCGTGGTCACCGGGTTGAAGGGTGGCGTTGAGCGTGAGGAAGATCGCCTCGTCCGCTCCGGCGAAGGTCAGCACGTCGGCCGGCTCGAGCCCGGAGTACAACCCGGCGATCTCGGCGCGCAGCAGTGGGTGGCCGCCCGGATCCGTGTATCCGAGCGTCAGACCGTGCCAGAGCTCGAGCGTCTCCTCATCGGCCTGCGCCAGCAGCTCCTCCAGACGGTATGGCTCGATGTCGGAGGTGCAGAGGAGGTGCTCCGCCCGGGCGCCATGCTCGACGAAGAGACGCTCGAGCTGGAGGCCGCGCACGCGACGGAGGGAGAGGGCAGTCATCTGCGTACAACGTTGCCCGTCGCCGGAAACCGTAGGCATGAACGTTTCCTTACGGGCGCGGCTGCCGAGCTCCCACGTGGCTCGTGTTCCGGTCCTGACCTGTCTCGTTCCCAAAAACGGAGCTGAAGGCTTCCAGCGGCGTTTGAAGGGGCGCATGAGGAGTGGATGAGGGTTCGCTAACAGGCAGTGGATGCGGCTCGATCCGGCCCGTGAGCAGAATCTGAAGATTTGCTAATACGCCTCCGCCCGGCCTCGATTGCGGGCCAGGCGAGGCAGAATGCTTCCGTGCGCCCCTGGTCTCTGAGCATGCGGTGGTGGCTCGGCCTCGCGTTTGCCGTCGTCGCCGCGATCACTGCCGTGCTC
>Ga0136625_1000507_pt1 | contig 12335 bp, 13 predicted proteins | sample AntDrymUQ4832306_2_FD_104672 | JGI IMG/M metagenome (GOLD analysis project Ga0136625, IMG submission 104672) | Polar desert sand microbial communities from Dry Valleys, Antarctica - metaG UQ483 (23.06) | ecosystem: Environmental > Terrestrial > Soil > Desert | place: Antarctica: Dry Valley...
GCGCCGGTGTGGGGCTGTTGATGGAGTTCGTGCTCACCTTGATCTTCGTGCTCGTCATCCTCGCCTCGACCAAGAAAGCGCCGGCGATGGCTGGGCTGGTGATCCCCTTCACCCTCGCCGTGGTGCACCTTGCGGGGATTCCTTTTTCTGGAGCGTCGGTCAACCCGGCTCGGTCGTTTGGGCCCGCCTTGGTGGGCGGCACCTTGAACGAAGTATGGATCTATTTGGTCGCCCCTCTGGCCGGCGCCGCCGTCGCCTGGGTGTTCTGGCGCATGTTCGGGGGCGACGAAGCCGACGTTTGAGCCGGATCGCTGCGTCTCCTACCTCGCACCTAAATTTGGAATTTGGTCAACCTCGCGCGCTCGGATAGGAACTGTGGCTGGAACCGTTCATCAACTGACGTCACCTTGCGATCGGTCAAGCCACCCGTGTGGCGGCGTATCGCGGTGCGGTCGGATACAGCTTTGGGTGAAGCCGCCGTGATCATGGAAAAGGCCATGGGTTGGAAGAGCTACCACCTCCACTCATTCGATGCGGATGGGACAACCTATGCCACCCCTGACCCGGATTGGGACAACGACGACGAAGACGAAGACAGATTCCGTGTTGCGGATGTGCTGCCCAACGTGGGATCCAAGTTGCGTTGGTATTACGACTTCGGCGACGGGTGGGAACACGATGTCGCAGTCGAAAAGATCGGTTCCGCCGAGGCAGGTGTCAGGTACCCGTTTTGTATCGCCGGAGCCAGGGCCTGTCCGCCCGAAGACTGTGGCGGCCCATCCGGATATGAACGTCTGCGCGACGCGTTAGCCGATCCATCCCATCCCGAACACGGTCAGCTCCGAGACTGGGCACCGCCGAATTTCGACCCGGCGCACTTCGACGTTAAGGAGGCGAGCAAGGCGATGCGTTTTCGTCGACGTGACACGATTCGCCAGTACCTAAGTGATCCCGTCTCCATTGGGCCAAGTGTCATCGGGCTCCATCACATTCAATTGCCATGCCGGAAGGGGGAGAGGTCAAGGCCGTTGAGTTCTATGAGGGCATACTCGGCATCCCTGAGCTTCCCAAACCTTCTCATCTTGCAGGTCGAGGGGGATGTTGGTTTGAAGCGGGAAGCGTTCGTCTCCATTTGGGAGTGGAGGCTGATTTTCAACCGGCTCGAAAAGCGCACCCTGCTTTGCTGGTTGATGATCTCTCGTCGATGAGTACGCGCCTCGGCAACGCCGGAGTGGAGGTTGTCGACGATGAGCCGCTTCCTGGGTTTCTGCGTTTCTATGCCTACGACCCGTTTGGCAACCGCCTCGAGTTTCTCCAGTCGCTCGATGACGGTTCATCCTGACTGACCGGACGGTCAGTGAGGACTAGTATTGACAAGCAGTGATTGATTTTCGGACTCATCCCAGCCGATACCGACATTGGCAACTGGTGGTGGAGCCTCCGATTGCGCGTCTGATACTCGATGTCGACGAGGATGGCGGCTTGGGCAACTACGAGTTGAAGCTCAACTCGTACGACCTGGGGGTGGACATCGAGCTGGCCGACGCGGTGCAAAGGCTGAGGTTCGAGCATCCGGAGGTTGGCGCGGTGCTGGTCGAATCCGGGAAGGACCGGGTGTTCTGCGCCGGGGCCAACATCGGTATGTTGGCCGAGGCCGACCATGGCCTCAAAGTCAACTTCTGCAAGTTCACCAACGAAACCCGGATCGGCATCGAGGAGGCCAGTGAGAAGTCCCGACAGAGGTATGTCGCTGCTATCAACGGCACTGCTGCCGGTGGAGGCTATGAACTTGCCCTCGCCTGCGACCAGATCCTTTTGATCGACGATGGCTCCGCCAGTGTCTCGCTTCCCGAGGTGCCGTTGCTCGGTGTGCTGCCCGGTACAGGGGGTCTTACCCGCCTGACCGATAAACGCCATGTCTTGCGCGACCGTGCCGATGTGCTCTGCACTACCGAGGAAGGAATCAAAGGGCGCCGGGCCGTCGATTGGGACCTCGTTGACGAGCTGGTGCCTCGGTCCCGCTTCCGCGCTGACGTCCTGGAGCGAGTGACTGCAGCCGCCGCTGACAGCGATCGACCGGGAGATCGTCGGGGGATCGAGCTCTTTGATCTGAGTCGGACAATCGAGGGGGATCGAATCGGGTATGAAAACGTCTCGGTGCTGATCGATCGGAAACTTCGCACTGCGTCGATCATGATCAACGGACCGGGGACATCGCCTCCTCTCCAGCCTGCGGAGCTCTCAGATCTGGGAGCATCGTTCTGGCCGCTGGCTCTGGCGCGCGAACTCGATGACGTTTTGCTTTACCTGCGATTGAACGAGCCCACGGTCGGCACTCTGTTGTTTCGGACGATCGGCGATCCGGAAATGGTCGAGGCCCACGATCAGTTCCTGCTCGAGAACCTCGACGATTGGTTAGTTCGAGAGATTGTCCTATTCATCGGCCGGACCTGGAAGCGCCTCGACATGACCGCCCGAACGGTGGTCAGCCTGATCGAGACAGGAAGCTGCTTTGTCGGGCTACTAGCTGAGCTGCCGCTGGCGTCGGACCGGGTGTACATGTACGAGGAAAAAAGTGAGAGTGGTCCGCGTCTTCGTCTCACGGCGATGAATCAGGGAACGCTTCCGATGGGGAATGGGCTGAGCCGGCTGGCAACGCGATTTTGGGGTCGCCCCGACGGCCTGGCAGCGGCGGAGGCGACGATAGGGAAGGATCTCGATGCCAAAACCGCGGTCGAGCTCGGATTGGCCACTTTTGCTTTCGACGAAGTTGATTGGCAGGACGAGATCCGCCTCTTCTTGGAGGAGCGGGCCGCGTTCAGCCCCGATGCCTTAACCGCCATGGAGGCCAACCTGCGGGTGGCTGGCCCTGAGACGCTGGAAACAAAGATCTTCGGACGCTTGACCGCTTGGCAGAACTGGGTGTTCTACCGCCCGAATGCCTCCGGCCCTGAGGGAACGCTCCGGTCATACGGCAGCGGGCGTCGACCACAAATCGATCGAAAGAGGACGTGACATGCTGAGCGAAGAAGTCGACTACGACCAACTCATCCCTAACAACGTTGGGCTCGCGTCCGACCCCAAGCTCCAACGCGCCTTGGAGGAATGGCATCCGGGTTACATCGACTGGTGGATGGATATGGGACCCGACGGCTTTCAAAACACCGACGTGTGGCTGCGCACCGCGATCAGCGTCGACAAGTCCGGGTGGGCCAAGTTCGGATTTGTGAAGATGCCCAACTATCGGTGGGGGATTCTCCTGGCCCATCCCGAGGAAGGGAGAGTGGTCCCCTGCGGCGATCACTACGGGGACCCCGCGTGGCAAGAGGTTCCAGGCGAGTATCGGTCGATGTTGAGAAGGCTGATAGTCGTACAGGGCGACACCGAACCCGCCTCCGTCGAACAACAGCGTTTGTTGGGAAAAAGTGCTCCGTCGCTCTACGACATGAGAAATCTGTTCCAAGTCAACGTCGAAGAGGGCCGACACCTTTGGGCGATGGTCTATTTACTTCAGCGCTACTTCGGCCGGGATGGACGAGAAGAAGCTCACGAGCTAATTCGTCGCCGGTCCGGGAGCGAGGAAGCGCCTCGGATTCTTGGCGCTTTTAACGAGGAGACCCCCGACTGGCTGTCGTTCTTCATGTTTACCTTTTTCACCGATCGGGACGGCAAGATGCAACTCGAATCACTTGCCCAGTCGGGCTTCGACCCGCTTTCTCGGACTTGTCGGTTCATGTTGGCCGAGGAAGCCCATCACATGTTCGTGGGTGACACGGGGTGCGGCCGGATCATCCGCCGAACTGCGGAAGCGATGCGGGGGGCGAACGTCGAAGATCCCTACGACGTTGAGCGAGTTCGCGCGCTCGGGGTGATCGATCTGCCGCTCATCCAGCGCAAAATGAATCTTCACTTTTCCCTAACCCTCGACCTTTTCGGCGCAGAGGAATCGACGAATGCTGCGAACTACTACACCGCCGGGCTCAAGGCTCGTTACCACGAGGACCAGATCAGAGATGACCATCGACTGCATGGGGCGACGTACCCGGTGATGCGGTTGGTCGATGGGGCTTTCACTTCCGAGGACGTGCCCGCCCTCAATGGCCTCAACGCGCGGTTGCGAGACGACTTCGTTGCGGATTGCGCCGGTGGGGTTCGGCGGTGGAACAAAGACATCCGCGAAGCTGGGATCGAGTTCGAGCTGCGACTTCCCCATGTCGCTTTTAATCGTGGCGTCGGCGAATTCGCCGGCGTTTCAGTCACTCCGGCGGGCGAAATCATCTCCGCCGAAGCGGCGAGACAGGACGAGAAGAGCTGGCTCCCGTCAACCGATGACGCCGCGTACATCGAGGAGCTCATGCAGCCGACCTACCAGATTGGAGACTTTGCGGGGTGGATCGCCCGACCATCCAAAGGAGTGCTCGGCCAACCGGTTGACTTTGAGTACGTGAAGGTCCCTGACGCATAGGAAACTACTGACCGGGCGTCGTGGTTACTGACGCCGTCCACGGCCGGGGTGCCCGCGAGATCGAGATCATTCGATCGGCATACCGAGTGATGGTGCGTCGGGGCAGTCATCGGCTCTCGCTGCAGGACATCGCCGATGAGGCAGGGGTCTCCAAGGGTCTGCTCCTCTACCATTTCGGCAGCAAGGACAACCTTCTGCTGGAGTCGATGCAATGGGCGCTCGAGCGAACCGCAGAGCGAATCCTCAAAAGAATGGCATCGGCAGCAGACTCTCGAGAGGCGCTGGGAGCGCTGATCGAGGCGGTTTTTGTAAGTCCTGAGGCCAACCGCGACTTCTACCTTTTCTATTTGGATCTGGTCGAACACCTGGCGCGGGTGCCTTCCTTCTCGACCCTGTCGTCGATGCTCCATGAGAAGATCAATGGGCTTTACGCCGCGGTGATCGAGACGGGCAGGGCCCGCGGGATCTTTGCCGTTGGGGATGTCGACATTGCCGCGCGAAACATGAGAGCGCTCATCGAAGGGACGTTTCTGCAATGGCTGCAGACCAGCGGTTGGCGACGCAACCATCGCCAGTGGCGCGATGATTGCGAGCAGGCGTTGATCAAACTCCTCAGCTCGGCGCCCGAAGCATGAAACGTTGGATCTTGCCGGTCGGCGTTCTCGGGAAATCGGTAACGAACTCGACTACATGCGGATACTGATAGTGCGGCAACGTCAACCGACACCAATCCTGAAGAGCTGCCACTAGGCCATCCTCGACCTGATTTGTCTCATTGAGAATCACCGCCGCCATGATTCGCGAGAAATGGTCGATTTCAACGGTGACCACCGCGGCTTCCCGGACTGCCTCGTGCTCCATCAGCCGGTTCTCGATCTCGATCGGACTGACCCAAAGCCCTCCGATCTTCATCATGTCGTCCACCCGGCCCTCGTACACGTAGTAGCCGTTCTGGTCTTGGTGATAGCGGTCACCCGAGGCGAACCATCCGCCAACGAGCTTGGCCTCAGTCCGTTCCCTTTGATGCCAGTAGCCGGAGAGCGCACTTGGGCCTCGCACCCACATTTCGCCCGCTTCGCCTGGACCGACGACCTGGTGCTGCTCGTCCCTCAGCTCGACCTGGTACCCATCGATGGGTTGGCCTGACGTCCCCGGTCGAACCTCGCCGGGCCGATTCGAGCAAAAGATGTGCAGCATCTCCGTCGAGCCGAGACCGTCGAGGATTTCGATGCCGGTGCGGTCATAGAAACGATGCCAGATCTCGGGCGGGAGCGGCTCGGCGGCAGAGACGCCCAACCTGACTGACGACCAATCGGTCTCGTCGAACTGGGGGCTGGCGAGGATGGCGATGTAGAGGGCGGGCACCGAGAAGTAGATGTCAGGGTGATGGGTGTTGACCCGTTCAAAGAGCCGATCGGGGGTGGGCCGACCGGTGAGATACACGGACGTCGCGCCGGCTGAAAGTGGAAAGGTCAGGTTGTTCCCGAGTCCGTAGGCGTGATACATCTTCGTGCTCGAGAACATCACGTCGCCCGGCTTGATCGCGAGGATCGGCCGGGCATAGTTGTCGAATGTTGGCGCGACATCGGCGTGACGGTGGACTACTCCTTTGGGTGAGCCGGTCGACCCCGAGCTGTACAGCCAGAAAGCCGGGTCGTCAGGATGGGTCGCTACCGGCGCAACCTCGCGCGAGCTTGCGCTAAGCCACTGATCGAGCGACGCCCCACCCTCGGAAGCACCGTTGGCAACTATCAATTGCACACCGGCCCGGCTGTCCAATTGCGGAAGGATCTTGTCGAGAAAGGCGCTGTCGACGATGGCCGCCACTGCGTAGGAATCGTCGAGGAAGTAGCCAAAGTCCTCGGGGCGGGCGAGGAAATTAACTGCGATGGGGACGGCACCGATTCGCATCGCACCGAGGAACGAGGCCGGGAACGCAGGCGTGTCGTCAAGTACGAGGAGAACGCGCTCCTCCCGACGTATTCCGAGGTCGCTTAAACCCGATGCAACCCCGCAGACCAACGAATGAAGTTGGGAGAAGGAAACTCGCTGATCATCGGTGGTGATGATGGCAGTAGCGTCACCCCGACCTGCATCGAGGTTGGAATCGACGAGGGTGCTGACGTTCGCGATGGTCTGCATCTGTGGCCTACTGGTGGCACCGTAGTCTTCGACCCGGCATGGCCGCTCGTTCGTCCCACGACCTCACTCGCCGCTACGCGAAGGTCGACGGTCACAGGATCGAATACCAGTGGATCGGCGAAAACCCCGAAGGCGTCCCGATGGTGTTCCTGCACGAAGGCCTGGGCAGTATCGAGCTCTGGCGGGATTTTCCTGCGGCGGTCGTTGCGGCCACCGGAAGCGCTGGACTGGTCTATTCCCGGTACGGGAACGGCTGGTCCGATCCTTTATCCGAGCCTCGCCGGCCGGACTACATGCACGTAGAAGCGTTGGAAGTCCTGCCGGCCATCATCGATCGCTTGGTCGGATCCCCGCCGCTGTTGGTCGGTCACTCCGACGGCGCCTCGATCGCTGTCATTTATGCCGGGAGCGGATACCCAGTCGAGGGTCTCGTGCTGCTGGCCCCGCACGTATTCGTCGAAGATTGCTCGGTGGCTGCGATAGAAGCGATCCGAGGCGATTTTCTCGCCACCGACCTCGCGGAGAAGATGGCCAAGTATCACCGAGACCCCGCGGCCACTTTCTGGGGCTGGAACGACATTTGGCTGAGCCCACAGTTCCGTGACTGGAACATCGAAGCGTTCCTAACGACGGTTTCGTGTCCGCTCCTCCTTGTCCAAGGCGAAGAGGACGACTACGGCACCTCAGCTCAGCTCGACGCGATCGAAACCGGTGCCGCGGGACCGGTGGAGCGTGTCATGGTGGCCGAGGCGCGCCACTCGCCTCATTTATCCCATATGGACCCCGTGGTGAGCGCCATCGCGGGCTTTGTGGCGAGTCTTTGATCGTTCTCTGGGCCGGGATCCGTGTCCAGCACGGCTGCGAACCCAGGGTTCGCTTAAAGGTCGTCTTCGGAGAGGTCCTCGAGGCCGGCGACCCAGCCGGTGGGGAGTTGCCAGTGGCGGGCACCGGAAACTACTTGGCGCATGTGGTCAGCTGATGGGCGGTTGCGTTCGCTGTTGGCCGGGTAGGCGAACGTTGCCACCGGGTACTTGTTGCCCGAGCGGTCGACCGCTTTGACGTCCTTCAACGGTTTCTGGCCAAACGAAGCTTCGTGGGCGGCGATCGATTTGAGCTCGATGTTCGAGACCTCGAAAACCGCCCCCCAGACGGTGTTGCCGGGGGCGGCTTGGATCGAGGGGCGGCCGTCTGTGGTCGGAAAGGTCAACCGGGTTTCGGGCAGATGAGCGATGAACTGGAAGTTGGCCTTGGGGGCAACGGTTTCCAGCAGCTCAGGGTCCATCATTCCGCTGTAGGCAAAGTAGAGCATCGGTGAGGCCGGAATTGTACCGGGAAGGCATTCGGGCCCAGGGATACACTCGCCCGCCGATGGACTGGCCGTCGATCCTCTCCCAACTGACTTCCAAAGTCGATCTCGACCGGGCCGCCGCCCGAGCCGCGATGGCCGAGGTGATGGCCGGGAGTGCCACCCCCGCTCAGGTCGCAGCGCTCATCGTCGCCTGGCGGATGAAGGGGGAGACAACCGAGGAGATGACCGGGATGGTGGAGGCGATCCGGGAGGCCGCCGTGCCGGTGCCGGTTGACCCCAATGGCCTGGTCGACGTCGTCGGCACCGGCGGCGATCGAGTCGGCACCTTCAACATCTCGACTGCGGCCGCCCTCGTCGTGGCCGGGGCCGGGGCCAAGGTCGCCAAACACGGAAACCGCTCGATGTCCTCGAAATGTGGATCGGCGGACGTCCTCGAAGAGTTGGGCCTGGTGATCGACTTGCCGGTCGAATCGAACCTGGCCCTGCTCAAGGAGACAAACTTCGCGTTTTTCTTCGCTCCGCTCTATCACCCCGCCTTCCGTCACGCCGGCCCGGTGCGACGCGAGCTCGGTATCCGGACGATCTTCAACTTCCTCGGCCCCCTCGCCAATCCCGCCGGCGCCCTCCGACAGGCGATCGGGGTTTCCGACCCGCAGATGGCCGAGCGGATGATCGGCGTGTTACGAGAGCTGGGATCGGTTCACTCGTTCGTCTTCAGCGGCGACGGCGGAGTCGACGAGATCGTCCCCACCGGACCCACTTTCATCTATCGCCTGCAGGACGGGGAGGTGACCCACGCCGAGTTCACGCCCGAGGACTTCGGTGTTAAGCGAATCGAGCTTTCCGCCCTCGCCGGCGGTGACGCTCCCGAAAACGCCCGCATCCTGCGATCCGTCCTCGCCGGCGAAACCGGCCCTCGTCGGGATGCGGTCCTGGTCAACGCGGCGCCGGCGCTAGTGGCGGCGGGACTCGCCTCCGGCTTTGCCGAAGGGGTCGAGCTGGCAGGACATTCAATCGACAGCGGAGCATCTCAGGAGGTCCTGGAACGAACCACCTCGAGAAGCCGCGACCTCGCCTTAACCTGAACCTGTGCATGTCAACGCCTCCGACATGGTTGAGGCACTTCGGCGCTCAGGTCTGAGGATCACCGTCTCCCGGCAGGCGATCTGCGAGGTATTGGCCACCGATCATCACAACCATCTCACGGCTAACGACCTTCTCGCCAAGGTCAATCAAAAGCTCAGGGGCAAGGTGGCGCCGTCCACCATCTACCGGACGATCGATGCCTTGGAGGCGGAGGGGTTGCTCGAGCATGTCCATCTTGGCCACGGCCCTGCGGTCCTCCATCTGAGCGACGACTCTTCCCACCATCACCTGGTTTGTGAGAGCTGTGGACGGACGATCGACGTCGACACGGGCGCCTTCGATGCCGCGATCGGGCTTCTTGCGGCAAAAAACGGGTTTGTGGCGAGCTCGGTCCATTACGCCCTCATCGGGCAATGCGAGGAGTGTGCGGCTATCATTGCAAGTCACTTGCAATAAGCAGCATCCCTCGGAGGCGGACTCATGCATATGCCCGACGGCTACATCAACCTTGCTACTTCGGCTGGCGCAGCCGTGGTGGCCGCCGGCGGGGTGGCAACCTCGCTTCGCAACAGCGGAAAGGAGCTTGCCGAGCGCCAGGTCCCTCTGGCGGGGTTGACCGCGGCGTACGTCTTTGCCGTGCAGATGCTCAACTTCCCGGTCGCGGCCGGAACCTCGGGCCATCTGCTCGGCGGCGCGCTCGCCGCGATCCTGCTCGGCCCGACTCTTGGCGCCTTGGTGGTGACCGTGGTCGTGGTGATGCAAGCTCTGCTCTTTGCCGACGGCGGGGTGAGCGCGCTCGGTCTCAACGTGCTCAACATGGCGCTGGTTACCGCGGTCGTCGGGTGGCTGGTGTTCCGGTGGCTGATGAAAGTGCTGCCAGCGAGGACCTCGTCGGCGGTCGTCTCCTCGATGGTGGCCGCGGCCGTTTCGGTGGTCGCTTCCGCTACGGCCTTCGTCATCGAGTACTCGCTCGGTGGTCAAGGGGGAGTGGCGGTGGGGACCGTGCTCCAAGCCATGGTCGGGGTGCATGCGTTGATCGGCCTTGGTGAGGGCCTGATCACCGCGCTGACCGTCGGAACGGTTCTGGCCGTTCGACCTGACCTGGTCAAAGGTGCAGCCGATCTACCGCTCGTGACAGATCGCACTGCCCCCAGCCGGGCGACGACGGTGACCTTCGTTGTCGGCGGCTTGGTGGCCGCGCTGGTCCTGGTGTTCGTGCTGGCGCCGATCGCTTCTTCTGCGCCCGACGGGTTGGAAAAGGTCGCCCTCGACACGGGGTTCAGCGAGGCGGCCACCGACCTTCCGGTTGGCGGCCCTTTGGCCGACTATGGCGTGAGCGGAGTCGACAGCGAACGAGCAGGGACCGTGCTCGCCGGGACCATCGGAGTTGCCGCCACCTTCGCCATCGGCCTAGCGATCGCGACTCTCTTGCGGAGACGCCGCGCGACTTGAGCGGTTCTCACGCTCACGCCCTCCACTATCACGGGCACAGCCCGGTTCATCATCTGCCCGCCGAGACCAAGCTCGTTGGGCTCCTCGTTTTCGTGCTCAGCGTCGTGTCGACGCCGCCCACGGCGATTTGGGCTTTCAGCGGCTATGCCCTGATTCTGATGATCGCCCTGGGCCTGTCCGAGGTTCCGGCTCGGTTCTTCATCACGAGGATGGCGATCGACCTGCCTTTTGTGCTGTTTGCATTACTCATTCCCTTTGTCGGAGTCGAGCCGAAGATCGCCATCGGCCCGTTTGCTATTTCCGAGCCGGGGTTGCTCAGTGCCTGGAACATCCTCGTAAAAGCCACGCTGGGAGCCGGTGCATCCGTGATGCTGGCGGCGACGACGGAGGTGCCGGACCTGCTCAGAGGGCTCCAGCGATTGAAGGTGCCGGTGGTTCTAGTGGCGATCGCTTCGTTCATGATTCGCTACCTCGACGTGGTGGCCGGTGAGTTCCGACGGACGCGGGTGGCCATGGCCGCTCGTGGGCACAACCCGCGCACTGTGTTTGATGCCAAGCCGCTGGCGGTGGCCAGCGGGGCACTCTTTATTCGCTCGTATGAACGCGGCGAACGGGTTCATCAAGCGATGCTCGCACGCGGTTACGACGGAACCTGGCCATCAAGTGGCAACGAGCGAATAGCGGCGAAAACTTGGATTGTCGGGCTGACGCCGGCACTGTTTGCCGTCATCGTGGCGATTGCGGCCAGACTGTTGTGATTGGCCTCAAGGTCACAGACCTCTCCTTCCATTACCCCGATCGCACGCAAGTACTTAATGGGATCAACTTTCAGATAGAGCCTGGGGAACGCGTTGGCCTATTGGGTCCGAATGGGGCCGGCAAGACCACCTTGTTGCTCCATCTCAACGGTCTCCTGCGCGCCGCGGAGGGCACCATCCAGGTAGGTGATCTGACCTTGAGCGACGAAGTGCTTTCCGAGGTGCGGCGCATGGTGGGCTTTGTGTTTCAGGACCCCGACGACCAACTGTTCATGGCAACCGTCGCCGAAGATGTCGCCTTCGGTCCCCGCAACTTTGGTTTCGGCCAGGCCGAGGTCGACCGACGCGTCGAGTCAGCGCTTGAGGCGGTGGGGGAGAGCGACCTTGCCCCTCGGGCCCCTCATCATCTCTCAGGAGGGGAACGACGGAAGGTGGCTATCGCCACGGTTCTGTCTACCGATTCGGCGTTGCTAGTCCTCGACGAGCCCACCTCGAACCTCGATCCGGCTGGTCGCCGCGAGCTGGTCAACCTCCTCGCGTCGCTGCCCGCCACCCTCCTGGTCGTCAGCCACGACCTGCCATTTGTGTTGGAACTCTGTCCGCGATCCCTGATCATCGACCAAGGGAGGATCGTGGCCGACGGCGAAACTCGTCAGCTGCTGCTGGATCGAGAGCTGTTGGCCAAGCACCGGCTCGAACTGCCCTACGGGTTCGACCCTGCCAACATCGCCGATCGTTGAGACCTCTCGAAACGGTGTTGGCGCTCGTGGGCGCAGCCGCCGTGATCTGGCCCACTGCCTTCGGCTCCCGATCTCGCCGGGGAATCGTTTTCGCCGCCTCGACGCTTGCGGTCAGCGCCCAACTCATCTTGGAGGGTTTCCGCTGGCAGTTGATTCCGCTTTATCTGGTGGTGATCGCCATGGGAGTTGGCGACTTGTTCTCGATGGAACGAGAGCTTCCGTGGTGGCGTCGCGTCTCGCGCATGGCCCTCGGGTTGATTGGCGTGGGGATGATGACTGCTCCCCTTGTTGCCCTTCCGGTTCCGGTTCTGCCGCTCCCGTCTGGCGAACTGGCGGTGGGCTCGGCGACCTTCAGCCTCGTCTTTCCTGACCGCCTCGACCCA
>Ga0136625_1000509_pt1 | contig 12313 bp, 12 predicted proteins | sample AntDrymUQ4832306_2_FD_104672 | JGI IMG/M metagenome (GOLD analysis project Ga0136625, IMG submission 104672) | Polar desert sand microbial communities from Dry Valleys, Antarctica - metaG UQ483 (23.06) | ecosystem: Environmental > Terrestrial > Soil > Desert | place: Antarctica: Dry Valley...
CACCGGCCCCCCGGCCGAGGTTGCGATGACCGCCAGCGGTTTTCCCGGGCTCAGCGCCTGCGCTGCTCCCAGCCATGCGAGCGCATCCCGGACCCAGCCCTCGATCGAGAAGAAGCCCTGAGAGCCGCGCACGCTTCTCATATCGGCCCACATAGCCGCCCAGCCCCGCTCGGCCCATCGGCGCGCCAATCCCGGATAGTCGACCGAGCCTGGAGCCGGGGGCATCTGGGAGGGCATCCCGTGCAACAGGACCACCGTCGCCCTCGGTTCGGGGGGAATCCATGCACCTCCGTCAAGCTGCAGACCGTCGCACTCGACCGTGAGGGCCCGTTCGAGGAGCTTGCTCACGCCGCCCCATTTCGTCTGACGGTCAATCTGTGTCCCGAGGCATCGTCGTCAAGCGCCACCGTCAACGTGTCGGTGTCTGGATCCCATTCGTAGCCGACGGCCCGGTCGTCGACCTCGACCGCCTCGGGCTCCCGGCCGAGTCCCCGCAACTCGAGGGACATCTGCGATCGAGCGGGAGTGAAGGCGCCCTCACGCTTGCCGACGCTCACAGTCAACGTCTCGGGCGACCCCTCGCACACTATTCGGGTGCGGGCATAGTCCCCATCCCTATGGGCGTAACCGTCGCCGGCGTCTTCGTAGAGAACCGCCTCGCCGCGGCCCTCGTCCACGAACGCCATCAGAGTGAGAGGCTCGGCCGCACGCTCACCGACATGGTTCATGTCGGGCCACATCGCCACCGCTTTGTTCGCCGCCACGAAAAGTGCCGGGGAACCAAGAGGGGCGTGCACCAGAATGTGGGCCGGGCCCGAGAAGCGCTCGCCGCTCCACAGGTGCCACCAAGCCCCCTGCGGAAGGTAGACGTGTCTGTGCTCGACGCCCGGTTTGGTGATGGGAGCAACGAGCAGCGCATCTCCGACCAGAAATTCGTCGTCCATCGTGTAGGTGGTCTCGTCCTCGGGATACTCAAATAACAGCGGCCGGAGGATCGGCGCGCCGGTGCGATGACACTCCTCGAAGGCGCTGTAGAGATACGGTAAGAGCTGCTGCCGAAGTTTGATCATCTTGCGGCACACGGACTCGAACGGTTCGCCGAAAGACCACGGCTCTTGCGGACGAAAGCCTTTGGCATTGTGGTTGCGACAGAACGGCTGGAAAACGCCCATCTCGGTCCAACGCGCCAGAAGCTCTCCGTTCGAGTCGCCGTGGAAGCCGCCGATGTCCGATCCTGCCCACGCAACGCCGCTTAGCCCGAGATTCTGCAGCTGGGGCATGCTCATCGACAGGTGCTCCCACCAGGCCGAGTTGTCTCCAGTCCACTGCAGGGCGTGGCGCTGCAATCCCGCATAGCCGGCCCGGGTGATCACGAACGGGCGCCGCTCCGGCTGCAGACGTTCGAGCCCCTCACGGGTGGCGCGAGCCATGAGCGATCCATAGGCGTTGTGTATCTGCGCATGCACCTTTGAATCGCCGTCTCCGTTGTGAACGACATCGGCGGGGAAGGTGTCCTGCAGAGGGACGAACACACACGGCTCGTTCATGTCACACCAGATCCCTGCGACACCCGCATCGATCAACGTCTGATGGTTGTCCCCCCACCATGACCGCGCACCCGAGCTGGTGAAATCGGGCCACGCGCACATGCCCGGCCACACGACATTGTGGTACTCGTCGCCATGCAATGTCTTGCAGAACAGATCGGCGCGGCGTCCCTCCGTATAGATGGAGTAGTTCTCGTCTACCTTGACGCCGGGATCGATGATCGTGACGACATGAAAGCCGTCGTCGGCCAACTCGGAGAGAAGCTTCGATGGATCGGGGAAACGTTCGCGGTCCCAGGTGAAAACCCGGTAGCCGTCCATGTAATCGATGTCCAGGTAGAGGGTGTCGCACGGAATGTCCCGTGCCCGGAACGAGCGTGCGATGGCCCGCAACTCGTCGGCATCCATGTACGAGTACTTGCTCTGCTGGTAGCCGAGTGACCACAGCGGCGGCATCGGCGTCCGGCCTGTCAGCTCGGTGTACCGGCCCAATACAGCGCGCGGCGAGGGGCCGCAGAACACGTAGTAGATGAGATCACCACCGTCGGCGCCAAAGCAGGCGGTGGCCGGATCGTCCCGGGCGAGATCGAACTCGACTCGATGCGTGTTGTCGAACAACAAACCCCAAGCCTTACCGCCGTCCAGCGCCAACAGAAATGGGATCGACGTGTACAGGTTGCTGAGGCTTGCAGTGTGGCCTATCGGAGGATCGATGTTCCAGAAGGTCTGATGTGAATCGGTCTTTTCGAGCCCGCTGGTTCGCTCTCCGCAGCCGAAGTAGCGCTCCGCTGCGTGGTGCTGTTTGTACAGGCGCACCGCGGGACCTACCGGGGCGGTCCACGGCTCGGCCGGCGATCCTGCAACCGTTCCCATTCCCCTAGCCGGATCGTCGGCCGCAAACGTACGGCCGACGCCGTCGGAGAAGGTGATGCGCAGTGGATCCAGGGCCACGATGGCGCTGCCCGACTCGGTTGAGAGCGTGACGGCATGGTCCCCACCGGCGTACTCGAGGGGCACCGGGCCCCACCGGGCCCGGGCTATGGCCTCGGTCGAGTAGTCGGGGGTCCGGCCGTGCGCAAACATGCCGACGCGCCAGAGGTCTGGTGCAAGCGCCGACACCTCGACCCTCGCCGAGCCACTCCGGAACAATGCCCCCGATTCCGTCCGCGCCTCGAGCTCCGCGCGCCCTATGGGAACGTACTCATGCTCGGTATGCGGGTTCACACAAAAGGCTCTCTTGTCGGGGCGGACGGGGCGCCATCGTACGAGCTCAACGGTGGGATGCCACCCACGACTGCAGCTCGGCGCAGGTGCGGTAGTTCAGGATGCGCGCCCGCTCGATTCCCGCTTTCATGGCGGAAGCCAACGCCATATCGACGAAGCGCAACTCGGTGGGGTCGTGCGAGTCCGTCCCTATCGTGAACATCACGCCGGACGCGTTGGCGATGGGCAGCAGCTCTTCGCTCAGGTCCTGCCGGTGAGGATGTGAGTTGATCTCGACGGCCTTTCCCAAAGAGGCGGCCTCCTCGAACACCCGAGCCCAGTCCGCGTTCAACCCGGGGCGGCGGCTGTAACGCCGTCCGCGAGGGTGCCCGATCACGTCGATGTTCGGGTTGCGCAGCGTCGTGAGATAACGCTGTGTCGAGTCCTCGGGCACGCGCAGCGCACTGTGAAAGGACCCCAGCACCAGATCGAGCCCGGGAAGCGCCTCCGGGCCCATGTCGCCCTGACCCTCGGCGTCGATATTCATCTCGATGGCGCGAAGGACCCGAAAGTCCCCCGAGGTGCCCAAGCCGTCGTTCAGTTCATCGATGGCGCGCCCCTGCTCGGCGAGTTGTTGGGAGTCCATCCCACGTGGGACGCGCATCCCCCCGGAGTGATCGGTGATCGCGATGTAGGTCAGACCGCGCCCGGCGCAGGCGGTCGCCATCTCGGCGAGCGTCGAGCTCCCGTCGCTCCAGGTCGTATGCATCTGCAGGTCGGCTTTGAGCTCACTGCGCCAGGTGGGCTGCGACGCCACCTGGGCACGAGCGGCGGCGAAGGTGTTGAACCCCCGGCGCGCCGGGGGTGGCTCGGGCACCTCGGGGGGATGGTCGAGCCACTGCGCCAGGCGGCGCTCGATGCCCGGGCCGACCGCCTCGAGCTCGGTCAACGAGCGTCCCTGCGCAGCCAGGCCGGAGGCTTCCTCGGCCCACAGAAGGGCGGCGCTCGACGCACGTCCGAGGGCACGCTTGCGATGCCCTTCGGCGGCGTCCGCTTCGAGCCCCAGAAGCTCTGCGAGGCTCGCGTTGGTCAATTCAACTGACAATGGCATCCCAGGGGGCGGAAGTGGGCCTCATACGACCGAGACACACTACGCGACGGTCACCTCGCGCAGGTGGTACCCGGTCGCTCCTGCGGGATGGGGGGCGGCGAGGTCCTTCGTCTGAACCTCGCCGAGTCCGTCGGTCGCCCGACAGACCACCGAGGTGGTCCCCGGCTCCTCCGGGGTCCAGCGGTAGGCCCATTGACGCCACGTGAGCGGGCTGATCGGCTCCTTCAATTGCGCGTCGTGCCATGTGCGGCCGCCGTCGGTGGAGACCTCGACCTTGTCCACACCACGATCGCCGGCCCACGCAACGCCCGCGATCCAGGTAGCGTCGCCCGCCACGGCCGCACCCGAATCGCCTGCCACGTCGATGCGCGATTGGGTCCTGACCAGCGCCAGATCGGACCATCCCCGCTCCATCCAGTAGCCCTTGTAGTCCCGGGCCACCACCTCGATCGATTCGATCCACTTGACGTTCTTCATGCCGTAGGTCGAAGGAACCCTGACGCGACAGGGGAATCCGTGCTCCTGGGTGAGCGGCCGGCGGTTCTGGGCGAACGCGAGGAGAACACTGGGGCTCCGCGCGGTTTCGAGGGTGATCGAATCGCTGTAACCGTCGGCTGCCCGAAACACCACGTCGAAGGCGCCCGGGAGAGGGCCGGCGGCGTCGAGCAGGTCTTTCAACCGCACCCCACCCCACAACGAGCTGCCGACCAGGTCACCACCGACCTCGTTCGAGATGCACGTGAGCACCGAGTACTCCTCGACCACCTCGAAGCCCTGTCCCAACTCGGAGAACGACAGAGCGAGTGGACTCTCGACTTCACCCGTCAGCTCGAGGTTCCAACCTTCGGCCTCGACCGAAGGTTGCACCAGGTTGATGTCCACGACGTAGTGCTTGCCGACCGGCGTGATCTCGGGGGTCAGGCCGGGGATCTGTGGTAAGCCGGGACGCTCGGGAAGGGGCGCCGGCTCGACCGGCTCGACCAGCGCGATGGCCCGGTTCGGCCCGCCGAGCTTGCGCGCGAAATATCCGGCGACTCCGCCCGCCAACACGAGTGCGAGGGCCGTACCGGCTCCCAGCCCGAGCGTCCGTCGGCGGCCAGGATCATGGGTGTGGGAGGTGCTTCGCCCCGCGGCTACGGCCTCGGCGATCCGCGCATAAAGGAGTGCGGCCACAATCAGCGCCAGGGTCGAGAGCAGCGCGCTCTGGGTCGCAAGCCCCCCCGACGAGGTGGGCAGCAGAGCCAGCCAGCCGATCACCGCCAGCGCCGCTCCGGCCAGGAACGGTCGCAGGCGCCCGCCTCGGGCGGTGCGGGCCAGCGTCTCGGCGCCGAGCAGAAGGGCGCCGGCCAGCACGCCGGCCACGAGAAGGGGCCGGGCAAGGTGGCCAACCGATTCGATGAAGAAGGTGGCGAGGTCGCCCGGCACCGACCGGATGATCTTGGTCGCCACCTGAGTGGGCAGGAACTCCACGGCCGTCACCCATCCAGAGACCGCCCAGAGGGCGGCGAGAACGACCGCCGTGGCAAGTGCCCCGGCCAAACGGGCATCCCCTCTGGACGCGCCGCGCTCGCCGGGGGTGATCTCCGAAGGCCGGGATGACGGTTCTGTCATATCTTTCATTGTTCGGCCCCCGGGTATTTATGCCTGGGTCGCCGTAGGCCTTGCGGGCGGGGCCCGGCCTCGTGGGGGCCGCCACCGGACCGATCGCATCGGGCGGCCCTCAGGGCTACCAGCCCCGGGCCACCCACTCCTCCAGATGCGGCTTCTCGGTGCCGATCGTGGTGTCGTCGCCATGGCCCGGGTACACGGGTGTGTCGTCGGGAAGGGTGAACAGCTTGGTCTCGAGCGAAGTGATGACCTCGTCGAACTCCGCCTTGTTCTCGGTCTTGCCGGGCCCGCCGGGGAACAGCGTGTCTCCTGCGATCAGGTGACGGCCCACTAGAAAGCTGGTGCCACCCGGAGTGTGTCCGGGGGTGTGCAGCACCTTCGCCTCCTTTGTACCGAACGGGACCGAGTCACCGTCGGACAACCTGTTCTCGATCTCCACCGGGTAGGCGTCCCCCGGGTGAGCGTAGACCGGCACACCCAGCTTGCCCTTGAGGTCGGCGAGCGCCTGAATGTGATCCGGGTGCCCGTGCGTCTGCACGATGCCCACGACCCGGGCGTCGCCCACGGCCGACAGGATCGTGTCGGCCTCGAAGCACCCGTCGACGATCAACGCCTCGTGAGTGTCCGGATCTTCGAGGACGTAGACGTTGTTGCCCATGTCTCCGACCTCGATCTTCCTGATTATCAGGTCGTCGCCTTCGTAATGGTGTGCCACCCCAGCCTCCTAGCCTTTGGGTTTGGGTTTGGGTTTGGGAAACAACCGTTCTATACCAGGGTGACCGATGCGGGCACGTCCTCGACGTAGACCTCGGAGCCCGGCTCCACGTTGTACCGCAGCAGGGCGAAGGCGCGCCCGCCAACCGCGCTGGTCACCGTCCCGACCTTGCCGCCCTCACCCGACCTGACCTCGGCGCCGGGGCGAAGCGTCCCGGCGGATCTAAGCCGGAACAGCTTTCGGTTCACCTTGCCGCGGAAATGGATCTTGGCCATCGCCTCTTGCCCCAGGTAGCACCCTTTGTCGAAATGCACCGCGCGCGACTCGATGCCCGCCTCCTGGGGGATGGTCTTGGGGCCCATGTCCCGGCCCCATCGCGGCGTCCCCCGGGTGATCCTGAGAACCTCCAGCTCCACCTCGCTGCCCTCGGCCACGCCGGCGCCGCGCCATGCTGCGACGAGCGCGCCCACCTCGGCGCGAGGCGTCCAGAGGTAGGAGGCGGTGGCTCCGAACGACCGGGTGGGGTGAGCCAGGGCCCCGGGACACTCCCGGCGCGCCACCTGGAGGGCCCGGTCCCCCACGGTCAATAGGAGGCCCCAATCGTCGGTGACGTCCCGGATTTCGACCTGGGTTGCGAAGACGTAGCGGGCGAGGGTCTCGGGCAGGCCGGCCCGTAGCTCCGGCTCGAAGTGGCACATGACGGCATCGTCGGTGGCGACCGTCTCGAGGTAGCCGGTCATGCGGCCGTGTGAGGTGATCATCGCGGTGTCCCTGGCTTCGCCGGGGGATATGTCCTCAAAGGCCTGCGTCAGCACCTGATGAAGAAACCAGGCCCGCTGAGGCCCTGTGACCGCCAGCTTGCCGCGCTCGGAGCGATCAGCCCAACACTCCCGGAGCAGCTCCGGCGGTGTGGACGGCGCCTGTGTTGATCCTGATGTGCTCACAACCCCCATTGTCCCCCGGCGCGCCGCTCCGACTGACCGCCGGGTGGCTCCGAGCACCGGGCGAACGATGGTAAGTATGGGGCGACGGAGAAGGGCTCACTTGGCCGCCGGAAAGGGTATCGTCGCCGCGAGCCGAACCTCGGAGGTGAACTTGCCGGACCTGCTGGACGAAGAAGAGATCGAGCAGCGCCTGGACGAGCTGGGCGACTGGGAGCGCGACAACGATCACATCGTCAAGGTGTTCGAGTGGGACGACTTCCCTTCGGCCATCAAGTTCGTGACCGATGTCGCCAAGATGGCCGAGCGCTACGACCACCATCCCGACATCGATATCCGCTACAACCGGGTGGCGCTGTCCCTCTCCACGCACTCGGAGGGGGGACTCACCCCGCTCGACTTCGACTTCGCCGGCGACATCGAGCAATCCATCGTCTAGGCGGGGGTGTCCTCCCGGAGCCACGGAGGAAGCGAAAAGGTCACGTCCTCGGTCGTCACTTCGCGGGTCTCGACGTCTGTGTAGCCAAGGCCGGCCAGCCGCTCGAGCAGGCGATCGACCAGCACCTCGGGAGCGCTTGCTCCGGACGATACCCCCACCGTGTCGCATCCCTCGAGCCACTGTGGATCGAGCTCTGACTCGTCGGGCACGAGGTGGGCGTCGGTGCCCGCCACCTTGGCCACTTCGACCAGGCGATTCGAGTTGCTCGAGTTACGGGCTCCGACGATCAGCACGACGTCGGCGTGCGGTGCTATGGCCTTCACGGCCACCTGACGATTTTGAGTTGCGTAACAAATGTCGTCCGACCGGGGACCGGCGATGTTGGAAAAGCGCTCACGCAGTCCTTCGACCACACCGAGGGTGTCGTCGACAGAAAGAGTCGTCTGCGTGAGGTAGGCAACCGCCTCATGGGGGTTGAGCTTCAGCTTGTCTATCTCTGCTGCGTCCTCGACGACCAGGGTGTTCTTCGGCGCCTCGCCGAAGGTACCTTCGATCTCTTCATGGCCGGCATGTCCCACGAGCACTATCTTGCGCCCGGCGCGAGCGAACCGCTTGGCTTCGAGATGCACCTTGGTAACGAGGGGGCAGGTGGCGTCGATGACCTGGAGGTTCTTCTCCTCGGCACGCTGCCGAACTGCCGGGGAGACGCCGTGCGCCGAGAAGATGCATACAGAGCCGTCGGGAATCTCCGCCTCGGAGTCGACGAAGACGGCCCCCCGCTTGGCGAGCTCCTCGACGACGTGGCGATTATGCACGATCTCCTTGCGCACGTAGACCGGCGCGCCGAGCGTGTCGAGCGCTCGTTCGACGATCTTCACCGCCCGGTCGACCCCTGCGCAGTAGCCACGCGGCGCGGCCAGGATGACTTTTTTCACCACTTCATCGTACGTGCCGCGACGCCTTACCCACGAGCCAGCCGGTATCGGTCGGCCAGCCCCGCTCTCTGGCTGGACGGGCACAGAGGCTCGATCACACAATGACCGCACAAGGGCCGCTTTGCGATGCAGACACGGCGTCCGTGCTCGATCAAGAGGTTCGCGGCCCTCAACCGATCCTTCTTGGCTATCGAATCCATGAGATCGCGTTCGATCTTGCCGGCCTCTTTGGATCCGAAATCGGTCAGACCGAGGCGCACTGCGAGCCTGCCGACGTGGGTGTCGACGGCGATCCCCGCGTCACGATCCTTCCCGGCCAACTGGGGGTAGGCGTTGGCCTGAACGATGTTGGCGGTCTTCCTGGCCACCCCCGGAAGGGTCACGAGCTCAGCGATCGTGCCGGGCACCTCGCCGTCGAAGCTCTCGAGGAGCTTCTGCGACATCGCCCGCAGCGCACGCGTCTTCTGGTTGAAGAAGCCCGTTGGGCGGATGTCGGCCTTCAGCTCGTCCTCCGGCACGGCGAGGAAGTCCTCCGGGCGCCGGTACTTGGAGAACAGGGTGGCCGTGACCTCATTTACCTTCGTGTCGGTCGACTGAGCCGACAGCATGGTCGCGACCAACAGCTCGAAGGGGTTCGAGAAGTCGAGTGCGATCGAGGCGTCCGGGTAGGCCCGCGCCAGGCGCCTGATGATGGCGCGCGCTCGCTCCGTCCGGTCTCCTTCGCGCCCCACAGGCATCCGCGCACAATAGGCCAGCCCGGCGGCTCCGTCGGATGGGAGATGGCTCAGCGAACCTCACCCCGCCTGGTGTAGGCTGGGCCAAACGACCGTTTGTTAGGAGACCACATTGCCCCGCACCGTCGAGACCCTCCCGGCACCCGACCGTGTCGCCCCGGAGGAGCCCGAAGGCCGAAGTGCGCCCCGTGCAGCCGGGCCCGTCCCGAGCCCCCGGCGCGCCGAACTCGTGAATGCGGCCGCCCGGCTCTTTTCGGAGAGGGGCTACCACGGCACCTCGATGCAGCATCTCGGCCGGGCCCTGGGCCTTCAACGCGGTTCCCTCTACGCTCACATCGGCTCCAAGGAGGACCTGCTCTTCGATGTGGTGGACGGGGGAGCGGATCGCTTCTTGAGTATGGCGCGCCGCGCCGCTTCGTCGGGCGGACCGGCCGCCGTGCGGTTGCGGGCGTTGCTGGTGGGGCATGTGAACACCGCCGCGCAGCATCTCGATGCCGCAACGGTGTTCCTCAACGAGTGGCGTTACCTGTCACCCACCCCCCGGGCCGAGATTCAGGCCAAGCGAGATCTTTACGAAGGCCTGGTGCGCGAGATCATCTCCGACGGCATCGCATCGGGCGAGTTCAGCCCCGGCGTCGATGCAGCCATGGCCGGCCGGTTGGTGCTGTCCGCCGGTAATTGGATCTACACCTGGTACCGGCCGGACGGCGCTATGAGCGCCTGCGCCATCGGGATGGAACTGTCCGATCTCATCTTGGATGGACTCACAAAGGAGGGCCCACCGTGACCTACGAGCAGAGACTCACCGACTTCAGGCACTACGTCGGGGCCGGCGGCAAGGTAGAGGCAACCGACTGGATGCCCGACGACTATCGGGCGGGGGTCCTCAAGTTCATCGAGATGCATGCCAACTCGGAGATGATGGGCGCGATCCCGGAGCGGGAGCAGATACCACATGCTCCGTCCCTGCAGCGGAAAATGTCGCTCACTGCGAAGGTCCAGGACGAGGTCGGCCACTCGCAGCTCCTCTACCGCATCGCCGAAGATCTCGGAAAGAGCCGAGAGACGATGTATCTGGACCTGGTGAATGGGCGATCGAAGTTCCACAACGTCTTTCATTACCCCACCCGGCACTGGGGAGATGTGGCGGTCATTGGATGGCTGATCGACGGTGCGGCGCTTGTGACGCAGGCTGCATTGCTCGAGTCCTCCTACGCGCCCTACACGCGTGTGCTCAAGCGGATCTGCGCTGAAGAGCAACTCCACCTGCGTCACGGCGAAGTCATAACTCTCGAGCTGGCATCCGGAACCGACAACCAACGCGCGATGTTTCAGGACGCCCTCGACCGGTGGTGGCTCCCTATCGTCCACTTCTTCGGTCCCCGTAGCAACGTCGACAAAGACCTGTTGCTGCGATGGAAGGTCAAGACCCGAACCAATGAAGACCTGCGGGCCGAATTCCTCGATCGCTACGTCCCCAAGGTCCTGGAGCTCGGCTTCAGCTTCCCTGCGCCCGTGCCGTTTGAATCCGGGGGTCACTGGGTTCTGCGAGAAGACGATATCGATTGGGCGCCGCTGGATGCGATCAAACGCAACCAGGGGCCCGAAACCGCACGGCGCCTGGAACTTCGTCGCAGTACGTATGAACAACATGCGTGGGTGAGGCAGGCCTTGGCCGAGCCCGCGACGCAGGTCGCTTGATCAGTGGATGTCTACGAAGTATTTCGGCGCTCGGGGCACAAGCAGCCCTTCGAGCATTGCGGAACCGTCACCGCGCCCGACTCGGAGATGGCCATGCTGATGGCCAAAGAGTGCTACTTGAGGCGGAAGGAGGGACAATACCTGTGGGTGACCAGGCGCAGCGAGATCCACTCCTGGTCGGATGAGGCGTTGCTCGAACCCGCTGCCGATAAATCCTATCGCTTCGCGCATGCATACCGTGATGTGGTCCAAAAACGAGAGCTGGCGCGCCGGCGGGCCGGGCAGCTGGGTTAGAGCCTGTGACTGAGTCACTGGTCGCCATAGTGACGGCGCTGGGCGACGACGAGCTCATACTCGGCCATCGTCATGCCGAATGGACGGGGTTCGCTCCCCACATAGAAGAGGACGTTGCGTTCTCTTCCATCGCCCAGGATGAAATCGGTCATGCGGCCGCGTACTACTCGATCGCGTCCTCATTGACCGGCCTGACCCGCGATGCTCTGGCTCTGGGACGCAGCGTCGGTGAGTATCGTCATGCCGTCCTTTGTGAAAGGCCGAACTCCGATTGGGCCTACACGATTACGCGTCAATGGCTCTACGATCGTGCGGATTGTCTGCGTCTGACCGCTCTCGAGGAGTCTGCGCACGACGATCTCCGCCATCTGGCGACCAAGATACGCAGGGAGGAACGCTATCACCTCATCCACGCCGACATGTGGATGGAACGGATTGCCCATGGCCCGATCGAGGGCCGTACCAAGTTGACCCAAGCTGCTACGACCGTCTTGAGCGCCACAGCAGGACTATTCGAACCGTTCGAGCGCGAGGCCGACGCCATCGGGGAGGGGTGGCTCACGGTTCCTTCCGAAGAGCTCGGCCGGCGCTTCGTGGGCGAGGCCGTCGATGCTCTCGACGGGCTGGGTCTGCCCGCCGAGGTGACACCAGACGGGTGGCGCGCCGAGTTCGTGGCCTCGTCCTCTGGGGACCTCATCGCCACGGATCGGAGCGGCTCCGGCGAGGCGAGCGCGCCGGCCGGATTGGGAGGCCGCAGCGGCCGTCACTCCCCTGACTTCTCCGCGTTGTGGGCGGACATGACGCGTACCTATCGAGCCGATCCGGAGGCGACATGGTGAACGAGGCGACGGCTGATGATGTCTGGGTAGCCCTCGAGACCGTCGTCGATCCGGAGATCCCGGCCGTTTCGGTGGTCGATATGGGGATGATCCTTTCCGTCGCGGTCGGCGACGAAAAGGCTCAGGTCATCGTCTTGCCTACCTTCACCGGCTGCCCGGCAATCGGGGTCATCGAGCAGGACGTGCGGAGTGCAGTGTCGGCGGTCGAAGGGGTCGAAGAGGTCGAAATAAGGATGTCCTTCGACC
>Ga0136625_1000511_pt1 | contig 12305 bp, 11 predicted proteins | sample AntDrymUQ4832306_2_FD_104672 | JGI IMG/M metagenome (GOLD analysis project Ga0136625, IMG submission 104672) | Polar desert sand microbial communities from Dry Valleys, Antarctica - metaG UQ483 (23.06) | ecosystem: Environmental > Terrestrial > Soil > Desert | place: Antarctica: Dry Valley...
CATCGTGATCGTTGAGGATCATCGCGCGGCCCATGGCCATCTTCTTCTTCGGCGACTTCTTCTCCAGGATGTGGCTGGAGAACGGATGGCGGGCCTTGACCTTGCCGTTGGCCGTGATCTTGAAGCGCTTCTTGGCGCCGGAATGTGTCTTCATCTTGGGCATGGCGAGGGCGTCAGTATGGCAGACGTCGCCGAGATCCCGGCCGCAGGGCCGGTCGCGACGCCGCGGGGCGGGCTCAGGTCGAGGGCGCCTGCGTATCGCTTGCGTCCGTGGCGGGCTTGTCGTCTGCGACGGCCGCCGCGGCGTTGGCGACCGCGTCGCCGGTGTTGTCTGACGTGTCGGCGCCGGTGTCGATGGCGACGCCGTCCAGCTCGCCGTTGAGCACCGCCTTGGAGGGGCCGAGCATCATCGTCATGTTGCGCCCGTCCTGCAGCGGGCGCTGCTCGATGACCGCGAGCTCCGAGAGCTCCTCGGCGAGGCGGTCGAGGATCATCACGCCGCGCTCGGGATGGGTCACCTCGCGCCCGCGGAACATGATCGTGATCTTGACCTTGTCCTTGTGGCGCAGAAAGCGCTCGACGTGACCCTTCTTGGTGTTGTAGTCGTTCTCCGCGATCTTCGGACGGAACTTGATCTCGCGGATCGTGATCTGCTGCTGGTGCTTGCGCGCCTGCTTGACCTTCTGGGCCTGCTCGTATTTGTACTTGGAGTAGTCGAGCACGCGGCAGACGGGCGGGCGCGCCTCGGGCGCCACCTCGACGAGGTCGAGGTCGCGATCCTGCGCGTAGCGCAGCGCGTCGTCGGTCTTCATGACGCCGACCTGATCGCCGTGGTCGTCGATCAGCCGCACCTCGGGCACGCGAATGCGCTCGTTGGTGCGAGTGGTATCCCGTTCGGGCGGACGCCGGTCGAACCTGCGGGGGACCGGCACTAGCTGATGGGTGCGTGCGTCAAGCGGTCAGCGAGCGCAGCGTGAAGTTCTTGATCTGGGTCAACGACTCGGAGTATACGCACGATCACGATCCGCGCAGCGCCGTGCGCTGGGTCAGGCGCTCGACGAACTCCTCGACGGGCATGCTGCCGGTGTCTCCCCTGCGATGCTCGCGGACCCCGACCGTGCCCGCCTCGGCCTCGCGATCGCCGATCACGAGCATGAACGGGAGCTTGCGCAGCTCAGCGTCGCGGATCTTGCGCGCGACCGACTCCGTGCGCTCGTCGAGCTCGGCCCGCAGCCCGGCGGCGGACAGCGCGCCGAGCACCTCGCGGCAGGCCGGGAGGTGGCGGTCGGCGATCGGCAGCACGATCACCTGCACGGGGGCGATCCACAGCGGCAGCTCGCCGGCCGTGTCCTCGATGAGGATCCCGATGAAGCGCTCGTAGCTGCCGAACAGCGCCCGGTGCAGCATCACGACACGGTGCTCGGCGTTGTCGGCGCCCGTGTAGGTGAGGTCGAAGCGCTCGGGGAAGTTGAAGTCCAGCTGCACGGTGCCCAGCTGCCACGAGCGATCCAGCGAGTCGGTGAAGTGCAGGTCGATCTTCGGGCCGTAGAAGGCGCCGTCGCCCTCGTTGATCTCGTAGGACAGCTCGCGGTCGTCCAGCGCCTGCGTGAGGATGCCCTCGGCCTCGTCCCACACGCTGTCGTCGCCGATGCGATCCTCCGGACGGGTCGAGAACTCGAGCCTGGGCACGATCCCGAAGTGGGCGTAGGTCTCGAAGGCCATGTCGAGACAGCCCTTGACCTCGTCGAGCGTCTGCTCGGGAGCACAGAAGATGTGCGCGTCGTCCTGCACGAAGTGGCGCACGCGCAGCAGGCCGTGCAGCGTGCCCGACAGCTCGTTGCGATGCAGCAGCCCGGGCTCGGAGAAGCGTGCCGGCAGGTCGCGATAGGACCACTTCTGCATCTTGAAGAGCTGGCAGTGGCCGGGACAGTTCATCGGCTTGAGCGCGAGCGGCTGCCCCTCAGACTCGGTCACGAACATGTTGTCGCGGTACTTGAACCAGTGGCCCGAGGTCTTCCACAGCTCGGAGTCGAACAGCTGCGGGGTCTTGACCTCGTCGTAGCCGTGCGCCACGCCCATCTCCCGCGACAGGGCGACGAGGCTGTTGAAGATCGTCGTCCCCTTGGGCAGCCAGAACGCGGCGCCGGTCGCGGTGTCGCTGAACTGGAAGAGCCCGAGCTGCGGGCCGAGCTTGCGATGGTCGCGCGCGCGGGCCAGCTCGAGGCGCTGCAGGCGCGCCTTGAGGTCGTCCTTGGAGAAGAACGCGGTGGCGTAGATGCGCGTGAGCTGCTGGCGCGCGGAGTCCCCGCGCCAGTACGCGCCGGCCACCGATTGCAGCTTGAAGGCCTTGATGCGCTTGGTCCCGGGCCCGTGCGGTCCGCGGCACAGGTCGGTGAACGGACCGTTGGTGTAGAGGCTGACGCTCTGCACCTGCTGATCGCGCACGAGGTCCTCGATCAGCTCGACCTTGTAGTCCTGTCCCTCGCCGCGGAAGCGCTCCAGGGCCTCGGCGACCGTCACGTCCTCGCGCACGAACTGCTCGTCGGCGTTGATGTGCTCGCCCATCTTCTGCTCGATGCGCTCGAAGTCGGCGTCGGAGATCGTGACGCCCTCGGGAAAGTCGAAGTCGTAGTAGAAGCCATGGTCGATCGGCGGCCCGATCGAGATCTTCACCCCCGGATAGAGCTCCATCACGGCGGCGGCGAGCACATGTGCGGCGTCATGGCGCAGGAGGTCCAGCGCGCCGTCGCTCTTGGGGGTGATGATCTCCAGCGTCTCGCCCTCGATCAGCGGCTGGGCGAGATCGCGGACCTCGCCGTTCTGGCGGACCGCGAGCGCGACGCGCGCGAGCCCCGGGCCGATCGCGGCGGCGGCGGCGGCGCCGGTCGCGCCGTCGTCGAGCTCGAGCTGGTTTCCGTCGGGCAGCATGACGTTCACGCGGCCATTGTCACATCATGGGCACCCTGCTCGTATTGCTGGCGTGATCGCGATCGACGAGCGCAGCGACGAGCAGCTCCTGCAGGCCACGGGTTCGAATCCAGAGGCCTACGCCGCGTTCTATCGTCGCCACGTCCGCGCGGTGCTCGCCTACACCCTGTCGCGCACCGGCCGGCCAGACGCGCCGACCTTTCGGGGTATCGAGGTAGCGGCGCTGCGCCCGTTCGGTCCCGAAGCGAACAGGGGTTCGTCTGGACTTGCTACGGTGTGCGCTCAATCGCGGGCTGCCCATAGCGTCATCTAGCGCCGCCGCCCGCCGCAACCGACCGGCCGTCCCGCGCCGCGCGCCCCTCGCGCGTCGCCTCCGGGCCGATGGAAGGACCCAACAACCTCATGCGTTTCAGAACCCTGGGCGCCGTCTGCGCCACGAGCGCTGTCGCGGTGCCCCTCACGGTCTTCACCGAATCCGCCTCCGCTCAGGAGGCGTCGACAATCACCCCGCTCACGATCCCGGCAGCGGCTCAGCCGCCCGTCAGCCTGCATGACGGCGCCGTCGCGCTGGCCTCCAATCGCCACGTGCGCACCGCGCGCCGCTACCACCGGCTGCTCGGCGACCCACTGGAGCTGGCCGAGCGCAAGGAGCTCTACGCGGAGCTGCGCCAAATCACGCCGTTTCGCATCCGCGTGGAGACGCGCGGGGTGCGCGGCGACATCCACCGTCTGCGCGCCAAGCTGCGCAAGCGGGAACGCGAGCGCGTGCGCAAGCGCACCGGCGGCGCGCCCAACGTGCCGATCCCCGGAGCGCTCAGCTCGATCGCGAGCTGCGAGTCCGGCGGCGACCCGCAGGCGGTCTCCCCCGGCGGGCGCTACCGCGGCAAGTACCAGTTCTCCTACTCGACCTGGCGCTCGGTCGGCGGCAGCGGCGATCCCGCGGCCGCCTCGGAGACCGAGCAGGACCGCCGCGCGGCGGTCCTCTACCGCACCGGCGGGCCGGGCCACTGGCCCGTCTGCGGGCGCTGAGGCTCGACGACACGACGGCCCGGCCAAGCGCCGGGCCGTCGCGGCTGGTGGGCCACTAGCCTGCAGGCCGTGGATGCCGTCAAGTTTCGCGCCCAGTTCCCGGTGCTGGAGCAGATCGCATACCTCAACGCGGGAACCTGCGGCCCGCTGCCGGGACCGGCCGTCGGCGTCGCCACGAAGGTGCTCGAGGAGTCCGCGCGCTCCGGACGCACCGGCATGTACTTCGACCAGATGGGCGCCCTGGCGACCCAGCGCCGCGCCGCCTACGCGACCCTGCTGCACGCCGACGCGCGCAACATCGCGCTGACGACCTCGACGAGCGAGGGCATCGTCCGCGTCGTTGCGGGCCTGGATCTCGCGCCGGGCGACGAGATCCTCACCTCAGACGAGGAGCACCCCGGCCTGCTCGGCCCGCTCGCCGCCGCCCGCGCCAATCGCGAGATCACCGTGCGCGAGGTCGCGCTCACGGACATCGCCGACGCCGTCTCCCCCGCCACGCGGCTGGTGGCCTGCTCGCACGTCAGCTGGCTGAACGGGCGCCTGGCACCGGACCTCAGCGGCCTCGACGTGCCGGTCCTGCTCGACGGGGCGCAAGGCGCCGGTGCGGTGCCCGTCGACGTGGTCTCGCTCGGCTGCGACTTCTACGCGGCATCCAGCCAGAAGTGGCTCTGCGGTCCCGTCGGGACCGGACTGCTGTGGCTGGCGCCGGAGTGGACCGAGCGCCTGGCCGCGACCGGACCGACGTATCTGAATCTCGCGGATCCCACCGCCGGCCTCGACGCCGGCCTGGCTGCGGGCGCCGCCCGCTTCGACACGCCCGCGCAGAGCCTCGAGGCGGCCGCTGCCGCCGCGACGGCCTTCGTCCTGCTGGCGGCGACGGGCTGGGATGAGGTGCACGAACGCGCGGCGACCCTCGCGCAGACGCTCGCGCAGATGCTCGAGAAGCGCGGCCTGAGCGTCGCGCCGCGCGACCGCACGACCCTCGTGTCCTGGCACGACGATGATCCGCCGGCGACGAAGGAGCGCCTCGCCGCCGCGGGGGTCGTCGTGCGGGATCTGCCGGGAACGGGCCTGCTGCGCGCCTCCGTCGGCGCATGGAACGACGAATCGGACCTGCAGCGCCTGCTGACGGCGTTGTAAGGGGACGCCACGACGAACGGCTACGCGTCACGCCGCGTGGATCTTTCGCCGCAGGTGCGTCGTGCGTCATCCGTCCGGGAAATTGGCGATCATGCGTGGCACGGTCGCCTGGCTGCCCGCTCGCTGCCCCGTGCCGACGCGCCCTGCACTCATCGATGATCGGCTTCGTGCGCCATACCCCTTCACCGTGCCTGCGCTTCGGCGTGCTCGTGCTCGCGCTCGCGGCCATGCTCGCGCTGCCCGGCGCGTCGGGCGCGGCGCCGAAGAGCAGCAACGACCTCGAGGCCTACTTCGACCCGGAGGAGGGCGATACGCCGCTGGATCTCTTCGGCGCGCGCTTCGGCCAGACGCAGTCCACCGATCTGACGCTCGTGATCCGCACCTACGCGCCGTTCAAGGCGTCGGCGATCGACCCGAAGCAGCACCGCACGCTGTGCGTGCTGCTGCGCAGCGACGAGCAGCCGCTGCCCGCGGGGCGTATCTGCATCTATCCGCGAGCGAGGGCCGAGAGCGGCCTCGGGCTGCGATACACGGTCCTGGATCCGCAGACCGGAGCACAGCGCGGGATCCGAGACCTGAATCCCAAGGTCGCACGCCCGAACTCGACGACGGTCCACGTGAGCTTCCCGCCCCCGCTGCTGCGACTCAAGCCGGGGCTCTATCACTGGGTGGCGCGCAGCCAGCACAACGACGAGCTCGGATGCCTGCCACCGGGCGGCTGTCAGGACCTGTTGCCCGACAAGGGCGAGGTCGACCTGACGATCGGGTTGTCGGTCGACCCGCTGGCGCGGGAGCGCTGCTTCGGCGCGGCGTCGCGCAACGCGCGCCACCGCTGCGCCAACAGCAGGCTGGACCGCAAGGTCGTCCCCACGCCCGACGAGGCCCTGATCACGCCGAACGTCCCCTGCACCCCGCTGAAGGTGGCCGGGCTCGTCATCCCGTGCGAGTTCGGCGTGCCCGCACCCGACTCCCGCAAGACCGTCGCGCTGATCGGAGACAGCCATGCGGCAGCCTGGCGGGCGGCGATGGAGTCGGTCGCGCAGGAGTTCAAGTGGCGCGGCCTGTCGATCACGCGCTCGGGCTGCCCGTTCACGAAGGCGACCCCGCGTCTGGATCCGTCCCTGCGGCGCGAGCAGTGTCTGCGCTGGAACCGGCAGGTGATCGACTACCTGAGCAGCCACCCGAAGATCAGCACGGTGTTCGTCGTCGCGCACGTCGATGCGCGGGTGATCGTCAAGCGGGGCCGCAGCGAGTTGTCGGCGAAGATGAGCGGCTTCCGCGACGCGTGGAAGGCGCTGCCGAAGTCCGTCAAGCGCGTGATCGTGATCCGCGACAATCCGAGGGTCGGCCCGGACACGCTGTCGTGCGTGCGTCGCGCGATGCGCCAGCGCAAGCGCCGCCCGGGACTGGCCTGCTCGCGCTCGCGCAAGAGCGCCGTGGGCCGCGACGCCGCCGTCGTCGCCGCACAGCGGTTGCACTCGTCGAAGGTCAGTTCGATCGACATGACGTCGTTCTTCTGCAGCCGCCGGCGCTGCTATCCCGTCGTCGGCGGTGCGCTGGTCCACAAGGACGTGACGCACCTCACCGACATCTTCGCCTCGACGCTCGGTCCCTACCTCGTGCGCAAGCTGCGCGCCCTCAACGGGCGCACCTAAACCGCTGTCAAATCAGAGGTTCTGCTGGTAGCTGTGAATGATGCGCGAGCTGCCGCGGCGGCAGGTCACCGTCGAGGCGATCTGCGTCGAGATCGTGTTGCGCGTCTCCGAGCACCTGAACCTGCTCAGGCGCGAATTGCTCAGGCGCCTTGGGCACGTGCCTGACTTGCTCGAGCGGGTGCGGCACCTGTAGTAGCGGACGACGAACCTCTTCGCATACGCGCAGCTGATCCTGGTCGCGCGGATCTCGCTGAAGTACCCATCACCGGGGTAATTCGGCGGGTTGCAGGATCGCGTCGAGCGCTTTGTCGACTGCTTGGCGTCCGCGCCGGTGGCCACGACGCCGACGGTCGCCATCGCGAGGCAGGCCAGGATCGCGAGCGGCGCGATGCGGATGAGACGGAGATTGAACGGCATGCAGCTCTCTTTCGGCGGTGATGGTCGATCGCTGTGCGGCACTGCGTCGCCCGGATGATGACAGCGCCCACAAGCGAGCAGGACGCATGTTCCCCGATCGGGGCTCATGGCGTCCAACCCTCCGGCCGAGCGGAAGGCGCGGTGGGCGGCGCACGACTTTCACCGGGCGGTGATACCCGAGGCGCGAAGGCGCGTCACCATCCCCGCAACCAGTCCAGCCAGCCGCCGTCGAGCACCAGCCGCGCCAGCGCTTCGTAGCCGCGGGCACCGGGATGGGTACCGTCGCCGGCCATCGCCTCCTGTCGCCAGGCCGGGCACGCGGCGAGCGGCTCGGCGGCCGCCACGAAGGGCACCTCACGGTCCTCGCAGCTCGACACCATCCGGTCGGTCAGCGCGACGATCCGCGCGTCCGGCGCGGCCTCGCCGACCGGCGCGGGCCCGACGACGAACGCGGCCAGTCCGATGCTCGTCGCCTCGTCGAGCGTCCGCTCGAGCGTGCGTACCGTCACCTCCTGGCGCACCCGCGGCCGCGCGGAGCCGTCCTCGACGATCGCGTCGTTGGCGCCGAAGGAGAAGACGACGCGCCACCGCGCCTCCTCGTGCAGGCGCGGCCCGGCCTCGGCGCGCCAGCGCGCGGCGATCTGTGCCGAGGTCTCGCCCCGGACTCCGAGCACGTAGGGGACGAACGGCGAACCGGCCGCGGCGGATGCCGCCGCGACGCGGCCCACCCATCCGCGGGCCTCGGGGTCGCCGAGGCCCGCGACGAAGGAGTCGCCGAAGAACAGGATGTGGCGCTCACCCGGCTTCACATCCGCAGCACGGGCCGACGCAGCTCACCCAGCGGCGCGTTCGCGCAAGCCGACAGCGCACGGCCGACGACGTCGCGCGTGGACCGCGGGTCGATGATGCCGTCGTCCCACAGCCGCGCCGTCGCGTGGTACGGGTGACCCTGGCGCTCGTACTGGCCGACGATCCTCGCTCGCAGCGCCTGCACCTCGGCCGGATCGCGGTCGGATTGCACGGCGGCCAGGACCGTCGCCGCCTGCTCGCCGCCCATCACCGAGATCCGCGCGTTGGGCCACGTCCACAAGAAGCGCGGCTCGTAGGCGCGCCCGCACATCGCGTAGTTGCCCGCGCCGTGAGAGCCCCCGACGATGACCGTGAGCTTCGGCACCCGCGCGCAGGCGACCGCCGCGACCATCTTCGCGCCGTCGCGCGCGATCCCGCCGGCCTCGGCGTCGCGCCCGACCATGAAGCCCGAGACGTTCTGCAGAAACAGCAGCGGCACGCCGCGCTGGTCGCACAGGCCGACGAAGTGCGCGGCCTTGCGCGCGCTGTCTGCGAACAGGACGCCCTGGTTGGCGAGGATCCCGACCGGGTGGCCATCGATGTGGGCGAAGCCGCAGACGATGCTCGGCGCGTACAGCGACTTGAACTCGTGCCAGCGCGACCCGTCGACAAGCCGCGCGACGATCTCGCGCGGGTCATAGCCGGTGCGCGGGCCGGTGGGCACGACGCCGAGCAGGCCGGCGGGTTCCACCGCCGGCGGCTGCGGGTCGATCCGCTCCCACGGCGCGCTCGGTCTGCGACCGAGCGTCGCAACGATCGATCGCACGATCGCCAGCGCGTCGTCGTCGTTCTCGGCGAGGTGATCGACGATCCCCGAGCGCCGGCTGTGCAGCTCACCGCCGCCAAGCTCCTCGGCGCTCACCCGCTCCCCCGTGGCCGCCTGCACGAGCGGCGGACCGGCCAGGAAGATCGTCCCCTGGTCGCGCACGATCACCGTCTCGTCGCTCATCGCGGGGACGTACGCCCCGCCCGCGGTGCACGAGCCCATCACGGCCGCGATCTGCGCGATGCCCGACGCGGACATCGTCGCCTGGTTGAAGAAGATCCGGCCGAAGTGCTCGCGATCTGGAAAGATCTCGTCCTGTAGCGGCAGGTAGGCGCCGCCGGAGTCGACGAGGTAAATGCAGGGCAGGCGGTTGTGCAGCGCCACCTCCTGGGCGCGCAGGTGCTTCTTGACGGTCATCGGGAAGTACGCGCCGCCCTTGACCGTCGCGTCGTTGGCGACCACGACGACCTCTCGGTCGGCGACGAGGCCCACGCCCGTGACGATTCCCGCCCCGGGCGCGGCGTCGTCGTAGAGCCCGAGGGCCGCCATCGGCGACAACTCGTCGAACACCGAACCCGGATCCAGCAGCCGCCTGACGCGCTCGCGCGCCAGCAGCTTGCCCCGCTGCTCGTGGCGCTCGGCCGCCTTCGGGCCGCCGCCGGCGCGAGCCCGCGCGAGGTGCTGCTCGAGGTCATCCAGCAGCGCGCGGTGAGCGGCCTCGTTGGCGGCGAAGGTCTTGCCCTGCGGGCGCGCCCTCGTGCCGAGCACGATGCTCATCGGTCGCTGCCGGGATGCCAGTCGATCGGACCGCCGACGAGCGTGTGCGATCCCAGCGGGCGGTCCAGCACGCGCCGCACCTCGCGGGCGACGTCGAGCAGGGCGCCAAGCTCGACGCCGGTCGCGATGCCCATCTCGTGCAGCATGCAGACGAGGTCCTCGGTGGCGATGTTGCCCGTCGCGCCGGGCGGCACCGGGCAGCCGCCCAGCTCGCCGACGCTGGACTCAAACGACGCGCAGCCGCCCTGCAGCGCGGCGAGCACGTTCGCCAGACCCTGGCCGCGGGTGTTGTGGAAGTGCGCGGTGAGCTGGACCTCGTCGCCGAGCCGCGTGCGCGCGGCCTCGAAGTGCGCGGCGACCTGCAGCGGGTTGGCCATTCCGGTCGTGTCGCCGAATGCGACCTCCTGCGCCCCGGCCGCGACGAGCTGGCCCGCGATGTCGAGCACGCGTTCGCGTGGCACGGCGCCCTCGTAGGGACAGCCGAAGCTCGTGGCGATGACGGCCTCCACGCGCAGCCCGGCGGCGCGCGCGCGATCGATCACCCGCCCCAGGCTGTCCAGCGACGCCGACACCGAGCGATTGACGTTGCGCAGGTTGTGCGTCTCGGACGCCGACAAGAAGACGCCGACCTCCTCGAATCGGTCGCGCAACTGCAGGGCGTGGTCCAGGCCGCGCGAGTTGGGCACGAGCACGCTGCGCGAGACCCCGGCCGGAACGTCGATGCCGGCCAGCACCTCGTCGGCGTCGGCGAGCTGCGGGATGGCGTCGGCGCGCACGAAGCTCGTGATCTCGATTCGCCGCAGGCCGGTCCGCGCGAGGCGATCGATCAGCGCGATCTTGTCCGCCGTGGCGACGATCTCGGGCTCGTTCTGCAGCCCGTCGCGCGGACCGACCTCGCGCAGGCTGATCGCGGCGGGCAGGCTCATGCGCCAAGGCCGCGGGCGATCACCATCTGCTGGATCTCGTCGGTGCCCTCGCCGATCGTGAGGATCTTCGCGTCGCGGTACATGCGGCAGACCGGGTACTCCTCGATGTAGCCGTAGCCCCCGTGGATCTGCACCGCCTCCTCCGCGCAGCGCACCGCGAGGCGGCCGGTCTTGAGCTTGGCCTGGGCGGCGGCGAGGCCGAATGGCCGGCCCGCGTCCTTCATCAGCGCCGCGCGGTAGACGAGCAGCCGCGACGCCTCGATCTCGGTCGACATGTCGGCGAGCTTGCACTGGATCGCCTGGAAGCGCGAGATCGCCTGACCGAAGGCCCGGCGCTGCTTGGCGTAGGCCAGCGCCTGGTCCAGAGCGCCCTGAGCCAGACCGAGGCCCATCGCCGCGACGCCGATGCGCCCGATCTCCAGGACCTGCAGGAACTGCGCGAGCCCGCGGCCTCGGGTGCCGAGCAGGTTGCACTCGGGGACGCGGCAGCCGGTGAACGTCAGCGGCCGCGTGTCGGACGCGTGCCAGCCCATCTTGCGATACGGCTCGCCCTGCTCGTAGCCGGGGGTGCCGTTGGCGACCAGCAGGTTGGAGATCTCTCCCTCGCCGGTCAGCGCGGTGATCGTCACGAGGCCGGAGATGTCCGTGCCGGCATTGGTGATGAACTGCTTGGCGCCGTCGATGACCCACTCGCCGTCCCGCAGGCTCGCGCGGGTGGAGGTGTTCGCGGCGTCCGATCCGGCCTCCGGCTCGGTCAGCCCGAAGGCGCCGAGGATCTCGCCGGCGCACAGCCGCGGCATCCACTCGCGGCGCTGCTGTTCGCTGCCGAACAGGTGGACCGGCTGCGTACCGAGCGACGTGTGCGCGCACAGCGTGATCGCGACCGAGGAGTCCACGCGCGTAAGCTCCTCGACGGTCAGCGCGTAGGCCAGCGTGTCCCCTCCGGCGCCCCCGTACTCCTCGGGAAAGGGGATCCCCATGAGGTTCAGCGCGCCGAGCTTGGCGATGATCTCGTAGGGGATCTCGTGCAGGCGGTCGAGCTCCTCGGCGACCGGAGCGACCTCGCCTTCGGCGAAGTCGCGGACGGTGCGGCGCAGCAGCTCGTGGTCGTCGGAGAGCTCGAGGTTCATCGGTGCCAAGTATGAACAGCCGCACCCGGCGCTATCCTCGCGCCGTGGGGAACGAGAAGAAGCAGGGCGATCCGATCGCAGAGCTGCTGGCGGGCATCACGCCGTCGCTGTTCATGGGCAATCCCGAGGGCACGGTCGTGATCATGGAGTCCAAGGTCATCGATGCGGGCGGCGATCCCGACGAGGTGCTCGAGTGGGTCCGCGAGCACGGCGGCTATCCGGACAAGTCGTTTGCGACGAGCACGCGCCGCGGGCGCGGCCCCACGCTCAAGCCGCGCGAGGCGCCGAAGCCGTATTACGTCGTGCCGCAGGACGCGCTCGAGTAGTCCTCGCGGGGCGAGCCCGGCGGCTCAGGGTCCCGGCGGCGGTCCGTTGAGGATCCGGTCCACGATTTGCCCCAGGCCCTCGATGATCTTCTCCAGCACCACGACCACCTCTTCCACGGTCACCCCCAGATCCTCGACGAGCGTGCCCGTGCGCTCTGAGACGGTGGGCGGGGCGGCTGGCGGCGACGCGGTCTGCGGCCGGTCCACCGGCACGGCCGCCGCGGGCGGGACGGCGGCCGGTGGCGCGCCCGGGGCGGGTGCCGGCGCGGGTGCGGGCGATGGCGCGGAGCGATCGGGCTCGGGCCTGGTCGCTCGGGGCGCCCGCGGCGCGGGGCCGCTGCGCACGGCCGGCGCCGCGGCGA
>Ga0136625_1000513_pt1 | contig 12288 bp, 15 predicted proteins | sample AntDrymUQ4832306_2_FD_104672 | JGI IMG/M metagenome (GOLD analysis project Ga0136625, IMG submission 104672) | Polar desert sand microbial communities from Dry Valleys, Antarctica - metaG UQ483 (23.06) | ecosystem: Environmental > Terrestrial > Soil > Desert | place: Antarctica: Dry Valley...
GTGGTTGCCCTGAAAGCGGCGGGGGCCGAGATCACCGCCGCTGCAATCGCCGACTCCATCTCCCGCTGGGTGCCACCTGCCGAGGCTGGGCGCATCCGGGCCGCGCTGGAGGATCTACAGGGCGCCTGAAGCCGCCAGTAACCGAGAGCCCAGAGAGCCTTGTCCGGGCGCAGGTTTACGTCCACAGGAAACGCTCGGCCGCGGCCTAGTTCGGCAGAGCTCCCTTTGCGGGCCTCACATGATAGAGAGTCTAGGTGGAGTGGCTGTCGGACCCAGACATTTGGATCGGCCTTGTCACGCTTTTGGCATTGGAGATCGTCCTCGGGATCGACAACGTCGTGTTCATCTCGATTCTTGCAGGCAAGCTTCCGGATGCTCAGCAGGCGCGAGCACGACAGGTAGGCCTTGGTCTCGCTCTGGTAATGCGCATCCTGCTGCTGCTGACCCTGTCCTGGGTCATCGGCCTAACCTCGCCTCTGTTCTCGCTTATCGGCCAAGAGATCTCGGGCCGTGACCTCATCCTGATCGTGGGGGGTTTGTTCCTGCTTGGCAAGAGCACCTACGAGATTCACGACCGTCTCGAGGGCGAGGAGGGGCACGCCGCCGATCGAGTCGCTGCTTCGTTCTCGGCAGTGATCGCGCAAATCGTGATCCTCGATGCTGTCTTCTCACTTGACTCGGTCATCACAGCGGTGGGGATGGTGGACGAACTCGGAGTGATGATAGCGGCCGTCATTGTCGCGGTAGGCATCATGCTTATCTCCGCCGGCGCAATCAGTACGTTCGTCAATCGACACCCGACCGTAAAGATGCTTGCACTCAGCTTCCTGCTGTTGATCGGCTTTGCCCTGTTGCTGGACGGGTTCGATCAGCATATCCCCAAGGGCTACATCTACTTCGCTATGGGGTTCTCGCTCCTCGTTGAGTTACTGAACCTACGGGCGCGCGCAAAGCGCCAAGAGCCCGTGCGATTCCACCAACGTTATTCGGATCGAAGCAAGGAGGGGTGAGATCTGGGTCAACCAAGCGACAGGTAGCCGGCTCCGGCCCCCGAGCAGCCCACCCCTCTCAGTCACCGTCTCCGCGCAAGTGTCCGGGCCCGGCAAGCCAGGTCCCGGTCGATTAACCTGTGAGGGCGGACCACTGGAGAAAGAGGTGAGACATGGGGCCCCAACGCTCCCTTTTCGACCGACACAAGGCCGTCATGCCTTCGTGGCTGGCGCTCTACTACGACGAGCCGCTGTCTTTGGAGCGGGGTGACGGCCGCCATGTGTGGGACTCAGAAGGCAGACGCTATCTGGATTTCTTCGGCGGCATCCTCACGACGATGTCGGGACACAACGTGCCCGAGGTCGTCGAGGCGATCAGGGATCAGGCCGGCAAGCTGATCCATAGCTCCACGCTCTATCTGATCGAGCCCGCCGTCGAGCTGGCCGAGAAGATCTCGAAGCTTGCCCCGATGGACGACGCCAAGGTCTACTTCGTGTGCTCGGGAACCGAGGCCAACGAAGCGGCCATGTTGCTGGCTACCAGCCATCGGCGCTCTCATCAGGTACTCGCCCTTCGCAATAGCTACCATGGACGTTCCTTCGCGGCCATGGGGATCACCGGTAACCGCGGTTGGTGCGCGTCGGCCCTTTCGCCGGTGAGGGTGAGCTACGTACAGAACGGCTATCGCTATCGAAGCCCGTTCGGCCACCTGTCCGACGAGGACTTCATCAAGGCGTGCGCCGACGACCTGCGAAACATCATAGAGACCACCACCTCCGGAGACGTTGCCTGCATGATCGCCGAACCGATCCAAGGGGTGGGGGGTTTCGCTACTCCTCCCGACGGGTTCTTCAGGGCGATGAAGGATGTCCTGGACGAGTACGACATATTATTCATCTCCGATGAGGTGCAGACCGGATGGGGGCGTACCGGGGAGCACTTCTGGGGCATCGAAGCTCATGACGTCAGGCCCGACATCGTCACGTTCGCAAAGGGCATAGGCAACGGTCTGTCGGTTGGAGGAGTGGTCGCCCGGGGTGAGCTGATGGACTGTGTGGGAGCGAATTCGATCTCCACCTTCGGTGGCAACCCACTCGCCACCGCCGGCGCCTTGGCGAATCTGAACTACATGTTGGATAACGATCTCCAGACCAACGCCCGCAAGGTGGGAGAGCATCTCTTCTCGAGACTGCGGGATCTCGAGCAACAGCATGCGTTTATCGGCGACGTGCGCGGCAAGGGACTCATGATCGGCATCGAGCTGGTGAAGCCTCCCGGCAAGGAGCCCGATGTCGCCGCCGCCGGGCGCGTCATGGAGGAGACCAGAGGCCGAGGGCTATTGATCGGCAAAGGAGGCCTCTATGGGAACTGTGTTCGTATGGCACCGCCGATGAGCATCACGATGGAGGAGGCGGACGAGGGCTTCGAGCTGTTTGCCGATTCCATCGCTGCCGCCGAGCAGCCGGAAGCTGGTTCCTGAGAGTCATCAGACATGTGTGCGGGACTGAATTGTGAACTTCTATACGAGCGCTGATCCGTCACCGCCCGCCGACCCGATCGGGGGCCGCGCGGCGTGAATCTCGCATTCCCGCAGAGCTGACCTCCGCGAGGCGCCGCCCGTGGGCCGAAGTCGCTCTGGTGGGAATCGCGGCAGTGTGGGGCCTGACCTTCGTCATGGTCCAGGACGCGGTTGTGCTCATACCGGTGATGACGTTCCTCGCCTACCGCTTTTTGAGCGCGTCCCTGTTGGTGGCCGTACTGTTCCGGCGCAGGCTTGCGGAGCTGTCCGCATCGGGATGGCGCGCAGGCTTGGTCATGGGTTTCTTTCTCATGCTCGGCTACATCTTCCAGACGCTCGGGCTCGAACGAACGACCGCGTCCAACACCGCGTTCATCACCGGCCTGTTCGTGGTCCTGACCCCGTTGTTCGGCGCGTTTCTGTTTGGCCAGCGCCCCGGTCCCGTGGCTTGGGGCGCGGCGGCGACTGCGGGCGTGGGTCTGTATCTGTTGTCGGGCACGGGAGGGGACCTTCACCTAGGCGGCGATGCGCTTGTGCTCGTGACCGCGTGCTCTTTCGCGCTTCACATCCTCTTCACCGACCGCGCCGTGGTTGATCATGATGTCGGTGCGCTGCTCGCCGTCCAGCTCGCGGTCTCGGGACTCGTGCCGCTTCTGTTTGCGGTTGTTCAGGGCGACCTGATCATCCCTACCAGCCGCGTCGTGTGGAGCGCGTTGCTGGTCACCGCCTTCATCGCAAGTGCCCTCGGATTCTTCGTCCAGACCTATGCGCAGCGTCATGCTCCGCCCGCTCGCACGGCCTTGATCCTAGCGAGCGAACCCGCCTTCGCCGGGCTCTTCGCCTACCTCCTGAAGGGCGAGACTTTGGGCCCCCTCGATTGGGTCGGGGCGGCTCTGATCCTAGGCGCCATAGTCGCCGTCGAAGCCGTTCCACGGCTGCGCACGACCCGCCCGTTGCCTGAGGGCTGATTCACCTGGTCGGATTTCCGCGAGTCGTCCACGCTACGCGGATCTGACAATCGAATCGGACTTTGCGCCTGCATTGTTTCCGGACGGCTGAGACTTCTGCTCGCTTCTAGATTTTGGACAGGACATCGCCGGATATCACGGGGGAGCCCCCATGCTACTTACAGGGTACAGTTCTGTTTGGCTGCTGCCGGAGATATGACCAGAAGTTGTGGAACCGGAACCAGAAGGAGAGCGCGGCGTACCTTCCCATCTGACCTAGTTGATGGTGCCGGCGTTCGAGCGCCGGCGGGAAGGAGACGCCGATGTTGAGGTAGTCCAAGACGAGGCCGAGCGCGCGGAATTCGCCGAAGTCCTCGACGAGATCGTGCGTGACGGCGCCCGCAGGATGCTTGCTGCGGCGCTCGAGTCCGAGGTCGAGGCTTAGTCACCGCCGCCGAGGTGGAACGCGACGGTAAGGGTCATGCGCTTGTGACCCGCAAACGGCAAGGCCCGGGAACGTACGTCGTCACCGGTGCCGGTGCGCTCGAGGTCCGGGCTCCGCGGGTCGACGACAGAAGGACCGACGAACAAGGCGAGCGCATCCGCTTCGCCAGCGACATCCTGCCTCCCTACGCGCGCAGGTCGCCCAAGGTGAGCCAGGTGTTGCCGCTGCTCTATCCGCAGAGGACCCCTCCCCTGCCGCCTCTTTTCCGCACGCTACACTATGGCGTTGCGCACCGCGGCCGCCAGCGACCACGGATCGGTGGCGTAGTTGGTCCACTCCCCGAAAAATTGGCCATCCACCGTTCGCCCTCGGTCCAGATGTGAATGCGGTTACCCGTGTCTGTTCCGGGCACAGGAACGGCCCCCATTGTTGCGCCAGGAACTCGATCCACCGGTGGTCATCGTGTTTTGCGTCTGACTTAATGAGCCAAATCGCGGAGAGAATAGCCAGCCAAGAGTCGGGTCCCAGGACCGACAGGAGATTGGAGGCACATGGCAACAGGAGAGGCTTCGAAGAGGAGGAGACGACCACGTCTCACCCCACACGACAAGTACTAGATCTGGCTCGAGGTAACGACCGGACAGGGCACGCAGCGCGAGATCGCGGAACGTTGGAGGATCGACCGCTCGCCCTTCTCAAGATCATGGCGGTGGTCAAGCAGTCGGCACTCGACGTGCTTGCCCGGCGCCGGCTTCACCGCTCGATCATAGATAAGGGGGCCTTGCAGCCGAACCGAGGGTCACACTGCGCCGCTGTGCTCGCCCATCGCAAGCCCGGAATCATCCTCCATGTCGTCGGGGAGGCGGACCACCGAGGTCTCGGCGGGGGCCGTCATGGCCTTGAGCTGTAACAGTGCGGCCTGCTCATCGAGAGCCGAGGTGCAGCGTCTCAGTTCCTCCAGGTCGCGCCACAGCAGGGCCGGTTCGAACCCCGGGTTCTTGACGATCTTGATCTTGTCGTGAGAGCTCGGTATCAGCTCCTCTGCGTCCCGGACCAGCTCCTCGTCCAGTCGTTCTCCCGGACGCAGGCCGGTGACCACAACGGGCACGTCCTCTTGTGGCTTTAGACCAGACAGCCTGATCAGGCCCTCGGCAAGATCCACAATCCTCATGGGCTCGCCCATCTCGAGAAAGAACACCTCACGTCCGTCGCCCATCGCCCCTGCCTGCAGCAGGAGCTGAGCGGCTTCGGCCAGGAGCATGAAGTAGCGGGTGGCGTCGGGGTCCGTGAGAGTGACCGGCTCGCGCCGCGCGATCTGGCGCTGGAACAGGGGCAGGACACTGCCGTCGCTTCCCAGCACGTTGCCGAAGCGGACCGACACGAACTTGGTGTCGCCCTCGTCTAACGCCACCAGGAGGTCCTCGGCGACCCGCTTGGTCCTGCCCATCACGCCCACCGGCCTTACCGCCTTGTCCGTGGACACGAAGACGAATTTCTCAACTCCCGCGCGCACCGATGCTCGAGCCACGTACTCGGTCCCGAAGACGTTGTTGATGATCGCATCCAGGGGCTGCTTCTCCATGAGATGCACGTGCTTGTAAGCCGCGGCGTGATAGACCAGCTCGGGTCGGTATCTGACGAACAGGCCCTCGAGCTTCGCCCGGTCGGTGATGTCGCCCACCATCAACACGATCTCCAAGTGGGCGTTGCCCCGGCGCAGCTCCAGCTCGATGAATTGAAGGCTGCTCTCCGCCCTGTCGAAGAGAACGATCAGCGCGGGCTCGAACAAGGACAGCTGCCGGCACAGCTCGGCCCCGATGGAGCCGCCCGCGCCCGTCACCAGGATGCGCTTACCGGACAGCTCGTCGCGCAGCACCTCCGGGTCCACGAGCACGGGAGCGCGCCCCAGGATGTCCTCCGCTCGAACCTCTTGCAGCTCTCCGACCGTTGCCTTCCCCTGGAGTAGGTCCTTCACCGTTGGCACGGACTTGACTGGGACCCGGCTAGCGCGGCATCGCTCCAGGATTCGCCCGCGCTGGCCCGGCGTGGCGGAGGGGATAGCGACCAGGATCTTATGGACGTCGTGCGAGCGACACAGATCCGGCAGCTGCTCGATGTTGCCGATCACGGGAACACCGTGGATGGAGCGGCCCTGACTCGACGCGCTATCGTCCACCAGGCCGATGACGTCGTGGTTGAGCGCGCGGTTCCTCTTGATCTCTCGAAGTAGGGCCTCGGCGCCGTTGCCTGCGCCCACTATCAAGGCCCGGCCCCCCGTCTTCGCCGCTCCTCCCTGCTGCGCGGCATGGTTGGCTCTCGACTCGTAGAGGGCCCGGTCGAGTGCCCGGGCGCCCACCACCAGTGACACGCAGAAGACCCAGTCGAGCACGAAGATCGAACGGGGTATCCCGGATCCGGTCACGGCGTAGATGACCGCCACCGAGAGGAGTGACGCCAGGCCCTTTGCCTTGGCTATCCGAATGGCATCGTTCATGGACACGTATCGCCACAGCCCGCGCAACAGCCCCAAGCGCTTGAACACGAGCAGGGTCATGGCCGTGACCAGGGGCAGCGAATAGAGCAGCTTTTCAAGCTGCCCTTTGGGAATCGAGAAATCGAAGCGCAACACGTAGGCCAGCGTGTAGGCAGCTACAACCAGCACCAGATGCGCACCTGCTCTCGCCATCCTACGATACGTGAATCGGCCCGCCTTCAAACCCGTCCCCTCAGCATGACCTGCTCAGACCCCCGCCATCCTTGGACGGCTCGGTCATTAGACCCAAAAACTGGGTATTTAGCAATCCCTTTGACCAACCGTATACAAGACTTGACTTTTGCTCGCTCTGCTCGCGGGGCCCACGAGTGCTCTCAGCTGGTCGCAATACGTAGTCCACGTGGCTCTCCGACATGACTCCCGAGAAGGGCAGGGCGAGGCAGACGTCACCGAGCGCCTCGGACACCGGGAAGCTCCCGCGGCGGTACCCGAACCTCTCCACGTAGAGCTTCGGGAGGTGGATCGGCGTGTAGTAGGGCCGCGAGGGCACGCCCTTTTGGGACAGGCCCTCCATGACGCGCTTCCGGTGCCCCGCGTCCCGCAGGCGGATCACATAGACGAACCACGACTTGGCCACCGATCCCGCAGTGACTCGAGGCGTGGCCACACCCTCGATGCCTGACAGGCGTTCCTCGTACCATTGAGCCACCTGCTCTCTCTTGCTCAGCAGTCTCGTCGATGCGTTGCAGCTGTGCCACTCCCATGCGGCACTCATCTCATCCATCCGGTAGTTGAAGCCGAGGCGAGAGTGTGTGAGCCAAGCATCCAACACATCGCGGCCCTGGTTGCGCAGCGATTTGAGAGCCTCCGCCCAGTCGTCCCGGTCGGTGACGATCATCCCCCCTCGCCTGTCGTGATCTGCTTGTTCGGGTAGAAGGCGAACACTCCTGAGTCCCCCGCGCTCCTGCTTTCCTGCCGTGGTCGGCGGCGCCGAGAGCCTCACAAGCATCCTTGATCACCGATGCACCTTGCCGTCGGGCGACATGCCCCACGATCTAGCGGTCAAGCGGCTCACCGAAGACATGCACCGGCACGACCGCTTTGAGAGCTCCCGTGGACGCCCATTCGCGCTCCCGGGGAGGCAGCCACTCCGAGTGCGCTATTCCTCCTCGCTCCAGGGCTTCCGCCGCTTCCCGAAGCGCATCGAGGTCCATGTTCCCGGTCGTCTCGTCTACGTCGACAAACACGGGAACAGCGCGCTGATAGAGGATCACGTTCGCCGAAGCGACGAACGAGAACGGTGAGGTGATGACGAGGTCGCCCGCCCCCACGCCTGCGGCCACGACGCACATGTACAGTCCGCCGGTACCGCTCGAGACGGCGACGGCGTGGGCGCTCCCCACATACGCGGCGAACGCGCGCTCGAACTCTGACCTGTGAGGGCGTTGCTGAGTTAGGGCCCGTTAAGGACGTCGAGCACGGACTGCCGTTCCAACTCACCAATATCCGGGCTCGACGTTGGGATGTCCACGGCTAGCTACACTAGCCGCGTGCCCGAGATGAGGTCCCGCGTCGTCGACGTCACCCTGTGGATGCTCGCCGCAGCCTTGTTGGCGGCGATCGTGATCCTGTCCGTCATCCCGGTGAACCAGGCTAGGTCTCTGGCAGAATCGACAAGTGTTCCCGCTGTGGCCACAAGGGTCAGCATCGGCTCCGTCCAAGATGCTGCCGGGCACAGCCTCTTCTACGGGCCTTTGACCGTCACCCTGTTGCTGGCGGCGGCGTGGCGACCGAACCGGCCTCGACGCGGCGCCCGCCGCGCCGCGCTCCTGGTGATTCTCGGCGTCGGTAGCCTGGGAGTGCTCCTCGAGATAGTGCAGCTGGGCTTGGTCGGTCGGAGCGCGGAGTTCCTGGACCTGGTGGGCAACGCAGTGGGTTTGGCGCTGGGAGCGGGCGTGTGGCGAGGGATCGAAGGCCTGTCACAGCACCCTTCGAACGGTCAGGAACGCTTCCGCGGCGACCACGTCCACCGTCGCGCCCCGGTGTCGGGCCAGGGCATCGATCGCCTCGACTGATCGCTCTTCGGGAAACTGTCGTAACTGCGACGCGTAGAGCTTCATGGCTTCCAGCTTCACATTTTGGTTGTTCTCCACATTCACGAAACAGTCCGGCACGAAGGGCGCCGATATGTCACGAGACGCGTTCCAGTTCGTCTCAGACAAAGTCTCGTAGGCGAAGATCTCCTTCAACTGGCGCCCGCGGCCGGACGCATGGCCACCATTGTCGAGTCGAAGACGAGCCGGTGATCGAGAGGGAGATTGCCCCGACAGGGGGGACAAAGACTGTTTCAGGCTGACGCGCTGCTCACGAGCTCGGACAGAGACGGATTGAGCTTCGCGTGACCCACCTGGTCGAGTCGGGCCGCGGGAAAAGTCGAGAACGACCGTCTCCGTCACGCCCAACGAGACCGCAGCCCCGCTCCAGCTTCCGCTTCGCTCGCTGGTCGGACGGCGGCTCCTCCACGATCCGGCAGGTGAGAGTTCAGACCTTTACCCTGCTAGAGGCGGGCTTCGACGAATATCATAGGCTCGACTCGACCTTCTTGGACCTCGACGGTCGCCCGGTTGACTCGGAGAGAGTCGACTCCGTCACCCTTCTGGACTCGGAAGGGGCCCGTCGAACCGTCTCGCCCGCCCAGTGGCTCCCCACCACCCGCATCCGGGTCGAGGATTCCGCCTTGAAGCGAGCTCGGCTCTCTTACATACCCCAGCAGGTGGTCGTTGGTGGAGTTGAGATATCCGCCACCCCTCACCCCTTCGTCGCGAAGCCCGGAGAGCACGTCGATATCGGCCTCGAGGGCACACCCCTTCGGCTGGAGGCCCACGACGCTCTCCTGGGATTAGGAACCAGTTCTACGCTCACCTTGGAGTTTCCCGACGGGCGCACAGAGAGCTACAAGACGAAGGCCGGCGGGCTCACTCTGCCTCTTGTGCCCCCAGGGGAATTTCGGATCCGCGCGACCGGCGCGCTTCCCGCGGCGGCTCAGTTCTTGGCGCCCGTCGAATCCGCGGTGCGCCTAACCGTGGTTACATACGTTGACGTCGTAATCATCGGCGCGCTCTTCTCGCTCGGCGCTCTGTGGCTGGTCGGGCTCGTGAGAAGACGGAACCGTCGAAGCCCGGGCGTCGCGCCGGCGCCCTTGGTCTCAGACTTCGCAACCCGAGGACCGACTCCGTCTCTCGTTGTCTCTGGAGTTTCGGATGGCTCCACTTCCAAAAACGGCCTCCGCTGGCCCGCTACCGCCGGTTCAACACCTCCGTTGCCACTCCCCCGATGATCGGCGGAGGAAGGGTCTGGGCTCAAGTTCGCGAGACGGCGATCTCTGTGCCTCCCTCTATCTGGCGAGAAACGGAGGGTGCCTCGCCCTTGGAAGCCGCAGCATCCGCCCGAACGGCTTCAGAAACGGAGTCGATCTGGCATACAGACGAGCGGGGGGCGACATCCACCCCGCTTTCCGTTAGCACTCTTCGACGAGAACCCGCCGCAATCTGGGAGGAGAGCCTCGCTCCCGCTCCGGATCCGGATGCTTCCGCCCGAACGGCTTCAGAAACGGAGTCGATCTGGCATACAGACGAGCGGGGGCGACTTCCGCCCCGCCTTTGGTTGGGACCCTTCGACGAGCACCCGCCGTAATCTGGGCGAGAGCCCCAGGAAAGTGGGAGGGCGGGGAATTCCCCCGACTCCCCCTCTCCGCCGAGACGCTCCCGCGCCACCCACCCTCGCTCCCGCTCCGGATCCAGATGCTTCGTTCTGAAAGGAGAGGCTCGGCGAGACGGCTTGCCCGCTCGTCCCCGGTCGGAGACCAATCGCCGCAAGCTGTTGCTCGCGGCGGGTGCGGTCGGCTAGCTCTTCATAGCGGACGTGCTCTATGTGGCAGTGGGTCTCTTCTCAGCCCTTCCTCAAGCCGCCGGCGATCTGGAACAGGCTCGCTCATGAGGCACCCGAGCTTCCAGCTCCTCGCCGGGATCCCGGGCCTTCGAGCCGACGGCGGAGCTCTACGCGCGCTCGGCTCCGCCGGCGAGGCCCTCGCTCATGCGGGCCTGGCCCCTGCCAACGCCGGCGACGCCGTGGAGATCACTAACTAACCGGAGCTTGGCGGCATCGCTGTATCACGATGGGCGGGGATCTCGAGGCAGTCTCTGTCGCTGCGCCCCACTTCGAAGAGGCCGATCGCCGGATGACCACGGCGGTCGATTTGCTGAACGCAGCGCCGGATCCTGCCTTGAGCCCTCTTCGTGATGCTCTCGAAAAAGCACGCGCGGACACCGTCTCGGCAAGAGCGGTCACTCATCGCGCCAGTGCCCTGCTCGAGTCACTTCCGAGCTTGATGGGGGCCGATGCACAACGCCGCGATCTCCTGGCGTTCCAAGCACTTGGCGAGGCGCGTGCCAATGGTGGTGTGATGGTGCATTACGGAAAATCGTCGATGCTCGTGACGGAGCGCTGACCTTGAAAGAGGTCGGCCCGCTCAAGTGGCTTTCCGACGGTTGACGGCGACATCGAGGCCGTAATCGCCCCTCGCTGGTTCGAGAGCAGCTACGGCTCACAGCTCGCTCTGCGGCAAGCTCAGCAGACCAACACCTCGCCCAACTTCCCCGTCGTGTCCGAGGTGTGGCTCCGCATGTACGAGGAGACGCACCGCCTAAGCCTCGATGGCGTGGCTGGCTATGGATCCTGTGGCGCTGCAGCATCTGCTCGGAGGGACAGGCCCCATAGACGGTGGCCGCGGGCCGGCGCTCAATTCCGAGAACGCCGCGCTGGTGCTGTTACGCGACCTATTGGATGTTCGACAAGGAGGCGGCTCAGGATCTCTACGTAACCAATCTGATCAAAGCCTTCTGGAAGCAGCTCAACGAGGGGGATGCGGACTCGCCCGCCCTTCTTTCGGGGATCGCCCAAGCGACCGCCACCGAGCATCTCAAGGCGTACATGCGTGAGCCGAACGATCAGCAGGCGATGACGGAGCTTGGCCTGGATGGAGATCCGGCAGCGTCCGGGGCCAACGTGCAGCTCGTCTTCCACAACAACTACGGACTCAACAAGGTCGACTACTACTTGCGCCGCAAGATCGAAACCGATGTCGCGCTCGACTACGATAGCTTCGCTCGCGTCACCACCACTGCCATCATAACCAACACGGCTCCATCCTCCGGGCCCCTCACGGACTTGCTCGGGAAGTCGCCGAAGAAGCAAGGCATCAACCGAATGCTCCTGGCTTCCTTACTGCCACGAGGATCAACGGCTGAGGAGTATGTGGAGGTTCGCGGAGACAACAAGCCCAGATCCTTGGCGCACTTCGTCTACAAGGACGACGGCTTTCCGGTCGCCTGGAACGTACTCCGCCTGCGTCCCAGTGAGACCGCCAGCCTCACAATCGATTACACGATGCCCGACGCTATCAACCTGGCACGAGATGGCGAGTTCCAAATGTCGCTGTTGCCCCAGCCCGCAACCGTGCCCATCGGCGACGACGTGACCATCTCGCCTCCCGAGGGTCTCCTCATACAGGACGCCGGCCAGGTCCAGTCGGAACCGGCCAAGACGCTTACCCTTAGCGGACACCCTGGATCGGGAGAAGGTGATTCGCACGACGCTGCGCCCCGCGGAGGGCTAGAGCGAACTTAAGTCTCCAACCACCTCATAGGTGGTCGAGGCCGCAAGGTTCAGGGCGCGCACCCGGGCGATGGTTTGTGGTTACCGACCAATCGAACGTACGTTCTATAGTGGGGGGCATGGCTCCCGACCAGCTCTTCAGGCTTCGCCGGCGCACGTTCGACACCCCGCAGTTCCGGGGCATCGAGTTCATCGAGGTCGAGGCGAAGTCCATAGTCAA